>Ga0255057_10001530_pt1 | contig 12881 bp, 14 predicted proteins | sample Cases_109_6_MG_FD_189022 | JGI IMG/M metagenome (GOLD analysis project Ga0255057, IMG submission 189022) | Seawater microbial communities from Amundsen Gulf, Northwest Territories, Canada - Cases_109_6 | ecosystem: Environmental > Aquatic > Marine > Gulf | place: Canada: Northwest Territories... | reverse complement strand
GCCGGCTTGGTTTCTGCTTTTGGAGGTGAGCTGGGTGCGGAGGCCACTGCCGAGGCGCTCGCTTACGGGTGGGAGCATTGGGATGTCCACCACCCGAAACCCCGCCTGCGGCCACCGCTGGACATCGTGATGCGCGCCTGGGCAGCCATCGGGCGGGTTGTGAAGACTTTCTCAAAGTGGGTCTTTCGCCCCTGATCGGGGTGCATTCGCTGTCATACGCTGCAAGAGATGCAGGAGATGCAAAAAATGATCACGCAAGAGAGGCAATACCTGACCGCATCGGACGTGACCAGTCTGTTGCGGATCGACAAATCCACGGTGTACCGGATGGCCGAAGATGGCCGGCTCCCCGGTGTCAAGGTGGGCCGCCAGTGGCGGTTTCTTGCCGAAGAGGTCCAGCGCACCTTCGGTTTGGAAACAGCCGCAACCACGCTGGATACCACCGCCGCAATGACCAGTCTCTTCGCCGACCTCTACGGAGTGATGGCGGTGGTCACCGACCTCGACGGGCGACCGCTGACTGCGGTGATGAACCCCAGCGAGTATTTCACTCTGCTTGGCGAAGACCCGGCGGTGCTCAACACGTGCATCACTGAGTGGCAGTCACACGCCATCGACCCAGGGTTCGAACCGATCCTCCGGCCCAGACACCTCGGCTTCCTCTGCGCCCGCGCCTACGTCCGCCGAGGCTTCGAGCTGGTCGGCATGGTGATCGCCGGTGGCATCGCTCCTGCGGAGTGGCCTCCACAACCCGAGCGGTTCGACGAGCTCGCCGCCTTGTCCGGAGCAGATGCCAGCGAGCTGGCGACCGCGGCCGCAACGGTGCCCAGCCTCGACGAGCAGGCGACCGAAGCCATGCTCGCCTCGTTGAGGGTCCTCGCCAAACACCTTTCCCCAGACCAAGCCAAGGAGTAACACATGAGAAAGCTCGTCGTCCTCGGTGCCGGCACCGCAGGCACCACCCTGGTCAACAAGCTGCGCCCCAAGCTCGCCGCTGACGAGTGGACGATCACCGTCGTCGACAAGGACCCCGACCATCTCTATCAGCCGGGATTCCTCTTCATCCCCTTTGGCACCTACCAGCAGAAGGATGTGGTGAGGTCCAGGAAGGGCCTCATTACCGACGGCGTCGACTACATCGAAGCGGCCGTCGAGCTGATCGAGCCCAAGGACAACCGGGTGGAGCTCGCCGACGGAACCGACCTCGGCTATGACGTCCTGGTCATCGCCACCGGAACCCATCCCCGGCCCGACCAGACCCCTGGGCTCGATGGCGACGAATACGGCGAGACCATCCACGACTTCTACAGCCTGGAGGGCGCCACTGCCCTCGCCGGTGCGCTGGAACGGTTCGACGGCGGCAGGCTGGTGGTGAACCTCATCGAGCTGCCCATCAAGTGCCCGGTGGCTCCCCTCGAGTTCACCTTCCTCGCCGAGTCCCACTTCCGCCAGCGCGGGATGCGGGACCGGGTGGAGATCGTCTTCGTGACCCCGCTCGACGGTGCCTTCACCAAGCCGATCGCCTCGAAGCGGCTGGGCTCCATGCTCGATGAGCGGAAGATCGCCGTTGAGACCGATTTCTATCTGGAGCGGGTCGATGCCGAGGCAAAGACCCTCGTCTCCTACGACGAGCGCGAGGTTCCCTACGACCTGCTAGTCACCGTTCCGGTGAACATGGGCGCCGACTTCGTCGCCCGCTCCGGGCTCGGTGACGAGCTCAATCACGTCTATGTGGAAGAGGGCACGTTTCTTGCCAGAGATCACGACAACATCTTCGCCCTCGGCGACGCCGCCAACCTGCCGACCTCGAAGGCCGGTTCATCGGCACACTTCTCCGTTGAAGTCTTCGTCGACAACTTCCTCCGGTACGCGGACGGCGAGGAGATGGAGGAGCGATTTGACGGCCACGCCAACTGTTTCGTCGAGTCGGGTGACGGCAAGGCGCTGATGATCGACTTCAACTACGACACCCAGCCCCTGCCCGGCAAGTACCCGGTGCCCGGTGTCGGCCCGTTCTCCTTGCTCGAGGAGACAACCCTGAACCATCTGGGAAAGATGGCGTTCAAGTGGACCTATTGGAACGTCCTCCTTCCCGGGCGCAACATGCCGCTTCCGGCCCACATGTCGATGGCCGGCAAGCGGCAAGATCCAGAAAGCAAGAGACCAAACACCCAAGGAGGTGTCTGATGGCAGTGACGGCAATCGCCGGCAAGGAGGTCCACGTCGACGACGAGGGCTTCCTCACCGAATACGACGAATGGAACGCGGAGCTGGCGACCGAGCTCGCCGCCAACATCGGGATCGATGAGCTCACCGAGGATCACCTGAGGGTGATCGCCTTCCTGCGCGACGACTACGTCGACCAGGGCGAGACGGCGACGTTGCGTCGGGTCCAGAAGGTGGGCGAGATCGCGACCAAGGAGCTCTTCGTGCTGTTCCCCAAGAAGCCGGCAAAGAAGATGGCCTACGTCTCCGGCTTGCCAAAGCCGGTCGGCTGCATCTGAGGAAAGGGATCACAATGACCACTACCCAAACCGCTCCAGCCATCGTTCCCGACTTCGGGGATGAGGCCGAGACCCGAAAGATCGCCTTTATCTGCTCCAAGGGGAACCTGGACATGGCGTACCCGGCGCTGATCATGGCTAACGGGGCCGTCACCGAGGGTGTGGAGACCCATATCTTCTTCACCTTCTGGGGCATGGACATGATCAACAAGGGAACCCAGGACCACCTGCAGTTCACCATGCTCGGCAACACGGCGATGCACATGCCCAGCTCTACCAAGCATATCCCGCAAGGCCTCGGCGGCCTTCCCGGCATGACCGGTTACGCCACCAAGATGCTCAAGGAGCAGATCGCCGGTCTCGACGTGCCGGAGATCCCCGAGTTCCTCCATGAGCTCCACGAGATGGGCGTCCAGCTGTGGGCCTGCAAGATGTCGGTCGACATGATGGGCCTTGACGAGAACGACCTGATGGAGGAGGTCGAGGACATCATCAACGTCAACGACTTCATCGAACTGTCAGACGGCGCCCAGATCATCTTCGTGTGAAGGCGGGATCTCATGCATGAGTATCACGAACTGATCGAGTCGCTCAAGCCGCCAACCCGGGCACTGCGCGCTGGGATCCCAGAGACTTGGAGAGCTTTCTCCGATATGCATCGCAGCGCAGTTGCCGACGGGGCCCTTTCCGCAAGGGTGAAGGAGCTGATCGCCCTCGCCATCGCTACGACTAATGGCTGCGACGGGTGCATCGCCTATCACGCCCGGGCCGCGGCGATGCAGGGTGCAACCGAGGAGGAAACCGTCGAGGCACTCGGGGTGGCCTTGCTGATGGCAGGCGGACCCGCCTCCGTCCACGGGCCGCGTGCCCTCGCAGCGTTCAACGAGTTCAACGCGTCGCCGAGGCGAGCGGCTGGCGACCGGCCAGACGCAGCTGCGATCCAAGGCAGCTTGGTGCTGGACAACGACTGATGCTGAACCCGAACCGGGGAGCCGCAGTCGATGACACGTCCGATGGGATCAGGTGGAAAGACAATGACTGCAGCGTGCGGTTCGAAGACTGACGAAGGGAGCGGCCATGCTCGGCTGGATCGACAACATTGAGAAGCTCACCAGGGACAACACCAACTTTCGGACGGTTGTCTACACGGGAGGACACAACCAGCTCACCGTCATGTCGGTTCCTCCCGGAGGGGAGGTCGGCTGGGAGGCCCACCCACATTTGGACCAGTTCCTGCGGCTAGAGCAAGGGAAAGCCCGGGTCGATCTCGGCCTTTCGCGTGACGGGGTTGATGAGAGTCATGAGATCGAAGACGATTGGGCCCTCATCGTGCCGGCCGGCGTATGGCACAACGTGGTCAACATCGGTGAGGAGGATGTCAAGCTGTACTCAATCTATTCCCCGCCCGAACACCCAGATGGCACGGTGCATCGAACCAAGGCCGAGGCCGATGCCGCCGAGGGCGACCACTGACGTCACGAACGCTCGGCCGGGCTAATCGAACGCCCCTGAGCTGGCGGCGGAGCGACGAGGGACGTCATCAGCCAAAGACAGAACAACAGTCGCCCAGAGCCCGACCAGACCCACGAAGCGCGAGTTATCCGGCTATGCGTGGTCGTCCTCCGAGCGCAGCCGGACGGTTGATGCCCGGAGGCGAAGGGGCTGAAAGCCTCTTTTGCTCGTTTGGTATCCGGTCGTACGCTGCGCGCGGAGGTCAGGATGCTGCTTCGTTTCGTTATTGGTGTAGGTATTTTGATGGTGACGGTCGGCATGGTGGCGGCGGGTTCGGCAACCGCGATTGACAAGGCTCAGGGTCCTCAGATCGCGTTCTCCACCGATCGGGACGGCGACAGCGAGGTGTATGTCGTCGAGGCTGGCGGTGGGACGCCGGTAAACCTCACTCGTCATCCGGCGGCCGATACCTCCCCGACATGGTCACCGGACGGTTCCCGAATCGCTTTCGTCTCCGACCGGGACGGCAATCCGGACATCTGGGTGATGGCGGCCGACGGTGGAGGGGTTGTAAACCTCACTGCGAGTTCCGAGCATGAGCGCGACCCGGTGTGGTCGCCGGATGGTTCGAGGATCGCTTACTCGGCTGACGGCAGCGTCCTAGTAATCGACGTTACGACGGAGCGACGGACCATGCTGACCGTTCCCGACCCACAGCTTCCAGGGTGGGGGCCGGTGCTCGACGCCGACGACGCCCAGCCGACTTGGTCTCCCGAAGGCGATCTGATCGCCTTCGTGCGGCATTACTCCGGTCCCACACCAACCGCCCAAACGACAGCTTTCTTCATAGTCCCTGCAAACGGCGGGGCGCCTGCAACCCACCTGGCGGCCGCGAGTTGGGCGGTCGCCGGATTGGATTGGTCGCCGGACGGCGCCTCGATCGTGTGGGGCGAGGTGTCAACCCACAACACGTGGAGCGGTCTGCGTCGCCTGGATGTGGCAAGCGGCACTCACTCCTCCATTGACGTTCCGCTTGGGTTCACACACTACGAAGAGCCGGTACTGTCATCTGACGGTACTGGTCTGGCGTTCGTTGCCTACACGCTGAACAAGGAGCTCGCGAACATCTACGTCTGGCATCTGGACGAGACCGATCCCCCGCGACGGCTTACCACGGATCCGGCATGGGATACCGATCCAGCATGGGGACCCTGGTCGCGGCCTGTCGGTCTGGTGGACACCGCGTCGGGGCGGTGGACGCTGAAAGAAGGAGCGGTGGAAACCGCCTTCTACTTCGGCAACCCGGGTGACTTACCGTTCGTCGGGGACTGGGACTGCGACGGAGACGACACGCCGGGGATGCATCGCCCGTCTGACGGGTTTATCTACCTGCGCAACTCGAACACACAGGGTGTGGCCGATGTCAGTTTCTACTTCGGGAACCCCTCTGACGTACCCCTCGCCGGGGACTTCAACGGGGACGGGTGTGACACGGTGTCGATCTACCGGCCGTCCGAGGCCCGGTTCTACATCATCAATGAGTTGGGCAATGACGATGGTGGCCTGGGTGCTGCGGACTATTCGTTCCTCTTTGGGAATGTGGGAGACAACCCGGTGGTCGGTGACTGGGATGGTGACGGTGTCGACGAGATCGGGCTGCATCGCGAATCGACGGGTTTTTTCTACTACCGCAACACGTTGACCACCGGGATCGCGGATGGGCGTTTCTACTTCGGTAACCCGGGCGACCGGCTGGTCTCAGGGGACTGGGGAGGCGTCGAAGGGCGGGACACACCCGCCATCTTCCGACCGTCAAACACCGTGTTCTACTTCCGTGACACCCTCACCCAGGGCATTGCAGACTCACAATTCACATGGGCTGGAGCCGGCTCCGCTTGGCTGCCTGTCGCCGGCACCTTTGGCCTGGACTAGCCCTCGACAGCTCCGAAGGAGCCGTTGGCAACAGTGGCCCGTGGACACCGACCGGTGGTGCCCGTCGAGGATATTCCGTCGGGATGTTCTTCGACCCACCGCTCTCATTGAGTCTCACCTTCTACCCGGGTGAGCTCTTGGCGTCCACTCATCGGCGGTCTTCTTCCTGCGGCGGTCATCTCGCTCGTGCTCTGGTGGTGGCTCAGCCCGGCGACTATCCCCGATAGGGCACATCGCCTCTTCACGGCGCACGAGCGGCGTCCGACGATGGAGTCAGCAGCACGAGGAGGTGCCGTGGCAATTCGCACAACAGACGTGGCGATGGACCTCACCCTCGAGGCGCGTCCGGACACCGTGACCCTTGACGGGCTCGGGCCATCGATGACGGCCACCGGTGAGGCACGGCGAAGCAGCCGCGATCCCGATCCCCATATCGAGCTCGGGCTGGCCGTGTCCCGGGCGCTGATCCGGCTTGAGCACCGGATCATGGAAGGCATCCACGAGCCTATCGACCGGAGTAGCACCGACGACATCTGATATCAGAAGGAGTTGAACATGGTTGAGCTTCGACGCCTGCTTGTCGCAGCCGACGGATCTGAGCCGGCGAAGAACGCGGCCCTCTTCGCAGGCGATCTCGCGTCGCGGTTTGACGGCTCGGTAATGGCAGTTGCGGTAGTGCCAAAGCCGACGGCCGCTGCGGCGGCGTGGCTCGACGTCCAGGCATATATGCCGGCGGTTGCGATGGAGACCGACCGCATCGTTACCTCCGCCAAACGAGTCAGCGAGGAGGCGGCGCTCCTTGCCGAGGGCCACGGCTGCACCCGTGCAGAATCCACTGTCGAGGTGGGCGATCCCGCTCACATGCTCGTGGAACTGGCGGACAGCTACAAAGCCCATGCCATCGTCATGGGCAGGCGAGGCACCGGCAACGTATCGGGGCTGTTCCTCGGCAGCGTCTCGACAAAGGTGAGCCACCTCACCGAGTGCACCGTGATCACGGTCGGCACCGAGATCCCCCGCAAGGTCGACAGGATTCTCGTCGCCGTAGACGGGTCGGAGCACTCAACCCGTGCCGCTGAAACGGCCCGCGTGCTCGCCCGGGGCTACGACGCAGAGCTCGACATCTTGAACATCGTCCCGATCTCCAAGTTTGCTCCGTTCGGCGTGAGCGAAGTCGAAGGGCTTGGCCTCGACCGACTTGCCGACACGCTCAGAGACTACGGCGAGCAGATCATCGACCATGCAGCACAGATGGGAGCAGACCTCGGCTTGGCCGCGACCACCGCCATCGCCGCGGGTGATCCGGCGACCCGCATCGCCGAGCGCGCTGATCGGACGGGGGCCGACGTGATCTGCATAGGGCGGCGCGGGCTCGGAAACGTGGCAGGGCTGTTGCTCGGAAGTGTGTCCCACTCGGTGGCGCATGGTGCGGCGCAGACGGTCGTAACCGTGAGCTGAAGGGAAGGAGAGCGTCGAGCAGTGGATCAAGTGGTTCGACGCCGTCGGTCTCGGTGACGTCGCTGGATCGTCGGCGACGTCACCGTTCGCTATTGCTGCCGACCGGGAACGTGGTGTGGTGCGGTTACCGCCGCTGCGAGCAGAATGGAGAGCACACTCACGTTGATCGGCATGCCGATCCAGGTCTGGGGGAGGGCAGCGACGCAGAGCACAAGCGACGCTGACGCCGCGGTTGCGAGGCGAATTCGCCAGCCAGGCCTCAGGTGCCACAGCCATCGGGACGCCACTAGGAAGGCGACCGCTACCACAGCCCAGGCTGCGCCGAGCAGAAGCAGTGTTGTCTGGTCGCTCACGGACCAGTATCCGAAGAGATAGTCCACCGACGTGATCCTGTCGACGAAATAGGGACTGGTCGTCTGCTGTCTCGCTGTACTCAGCGCAGCGTCGGTGCCAACCAGGTGGGCGATCCCATGCAATGCGAGCAGGATCGCGGCCAGTCGGCGTGCCCAGATGATGCCGAGATCGTGCCGCGTTCTCGGCTCTGCGATTCGGAGATGTGGGCGTAACTCGTCGCGAGTGGCAGCGCCGGTATCCGTCCCAAAATGTCCAGGTGAGATCATGGTGTTCCTATGAGCTCATTGTCTCCCCCGTCACCTGCCCCGAGCTAGAGGAGAACGACCTGATGCCTCTGGGGCTGTCGTATGTGAGGTGGCCTAGGCGCAGCCGGCACCCGGGATAAATCTGGAATCATGGAAGGGCAGCCCGAGAACTTGTCGGGACGAGCCGGGATGCACCGTGGAGAGCGTTCGGCGAATCCCAGGGCAGGGGCTACAAAAGGGGACGATTGGGGACCAGCCGGGATCCGCTGGACGTGACCGGCAGTCAAGGGGTCAGGGGTTCGAATCCTCTCAGCTCCCGGCGTCGCCAGCAAAAGTGCGGCTAGAACGTCCGCAGGCGCCAGCCACCGTCGATCGGAATCGTCACGCCCGTTACCGCATCGAAGCGAGGACCGCACAGCTCGGCGACGATCCCGGCAACCTCGCCTCTGGTGACGAGGCGGCCCAGAGGCGTCGCATCGATGGAGCGTTCGACGAAAGATGCATCGAACTCCGCGATGTCGTCGGCCGATTCGGCGATCTGGCCAGGAGCGACGCAGTTGACGTTGATTTCGGGAGCAACCTCAACGGCAAGCGCTTCGGTGAAGGTGATCATTGCATCCTTGGCGAGGGTGTAGATCGAGTGGTTCCGTAGGAAGGCGGATCCCGCCGAGACGTTGACGATCCGGCCCCAGCCGTCCATCGCCGGCACCAGCATCTTGCTGGTCAGGAATGCCGCCTTTACGTTTGCGGTCCAGATTCGGTCCCACTCCGATGGATCGAGGTCGACGAAGGGATCCATCGCGAACGGCCCCGAGTTGTTGATCACGATGTCGATCGGGCGAGATACCGCGGCGACTGCGGCATTGACCATGGCTCGGATACCGTCGGCAGACGACGTGTCGCCCGGCACGGCAGCGTGGTCTCCTGCGGGAAGCGAGCCGATCAGCGCATCGGCGGCTTCAGGCGACTCGTGGTAGGTGACGACGACGTCGGCCCCAGCGCCGGCCAGCGCCGCTGCGATGCTCGCTCCCAGGTTGCGCGACGAAGCCGTCACGAGTGCCGTATGGTCCTGCAGATACTGGGCTCTGTCCAACATCCCTCCCCGGGTGGTCAGTGTCGCAGATCACCCACCGCCTTGACCCTGATCCGGACCGCGTTGCTCGGGAGATAGGCCAGTGGCACCTCCTCGACCTCGACAATCTCGACCGATCCCGGATCGGCACCGGCGTCGACGGCCCGTTGTGATGCCTCGTCCTTGGCCTGGGCGAGGGCAGCCTCGCGACCAATCTCGTCGATCGTGTAGATCCGATCGGTCTCCCCGCCGACCTGGGCAATGGCGGCGCCGATGGCGTTGGCTACCGCAAAGTGCTCGGGACGGAGCACCACCGAGGCGCCGTTGATCTGATCGGCCAGCAGCACGCCGCCGCCCCCGACCACAATCACCGGGATGGCGTCGGCGGAGGTCTTCATCCGATCGACCGCCTCGGCCGCGGATTGCTGGATGCGGGCAACGGCTGAGCGAACCATCGCATCGTCGAGACCCTCCACAAGGGAGGCGTCGCCGATGTCGGCCATCCCGGCGGCAACGGCGACATCGGTGGCGGTGAGGACATCGCCGCCGAACACCTTCGCCTGCGACGGAAGCTCGTAGCCGACACTGTCGGGGCCGACGGTGACCTCACCGGATTGCCGCCGCACCAGGCTTCCCCCACCGACTCCCAGGGAGAGCACGTCCGGCATGCGGAAGTTGGTGCGCACTCCTCCGACCTCCACCGAGAGCGAGGCCTCTCTCGGGAACCCGCTGACCAGCACACCGACATCGGTCGTCGTCCCACCAACATCGACCACCGCTGCGTCCTGGACGTCGCTGAGGAAGGCGGCCCCGCGCATCGAGTTGGTGGGTCCCGAAGCGAAGGTTGCCACCGGGTACTGCTCGGTGTGCTCGGCGCTCATCAGCGTGCCGTCGTTCTGGCTGATATAGAGCGGAGCGTCGATGGCGAACTCGTCCATTGCCGCATGGAATCCCTCGACGATACGCGCTGCCAGCGGCCGCAGGCAGGCGTTCATGATGGTGGCGTTCTCCCGCTCCAGCAGCCCGACCCGGCCGATCTGCTGGGATAGGCTGACCGCCATCTCGGGAACCTCCGACTGTATGACCTCGGCAGCCTCCCGTTCGAAATCGCCGTTGACCGGAGAGAACACCGACGTGATGGCGACCGAGCGGACACCATTTGCCGCAGCCTCTGTGGCGACGGCTTTCAACTCGTCGTGATCGAGCGGGCTGATCTCCCGACCGTCGAACTCGTGCCCGCCATGGCAGAGATACACGTGGTTTCCAATCGCCTGGCGCAATCTCTCCGGCCAGTCCACCAGCGGAGGCAGCGCGGCGGTGGCGGGCAGACCCAGCCGCACCGCCGCCGTCGGTGCCAGGTGCTTCGCTTCCACGACGGCGTTGGTGAAGTGGGTGGTCCCGATCATCACGCTGGTCACGGCACCGGGCTCAAGCGCCCCCGCTTCGGCAAGAGACCTCAGGGCGGACACGATGCCGGTGGTCACATCCGGCGTGGTTGGCGACTTGGCGGTGCCCAGCACGGACCGCCCGGTCATGGCCACGGCATCGGTGTTGGTGCCCCCGACGTCGACACCCACCCGCACCGGCGTCCCCACTTCGGGTTCGTCAGCTCTCGAGCGCATCGAGAACCGATTCGGGCGTGATCGGGATCTGGTCGATCGGCCGGCCGATGGCGTCGGCCACCGCATTGGCGATGGCGCCGGCGACGGGCACGATCGGCGGCTCGGCCACCCCCTTGGCCCCATACGGACCGGCAGCATCCGCGTGCTCGAGCAGGACGGTCTCCACGTCCGGCACATCGACGGCCAGCGGCAGTCCGTAGGTCTCCAATGATCGCTGCACGTATCTGCCCCCATCGATGTCGAGTCGCTCCCAGAGCGCGTACCCGAGACCCTGGGTGACCGCCCCCTGGATCTGGCCGATGACGCCGTCGGGATTGATCGCCCTGCCCACCTCCTGAGCCACCAGGTAGCGAAGAACCGTGACCTTTCCCGTCACCGGATCGATCTCCACTTCGGCGATGTGGAGGTGGTAGGTCGGTGTCGGCCAAATAGGGAACAGCATCCCGGTGGCACAGGTCGGGTTGAACGCGGGCGCCGGGGTCTTGTAGGAGCCGGTCGCCGCAATGGGGCCATCGGTGAAGGTGGCGGTGGTGGCCACCTCGGCGAGGGTCACCCCCGATGTGGCATCACCGGCGACATGAACGGTGCCGTGTTCCACGACGAGATCCTCCACCGCGGCCTCCAGCATCGTGGCGGCGACCTTCAAGACATGCTGCCTGACTTCGGCGGTGGCGTCGAACACGGCCCGCCCGACCACATGGGTGGTGCGGCTCCCCTGTGAGCCGGCGTCGTATCCGGCGGTGTCGGTATCGGGCATGGTGACGACGACGTGGTCGGCGGGCAATCCGAGACCCTCGGCGGCGATCTGGCGCACCCCCATCGTCACCGCCCCCGAACCGTTATCGGTCGCCGCGGTGACCACGCCGAGGGTGCCGTCCTCGTTGAGCTTGACCGTGGCCTGGGCAGGCATCGGGTTGGTGAGCCAGACCGCAGCCGCCATGCCGACCCCGCGATTGGGGCCCTTTCCCAGCTCGGCCCACGGCGCCCGGTCCTCCAGCTCGTCGAAGGCGGTGCGCAGGATCGAGGCATCGTCGAGCACCTGACCGTTCAGCATCTCGTCTCCATCATCCATGAGCGATCGGAGCCGGTACTCACGGCGATCCTCTCCGAGCTCGTTGGCGATGTGGTCCATGTGTCGTTCCAGTGCAAAGACCAGATAGGTGCCGCTCACCCCCCTGAAGGCGCCGGTCGGCGCGGTGTTCGTGTACACCGAGCGGGCCACGACCCTCGCGGTGCCCACCCGGTACACCGAACCGAAGATGAACATGGGGATGCTGGTGAGATACGGGGCATCGATGGCGTAGGCGCCACTGTCGAAGAGGACATCCACATCCTGGGCCAGGATGGTGCCGTCGCTGCGAAGCGCCGAGCGGATCCTGACCGTGGCGTTCTCGCGACAGGGGGCGGTGAGCAGGTCTTCCTGGCGGCTGTTGATCATGCCGACTGGTCGCCCGGTGCGGCGGGCCAGCAAGGCCGCATACGCCTCGAGACCGATGTCGAGCTTGGCGCCGAAGGCGCCGCCGATGTGATGCCCGATCACCCGCACCGCCGACTTGGAGACACCGAGGGTTTGGGCAACACGGTCGCGCACGTTGAAGGGAAACTGATGCGAAACATGGACGGTGTACCGGCCGGCCTCGTAGGTGGCCACCGCCATCTTGGGTTCCAGGTACGCCTGATACTGGCGGGGGGCGCGGTAGACGTCCTCGACCACGAGATCGGCGGCGTCGAATGCTGTGTCCACGTCGCCGGGGTCCGCCACGGTCTCGCCGCCGGCCAGAGTGGCGAAGCCGGCCCAATCCGGGTGCACCAGCCGGGCTCCGGGCCGGCGAGCCTCTTCGGGGGTCCCCACCGGCTCCTGTTCTTCGATCTCGACCTCGATGGCGCCGAGGGCAGCCTCGGCGATCTCCGGTGATTCGGCCACCACCGCGGCCAGCGGCTCCCCCTCATAGGCGATGTAGTCGCTGGCAAAGAGCGGCATGTCGAACAACACGATGCCGCTGCGATCGTTTGGTACGTCGGCGCCGGTGACCACAGCGTGGACACCATCGATCGCCGATGCCGCGGTGGTATCGATCGATACGAGCCGGCCTGATGGGACCGCCGAGCGCAGCAGTTTGGCGTGGAGCATGCCGGGGAGCGAGAAGTCGACACCGAAAGTGGCGTCACCGCGTACCTTGGCTTCCCCGTCGCTCCGCGGAGCGCGAGTTCCGACGGTGACGGTCATGGGCGCTCTCCTTCG
>Ga0255057_10001529_pt1 | contig 12886 bp, 13 predicted proteins | sample Cases_109_6_MG_FD_189022 | JGI IMG/M metagenome (GOLD analysis project Ga0255057, IMG submission 189022) | Seawater microbial communities from Amundsen Gulf, Northwest Territories, Canada - Cases_109_6 | ecosystem: Environmental > Aquatic > Marine > Gulf | place: Canada: Northwest Territories... | reverse complement strand
CTTTGACCGGGGCCGTGTTCGCTCAGGATCGTGCCGTCATCGTCAAACTCGCTGCAGCTCTTCGCCACTCCGCGGGAAACTTCTACATCAACGACAAACCGACCGGAGCGGTGGTGGGGCAGCAGCCCTTTGGCGGCTCCCGGGCCTCGGGGACCAACGACAAGGCGGGTTCCATGGTCAACCTGCTGCGCTGGACCTCGCTGCGGTCGATGAAAGAGAACTTCGTGCCGCCGACTGATTTTTCATATCCCCACATGGACGAGGTCTAACGCTGTACCTCTTGGACGGATCGCGGGCATGAACGGCGGCGAGCTCATCGCCGAAGTCCTGGAGGCCCAGGGTGTACGGTTTCTGTTCACTCTGTGCGGGGGGCACATCTCGCCCATTCTGGTGGCCGCCAAACGGGTGGGGATCCGAGTCGTGGATGTGCGCCACGAAGCCAATGCCGTCTTTGCCGCCGATGCCGTTGCCCGGCTCAACGGGACGCCGGGGGTGGCGGCGGTGACGGCGGGCCCTGGAGTCACCAACACCATTACCGCGGTCAAGAACGCCCAACTCGCACAGTCCCCGGTGGTTCTCCTGGGCGGTGCGACCGGCACCATCCTCAAAGGGAGGGGTGCCCTTCAGGACATCGATCAGATGGCGCTGTTCGAGCCCCATGTCAAATGGGCCGCGACTGTCTCGCGGGTACGAGATCTGGTACCAGTCCTGCTCCGTGCCTTCTCCATCGCCCAGCGCGGAGTTCCAGGTCCGGTATTTGTCGAATGCCCCGTCGATCTTCTCTACGACGAGAAGTTGGTGAGGGGTCTCTACGGCCAGCAGGCCGACCGCAAGGGAGGCTCGTTCGGCGAGCGTGCCCTGGATTGGTATCTTCGTCGGCACCTGGACCGACTCTTTGGCGACGCCGAGAGGTATGCGGCCGGTGACCCCGTAAGGGTGGAAACCTCGCCCGCGCCGGGCTTGGCCGTCAGACGGGCTGCACGGCTTCTGAGTCGGTCCAGTCGCCCGGTTCTCATGGTGGGGAGCCAGGCGACTCTCGACCCAGCTGGTATCAGCGATCTGGCGGCGGCGGTCGAGGGTCTCGGCATCCCGGTCTACCTGTCCGGCATGGCGCGTGGTCTGCTGGGTCGGGGGCATCGGTTGCAGCTACGCCACCAGCGGCGCAAGGCCCTGCGGGCAGCCGACACCGTGCTCCTAGCCGGTGTGCCCTGCGATTTTCGCCTCGACTACGGTCGACAGATCAACCGCCTGGCGCGGGTGATCTCGGTCAACCGGAGTGCCGAAGAGGTGGCCAAAAACCGTCGTCCGCAGCTCGGAGTCGTGTGTGATCCGGGTCGCTTTCTGTGCTCTTTGGCGGAGCGTGAAGTTGGACAACCGGTCTGGGAGCAATGGCTCGATGCTCTCCATCTCCGGGATCGGGAACGCACCGAAGAGATCTCGCGTTTGGCCGACAAGGGAACCCAGTACCTCAACCCGCTCGCGCTCTGCCGCCAGATCGACCGTGACCTCGAGGAGGGGAGCATTCTGGTGGCTGACGGGGGCGATTTTGTCGCCACCGCCTCCTACATCGTCTCACCACGGACACCGCTTAGCTGGCTGGATCCGGGTGTCTTTGGCACCCTGGGAGTCGGCGCTGGATTTGCGCTGGGAGCCAAGCTCTGTCGCCCCGATGCCGCGGTCTGGATCCTCTACGGGGACGGCTCGGTCGCCTACAGTCTTGCCGAGTTCGACACCTTTGTCCGCCATCAGATTCCAGTGCTGGCGGTGGTGGGCAATGACGCTTGCTGGGCGCAAATCGCCCGCGAGCAGGTGGATATCCTGAAAGACGATGTGGGGACGGTTCTCAGGCGTACCGACTACGATGTGGTGGCCGAGGGTTTTGGCGGTCGGGGCTTTCGACTCGAGCGACCCGAGGAGATGAACAAGGTCATCCATCAGGCCCAGGAAGAGGTCCGCGCCGGCCGGCCGGTGCTGATCAACGCCCTCATCGGGCGCACCGACTTCCGCAAGGGTTCGATCTCAATGTAGCTCAAGCTCTGGGTCGATCTCCCGCCCCATCTCGCGATCGAGTTGCGCGGTGAGTCTGTTCATCCGCTGGTCGAGCGCGCGGCGGGCCTTCTCGGCTCCATCGGCGTCCAGATCCAGTGGGACTTCGATCGGACCATCGACGGCGGCCCTGAGACGGGCAAAGGGCTTTGGTAGCAGGAAGCGGTCCCAGCTGCGAAAGCACCAGGCCCGGTCGGTGCTCCAGGAGATGCAGACAACGGGAAGGCCGCTGCGCGAGGCCAGCAGGATGGCTCCCTGTTTGAGGCGGTAGCGCGGACCCACAGGTCCGTCGGGAGTTATGGCGACGTGGTCCTCGGCGGTGGCCGCGAGTAGTTCCTTGAGCGCTGCCGTGCCGCCACGGGTCGAGCTCCCACGAACCGAGCCGATGCCGTACTTGGCCACGATGCGGGCGATGATCTCGCCGTCACCGTGGCGACTGACCATCACCCTGACCGGCACGTTGTACCGTTGATGGATCTTGATAAAGCCGATCTGCCGGTTGTGCCAGAAGGCAAAGATGAACCGCTGGCCGGCGGCCATGGCTTGCTCCACCGGCTCGAGATTGACGGCCTCGAGCCGCCAGGTCATGACCAGCAGCCGCAACACGATGCCGCCAAATAAATGTATGGCGAGCCACTCGAGCAGACGGCGGCGTGACCGTTTGAGCCGAACAGGCAAGCTGGGTGAGCTGGGCCTCATGAGCGATAGCGATTGTATCGTCGCCGGGACTCGAATCCGCCTACCGGCGCTGCTATTCTTGATGTTTTGGGGAGGGAAGATATGCGAATCTCCTTGTTTGGCACCATAGTTCTGCTGCTTGCGGCCCTGCCGGTCGCGGGTAGCCAGCCCCGTCCTTTCTCGGCCCACGACCTGGTGGCCATGGAGCGGATCTCGGATCCCCAGGTTGCACCGGGGGGAGATGAGATCGCCTTTGTCCGCCGCACGACCGACTTCGAGGCGGACAAGGGCCGCACCGATATCTGGTTCGTGGGTGTCGACTGCGAAGATCTCGATTGCACCGTCAAGCGTCTGCAAGAGCGAGACGAGCAAAAGGCCTCGGGTGTCATCTACAAGCAGTTGCTCTTCCGCCACTGGGACACCTGGGCCGACTGGCGTCGGTCGCATCTATTTGTCATACCCCTGGCCGGCGGCGATCCGGTCGATGTGACGGTGGGGATGGAGGCCGACATTCCGTCCAAGCCCTTTGGCGGCGCCGAGGAGCTTACCTTTACCCCCGACGGGAGTGGCCTGGTGTTCACGGCGCGGAACGTGGGGGCCAGCGAGGCCTGGTCGACCGACTTCGATCTCTATTTTGCACCGGCCGATGGCTCGCAGTCCCCACTGCTATCTCACCGAGGCCAACGAGGCCTGGGACACTCAACCGGTCTTCTCACCCGATGGTAAGACGTTGGCCGACCTGGCGATGGCGCGGCCGGGCTTCGAGGCCGATCGTTTTCGGATCGTTCTCCGGGACTGGCCCGATGGCGGCACACGGGTGCTGACCGCTGACTGGGACCGCTCGGCGCGGGGCATGCTGTTTTCCGAGGATGGAGGCACGATCTACACGACGGCGGCCAACTTGGGCCAGGTCTCTCTGTTCTCCATTTCGGTGGCGTCGGGTGAACCGACAGTGATCGTCGGCGAAGGACACGTTCGATCGCCGGCGCTCGCGGGCAACCGAATTGTCTTTGGTCGCGACGATCTCCGCTCCCCGGTCGAGCTCTATTCGGTGAAGCGGGATGGCTCGGAGCTGTAGCAGATCACCGACATCAATGGTGACGCGCTGGGCTCGATGCTGATGGGTGAGCCCGAGCAGTTCACCTTCCGCGGCTCGGACAACGAGACGGTTCATGCCTATGTAGTCAAGCCGGCCGAGTTCAATGCCGGGAACAAGTACCCGGTGGCGTTTCTCATCCACGGCGGACCCCAGGGCTCTTTTGGCAACGATTTCCACTATCGCTGGAATCCACAGACCTACGCCGGAGCCGGCTATGCCGCGGTGATGGTCGATTTCCATGGTTCCACCGGCTATGGACAGGCCTTTACCGACTCGATCAGCAGTGACTGGGGGGGCAAGCCCTTGGAGGATCTGCAGAAGGGTCTCGCCGCGGCGCTCAAGCGCTATTCGTGGATGGATGGCGAACGGGTCTGCGCTTTGGGGGCCTCCTATGGCGGCTACATGATCAACTGGATCGCCGGCAACTGGCCCGACCGCTTCCGTTGCCTGGTCAATCACGACGGCATCTTCGACCAGCGGATGATGTATTACGCCACCGAAGAGCTCTGGTTTCCCGAGTGGGAGCATGGCGGCACCTACTGGACGGCCAGCGAAGGTTTCGAGCGTCACAACCCGGCACAACACGTGGACAAGTGGCAGACACCGATGCTGGTTGTCCACGGGGCGAACGACTATCGGATCCCGGATACCCAGGCGATGGCGACCTTTACGGTCCTCCAGCGAAAGGGGGTGGCGAGCGAGTTTCTCTATTTTCCGGATGAGAATCATTGGGTGCTGCGACCATCCAACAGCATCCAGTGGCACCGGGTCGTGCTCGACTGGCTGGACCGCTGGCTGGCGCCGGGCCGTTTGATGGAAGAATAGGATCCGCCCACCCGCCCAGGGCTTAGGGGCGTAGGGGCGTAAGGGCTTGGGGTTTCCCCCCACCCCGGCCGGCACGGAGGCCGGCCGCTTCGTTCCGACGTAGGGGAGGGGCTTGTCCCCTCCCTCGGCCTCCGTGCCGGCCGTCCTACCGCCATCATGGACGTAGCACCGCTTGCTCTACCATGAGAACGAAAACATCCGTCAGCGTCGTCATCCCGACCTACAACCGCGCCGACATGGTCCTGCGGGCCCTGCGGTCGGTTCTTGCCCAAACCTGTCCGGCGGAGCAGGTCATCGTCGTGGATGATGGCTCGACCGACGACACCGGCCCGCTGGTGCGGACCCAATTCGGCTCGGTCGACTACCGGGCACAACAGCATCGCGGGGTGAGCGCGGCGCGGAATCGCGGCATCGAAGTGGCGACAGGGGAGTGGATCGCACTGCTCGATTCGGACGACGAATGGCTTCCCGAAAAGCTCGAGCGGCAGATGGCGTGCCTCGAGCAGGAGTCCGACTACCGTGTCTGCCACACCGACGAGATCTGGGTCCGTCGTGGCCGACGGGTCAACCCCCGCCGGAAACACGCCAAACAGGGCGGTTGGATCTTTAGAGATTGTTTGCCGCTGTGTGCGATATCGCCTTCGTCTGTCCTGATCCACCGGTCGATCTTCGACGAGGTAGGACGATTTGACGAGACGCTGCCCGCTTGCGAGGACTACGACCTCTGGCTCCGAGTCTGCTCCCGGTGGCCGGTTCTATTTGTCCCCGATCGGTTGGTGGTCAAGCACGGTGGGCACGAGGATCAGCTGTCGAGTCGGGTCTGGGGTCTCGACCGCTACCGGATCCAGGCCCTGGAGGGGATTCTTGGCTCGGCAACGTTGGGCACTGAAGACCGGCAGGCCGCCATCGACATGCTGGTCGACAAGATCGACATCTACGCCGCCGGTGCACGCAAGCGGGGTAGGGTGGACGAGGCGGACGAATACCGGTTAAGACGGGAGCGCTGGTGCCGAGAGGAAACGTCCCGAGGCTTGGCGCCGGGATGATCTGTCTGCTGACAGCGCTCCCTGCGGAGGCCCGGCCGCTGGTGGCTCGGCTGGGGCTTCGATCTCTGGATCAGGGCGGGCCTTTTCGCCTCTGGGTGGGAGACAGTACGGCTCTGATTGTTTCGGGAGTCGGCAAGACGGCGGCGGCAGCGGCCGTGGCTCACCTTCGCCGGCGGCTCTCCGGATCATCGATCGACGGCTGGATCAATGTCGGCATCGGCGGCCATCGATCCTACCCGCTGGGTACACCGATCCTGGCCAGTGAGGTGCGGGATGGGGCCAGCGGCGAGCGTTGGTCGGTGGCCATCCCGTTCGAGCCCCCTTGCAGGACGGACACGGTTCTCACCGTGGAGCGGGTGGAGCGTGTCTACGCGGAGGAAGCGGTTTACGACATGGAGGCCTCGGGATTCTACGAGGCCGCTCTCGATGGCGGTCATCCGGGGCTGGTGCAGGTTCTCAAAGTGGTATCGGACAACAAAAAGAGTGGCGTCGAGAGCCTCTCGGGTGCCAGGGTGGAGCAGCTTCTGGTAGCCAGGGCAGACACCATCGAGGACCTGGTTTCCACCGTTGGGCGCTGGGCGCAACAGACCGCCGCCGCAAGATAACGGGTGACGGCTCTACACCCTGGCCAAAAGGCGTGACAGACTACCTTGCGTTTATGACCGTTTTTGCTCCACAATCGGGCCGATAACGCCAAGGACGGATTTCGGATCTCGGTTGCGGTCGGGATTTGAACAAAACGGAGGCTTCGACATGAGGAGAGTTCTAATAGCGCTGGCGGCGGTTGTTCTGTTGGCGGCACCTTCCTGGGCCGGCGGGGGCATAGGGTTCTTCGGCACCTGGGCGGATTCGACCGATGCCGGCAACACCTACGGCGGAGGAGGCATCCTGGAGTTCGACCTCGGAACCAAATGGGACATGCAGTTTCGAGGGACGCGCTACGTCGAGTTCAACACCGATTTTTTTCTGCCTGGTGACCCTGATAAACACTCACAGGAATTCGATGTCACGGTTTTGGAGCTCGGTGTGACCTACAACTTCAACTCGAAGGGGGCGGTCGCGCCCTATGTCGGCGGTGGCTTCAGCTACTATATGTTCGACTTGTTGGAAATCGACGGCCCTCGAGCCGGTGAGATCAAGGACGAAGGCGGCTGGTACGGACTGGGGGGAGTCGAGTTTGCTCTCGGCGAGACCTGGGGTTTTTTCGTCGAAGGGATGTATCGCAACATCAAAGCGACCCTCAAGGGCGACGATCTGGGCTTTCAACCCGTCAACACCGAAGTCAACATGAGCGGCGGAGCTGTCAACGTCGGGCTCAAGTTCAATTGGTAGACCGAGTCGGCCGCTGATATTGGACCAAGGGCCGGCTCTGCCGGCCCTTCCGGTTGCAAGCCCGACCGAGCATAACGCCGCAGGACCAACCCTGGAACTGCGCTCCAGGTCGGTGCCCAAGTACATACGCCGCTGCAGTAGAAGGGTCGGTGAGAAGATCGGGCTAGGCCGAGATCTGTTATAACCCTCCTCATGTGCTCGCGAAGGTACAAGCAGAAGGGCTACATGGATGACGACAGCCCCCAGAGGCGGGAGCACAGGGGGCCGCCGAAGCCACGCTCGGACCGACCACGGGGGCGCGGCCTGGGTGCCCCGACCGAGACCGTCTTCCGCTGTGCCCGCTGTGGGGCCAAGGAGACGCTGTCGGAGCCGATCGAGCCGGTTCAGACCTGTCGCAGCTGCGGCTCGGACCTCCATACCTGCACCAACTGCAAGCACTTCGACACCTCGGCTCCGAACCAGTGCCGAGAGGCCGAGGCCGAGCCGATCGCCAAAAAGGCGACCCGAAACGAGTGCGGGCTGTTCATCCCCAAGGGGGCCAAGGAGTTCAAGGCGGATAGCGGCAAGCCGGACGATCCCAAGGACGCATTCGACGCCCTTTTCGACTTCTGAGCGAGGCCCCTGAGGGAAACCGTGTTTCAAGAGCTAACCGAGCTGGTCAAGAAGATCGGGGACTTCGTCTGGGGTCCCTACCTTTTGATCCCCCTGCTGCTGCTGACCGGGGTCTATCTCACTGTCCGGCTGCGGGGCATCCAGTTCACCAAGCTCTGGCACGCCCTCTGGCTCGGCCTGGTGGTTCGCAAAGAGAAGGGCGCCGAGGGTGACATCTCCCATTTTCAAGCACTAATGACCGCGTTGGCGGCCACCGTCGGCACCGGCAACATCGTCGGGGTGGCCACGGCGATGGCGCTGGGAGGTCCCGGCGCCCTCTTTTGGATGTGGGTCACCGGTCTTGTCGGCATGGCCACCAAATACTCCGAGGCGGCGCTGTCGGTGAAGTACCGCGTCGTCGACAAACGGGGAGAGCAGGCCGGCGGTCCCATGTACTACCTGTCGCAGGGGATCCGTTGGCCGCTGCTGGGCAAGGTCCTGGGTGCTTCGTTTGCCCTCTTTGCCGCCGTGGCGGCCTTTGGCATCGGCAACATGGTGCAGTCCAATTCGGTGGCCGCCGCACTCGAGGAGTCTTTCGGGATGAAGGTCTGGGTGAGCGGTCTGATCATGGCCATCGCCGCGGGGGCGGTCATCCTTGGTGGCATCAAGTCGATCGGCCGGTTTACGGGTGTCTTTGTCCCTTTCATGATTCTCGCCTACATGTTGGCTGCCGGAACGGTGCTGGTGTTGCACCTGGATCGGATCCCAGAGGCCTTTGGGCTCGTCTTCCGCGGCGCCTTTAGCGGCACGGCGGCGGCTGGCGGGTTTATTGGCGCCGCTGCCGCCCAGGCCATACGCTTTGGTGTGGCACGTGGGATCTTCTCCAACGAGTCGGGTCTCGGTTCGGCAGGTATCGCCGCCGCCGCGGCGCAGACCCGCGAGCCGGTAAGGCAGGCGATGGTCTCCATGACCCAGACGTTTATCGACACGCTGGTGGTGTGCACGTTTACCGGTCTGGCCATCCTGGTAACCGGCGCCTGGCAGGAGGGGCTCAACGGGGCGCCACTGACACAGTTCGCGTTTCGAACCGGTCTTCCGGGTGAATGGGGGGGCGTGATCGTCACCCTCTGTCTGACCATGTTCGCCTTTTCGACCATGCTCGGCTGGAGCTACTACGGGGAGAAGAGCATCGAGTATCTTGTCGGGGAGCGAGCGATAACCCCCTATCGTGTGCTCTTCGTTCTGGCGATCTTCTTCGGCGCGATCCGCAGCCTCGATTTCGTGTGGAGCATCTCGGATGTCATGAACGGTCTGATGGCGCTGCCGAATCTGATCGGCCTGCTGTTGCTGAGCGGCGTCATCGTCAAAGAGACCCGCGACTACTTCCGACGCACCGGCGAGTAGAGTGGCAGGCGGTGCCGGATCGGCACTGTCGCCGGAAATCTCACCATGATCTTTCGACTTTTGGCGGACCTGGTGGTTTTGATCCACCTGGCTTTTGTGATCTTTGTGGTGCTGGGTGGTCTACTGGGGCTCAAGTGGCGGTGGGTCATCTGGCTCCATCTCCCGGCGGCAATCTGGGGAGCGATGATCGAGTTTGGCGGCTGGATCTGCCCGCTGACCCCGCTTGAGAACTGGCTGCGGTACCAGGGGGGCGAGGAAGGCTACGTTGGAGGCTTTATCCAACACTACCTGGTGCCGGTGCTCTATCCCGACGGTCTGACCCGGGGAATCCAGATAGTGCTCGGGGTAGCCGTTATCCTGTTCAATTTGATCGTCTACTGGCAAATCATCCGCCAAGCGCGCAGCGGTCGAAGCGGCCGGCCTCCGTGCCGGCCGATGGGTGGTGTCGACTGTTGACGACGGGTGAGATGCATGGGTCCGCCGCCCGCCCCGGCCGGCACGGAGGCCGGCCGCCTCGTCTCCTATTGCAGGTATCCCAGGGCCTCTAGTTGCTTGCGGGTCTCGTCGTCCAACTCTGCTTCTTCGCCCTTGACCTCAATGAGTTTACCGCGCTCGATCCAGGCGAAGAGTCGGGATCGCAGCCAAGCTGCTTCGAGTGGTGCCTTGCCGGCGAGGTTGACCATCTCTTGCGGGTCGATCTCGAGGTCGAAGACGTACTCCACGTCCCGCGTGCGGCCTACACCTTCACCCATGCCCCAGTCGATGCCGGTGCGGGGGGCGTAGATCACCTTGTACCGATCGGAGCGGGCGAGAAAGATCCCACCCTTGAGACTCGAGGCCGCCGCGAATTGGATCTCCTTGCCGGGGGCCTGGGTTTCGGGTGCGGTCAACAGGGGCCAGAGCGAGCGTCCGTCGCCGAGGCCGGAATGGGGTGCACCTACGATCTCCCGCAGCGTCTCGTGCAGGTCGATGTTGCTCGTCGCCATGTCCACGACGTGGGGCTCGAGGTGACCGGGCCACCAGAAGATCAAGGGTATGCGGAGCTGGTCTTCGTAGAGCGTGTAGCCGTGGAGGACACTGTCGTGCTCGAACAGCTCCTCACCGTGGTCGGAGGTGATGATAAAGAGGATCTCGCCCGGGGGGTAGCGTCGCTTGAGCTCTTCGACAAAGAGCGCGATCTGGGCGTCGTTGTAGGCCAGCCCGCCGTCGTAGAGGCCCCGGATCTTTTGCCTGTCGGCCTCGTCGGGGTCGATTCGGTCGTGTTTGATCGCCATCAGAGTGGCGGTCGAGCCGGAGAGCTCCGAGTCGATGTCGGCCGCAAACCGGCTATAAAAGGGCTCGGGGGGATCGTAGGGGTTGTGGGGATGGACCGTATGCACGTAGGCAAAGGCCGGATCGTCCTGGTTCAGACTGTCGAGCCAGTCGAGTGTGGCTTGGTGAACATGCTCGGCATTGTCGTTGTACGCGCCCGGACCATCCTCGTAGGGCTCGAGTAGAGCCTCGGGGGCATGGTGCTCGAAACCACGGCTCAGACCAAACCCGGGTGACAGGTGACCATTGCCGGAGAAGACCCCGGTCCGGTAGCCGGCGGTGCCCATGACCTCGGCCAGTGTGGCCGGACCATCCGCCGGCAGCGTGGTGTGACCCTGGATCAGGAAGGTCTGACCCGTGAACAACGACTTGGTGGACGGCAAGGTGTTGGGAGCCACGGTGAGATGGCGGGCGAAAGTGACGCCGTTCGAGGCCAGACGGTCCAGATTGGGAGTGGCCCTGGGATTCCCCCCCAGATGGCCCAGACGATCGCCGCGAAGAGCGTCCAACACGTAGAGTACGACCAGCCGTGGTGATGCCGGCGGGCCGGCTGGAGCGTCCCGAGAATCGGGCTCCGCGGGGGCCAGACCGAGATCTTTCCACCTGGCCGCGGGGCCCTGTCCTCGTGCCAGCAGCTGGATCCTGACAAAGCCCGGACTCTCGCCGAGGGGAACCTCGAAATGTCTGCTGCGCCCGAACCAGGACCATCGACCTCCATTCCACTCGAAAGCCGTTTGGGGATCCTCACCTTCGCGTTCGACGACGAGGACAAACTGCTGGTCGGTACGGGCACCACGGGGCGGCACAAAGCTGCCCACGAGCGAGGTCACACCCTCCGTTCGGCGGACAAAGTCGACCATGGAGTTGCCGGTCTGGATGATGTCCCCGTCTTCAAAAGTCACCTCCCCCGGAGGCAGGGCGGTCCGCAACTCGGCATCGTCGACGACGACATGGGACCCCTCCGGGTAGTAGAGGGTGATGGGAAACCGGCCCAGAGGAAGGTCGGCCGGCAGGGCGACTTCCAGCGGCTCGGTCAGTGGGAGGGACACCAGCTTCCGGCCGGCCACCTCGATGCCGACCGTTGCACCCTCATCGGCTTCGATGACCCGATTCTTTATCATCAGAGCTCGCTCCCGACCGTCGAGGCTCACCGCCTCGATTTGCGCCCCGCGTGCCAAGGGTAGGAGGCGGATCGGTCCCTTTCTACGGACACGCCACCAACCCTGGAGAAAACGGTTGCCGTCGGTTGCCGGTGGCTTGGCGATGGGGCGGCTCTCCGTCAGCACATCCGGAGCGTGCGAGCCATCCAACAGGGAGTAAAGCCGACCTGTCGGTGGGCCTCCACAGGAGGACGCGCCCAGGATCGGGAGGAGCAAGCAGAGGCTAGCGAGACGGCGAATCATCGTCCGGTTCCGGGCTCGATCCTATGGTACATTTCGGTGCCATGAAACCGCTTGTCGCTGTGATCATGGGGTCGCGCTCCGACTGGGGAACGATGGAGCACGCTACGAGCACTCTGGAGCGGCTGGAGGTGCCCCACGATGTGCGCATTCTCTCGGCGCATCGTACCCCCGACGCTCTGTTCGAATACATCCAGCAGGCCGAGGAGGGTGGGGTAGAGGTCTTCATCGCTGCAGCCGGTGGTGCCGCCCATCTGGCGGGTGTCATCGCTGCCAAGACGGCGTTGCCGGTTCTGGGTGTGCCCATGGAGTCCAAACACCTCAAGGGCATGGACTCGCTGCTGTCGATGGTGCAGATGCCCGCCGGTATTCCCGTGGCGACACTGGCCATCGGCAAGGCCGGCGCCATCAATGCCGCTCTCTTTGCGGCAGCCATCCTGACCGCAAAGTATCCGCAGATCGGCGATGCGCTGCGTCGCTATCGGGAAGAGCGGGCGGCCCAGGTCCTGGCCGATCCTGATCCCCGGCAGCCACCGCCGTAGTTCTCCAAACCAGCGAGCATGTCAGGGTGAGGCTGCACCGGGTCGATTTCTGTCAGCTGACGAGATGGCCTGCAACGCCCGGGGAGAGACTTGGGTTGGTGGTCTCAGTTCACTAGAATGCTCTGCGGGAAGCCCATCAGAGCAGCTACCATCAGGTCGACGGATCATGAAAGATCTCATTGGAGACTATTTCAGCGCCGCGGAGCTCGAGAGAATCCGCCAGGCGGTCGAGGCGGCCGAAGGTCAAACCGCGGGAGAGATCGTGCCCTATGCGGTTGTCGCCAGTGACGACTACAGCGAGACGGCTTGGAAGGGGGCGACCCTCGCGGCCCTGGCGGCGGCGTTGGCTGCCGCCGGCCTCCATGGGTTGGGTGGTTTCTGGGGGATAGACGGCTATTTGTGGCTGGGTCTGCCGACGGCCGTTGGTGCCGCGGTGGGCTATCTGGCCGGCGCACGCATTCCCCGGCTCAAACGCCTCCTGGTCGCGTCCAATGTGATTGACCGTCGGGTCGAGCGCCGCGCGGCCCTGGCCTTTATCGAGGAGGAGGTCTTTTTCACCCGCGAACGGACGGGGATTCTCATCTTTGTCTCGGTGTTCGAGCGGGAGGTCTT
>Ga0255057_10001528_pt1 | contig 12890 bp, 12 predicted proteins | sample Cases_109_6_MG_FD_189022 | JGI IMG/M metagenome (GOLD analysis project Ga0255057, IMG submission 189022) | Seawater microbial communities from Amundsen Gulf, Northwest Territories, Canada - Cases_109_6 | ecosystem: Environmental > Aquatic > Marine > Gulf | place: Canada: Northwest Territories... | reverse complement strand
TGTGATCGAGATGGGGCCGTTCTCGCACGGGTCGCACCGCCTTGCGGGTGTACTGGCGACGCTTGAGGATGCCGATACGATCGTCGGTGGCGGGGAGACGGCAGCGGCGGTCGAGCAGGTCGGCCTGGCATCGAAGTTCTCGCACGTCAGCACCGGCGGCGGGGCGTCGTTGGAGTTTCTCGAGGGTAAGGAGCTGCCGGGGATCGCAGCGCTGGAGGATGCTTAAGTGGAGAGTTGGGTTCGCACCTGAGTCTGGCTTGTTCCACAAGCGTGGCGCATAATCGTGCCTGAGATGGACCTCGACCTCGCGCGGCAGCTTTCGCAAGAGAACGATGCGAAGATCGTGTTGTTCGTGATGGACGGTCTTGGCGGGTTGCCGCATGCAGACACGGGACGTTCAGAGCTCGTGACGGCACACACGACTCGCCTGGACATGCTGGCGAAGGAGAGCCTGTGTGGGTTCACTCTGCCGGTTGGGATCGGAATCACGCCGGGCAGCGGCCCGGGACATCTGGCGCTCTTTGGATACGATCCTATGGTATACAACATCGGCCGTGGTGTGCTTGAGGCGGTCGGGATCGACTTCGACCTGCAGGCCTCGGACGTGGCGGCTCGCGGCAACTTCTGCACGGTCGACGATAAAGGGCTGATCACGGACCGTCGCGCGGGACGCATCAGTACCGAGCGTTGCGCGGAGCTGACCGAGGAGCTGCGGAAGATCGATCTCGACGGCGCCAAGTTGTTCGTCGAGCCGGTGCGGGAGCACAGGTTTGTGTTGGTGCTGCGTGGAGATGGGCTAACGGACGAGGTGGCGGATACCGATCCGCAGAAGGAGGGCGTTGCGGTCCTGGAAGCGCGCTCGACGGCAGCGGGAGGTGACGCCACGGCGGCGCTGGTCGGGAAGTTTGCAAAGGAGGCGGGGGAGTATCTGGCGGACAAGGCACCGGCGAATCAATTGCTACTGCGCGGGTTCGCGACGCGGCCTTCGTGGCCGTCGATGGCGGAGGTGTTCAAGCTGCGGCCAGCGGCGATTGCGCACTATCCGATGTACCGAGGTCTGGCGAAGCTGGTGGGCATGGAGAGGCTGGACGTCGGCCCAACGATCGAGGACAGTTTGGCGACGCTGAAGGAGAACTGGGGCAAGTTCGACTACTTCTTCGTCCACTACAAGGACACGGACAGTGCCGGTGAGGACGGCGACTTCGAGCGAAAGGTCGAGAAGCTTGAAGAAGTAGACGCGGCGATTCGGGGGATAGTGGAGATGGAGCCCGACGTGTTGATGGTCGGCGGCGATCACTCGACGCCGGCGACGATGGCCGCTCACTCCTGGCATCCAGTGCCGTTCATGATGAAGGCCCGTAACACGCGAGCCGATGCGTGCACTATGTTCAACGAACGGGCTCTTCAAAACGGATCACTGGGTACGATTCCGGCGAAGGAGGTGCTGCCCCTGGCGATGGCGCACGCGGGGCGGCTGGCGAAGTACGGAGCATGACGATGAGAACGCCGATAATTGCGGGCAATTGGAAATGCAATTTGCGGCTGGAGACGGCCTGGGAGCTGGCGTCGGGCATCCGGGATCGCGTCCACGAGATCGAGGGCGTGGAGAAGATCGTCTGTCCGACGTTCCTGCACCTGCCGACGGTGGAAGTTGCGCTGACGACAACGTCGATAAAGGTTGGCGCACAGGATGTTCATTGGGAAGACGACGTGGCGGCGACGGGCGCGATCGGCCCGAGGATGCTAGAGGAGATTGTCGACTACGTGATCGTTGGGCATTCAGAGCGCCGGCACGACTTTGGCGAGAGCGATGAGGCGGTTAACCGCAAGGTGAAGGCGTCGTTGGAAGTGGGTCTGCAGCCGATCATGTGCATGGGCGAAACGCAGGTAGAGCGCGATGCCGGAAAGACTGAGGAAGTACTCCTGCGACAGACGCGGACGGGGCTCGATGGGGTCGAAATGCCGGACGGCTTCGTCATTGCTTACGAGCCGGTCTGGGCGATCGGCACTGGGACCGCGGCGACGGCGCAGGACGCCGACGAGGCGATCGGACTGATTCGCCGGGAGGTAGCGAGCCTGTCTAGCGCAGAGAAGGCCGATTCCGTGCGAATTCTCTACGGCGGCAGCGTAAAGGCAGACAACATCCGCGAATTCATGGAGCGGGACGGGATCGATGGGGCGCTTGTCGGGGGCGCGAGCCTGAAGGTGGATTCGTTCTCCGAGATCATCGAACAGACTGCGCGACTGGCATCGGCGAGTGGATGACGAAGACGCTGATCGCCGTCGTCGGGCCAACGGCGAGCGGCAAGACAGGGTTGGGGATCGACCTCGTGCAGCGGTACGGTGGAGAGATCATCGGGGCGGATTCACGTCAGGTGTACCGGCACATGGATATCGGTACGGCGAAGCCAACGGCTGAGGAACGGTCGAGGGCCGCGCATCACCTGGTAGACATCGTCGATCCCGACGAGCCGTTCAGCCTTGGCCAATGGCTAGATCTTGCGAAGGAAGCGCTGGACGATGTTTGGGCGAGAGGTCGCCAGCCGATTCTCGTCGGCGGTACCGGCCAATACGTCTGGTCGCTGATCGAAGGGTGGCGAGTGCCGCGAGTGGCTCCGCAACAGGAGCTTCGCGAGGAGTTGTCTGAGCGGTCGCCGGAGGATCTACTGGCGGAGTTGAGGCGGGTCGATCCGGAGGCGGAGTCGTTCATCGACCCGAAGAACGTGCGGCGGGTAATCCGGGCGCTTGAGGTGTACGCCGAGACGGGGAAGCCGTTCAGCTACTGGCGGCGTAAGGACGCTCCTTCGTTCGAGACGGTAATCGTTGGACTGAGGGTGCCACGAGAAGCTTTGTACGAGCGGATCGACGCGCGAGTCGATGCGATGATGGGCGGTGGGATGGCAGCCGAAGTGAAGTCGCTGCTGGAGCGAGGGTACTCTCGGGAGCTACCGTCGATGTCCGGCATCGGCTACGGCGAAATGTGCGCGTACGTAGGGGGGGAGATGACGCTGGATGATGCGACAGAGCGGACGAAGACACGAACGCATGGGTTCGCGCGCCACCAGAATTCGTGGTTCAAACCTTCGGACGAAAGGATTCGGTGGGCCGATTCTCAGGACGACACGATGCGGACGATAGCCGAAGCGCTGGATTGCGTTGGTGCGCAAGGGAGGACGACGTGAGCGAAGAGACGGAAGTCCAGGTATTCGACGAGTGTCTGCAGGGGCGGATCAGCAGGATCGGCGAGGTACTTGACGGGCTGACGGATGAGCAGGTGAATTGGGTTCCTCCGCTGACCGATGCGAACAGTCTGTGCGTGATCGCCACGCACGCGCTGGAGTGCGCACGATCGTACGTCTTCGATATCGCCTGCGGCCTCGACGTCGGTCGCGACCGGCCGGCGGAGTTCGCGGCAAAGAAGGGTGCGGATGAGCTAAGGACGCTGGCACGGGAGCTTGGACCGGAGATCGGGCGGGCGTTGGCGGAGATGGATCCATCGCGGCTGGACTTTCGGTCGGTGCCGAAGCAAGAGGTGTGGGGGATGGGTGAGACGCGCGAAATCTCCGGGCGATGGGCGCTGGCGCATATGGTGGAGCATCTCTCGGTCCACGTCGGACAGATGCAGATCACGCGCGACCTGGTGCTGCGGGAGGCCGGCGGTTGAGGTTCGCGAAGCTGCAGGGGACAGGGAACGATTTTCTTCTGGCCAATCCGGCGGACGAGGCACAGGATTGGGCGGCGATCTCGAAGGCGATGTGCGAGAGGCATTTCGGAGTGGGGGCGGACGGGTTAATGCTCGTACTTCCGTCGGACAAGGCCGATGTGCGCATGAGGCTGTTCAACGCGGACGGGTCTGAGGCGGAGGTGAGCGGGAACGGAGTGCGTTGTCTGGTGAAGTACGCGATCGAAGGTGGTATCGCGAAGGCTACGGACGATCGGCTGACCGTCGAAGTCGCGCACGAGGTTTTACGGGCAGACGTGACGATGTCAGGTGACGAGGTGTCGGCTGTGCGGTTGTCGATGGGCAAGCCGATCTTCGAGGCGAAAGAGATACCAGTGATAGCCGATGTGGAGCCGCCGGTGCTGGACTTTCCGATTGACGCAAACGGCGAGATGCTGGTCGTGAACTGCGTTTCGATGGGAAATCCGCACGCGGTGTTGTTCGTGAGTCAGGCGGTCGAAGACTATCCGCTGGAGCGGTTGGGTCCGGTGGTCGAGTATCACTCCGCGTTCCCTCAGCGTGTGAACTTCGGAGTGGCACGGGTTGAGGCGCGAGACCGCATGCATGTCCGAGTATGGGAGCGAGGGGTCGGCGAGACGCTGGCCTGCGGCACGGGCTCCTGCGCGGCGATGGTGGCGGCACGCCTGCACGATCTTGCGGGTGAGCGAGTGGAGATCGTACAGCCCGGCGGGAACCTGATCGTCGAATGGGACGGAAAAGGCGAGGTGTTTCTCAGCGGCCCGGCGGAGTTCATCTTCGAGGGCGACTGGCCGGGGGTTTAGGCTTCGGGACCGTCCCAGATCACGTTCGAATCGAGCTTTCGGACCGAATCACAACCGACGAGTGCCATCGCGATCTCCAGTTCTTCCCGTAGCAGCGCCAGGACGCGTGCGACGCCAGCTTCGCCGTCGGCGGCGAGCCCCCAGACGTAGGGTCTGCCGATGAGAACGGCGTCCGCGCCAAGAGCGAGCGCTTTGATGACGTCAGTGCCGCGACGGATGCCGCCGTCGACGAGAATCGAAACGCGGCCCTGTACCGCTTGAACGACGGCCGGCAAGGCGTCGATGGAGGCCGGGGAGCCGTCGAGTTGGCGGCCGCCGTGGTTGGAGACGACGATGCCGGCGACGCCGTGTTCGAGGGCGATCCGCGCATCGTCAGGGTGAAGGACGCCCTTTAGGAGTATGGGGAGCGAGGTCAGCGAGCGGACCCAATCGACGTCGTCCCAGGTTAGTGCGTCCTGGATGAGGGTGTTCCAGTAGAGGGCGAGGGAGGAGCCGCGCGACTCCTCGGACTCGGCGCTGAGGTTGGCTTCGGACTCGAAGTTGCCGGGGCCGATGTCCTCGGGGAAGGTGAGGTTGTGGCGCTGATCGCGTTCGCGTCGACCGAGGCGGGGGACGTCGACGGTGAGGACGATCGCTTTGTAACCGGCGGCCTCGGCGCGCTCGACGAGGCGTTGGGTCATCGCGCGATCGTTGTAGCAGTAGAGCTGGAACCACTTGGTTCCGTTCGAGGCGGCGGCGACGTCTTCCAGGGGCAGGCTGGAGACCGTACTGACGATCTGCAGTACGCTCGCAGCGGCAGCGGCCCGCGCTGACGCCTCCTCGCCGTCGGCATGCGCGAGCTTGTGGAGGGCGACGGGCGCGAGCATGACGGGCATTGCGAGCTTGTGTCCGAGGATTGTTGTGGTGAGATCGACGTCCGAGGCACCGGTGAGGAAGCGTGGGAGAAGGCGGATACGCTGGAAGGACTCGCGGTTGTCGCGGAGGGTGATCTCATCTTCAGCGCCGCCGGCGATGAAGTCGAAGGCGGGTTGAGGCATCTTGCCGCGGGCGGCGTCCTCGTATTCGATCAGGTTTACGGGTTGGGGTTCAGTCATCGTTTGCAGCGGGATGGTAGCACAGTCGCTCGCGTTGGGACGATGTGGGGCGCTATCGTAGGCGGGATGGTGAAACCCGAACCACAGAGCGTCAACTTCGACCGTGCGGCCGAGATCTACGATGCTACGCGGGCGCTGCCGCCTCACGTGCAGGAGGCGCTGACGGCGCGATTGTTGGAGCTGCTTTCGGATGCTGGCCGGGTGCTGGAAGTGGGGATAGGGACGGGGCGGATCGCGAGGCCGCTGGCAGCTCGCGGGCGTCGTGTATGCGGCGTCGACATCTCGCCGCTGATGCTCGGACAGTTGACGGCGCAGCTGGAGCCGGGGCACGAACGGCCGGATCTTGTGCTGGGGGATGCGACGCGGTTGCCGTTCGCGGACGGGTCGGTTGGCGCGGCGCTTTCGTTTCACGTCGTGCACTTGATCCCGGAGTGGGAGCGGGCGCTCGATGAGGCGCATCGGGTGATCGGGGATGGCGGGCGGTTCGTGTACTACCAGCGGCGTGACGAGTACAAGCGCTGGATGGATTCGCACGACAAGCTGGGCGAGTTGCTGGGAGATCGCGGTTTCACGCGACGCAAGCGGCCGACGGTTGAGGAGATCGACGAGAAGCTGCGGTCGCTCGGAGGAAGTGTGGAGGTGGAGGATGTGGCGGAGGAGGAGGAGTGGGTGACGCCGGCGGAGATGCTGGCGCAGACGAAGGAGCGGTCACACTCGTGGTCGTGGGAGATCCCGGACGAGTTGTTCTGGGACTTCATGCCAGAGTACGAGGAGTGGATCCGGTCGCACTACGGGGCGATGGACGAACCGCAGGTGGACAAGATCATGCACGAGCTGTGGGTCTGGCGCTTCGACTAGGCGGTGCGTTGACAGATCGGTGGCAGTGGCACAGGATGTGGCCCAATAGATGCGCAGCCGCCGTTTCAGACCGTGGAGGTACCCCGTGGCAAAGCGACGAATGAGCCCGGACGATCATTACTTGTTCCGTAACGTCTCCGATCCGCGGATTTCACCCGACGGCAAGTCGGTGGCGTATTTCCAGGCGTGGTCCGACCGGGACACGGACGAGACGCGGATGTCGATCTACGTCGCGCCGGTGGATGGGAGCTCTTCTGCAAGGCGGATTACGCAGGGAGACCGGGACCACAGCCCGCGCTGGTCGCCGGACGGCAGGCATCTGGCGTTCGTGTCGAATCGCGGCGATAGGAACCAGCTCTTCGTAGCGTCGCTGGACGGGGGCGATCCAAGGCAGGTGACCAAGGCTAAGCATGGGGTGTCGGAGCCGGCGTGGTCTCCGGACGGGCGGCGCATCGCCTATGCGGCCAGAGTGGGGCGATACAAGAAGGAAGACGATAGGACGCCGGTCGAGAGGGCGGCTCCGAGGGTGATCCGCGAGCTTCGGTACAAGCTGGACGGAGTTGGCTTCTTCGACGAACGGCGGTTGAAGATATTCGTTGTCGAGGTTGAGTCGGGCAAGGAGACGCAGATCACGAAGGGGGACTACTTCGACGATCAGCCGGCGTGGTCGCCGAGCGGGCGTTCGATTGCGTTCGTGTCGGACCGTCAAGCTAAGCGGCACCAACGGCAATGGCGGAGCGACATCTGGGTGGCGCCGGCGACCGGGGGGCGGGCACGAAAGGTGACGCGGAGCCGCGGCGCCTCGGCACAACCGACGTTCTCGCCGAACGGTCGGCAGATCGCGTTCGTTGGGCACGAAAACGGAGACAGCGGGGTGGCGAAGAACCTCCAGATGATGGTTGTTTCGTCAGCGGGACGGGGCGCGCCTGTGCCGGTGAGCGAGTCGATCGACCGGCCGGTTTCCGGTTGGCCGTCGTTCGCGTTCGGGCGGTCGTTCGAGTGGTCGCGTGACGGTAAGAGCCTGCTGTTTCTGGCGCCGGACCGCGGGACGCAGGCGTTGTATCGAGCAGACGTCAAGCGGAGGACGGCAGTGAAGGTGCTCGATGGCGAGCGCCAGATCGAAGGGTTCAGTCTTGCTCCGAACGGAAAGCGGATAGCTTTCGGGGCGGCCTGGCTGACGCATCCCCCGGAGATCTACACGACGACGTTGAATGGACGGTCGCGCGAGGTGAATGTTAGCCACGCGAATGACGAACTGAGGCGAGTGGTGGCAATGGGCCGGGTCGAGCGCGTGAAGAGCCGGGGCCGGGATGGGCTGGAGATAGAGTCGTTCGCGCTGTATCCGCCGGGATACAAGCGCGGTGAGGCGATACCACTGGCGCTGAGCGTGCACGGAGGGCCGCACGGCTACAATCCGGAGCGGAGCCGCTGGAGCGATTTCCAGTCGCTGGCTGGCGCCGGGTATATCGTTCTTCTACCGAACCCGCGTGGGAGCATTAGCTACGGCGAGGAGTTCACGGAGGGCGTCGTCCGCGATTGGGGCGGTGAGGACTACGGAGACATCATGGGCGCGGTTGATACGATGGTGAAGCGCGGGATCGTCGATCCGGACCGGTTGTACATCGGCGGCTACTCGTACGGCGGATTCATGAGCACGTGGGCGGTGGGTCACACGGATAGATTCGCGGCAGCGGTGGTGGGCGCGCCGGTGTCGAACCAGGTGAGCATGTTCGGGACGGGGGACATTCCACTGTTCGACATCCACGAGATCGGTGGGACACCGCTGGAGGACCCGGAGGAGTATCGCTTCCGGTCGCCTGTGACGTATCTGGAGAACGTGCGGACGCCGGTGCTGCTCGTGCACCACGAGGGTGATCTGCGCTGTCCGATCGGGCAGTCCGAGGAGATCTTCCACGCTTTGAAGGTGCTGGGGCGGGAGGTGGAGTTCGTGCGTTACCCGGGCGGGTTCCACAGGTACAACACGCACACGCCCTCACAGGTGATCGACCGGATGAGGCGAACGATTGCGTGGTACAAGAGTCACGTGCCGCGCCGGCGAGCGGCCAAGAAGCCGATTGCGAAGGCGTCGGTGCGCCGACCGGTCGCCAGCCGCCGCTAGGCGAGGGGTTCAGTACGGAGGCGGAGACCTTCGGGATCGCGAAGGACTATGCGCCGGCCGCGACTGGAGATGAGGCCGTCCTGGCGGAAGTGGCCGAGGTTGCGGTTCACGCTTTCGCGCGTGACGCCGATCATGTTGGCGAGTTGCTCTTGCGTGATGCTGACGTCGAGCAGGGTGCCGTCGTGGCGGTCGACGCCGTGACTTGAGGCCATTTCGAGCAGTTTCTTGGCAAGGCGGCCGCCGACGTCGAGGAATGCGAGATCGGCCGCCATCTCGTCTGTGTTGCGGAGCCGCTTGGCGACGACCGTCATGACGGCCATCGCAGCATCCGGGCTGGAGCGAACCAACTCGATGAAGTCGGAGCGCTCGAGGCTGAGAACGCTGGTGTCTTCCATGGCGTCGGCGCTGGCGGAGCGTGGTTGACCGTCGAGCAAGGAGAGGTCGCCGACGAAGTCGCCGGGACCGAGTAGAGCGAGCGTGAGGTCCGCGCCCTGGAGGCTGGGCAGGTAGACGCGCACGGAGCCTTTTTCGACGATGAACAGCGATTGCCCATCGTCCTCCTTGTGCATGATGGCGTCGCCTTTGAGGTACTTACGGCGGCTCACAGCGCCGGCGAGCTGCTCCAGATCGGAGAGGTCCAGCGCCGCGAGGAACGGCACTTGCTTGAGGAGGTCTCTTGTGGCTGTCATAGTTTCAAGGGCGAACGGGCTTGTTTGATAATATCCGTCCGGCGCCGGAAGGTTCAACGCGGCGGGGTCGTATCAGTCTTTTTTAGACGGCGAGCCGGTACCGCGATCCGATCAGTCTGTGTACGATGTATGCCATCGCTGTTGAGTCGAATTGAAGTGAGGGTGGTCGGAGATGATCAAGCTCGTTTACTGCCTGAGGAGGGTGTCTAACCTCTCCCGGGAAGAGTTTCAGAAGTACTGGCGCGAAACGCACGCGCCGCTCGTGAAGGAGCGGGCGGCGACGCTGGGGATCAGGCGCTACGTGCAGGTGCATACGATCGATAGTGGGTTCGATGGCGCGCTGCGTTCGAGTCGCGGCTCAGAAGAAGAGGCGTACGACGGTGTAGCCGAGTTGTGGTGGGACGACACAGGGTCGCTAGCCAGTTCGACGGGGACCGACGAGGCGCGAAAGGCATCGCGTGAACTGCTGGAAGATGAAGGCAACTTCATCGATTTCAGCCGTTCGGTGATATTCGTGGCGGAAGAGAACCCGGTGGTGGGCTGATGAGGCTGGCGAAGCGTGTCGAGTCGCTCCCGGCGTACCTGTTCGCCGAGATCAGCCGCAAGATCGGGGAGAAGAAGGCGGAAGGCGTCGATGTCATCTCGTTTGCGATCGGCGACCCGGACTTGCCGACGCCGGACCATATACTGCAATCGTTGAAGGACGCGGCGGACGACCCGGACAACCATCGTTACCCGGAGACGGAGGGCCTTCTCGATCTGCGCGAGGCGATCGCGCGTTGGTACGACCGGCGGTTCGGGGTCGCGCTCGATCCGGCGACAGAGGTGATGTCGCTGATAGGGTCGAAGGAGGGGATCGGGCACATGGCGCTGTGCTTCATCGATCCGGGTGACGTGGCGCTGGTGCCGGACCCCGGTTATCCGGTCTACGCGACGGGTACGCTGCTGGCGGGAGGCGAGCCGTATTACTTGCCGCTGACGGAGGAGAACGGGTTCTTGCCCGACCTGGATGCGGTGCCGGAGCAGATCGCCAAAAGATCGAGGGTTCTCTGGCTGAACTACCCGAACAACCCAACCGGCGCCGTGGCTGGTATCGACTTCTTCGAGCAGGCGGTGGCGTTCGCGAAGAAGAACGATGTTGCCGTCCTTCACGACGGTCCGTACTCGGAGGTGGCGTTCGACGGTTACCGCCCGGTGAGCTTCCTTCAGGCGGAGGGAGCGAAGGACGTTGGAGTCGAGTTCAACTCGCTCTCGAAGTCGTACAACATGACGGGTTGGCGGGTGGCGATGGCAGTAGGGAACGCGGAGATCATTAATGCGCTGATGCGTGTGAAGTCGAACCTCGATTCGGGCGTGCCGCAGGCGGTGCAGAGGATGGCGATTACGGCGCTTGAGGGGCCGCAGGACTGCATCGAAGAGCACAACGAGATCTACCAGCGGCGGCGCGACAAGCTGGTCGGCGCGCTCACGAAGCTGGGGCTGCGCATGACAACGCCGCAAGCGAGCCTTTACGTGTGGGCGCGGGTACCGGAAGGGATGACGAGCGTGCAGTTCGCGTCACGCGTTCTGGACGAGGCTGGCGTGGTCGTGACACCGGGCCCTGGCTACGGTCCAACGGGCGAAGGGTACGTCCGGCTCTCGCTGACAACGCCCGATGAGCGTCTGGAAGAGGGCGTTCGGCGGCTAGAGGAACTGGCGGGCGGCTGGAAGTAGATCGGGAGGTCGCCATTCCTCGGGAGTGTAGTGGCTCTTGGAGATCGTATACTTGTAGATAGCGAGTCATAGCTACCGGAGGCGTCAGGAATCCCGAAGCAGCGGACATATTCGACGGCGGAGCCAAAGGAGCGAGTGTTTCTCGTGGGCGCGGAGTTCCCCGATAGGTTCGGGGCGAGCCGCGATCGGGGCGGGCGTTCGGCTGGGAACAATGACGGTCATCACCGGTGGCGCAGCGAGGCTTCGATGGAGGAGTTGGCGTTGCTGGCGAAGACGGCCGGCGCGAAGGTCGTGGGTAGCACGGTGCAGAAGCTCGATCACCCGCACCCGGCGACGTACGTTGGCAAGGGGAAGGTGGAGGAGGTTGCGAGCTACCGAGCGAGCAAGCAGTACTCGACGGTGATCTTCGACGACGAGCTGTCGCCTTCGCAGCAGCGGAACCTCGAAAAGCAGCTCGACGTGAAGGTGCTGGACCGGACGGCGCTGATCCTGGATATCTTCGCGCAGCATGCGCGGACGAAAGAGGGTCGCCTGCAGGTGGATCTGGCGCAGCATCAGTACCTCCTGCCGCGGCTGCGGGGCCAGTGGTCCCACCTGGAACGTCTGGAAGGACGGATCGGGACTCGCGGGCCTGGTGAAACGCAGCTGGAGACGGACCGCCGCTTGATCCGCAATAAGATATCGGCGCTGAAAAGGCAGATCGACCAGGTGCGGAAAGAGCGGGCGCTTCACCGGCGGCAGCGGGCGAAGCAGGGCGTGCCGGTCGTGTCGCTCGTCGGCTATACGAACGCGGGCAAGAGCACGCTGATGCGGGCGCTTTCGGGCGCGGACGTGCGAGTTGAGGACCAGCTGTTCGCGACGCTGGATCCGGTGACGCGGCGAGTGCGATTGCCGTCGGGAGCGAACGTGCTGCTGACGGACACGGTTGGGTTCATCCAGAAGCTGCCGACCCAGCTGATCGCGGCGTTCCGGGCGACGCTGGAAGAGATGGAAGTGGCGACGCTGCTGCTTCACGTAGTCGACATAACGCATCACGACGCCGCGGAGCAGGCGCTTACAGTGGAAGAGACGATCGACGAGCTGGGGCTGGGCGGCAAGACGCGCGTGACGGTGCTGAACAAGGTGGACGTGGCTCTGGAAGGAACCCTTCGACCGGGCTCAGGACAGGGAGGGAAGCGGGGGGCAGACCGGGCGCGAGAGTTCGCGCCGCCTGCTTGGGCAGCCGATGGGATTCCGGCGTCAGCGGAGAAGGGGTGGGGGTTGGCGGAGGTGCGGGCGGCGATCGAGCAGGCGCTGACCGAATCGGCGGAGCGAGAGCGGGCGGCGGCGGGTCGGGGCTAAAAGGCCGGCGCTAGCGGGCGATTGCTTCGATCCATGCCCGGTGCTCGTCGTAGTGATCGCAAGTGTTGCCGGTGATCCAGCCGACGATCGGCGCTCCGCTGTCGCCGCCGGGCTCGTCCGGTTGGTAGTGTGAGTAGGTCTCGAGCAGATCGGCGTCGCTGAGGTCTGCGACTGCGTCGACGAGCGCCTGCTGCCCTTGTTTGAAGGCCTCGCGCACCTCATGCAGCGAATGACGTGATGTCCGCTCGTGGAGGATCGCGTTTAGGCCGTTTTCATCAGTGTTGCTGTAGGTCGCCGCGTCCATATGCATGGCGGCGTAGCGGGGTTTGTGCTGGAGGAGGGCGGCGATCCCGGCTTCCCAGGCGGTGAGGTGCGCGAGGTGATCCTTGATGGACCAGCCGCCGTCGGGGCCGGGCGCTGTCAGTTGGTCGGGGCTGAGGGTGAAGAGAAGGTCGTCGAGGGTGGCGCGGGCGGTCTCGATGCGGGGGAGGAGTTCGGCTTTGGTGCGGGGGTCGTCTGACATAGTCATTCGCGATGGGTGTTGGTAGTATAGCGCCACATCCATCTGATCTT
>Ga0255057_10001527_pt1 | contig 12890 bp, 11 predicted proteins | sample Cases_109_6_MG_FD_189022 | JGI IMG/M metagenome (GOLD analysis project Ga0255057, IMG submission 189022) | Seawater microbial communities from Amundsen Gulf, Northwest Territories, Canada - Cases_109_6 | ecosystem: Environmental > Aquatic > Marine > Gulf | place: Canada: Northwest Territories... | reverse complement strand
GTCTCGGCGGTCATGCCGTCGCCCGTGAGATACGTCGCGATCTGGCGTCGGCCGTAGTACCAACCGGCCAACCAGTTCGGCGCGGGAAAGTCGCCCAGCACTTCGTTGCCGATTCGGGACATGAGGAGCTTTCGTGACTCGACCGGCCGCCATCGCCAATAGAGTGCGGCGCGCCAGCACCATTCATCGGCATAGTCCTCGACCAACTTGGACAAGAAACGCAGGACTGGGTCCTTGGGGATCACCGGGGAGTCGGGATACCAGGCGTCCAGCCATTCGATCATCGGCGTCGTGTCCTTGAGCCACTGCCCGTTGGCCATTCGGATGACCGGGACTTTCATCAAGCCGCTCGCCGGGAGCACCTCGTCGCGCATGACCTTCATGTCGACTACGCGGCGCGCATACGGGATCTCCTTGTACCGAAGATAAGCCTCCATCTTGCCGCTGAAATACGACATGTCCGCCACGTACGCGGTCATCGGTTCCCATTCGGGATGCCTGACGAGCACAGGGCCTGTTGGCTGTCGGCCCAACGTCCAGCTCGGTGGATCGCTTGCCGGAAACGAGCCATCCCCCGCGTCGTCGACGAGCTTTTCATCCGGTGTCGAGGGAGCGTCACTCATGCGGCTACGAGCGTACCACGCACTCTCAGGGCGCCAAGGCCTAGAACCGAAACACGTACTCCAACCAAAGCCAGTGCTCGGGGTTCGGGGCGCGCGCGAGAGTGGATTCTCGCCGGTCGAGGAACACTCGAAAGTCGTATCGCATGCGCAGGGTGTCATGGGTGCGCAGTGTCAGCGCGACCTCCAGGTAGCTCCACAGTACTTGCGCGAACCGATGGTTGTTGCCGATGTCCTCGAAGTCGTACCGCGCGCGAGCCCGGACTCGGAGTCGGTCAGTTGGCCGCGAGGTGATCTCAAGCAGCGCCACGATATCCTGTCGGGGCTTGCCCATCACGGCGAGCCCCACCCATTCGTGTTGGTATTGCGCCGAGATCGTCAGTCGCGTGTTCGGTTCGTAAGCAAACCGTGTTGCGGCGACGAGGCCCTGATTGCTGCTGCTTCGATAGGACCCCCAAAGCGCCCAGCCCCATGGCCCGCGCAGGTCCACGTCCACGCGCGCAAAGAGGGCGGCTTCGACCCCACGTTCGGAGAGCCTACGCCAGACATCGGCCACGGCCCGCAATCCCCACTTCCGGCCAAAACTACTGGTCGTTCTCACGCGAACCCCGGTTTCATCCCGCGCCCGAAGCCCATCGAGCTCGTCGGGCGCAGACACCGGCCTCGCGTAGGGGTTCGCGTAGTCCTCGCCGTAGTAGCGAACCGAGGTGTCGAGCTCGGTCGTTTGAAGGACGGTGACGCTTCGCAGGATCGCTCCATAGCCGCCTCCGTCCCCCGGTTGCGAGTCGAAGCTCCGTGCGAGCTCGATGAAGAAGTCTTGGACGCCGAACCCGTACGCCGCATCGATCCCCATCGCGCCGAACGGACCACCAAACGGTCTTCGCGCGAACTCTTGGAAGCCGAGCTCGACACCATCGACCAGCCACGTCGGGACGGACCCGTACCCCGTCATTCCGAGATGGGCTCGGGAGCTCCAGAAGTAACCGACGTTCGCTCCACCGAGACCCTCGGCAACCATGGCGGGTAGGGTGGCGAAGCTGAGCTCGCTCGTCGGCTTCGCGGCGTCGGCGCCCCGCACGTACACCGGCGGGGCCTGGCAAGCGGGATCATCGTCCAATCGGGGGTCCACGCACGAGCCAGCATTCGCCACTTCGATCCGTGGGACTCGATGTATTTGGTAGGAACCCCAGCCGTAAGCCTGCAACCAGCCAGTTCCGACCTCGATCTTTCGCACCCCGGCGGCGGCGCCCGTCAGGCGGTTGGTCCATTTGTAGTCGGGCGTGACCCGCGCGACGAAATCGGACGAGCATGGAGATTCGATCAGCTCCCCCGCTCTCCGCCTGCATCGTAGGGCAAGGTCGTTCTCCCTCCGGAGCTCGTAGTCGCCAAAGAAGCCATTCGGCGTGATCTGGTCGGTCACGTCGAAGGTCAGCCGTTGACCGAACCCGATGCGATAGGTCCCTACAACGACCTCCCACTTCTCGTCCTCCCACTCCGCGTAGAGCTTGGGGACCACGAACCTGACCCGTTCGGGTTCCGCGGTAAGCGCCTGGCGATCCGGATCCCATCGCACCCGGTGGACGTTGTTACGCGTGAGCACTCCAACGGCCCCTACGTCGAGGTTACGGAGCGTCATGACCCGTGCCTGAACCGCTGCCGCCGGTGGAAGGCGGTCGTAACGCCCGCTCCACCGCGCTTGCACGCGCATGAATCCATCGGTTTCGGATTTCGGCACATCGAGAGAACGCACGATGACGAAAGCGCGAATCGCGTCGGCCAGGTTCGCCTCGAGCGCCCCAGCTGCCACGAGATCGTCGAGCGCGCCGATGCCTTCAGCCTCATCTCGATACTGCAGGATCCGATCCACGTGCACCAGGCCGAGGTTCGGTAAGGCGTAGAGCCGCTCCCGATCGGCGCGGTTGAGGTCGACCTTCGTTTGGTAGAGCAACAGGAGCGCATCGAACGAACGCTCCGAGATCTGCCCCGACACCAACAAGTCGTAGAGATCTTCCTCGGCCTCGACGTGAACGAAAACTTCGTATTGAACGGCTCCCGCAGGCCTCGGAAACCATGCGACGAGCCATGCAGATACGAAAACGATGCAATGCGCACGCCTCAGGGGCACGATCGGTTTGGCGCACCGGGTGTCCCTAGGTCTCCGTCGCCGTAGGGCGTGACCGCGTCACACACGAAACCCCACTCGTCGATCTGAGTCGCGACGCCCGAACGCGACTCTTCGTATGAGACCGAATCCAACACCTCACCGTCGATGCTGATCGAGATCATTTCATCGGTGTTGTTGAGCGAGACACCGAGCCCGGCGTCTACGAACGGAAGGCCTCCGTTCTCGTCGCCGTTCGGGTTTCGTGCGAACACCACGAACCCGCCGGCTGGGAACGACACGCACTCTTCTCGTTCGACGCTCGTGCTCGCCCCAGCAAGGTCCGACCACAGCAGGCCATTGAGGTCGACGGCGGCCGCGAAGCGAACCTCGACCCATTCACCGTCCCGGCTGCCGACCATCGACGGGTTCGCCATCCACTCCGTGATCTGGACTTGCGCCGCCGACGGGCTCCGAATCGGCCGCGGAGTGCTCCCATCGAAGCACATCCCCTCCTCCAGAACGGGGGGGCACACCGGGTTCGACTCGCCGGGCGTTCCGAAGTTGTCGTCGCGGTACTCGTAGTCCGTCACGGGGTCGACCAGGCACAGCACGCCGTCAAGGTCCACCTGCCACGCGATACCTTCTTCCGAGCCCAGGTAATCGATGCGGTCGAGGACCGTATCCTCGATTGCCACCACGATGCTGCGCTCTCCGGTGTTGCCGAGACTGAAGTCGAGCTCCGCGTCGACGCGGGCAGCCGCCGCCGGACTCGCTCCGAAGACGACCCGCGTGCCCGCGTCGACGGGAAAACACGGATCGCCGACAACCGGCGTGCCAAGAGAATCACTCTGCGCGCCGAGCCGAATGCCGTTGAGGTCGGCAGATTCGGTGAACAGCACTTCCACCCATTCGAGCTCGCCGTCCACCCCGTCCGGATTGGCCATCCATTCGGTGACCTGTACTTCGCCAGGCGCCGGCCGATCGATGGCGCGCCTCGCCCCGCCTTCGCTACAGGTCCCGCTTACCGGTGCCTCTTCGCAAGGACTGTTTGGCGCCCCCGGAGTGCCGAAGTTCCCCGGGGAGATCTCGGATGCGGTTTCGGGCGCAAAGCACCAGTGACCTGCGTCGTCGTTCGACTCGTCGTCTGGGACGAGTCGGCCGTCGAACTCGAGTGCGCGACCGTCTCGCGTGCTCGCGTAGCCGACACGGTCGATGACGGTCTCACCGCATCGGATCGACAACGCAGCCTCGGAGTTACGCAGGCTTCCCAGTGTATTTCCGTAACTGTAGTCGATATGCGCCGGCAGCGATTCGGGTGCAGCGCCTCCCAAGACGAAGTAGTCGCCGGCGCCGACCTCGCTTTCGCCGAATCGATGTTCTGACGCTCCGGTCCCGTCCGTGCGACTCGAAACCAAGGTCCAGCCCTGGAGCTCGAGCGCGGTTCCGCGCGCATTGAAGAGCTCGATGTACTCGCCGTCCCCGTCACTTCCATCTGGGTTCGCGTGAACCTCCGTAATGACGACGTCGCCGGGTAAGAACTCTTCGCACTCCGTTTCCGTCGCGAGCGGGCTCCTCGCGCAACCGCAGAGCACCAACGCCAAGCACGCGCATCGGCGCACCCAACCACTGACTCCCACCATTTCGACCTCCCGCCTCTCGGGCTTGGCGGGTTATCGGTCGAGGAGTCGTTTCGTTTCGTACTACTCGGCGGCCTGCGCGGTTTCGCCGGGCCACGGGAGAGAGGGAAGGCCGATCTGCTCGGGGTCACTGACCACGATCTGAAGCGTCCGGTAGCTGCCGCGTTTGTAGCGCTCGATCGAACCCCGCACCGTCACAGGCTCGCCCTGGTAGCGTCCGAGGCCACTGCGGGGAAATACCTTCTTGTCGAAAAAGATGATCTGAAAGTCCTTGCCCTGCTCGACGTCCAGGAACACGCGCACCAGTCTCTTGAAGTGCTGTACCTTGTTGACCGTCCCAAGGACCGTCACTTCCTCGCCGAGCTTTTCTTTTAGCTGCGCGTGCGCGTTCCAGTCGGTGAGCACGATGAAATCGTCGCGCCCGGCTGCTTTGTGCTCTGATGCCCGGATGAAGTTGGCCCGCGCGTCCCACCAGTCCTTACGCTCGGCATAGTCGCCGTAGCCTTTCGAGTCCGCGTCCCAAATGCCGCGTCGAGCGCGCCGTGCCTCGGCCTCCGCGCGCGCGAACTGATTGTGAAAACGGTGGGAGTAGCCGTACTTCGTGAAATAGGGGCTCATCCCCGCGCGGACGGCCTCGACATTGTAGCTGGTCCACTTGCCGTCTTTCTGAACGAAAGCGTACGCGAGAAGCCGGCCGTAGCGCCCGCGTAGTGCCTTCGGGTCGTCTCGTTCGAGTCGCACGGTTTCGACCCCGTCGAAAAACGCTTCCGCGAACTCGGTGGCTTGATCGCCCATCGGCGTACCGGCCTTCTTCGGCCGCACGGCATCTCCACGCTTCGTTTTCAAATACTCCTCGAAGTCTGTCTCCATCGCAGCCCGGTCCAGTTTGCTGCGCACCTTCTCCTCGGTGTCGATCGAGAGCAGACGAATGGAGTTGTCGAGGTTCTCTACACGAATCGTGTCGCCGTCGACTACGGCGTCAGGCGCGAGGCGGTAGTCTCCGATCAGCAGCCCTCCTTGCACGGCCTCGACCGGCTTTGCGTCCTCAGCGGCCGGATCGGCGACGCTGCCTGCGGCGGACGCCCCGGTCGCTTGGCCAGAGGCCTCAGCAGTGGCATCCGGCTCGCAGCCGCACATAGCCAAACACGCCCAGACAACCAGACACCCGACGCTTCCCCTCAAATACATCGACACCACCGTATGGGATTTGAGCGGAGCTGGCTAATCTTCGTCTTCGTCGCGACTCTCGACCCCGGCTAACTTGCGTGCGAGGCCCTTTTTGAACTCGAGATTCATCTGGCGTGCGATTTGAATGCGCTGCGCCTGCGGGGACCCGGCACCATGCATCGACTCGGTCAGGTACCCCACCGCATTGCGACCCATCGTCATGTTCTCGATCAACCGGAGCACACGAATGCGCGCCTCGGTGGGCACGTCTGCGCGTCCTTTGAGGTACTTTTCGAGCAAGGCCTTGAGCTCGGGGTGCTTGAGCTCTTTTTCGGAGGGCGCAGTGCTCACCAGCCCGCCTGCCAGGTCCTGGGCAAGCCGCCCGATCTCGAACGGCATTTTCGTCACGTGGTGCTTGCACACATTGGCAAGCAAGTCGTCGTTCTGGTAGCAGCCGGATTTCGTGGGTTTCGCCTGGTGTGACGAGGCGATGCCCGCCGCGTACATCGTTTCGTTCAGGTGCGTCATTTCCACGAGCTTGTCTTTGATGTGCGAAGCTTTTTCGACGCCGTTGTCCTCGGCAGCTTGAGCCGCCGCTCCGATCAATACGTCGCCGACGCCGGTTTTGCAGACGTAACTCCGACGGTGGTAGCAGGTGAAGCGCTCGACGAGCATCGAAGCGAAGTCGTACTCGCCATGCATGAACACATGGCTCCACGGCACGAACACGTCATCGAGCACCACCATCGCCTCCTGCCCCGAGAACGACGCATTGCCGACATCGATCGAGCCGCCTTCCATACTGCGCGTATCGCAGGACTGTCTCCCGTAGATGTACGTGATCCCCGGTGCGTCGACTGGGAACGCCGCCACGACCGCGTAGTCCTCGTCTTTGGGCCCAAGGCGCATCGTCGGCATGGCGATGATCCAATGCGAGTTGATGCAGCCGGTTTGGTGGGCCTTGGCGCCGCGCAGCCAAATGCCTTCGTCGTTTCGCTTGGTGACGTGGACGAACAGGTCAGGGTCGTCCTGCTCGTGCGGGGCCTTGCTTCGGTCGCCTTTGACGTCGGTCATCGCCCCACCGACGACGTAATTGCGCTGCTGCATCGTCGTCAAGAACGCCTTGAGACGCTCGTGATATGGCGTGCCGTGCTTTTCGTCGATCTCGTAGGTGACCGAGTAGAGCGAGTTGAACGCGTCCATTCCGACGCAACGCTGAAAGCAAGTGCCCGTGTTCTGGCCGAGCTTGCGCTGCATCATGTTCTGCGCGACCAGGTCCGCTGGGCTCTGCACGATGTGCAGGAAGCGGTTCACGCGCCCGCCGGTGAGTGCGGACTCGACCGTTGCAATTTCCGGTTCGCGCATCGCCAGGTCGTAGGTCTCCGCGACGGCATTGATCGACGGGCGAATCAGTGGATGGTCCACCGGTTCGTCGACCAGCTCACCGAACAGGAATATTTTGAGATCCCGGCCCCGCAGGCTGTTGATGTAATCTTCCCCGCTTACAATTCGCACTGGGGCCTCGCCATTTCCGAGCGGCATGACCACCTCCTAGAGAGGGTTAGTCTACCACGCGGCTCAAAGAGGCGCGCCCTGCAGCTCAGCCCAGCTTTCCTCAATAAAAAAGCGGCCTTTGGCGTCTTTCGCGACGCGTCCGAGCGCGACCTCATGGTCGTGGGTGAAAAAGATTCGGCCGTGCTGTTCCGCTAGCCGCCCGAGGAGCTCGGACTTTTCGTCGACCAACTGCTCCGGGTTGCGGTCGTACCCCATCGTGATTGGGAGGTGAACCCACGCACGTCCCGGGATCAGGTCGGCAACGTAGACGACTGGACCGTCATCGCCCAGGAGCTCCGTCAACATCAGCCCCGGCGTGTGTCCGTTGGAGAGCCAGAGCTTGTAGGCACCGCCCAACACATCAGACCTGTGCCCCTTCACCACTTCGAGGCGCCCGCTCTCTTCGAGCAAGTCCGGGAGCTCCGGGATGAACGAACGGCGATCGCGAACGTGCGGCCTCCGCGCCCTCTGCCACGCGTCCCAGCCCACGACGTATGTGGCCTTCGGAAAGAGGAGTCGCGCCGGTTCGTCGGCCTCGTATCGGCTGAGGAGCCCCCCCGCATGGTCGAAGTGAAGATGGGATAGAACGACGACATCGACGTCCTCGTGCGAGAACCCAGCGGCCTCGAGACTCTCCAGCAAGACATGTCGTTCTTCCTGTACCCCGTAGCGATCACGGAGCTGCGGTGGGAAGAAGGCGCCGATGCCCGCTTCGAACAAGATGAGGCGATCATTGTCTTCGACGAGCATCGCACGGCAGGCCAACGGGATGCGGTTGCGTTCGTCGGGCGCGACCCACTGCGACCACATCGCGCGCGGAACGTTGCCAAACATCGCACCGCCATCGAGACGCTGTGAGTTCCCGAGGATGGACCAGGCCCGCCTTTTCCCCATGGGGCGAGCGTATCAGGGTAGCGCCACCCTTTGAAGTCACTGTCGAACGACGAGTACGTTACAGTGGGCGTGGCGAACGACACGCTCGGCTACGCTTCCGATCAGCCACCGTTCGGCGCGGCCGTGCCCGTGCGAGCCGACAGCGATCAGGTCGACATCGTGGTCGTTTGCGTAGTCGCAAATCGCCCGAGCCGAGGCGTGGTCCATGATGACGACGATGTCCGCCTCGAGACCGGATAGTACCTCGTCGCGGAGCCCGGCGAGCTCGGCCTTATAGGTCTCTTCGGTGAGCCCCGTTCCTCCAGGCACGAGGACCGCTTGCGGTGGCACGAATTCCCGAGGGTCGGTCACGTAGATCAGGGTGACTTTGCTGCCATTCGCCCTCGCGTACTCAGCAACGGCTGCGATTGCGCGTTTGGATTGCTCGGAGAAGTCCGCGCCGACGAGAATGTGCTTTGCCGCCATGCGAGAAACCTATCATCGTTCGTCCATGGACGGCATTCGGGCAGGTGACGTGATCGTGACGATGGGGCTTTTTCTCGCGTTGGTCATCTCGGGGTGCGGAAGCTCCAAAGGAGCCCAGGACACGAGTACGACCGGGCCGCCGAGCGCCGAAGAGACAGAGAGCCCGCGTCGCTCTAGGACAGCGATTGCCTGTCATCTGCACAGCTGTTCACCGCCCTATTTCTGCAATGAGGAAAGCGGCGTCTGCGAGATGCTTCCGTGTAAGGCGAAGAAGGACTGCCCCTACGACTACAAGTGCGACTTCTCGGTGAACGTCTGTCGCTAAGCCAGAGGCACGCCAGGTCGTTCCAGATGTAAGCGTTGATAACATCTCTGCATCGTAGAATGTTAGCGGCGCTTACATTATGGGTGTAAGCATTGCTAACATCGAACCCCAACAAAAGTAAGCATCGGTAACATGCTCTGGTAGGCTCGGGCACGTGACCCCGATTCGCCAGCCGTATCACCACGGAAATCTCCGCGAAGTGCTCATCGAGGCTGCTTTTCGCGTGGTGGATTCGCAGGGGCCCGACGCGGTAAGCATGCGAGCCCTCGCGCGAGAAGCGGGTGTCTCGTCCGCGGCGCCCTTTCGGCACTTCTCCGACAAGCGGGTTCTACTCGACGCGGTGGCCGAGCGCGCCGTAGCTGAGCTCGAACGAAAGCTCGATGAGGCGACAGCCCAGTGTGCCGACGCCCTCACGCAGTTCCGTGCGATGACCGTCGCGTACGTACGATTCGCGGCCGAGCATCCGACGCTGTTCGACTTGATTCACAGTCACGGGTCGGTCTCGGGCCGATTTCTGGGCGACCTCAAAGATGAGCGCCGTCTGAAGTTGATCGCGCTCATCTATGAGGGCCAGAACGCCGGCCTCATCCCGGAAGCCGATCCGGAGCTCATCGCATTGACCAGCGAAGCCCTCACCCACGGCCTGGCCAGAATGATCGTCGACGGCCACCCGCGCGTGGCATCACTCTCCTCAGAGGACGCAAGGAAGCTCGCGCTTGCCGCGACCCAGCTCCTCCAATCTGGAATCGGGCTCTCGTAGGGTTGCGGCGCGTATCGAAGGAGCGCTCAGAACGGGCGGGTCTCTCCGATGCGGAGCAACCAGCTCGCTTGCTCACCGAGGGGGCTCGCCGCAGCTGCCTTGCGAAAACGTTCCGGCGGTTCACCGAGCGGCTCGTCGGAGAGATCGAAGGTGCCGTAGTGCATCGCTACGACAATTCGGGTCTTCAGGTCGATCGCCGCTTGGACCGCCTCCTCGGGGTTCATGTGCGACGCCTTCATCATCGCGACCGGCTCATAGGCACCGATCGGTACTGCCGCGAGGTCAAAGGGCCCGAGCGCCTCGGCGATCTTGGCGAAACCGTCGAAATACCCGGTGTCGCCAGCGAAGAAGAAGCGTCGCTCCGGTCCGATCACCGCCCAGGACGACCAGAGCGCTTTCCGATCGTCGCCGAAGCCTCGCTTGCTCCAGTGTTGAGCAGGTAGACAGTGTACGCGCACGCCGGCGTATTCGATCGAGTCCCCCCAGTCGCGCTCTTCCACGTTCTCGATCCCGTTCTCGCGCAGCAGCTCGCCGTTCTCGAGAGGGACGAAGAAACGTGTATCGGGATTTCGTTCGGCGAGCGCGACCAGCGTTGGGAGGTCCAGATGGTCGTAATGATTGTGCGAGACTACTACGAAGTCGATCGTCGGTAGATCCTCCATTGCGACGCCCGGCGGCACGAAGCGCCGCGGTCCTGCGAACGATACCGGGCTTGGCGCGTCCGACCAGATGGGATCGGTGAGAAAGGTGACGTGATCCATCTGCATGAGAATGGTCGAGTGACCGATCCAGGTCACCATGGGCGAGCTGCGTTTGGCGTTTTCTTGCAGGAACACACCGTCGTTGGCGACCACCTCCGGCGCACCCGGCTTGTCGAAGAAGGAGCCCGCGATCCGCCTCAGGAAGAAGGGAAAGCGGACCGCGACGCTGCCGTGCGACACCTCGCCGACTGGGTTCTCGAAGCGGCCGTCTGCGTCACGCGGTGCCGGTCCGAACGGGCCAACCGCGGGCTCCGCGGCCACCGGGATCACCAGGCACAAAACTAGAAACGCAAACGCGAGCACACTCGACTTGCGGAACACGCTAGCTCCCCTACCACAGCGCATCCCAGCGGTCCCCCAGTCGGTGTCAGTGCCAGTGTCAGTGCCAGTGTCAGTGCCAGCGCCAGTGTCAGTGCCAGTGCCAGTGTCAGTGCCAGTGCCAGCGTCAGTGTCAGTGCCAGTGTCAGTGCCAGCGCCAGCGTCACGTTGACCGCCTCCTGACTTCCCTTGATAGTCGCGCCATGAATCGTCTGCTGATATTCCTTTTTGCCCTCGCCTTGGGCTGTCAGCCCTCCACGCCGAAAGAAGCAGCGGACGGTGGGGCCCCTCCCACACCCCACGAACAAGAGTCGGTCGTACCCGATCACACGGCGGATCCTGCCGGTGAATCCCCGGAGGCCATCGAGGCTCCCGAGGGGGCTTCCTCCGACGAGGACATCCGGGCTGCGCTACTCGGCGGTGTGCCCGCCGGCCGTTGGAAAGAGGGCCTGCTCTTCGAGGGCATCAGCCCCCAGCCGTGGCTCAAAAGTGCGTCAAACTGGTTTCCGCGCACCGAGGATGTCCAGCCCAACGAGATGCGTATTATCTTCATGGGGAGCGCGCCCTTCATTCGGCCAGGTCAGATGAACACGTCGGTGTTCGTACAGTTGGGCAATGGCGAGAACTTCGTCTTCGACATCGGAGAAGGTTCGGTGGCCAATTACGTTGCGGCAGGATTCGCGCTGAACGAGCTCGACAAGATCTTCATTACCCACCTCCACGTCGATCACTTCGGCGCGCTCCCATACCTGGTTGTCTTCGGCGGCTGGGCAGGGCGCTGGCATAAGAACCTCGAGATCTTCGGCCCGTCGGGACGCACCCCTGAGTACGGCACCGCGCGGATGGTCGAGGGCATGAAGGTGATGCTCGGCTGGCATCTGGACGCGTTCAGCGTCTTCCCCGTGGGCAAGGCGTGGGATGTGATCGTCAGCGAGTTCGACTTCCGGGACAACGGCGGGATCATCTACGACAACAACGGTGTGCGCGTCATTCATTGGCAACGCTCGCATGCCAAGGATGGCGCAAGCGGGTACCGACTCGATTGGAATGGGCTTTGTTTCGTGTGGACGGGAGATGGTCGGCCGAGCAAGCTCGACGCGAAGTACGCCAAGGGCTGTGATGTCTACGTGACCGAGATGCAGCCGGAGCTCGTTGAGATCAGCTCGGGGGTGCAAGGGGTGCCGCCCTTCCTTGGTCGCTACACCATCGACACGCATCACACCCCCGGCTACGCGGCCGGCTACCTAGCGAATCAAGTTCAGCCGCGCTTGTTCATGACGACGCATATGCCCTTCGATCCGTATCTCAACGAAGAGGCCGTCGCCCAAGTTCGCGAACACTGGAAAGGACCTTTTCATTTCGGCGCGCCCGACGGCGTCGTCGTCAACGTCACCAAGGATCAGATCTGGGTGCGTGAGGGGATTCTGCCCGACTACCCGAACAGTCGGGCGCCGCAGTTCGACCTCTCGGGAGGAAAGCTGGTCGTGCCCCATCCACCAACGTCGCGCCAAGAGATTCAGGAACCTTTCGTTCGCCAACAAGAGATCGACCCACGAGAGTACTATCCGGCCGACTACCATCCAGAGCTCTTGGAGGAGTGGCCGGTTGCCGGCGACCTCATCATTCCCACGGGGGCGCTCCCCGAGAGGATGAGGGAGACGATGGGCGAGGCCGCGAGGAAGAAGGCGGCCAACCAAGAGGTCCTTCGTCAGCAGTGACAGCGCCAGCGCCAGCGCCAGTGTCAGTGCCAGTGTCAGTGCCAGTGTCAGTGCCAGTGTCAGTGTCAGCGCCAGCGTCCGTGCCAGTGTCCGTGTCAGTGTCAGTGCCAGCGCCATTGTCGGCGCCAGCGCCAGCTTCAGTGCCAGCCCTAATGTGAGCTTTACTCACAGTGGGCCGTGGACCGGGACGCGATCCGGAGCCCAACGCTGCGATAAATTATTGAAATTACTACGTATTCACCCCTCTCTCATCTTCGGTTTGACACGGACCAGCACGGCAAACCGTGCCCGCCCATATGCATAGAATAGTCTTATTGGTAGCGGCGGCTTTGGTCGTCGTCGGTTGTGGGGATGCGAGCGGTGGTGACCCGTCGGATTTCATCGCGACTTTGGAGCACACCTTCGACCCGGTCGTCGTGGACCCGGGTGCGGACGCCTACTGGTGCCAGAGCTGGACACTCGACAATGACAAGCCGCTCTACGTCACCAAGGTCCGCCAATTCAACGATGGCGGCTGGCACCACTCCAACTGGTTCTTCGTCCCGGACGACCAGTATGGTGAAGACG
>Ga0255057_10001526_pt1 | contig 12902 bp, 4 predicted proteins | sample Cases_109_6_MG_FD_189022 | JGI IMG/M metagenome (GOLD analysis project Ga0255057, IMG submission 189022) | Seawater microbial communities from Amundsen Gulf, Northwest Territories, Canada - Cases_109_6 | ecosystem: Environmental > Aquatic > Marine > Gulf | place: Canada: Northwest Territories... | reverse complement strand
CGCGATTGATCACACCACCGGAGATGTCGGAGGTGCTGAAGACGCCGACGCCGGTGGCGAATCCGGTTCGGATCGCCCCGCTGTTGTCGATCCCGCCGGAGATGTCGGAACCGCCGAGCACTCCAACCCCGCCGAAGGTGGAGCCGAGGATGGTGCCGCTGTTGTTGACCCCGCCCGATATGTCCGAGCTGCTGGCGACGCGGATGCCGGAGATACCGCCGGAGATGGCGCCACCCGCCTGGTTGGTCACGCCGCCCGAAATATCCGAGGGATCGACGAAAATGCCGAAGTTGTTGCCGAAGATCAGGCCGCTGTTATCCACCCCGCCGGAGATGTCGGAGGTGCTGCCGACCTTGATCCCGGTCGAGGCGCCCGAGACCGTCCCGCCCGCCTGGTTCAGCACGCCGCCGGAGATGTTGGATGTGGTGAAGACGCCGATGCCGATGGTTCCGCCGACAAGGGTGCCGCTGTTGTCGACCCCGCCGGAGACGTCGGCGCCGTTCGTGACGGCCAAGCCGGTCACGCCGCCGGAGATGATCGCGCCGAGCTCGTTGAGCAGGCCCTGACCGGTGATGTCGGCGCCCGGCCCGGTCACCAAGATGGCCCTGGTGGCCTGGCTGATGGTGCCCTGGTTGCGCACACCGGTGATGATGCCGCGGTTGTCGATCCCGCCGGTGATCCGCGAGGTGGCATCGACCCGAACGCCGGTGACGCCACCGGAGATGAGGCCGCCCGCCCGGTTCAGCACGCCGCCGGAGATGTCGGAGGTGCCGAACACGCCGATGCCGATGGTCCCGCCGGTGAGGGTGCCGCTATTGTCCACGCCGCCGGAGATATCGGAGTTACTAGCGACCCGAAGGGCGGTGACGCCGCCGGAGATCGTGCCGCCCGCCCGGTTGGTCACCCCGCCCGAGATGTCCGAGGGATCGACGAAAATGCCGAAGGCGCCGCCGAAGATCGTCCCGCTGTTGTCCACCCCGCCGGAGATGTCGGAGTTGGTGGTCACCCGGATGCCGGTGGTCCCGCCGGAGATCGTGCCGCCCGCCTGGTTGATCACCCCACCGGAGATGTCGGAGGTAATGTTGACGACGATGCCCTGCACACCGCCGGTAATCGTCCCGCTGTTGTCGACCCCGCCGGAGATATCGGAGGTGCTGACGACACCGATGCCGGCGGTGCCGCCGGAGATCGTGCCGCCTACCTGGTTGGTCACCCCGCCCGAGATGTCCGAGGGATCGACGAAGATGCCGAAGGCGCCGCCGAAGATCGTCCCGCTGTTATCCACCCCGCCGGAGATGTCGGAATTGGTGCCGACTTTGATGCCGGCGCTGCCGCCGGAGATGACGCCACCCGCCTGGTTGATCACCCCACCGGCGATGTCCGAGGTGGAGAGGACCCCGATGCCGGCGAAGGTCGTGCCCAGAAGGGTCCCGCTGTTGTCGACCCCACCGGAGATATCGGAGCCGGTGCTAACCCGAACGCCGGTCGAGCCGCCGGAAATGGTGCCGCTGTTGTTCACGCCGCCGGAGATGTCGGAGGCACTGGCGAGGTCGATGCCTGCGGTAGCACCGGAGATCGTGCCGCCCGCCTGGTTCAGCACGCCGCCGGAGATGTCGGAGCCGCTGGCGACGAAGATGCCGGCGAAGATCCCGCCGAAGATCGTCCCGCTGTTGTCCACCCCGCCGGAGATGTTCGAGCCGCTGACGACGAAGATGCCCGAGCTCCCACCCGAGATCGTGCCGCTTGCCCGGTTGATCACACCGCCCGAGATGTCCGAGGGATCGACGAAGATGCCGAAGGTGCCGCCGAAGATCGTCCCGCTGTTGTCCACCCCGCCGGAGATGTCGGAGTTGATGCCGAGCTTGATGCCGGTGCTGCCGCCGGAGATGACGCCACCTGCCTGGTTCAGCACCCCGCCGGAAATGTCCGACGTGGAGAAGATCCCGATGCCGACGAAGGCCGTGCCCAAAAGGGTCCCGCTGTTGTCGACCCCACCGGAGATATCGGAGCCGGTGCTAACCCGAACGCCGGTCGAGCCGCCGGAAATGGCGCCGCTGTTGGTCACCCCGCCGGAGATGTCCGAGCCGCTGGTGATGTCGATGCCGGCGGTCGCGCCGGAGATCGTGCCGCCCGCCTGGTTCCCCACGCCACCAGAGATGTCGGAGCCGCTGGCGACCCAGATGCCGGCGAAGGCCGCACCGGTAATGGCGCCGCTGTTGTCGATGCCGCCGGAGATGTCCGAGCCGCTGGCGACGTAAATGCCCGAGCTCCCGCCGGAGATGGTTCCCCCCGCCCGGTTGATCACGCCGCCCGAGATGTCCGAGGGATCGACGAAGATGCCGAAGGCGCCGCCGAAGATCGTCCCGCTGTTGTCCACCCCGCCGGAGATATTGGAGTTGGTGGTCACTCTAATACCGGTGACACCACCGGAAATAGTGCCACCCACCTGGTTGGTCACACCGCCGAAAATGTTCGAGGTGGAAAAGACCCCGATGCCGGCGGAGGTCGCACCGAAGATGGTGCCGCTGTTGACCACCCCACCGGAGATGTTCGAGCTGGTGCTGACCCGAAGGCCGGTCGAGCCGCCGGAAATGGCGCCACTGTTGTCCACCCCGCCGGAGATATCGGTGCCGCTGACGACAGCGATGCCGGTGTTGCCGCCGGAGATGGTGCCCGTTGCCTGGTTGGTCACCTTGCCGGTGAGCTTGCCGCCAAAAGTGACGCGGATACCGTTGTTGGCCTCGCCTTTGATGAGACCGCTGTTGTCGATCCCGCCGCTGATGTCGGCGTTGCGGCTGAGCGCCATGCCGGTCTTGGTGCCGGAGATGGTGCCGCCCAGCTCATTGGTCACCCCGCCGGAGATGTTGGACCCGGCGTCCTCAAGGGTGATGCCGAAATCGCCCGCGATGATCCCGCCCGCCCGGTTGATCACGCCGGGCCCGGCGATGACCGAGCCGCCGTCGAGCAGGATGGCCCGGCCGGAGCCGGCGATGGTGCCGAAGTTTTCGATCCCGCCGACAATCCGGCCACCGAAATCCAGGGAGATGCCGTGGCTACCAACGCCGAGGATCTTTCCGCCCGCCTGGTTCACCACTTTGCCCGAAACCTCGGAGAGAGAGGTCACTTTGAGGCCGTTGACACCACGAAGGGTACCGCTGTTGTCTATATCGCCAGAGAGGTTGGAACCTGTGCGGACGCTGATGCCGGCGAAGGATTCGCCGATGATCGTCCCAATGTTGGTGACCCCACCGGAGATGTTGGAGCCATTGCCGACATTGATGCCGATGCTCTTGGCGGAGATGGTCCCGCCCAACTCATTGGTCACGCCGCCGGTGATATCCGCACCGCCCTGGATGCCCAAGCCCACGAAGATGTCAGCGCCAGAGATGGTGCCGCCGTTGGTGACACTCACGCCGACGATCGGACCCGTGACCCGCACCGCGCTTTGGAAAAAAACCCCACCGCCCGTGATCGTGCCCAGGTTGGTGAGCGTGGCGCCGGAGCCGACGATATCCACCGTTGGCAGCGCGGTATTGCTCTGAGAGAGCGTCACCCCGGCACGCACGGTCCCGCTCTCGCCGGCGGCCGGACCCAGGGTCTGATTCGCGGCCGTGTCCACCGTGATGTCGAAGTCGGCCGAGACGGCCGCGGCGGAGGTCATCACCAGGGCCGAGGTCCCGAGAAGGAACGCCCGCCCGACATTGCCAAAACGCATAACGAAGCCCTTATAAAACCTACGAAGCACCTAATGGGAATTATTGTCACGGGCGTGCCGACAGTGTCAATAATGATTTGAATAATATTATCGCAATACAGCTCTATACTACAACTTTAGGGGTATATTTATGATTATTGATTGTTGTGCCAGAATCAAAACAAGGATTTTATTCTTATATATTCATTTTTTATTGCTTTACATTCCTAGGGCGGACGTCTGTCCTGGGGCGGCCGTCTGTTCGTGCCGCATCCAGACGGGCATTCTCTCATGGCAGATCGATGCTGACCCCGGCGAAGACGCTGGAGCGGCTCTGCGCATCGCCGTAAGCGCCGTCGAAGCCGACGTAGGCGCGCAGACCCGGCTGGAAGATCACGTCGAGCCCGAAGCCCACCGTGATATAACTCTCGTTGCCGTCCTCCAGATCCACCTCGCCGCTCAAACCCGAGGGCAGCGATAGCCGCACCTGCCGGTCGTCCAATGCGATCCGCTGCGTCCAGCCGACCTGGCCGCGCGGCCGGAAGATCACGCCGTCCGTGTCCACATAGTGCCCCAAAAGCTCGACTTGCGGGCCCAGGCGCAGGGTATCCAGCGACAGCGCGTCGACCGCCAGACCTTCGCTGTCTCGGTAGCCGTCCTGCGCCTAGTGCTGATAACGTAGGCTGCTGCTGGGTCGCACCAGCCAGTTGTCATCGATGGCAAAGTCTTGGCTCGCTCCCAGGTAGCCACCCAAGAGATAGCCCGTGGTATCGCCGCGACCCACAGTGCGCGTCCCGCCGACGATCACCGCGCGCTCGACCTCTTGGCTCTGATGGCCGCCCTGCAGGCCGAAGAAGACCTGCGTTGCGCCGCCCAACAGCTCGGTATCGTAAGTTCCATAGGCGATCGCCTGCAGGCTCTCCAGCTCGGCCGAGTTGCCGCCGCCATCGCTGGGCTGTGCGTTGCTCGTTACATAGCCGCCGGCGAGGCCAAGGCGCAGACCTTCGACGCCAAGCGCGCCCGTATCGCCACCGAAGACCGTCCCGGTGATGTCCTGCTGGTAGCCCGCATTCAGACCGTCGCCGTCGCGCTCGACAAAGTCGGCCAGCCCGCGCGCCCACAGCCGGCTATCCGGGCCCACAAGCCGCACCCGCTGCTCGCCGATCACCGCGCGCTGGACGAAAAAACCCTCCTCGACCGAGGCCTGCGCCGCGGTGCTCACCGCCCCCGGCCGCACCGCGCTCAGCAGCGGCAGGTTGAGCACGATCTTGTCATCGCCGATCAGCGCCGAGATCGCTTGACCGTTGGTCACGGTCAGGTTCTGAAAGTTGGCGTCGACCGTCCCCGTCGCCATGACCACGGTGGTGTTCTGCACGTCGGGCGCACCGGGGGCGAAGACCACCTCGAGCACCGCCGCCGGGTCGACCGTGACGTCGCCCGTCACCTCCAGAAAGTCGACCCCGCCGGTGTCGATGTCGATCTCCAAGGCCGAGCCCGACGCGAAGGTGACGTCGCCTGTCACCTTCAGCAGCCCGACGCCGTTATTGCCGGGCGCGATAGTGCCCATGTTGGCGACCTGGCCCACCACCTCTCCAGTGCCACCCAGCGTGCCGGGGCCGGCCACGCTCACCCCGCCCGGCGCCGTGACCGTACCGTTCACCCGTAGCTGGCCGCTGCTTACCAAGGTCCGGCCCTTGCCGCCGGTAGTCAGGAGCGTCACCCGACCGGAGAGCGCCCAGTCGGTGCCGGCCATCTCCAGGGTTTCGAAGTCGATGAAATCCTCGTTCTCCGAACCCATGCCCTCGAGACGGATCGCGTCCATGCCGGCCCCGCCGTCGGCGAGCCCCACGAGGTTGGAGCCGGTCTGCAGGGTCAAGCTGTCGTCGTCGCCACGAAAATCCAGCGCCACGCCGCCCCTCAACAGTCCCGCATTGGTCACCATGAGCACCTGATCGCCGTCGAGGATCGCCGCGCCACTCATCCCCTCTATGATGCCGCCGTTGGCGATCCCGCCGGAGATGTCGGAGGTGCCGGTGACACCAATGCCGGTCCTGCCGCCAGAAAGCCCGCCCCTGTTGTCGATGCCGCCGGAAATGTCGGCGGCGCCGGCGACCAGGATACCTTGGAAGCTCGACCCGAAGATCGTGCCGCCCGCCTGATTGAGCACCCTGCCGGAAATGTCGGAGCCGCTGCTCGAGAGGCCCGTACCCACGCCGGAGATGGTGCCGCTGTTGACGACGCCACCCAGGATGTCCGAGCCGCCGCTGACCAGAATGCCTTGGAACGTCACCCCGGAGATCGTGCCGCTGTTGACGACCCCGCCCGTGATGTTGGAGCCACCGGTGACGACGATAGCCGAGGCCCCGGAGATCGTGCCGCCGGCCTGGTTCGTCACTCCACCGACGATGTCGGAGGTGACGTTGACGACGATGCCCTGCGCACCGCCGGAGATCGTTGCCCCCATCTGGTTCAGCACTCCGCCACCGATGTTGGAGCCGCCACCGACGAAGATCCCGGCGGCGGCGGTGCCGGTGATGCCGCCGCTGTTATCCACCCGGCCGGTCACGTTGGAGCCGCCGCCCAGGGCGAGACCGAAGTCGCCGCCCGTGACGGTCCCGCCGTTGTCGAGGCCGCCGGAGAGATCGGAGCGATTGCCGACGGAAATGCCTTTCAAGTGGCCGATGATCAGCTCGTTGTTGTCGATCCCGCCGGAGATCTGGGACGTGCTGAAGACGCCGATGCCGTTGACGTCGCCGAAGATCGAGCCACCCGCTTGGTTGATCACCCCGCCACTCAGATCGGAGATAGCGTCGACGAGAATGCCGGTACCAAAGAGCCCCGCGATCGCGCCGTGGTTGTTCACGTCGCCGGAAATGTCTGCACCACCGGAGACGTTGATGCCCGACCCCCGGCCGGAGATGACGGCGTTCGCCCGGTTGACGACACCCCCGCCGAGCCCGGCTTTGTTCGTGAAGTTGATGTCGGAGCCCGTGCCCATCACCTGGATACCGGAGCTCCCCGCGCCGGTGCCCTGGACCGTGCCCTGGTTGTCGACCCCGCCGGAGATGTCGGCGCCGCCCGCCACGGCGAGACCAGTCGCATCTCCGGAGATCACACCTCCCATCTGGTTCAGCACCATCCCCGTCATGTTCGCACCGGCATCGACGGAGACACCAGCGGCCACGCCGGTGACGTTGGCGCTGTTGTCGAGGTCGCCCGAGAGATCCGAGCCTGCACCCGAAACCCTTACGCCTACCCCGATCCGGCCTGCCCCAGCGATGGTTCCGTGGTTGTCGATGCCGCCGGAGATATCGGCGCCGTCCGCTACGCCAATGCCCGCCGTGGCGCCGGAGATGGCCGCCCCTACCTGGTTGACCACGCCGAGGCCGGTGTTGCCGGAGATATCGGAGCCCATGCCGGTCACGCCGATGCCACGGCTGCCCGTGCTTACGATAGTCCCGCTGTTGTCGAGGCCGCCGGAAATGTCGGCGCCATCGGCAACGAAAATTCCGGTGGTGCGGGCGGAGATGACCGCCCCCATTTCGTTGAGGATGCCACCGCTGATGTTCGATTTCGTATCGACCTCGATACCGGCGCTCCCACCGCCGATCGTCCCACCCGTTCGGTTGAAGAGGCCACCGGAGATGTCGGAGGTACGGTCGAGGGAGATGCCGCGGCTGCCGGCGATTGTCCCGCTGTTGTCGATGCCGCCGGAGATTTGCGAATTCGTGTCGACGAGGATGCCCGTGGCACCGCCGGAGATAATGCCCATCGCCTGATTGAGCACGCCGCCCGAGATATCCGAGCCCGCACCCGTAAGGCGAACGCCGAATGTGCCACCGGAGATACGACCGCTGTTATCTACCCCGCCCGAGATATCGGCGCCGCCGCTCACCGACAGGCCGGCGGCGCTACCACCGAAAATCCTACCGGCGTTGTCCAGCCCAGCGGAGAGGTTCGAGCCGACGCCGAAGATGGCGATGCCCGCGTTACCGCCGGAAATCGTGCCGCCCGCCTCATTCTCCACGCCGGCGCCGGAGATGTCGGAGGCGCCGAAGACGCCGAGCCCGGCGAAATTGGTGCCTGTGAGGGTCCCGCTGTTGTCGATCCCGCCGGTGATGTCGGAGGCGCTTTGGACACCAACGCCGATGTTGGCGCCGACGATCGTTCCGCCGTTGGTGACGTCGCCGGAGACGTTCGTGGCGCCGGTCGCTAGTACCGCCGTCGACGCACCGTCGATCCGGCCTGTTGCCTTGACCGTCAGCGCCGCATCGGTCTTGAGCAGCACAGAACCCGGTGCCGTCAGCGTTCCACCCACCTGAAGCCGCCCCGCCGTCACGGTTGCGACGCCGGCACCCAGCAGCGCCACGTCACCGTCCAGCATCCAGTCGACGCCGTCCATCTCCAGGCTCTCGAAGTTGACGAAATTCTCGTCCTCCGCGCCCATGCCCTCCAACCGCAGCGCGTCGATGCCCGCGCCGCCGTCGGCGACGCCGACCAGGTTCGAGCCGGTTTGCAGGGTCAGGCGGTCGCCGCCGCCCCTGAAATCCACCGTCGTCCCGGCGGCGCCCATCAACAGCCCGGAGTTGGTCAGATCAAGCGCCCGGTCGCCATCGAGGATCGCCGCGCCCGTCTTCCCCTCGATCGTGCCGCTGTTGTCGATGCCGCCGGAGATTATCCCTCCCGCCTGATTGAGCACGCCACCCGAGATATCCGAGCTGGTGCGCGCGGCGATAGCGGCGGTGAGGCCGGTTATCGTGCCGCTGTTGTCGATGCCGCCGGAGATGTCGGAGGTCATGGCGCTGAGGATGCCGAAGGTAAGGCCCTGGATCGTAGCCATCGCCTCGTTGCGTATCCCGCCCTGAATGTCGGAGTGATCAAAGGTGAAGACGCCGGTGCCCCGGCCGAAGATGGTGCCCCCCGGTGCGGTTGGCCACACCGCCCAAGATATTGGAACTGCTCAGGACCCCGATGCCGCTGCCGCCGGTCAAGGTGCCGCTGTTGTCGAGGAGGCCGGAGATGTCCGACGACCCGAAGACCCCAACTGCAATCCCAAAGGTTTGGCCCGAGATCGTGCCGCTTGCTTGGCTCAGCAGCCCGCCGGAAAGATCGGCACCGGTGGAAATGGCGATGCCGCCACCGAAGTTGGAGATCGTGCCGCTGTTGTCGATGGAAACGCCGATGATCGGGCCCCGGACTGCGACCCCACCGCCCATAAAGTTCAGCCCATTGATCCCGCCCTCGTTGTTGAGGCTGGCACCCGAGCCGACGATGTCCACAGTGGGCAGGCCGAACACGCTGCCGCTAAGGATGGCGCCGGCCCGCACGCGCCCGGTCTCGCCCGCGTTAAGGGTCTGGCTCGCGGTCGTGTTCACCAGGATGTCGAAGCTGGCGGAGACGACCGGGGAGGCGGCCATCGCCAGGGACGAGGTCCCCAGAAGAAAGGCGCGGCCGAAATTACCGAAACGCGCGGCGAAACCCTTCAAGCACCAAACATACTTTCAATAACTCTATGCTTCTTAGGGGGTTTTGCGTGTCAACAATGAAAAATCAATTAATGCTATAGTAACTGCACTTTACATTACTACTTTTGATTTATTTATTTGCTATTTATAGTTGTCTTGCGGCACGCGGAACACTCGACTTCGCTTAACGCTCTTTTATGTCCCCTCGGGCTTGGATCGGGCGCCCGCATACGCTATACCCGAGCCCAACGCGTGTCCTTGATCCAGTTCGTTCGTGGTCCCGAGTATTTACATGTCCCCCCGCAACTCCCCCCAAGACCGGCAAAGCACCGACGCGCCGCGGCGCGCCTTGACGCCGCAACAAGCATTGGCCGAGGCGGAGGCCGAGCTCGTCGCCGGACGCCTGACCGAGGCAGCGGCGCTCTGCCAAAGCCTTCTCCAAGCCGCACCCGACAGCCACGAAGCGCTTCACCTTTTAGGCCTCGCCGCTTATCAGGCGGGCCAAGCCGAGGAGGCTATGGAGCTTGTGGGTCGCGCCATCGCGCTCGACGGCTCGCAGGCCGCCTATCTCCGGAACCTGGGAGAGATGTTGCGCCGCGCCGGCCGGCTCGAGGAAGCGGTGGCCGCCGGCCGGCGGGCGACGGCCCTCGACAGTACCGACGCGGGCGCCTGGTACAATCTGGGCGTGGCGATGGCGGCCTGCGGCGAGAGCGGCGAGGCCATCGCCTGTTACCGCCGCATCACCGTCGCCGATCCCGAGCATAACCTGGCCTTCAACAACTTGGGCGCCCTGCTCGAGGCGGCCGGCGAGCAAGACGCCGCCGAGGAAGCCTATGCCGAGGCAATCGCCATCGACCCGCGCCACGCCGAAGCGCAGAACAACCTGGGCGCCATCCTCAGCGCCAAGGGGGAGCTCGAGCGCGCGCGCGCCTGCTTCGCCGCGGCGATCGATGCGCGGCCTTCCTTCGTCGACCCGCACTTCAACCTCTCGACCCTGAAACGCTATGTCAGCGGCGATCCGCACCTGCCGATACTGGAGGCCCTGTTCTACCAGCGCCACAAGATGCCGCCGGCCGACCGCGCACGGCTCGGCTTTGCCGTCGGCAAGGCCCGCGCCGACCTGGGCGCGCACGAGCGGGCCTTCAAGGCCTATGCCGAGGGCAACCGCCTGAAGCGTCTGAGCTTCCACTATGACGAGGCCCAGAGCGAGCGCAGCGTCGAGGCCATCATCCGCGCCTTCTCGCCAGAGTTTCTAGCCGCCCGGCGGGGCCCGGCGCCGCCCGACGCGGACACGGCGGTCTTCATCGTCGGCATGCCACGCTCGGGTACCACGCTGATCGAGCAGATCCTGGCCAGCCATCCCCAGGTGCACGGCGCCGGCGAGCTGAGCGACCTGGACGAGATCGTCCGTACCCTTCACCAAAGCGTCGGCCGCCCCTTCCCGGAGGCCCTGGCCGATCTCGGGCCGGACGACCTGCGCGCCCTGGGCGAGGCCTATCTGAAGCCCCTCAAGGCGCATGCCCCCGGGGCCCGGCGGATCACCGACAAGATGCCGGCCAACTTCTTCTATCTCGGTCTTATCCACCTGATGGCGCCCGGCGCGCGGATCATCCACAGCCGCCGCAACCCCATGGACACCTGCCTGTCCAACTTCACCCGCCTGTTCAACCACACCATGGAATTCGCCCACGACCTGAGCGAGCTGGGCCGCTACTACCGGCGCTACCGGCGCTTGATGGACCACTGGTCGACGGTGCTGCCCGAGAGGACGGTCCTGGAGGTGGACTACGAGGCGGTGGTCGAAGACCTGGAGGGCCAGGCGCGCCGCATGATCGATTACCTGGGCCTGCCTTGGGACGACGCCTGCCTGGCCTTTCACCGCAACCCGCGACCCGTTCAGACGGCAAGCATCGCCCAGGTGCGCCGGCCCATCTACCGCTCCTCGCTGGAACGCTGGCGGGCGTACGAGAAGGACCTCGGCCCCCTCGTCTCCGCCCTCGGCGCCCCGGCCAAGCCTAACGGATAAGGAATTTCGACCATGGATAACCAACGCGGCGGCCCGCCCCTTCTTCCCGATGCGCCGATCGCGCCACAGCAAGCCGGCGGCGGCAACGTGAGCATCGCCCAGGCGCTGGCACTCGCCGGCCAACACCAGAACGCCGGTCGCCTGCAGGAGGCCGAGGCGCTGCTGCGCCGGATTATCGCTGCACAGCCCAACTGCGCGCCGGCCTTCAACCTGCTGGGCGTCATCGCTCACCAAGCCGGCCGCACGGGCCTGGCCGCCGATTTGGTCGGCCGGGCGATCGCCCTCGACGGCGCGCAGGCGACCTTCCACGCCAACCGCGGCGAGATGTGCCGGCTCCTTGGCCGGCTCGAGGAGGCGATCGCCCACGGCGAGCGCGCCGTCGTCCTCGATCCCACCCAGGCCGCCGCTCACAGCAACCTCGGCATCGCACTTTTCGACAAGAAGGATTACGCCCGGGCCGAGGCCTGTCAGCGCCGGGCATTGGAATTGGAGCCGGGCTTCGTCCGGGCCCTCAACAACCTGGGCAGCATCCACATGCGCCACCACAAGGACAACGATCAGGCAACGGCCTTCTTCAGGCAGGCCATCGCCGCCGATCCGGGCTATGCCGAGCCGCTCAACAATCTGGGCGCCCTGCTGGTCGAGGAGGAGAAGCCCGATGAGGCCAACGCCCTGCTGGAGAGGGCGCTGACCCTCAACCCGCGTTACGCCGAGGCCCACTGCAACCTCGGCTGCGGCTACCGGCAGAAGGATCAGAACGAAAAAGCGCTTTCTCACCTCGCCACGGCGCTCAGCCTGCGGCCGGTCTATCCCGAGGCCAGCTATCATATCGCCGGCATCCGCCTGGAGCAGGAAAAGCCGGAGGAGGCCCAGAGCGTGCTGACCGGCGCCCTGGAACGCTCGCCGCACAACGCCGACCTGCTGGCCGAGCTGGGGGTGACGCGCAACGAGCTGGGCTACCCTGAGGAGGCCGAGGCCGCCTTCGCCCAGGCGCTGGAGGTCGACGCAGAGCACACCGGAGCCCTGAACGGTTTGGGCAACCTGCGCCTGGAACAGGGACGCAAGGAAGAGGCCGAGGCCAGCTTCCGCCGCGCCATGGAGATCGATCCCGAGAAGGTCGAGGCCCATTTCAACATCGCCCAGGTCAAGACCTTCGGGGCGGGCGACGCCGACCTCGCCGCACTGGAAGCGCGCGCCGAGGAAATCGAGAGCCTATCGGACAAGAAGGCCACCCAGCTTCACTTCGCTCTCGGCAAGGCTCACGACGACCTGGACGACCCTGAAAAGGCTTTCCCGCACTTCCTGGAAGGCTGCCGCCTGAAGCGAGCGTCCATCGACTATCGCGCCGAGGAAACCACACGCCTGTTCACCCGGGTCTGCGAGATCTTCGACCGCGACTTCCTAAAGTCGCACCGGCGCCAGGGGGATCCCTCGGATCTGCCGATCCTGGTGCTCGGCATGCCGCGCTCGGGCACGACCCTGACCGAGCAGATCATCTCCAGCCACCCGGCCGTCTATGGCGCCGGCGAGCTGCGCGATCTCGCCCGCGCGGCCGGCGCCGGATTTCCGGAGGACATGAAAGACCTGCCTCGCGGCGGCCTGGCCGAGATCGCAGAGCGCTACATCGCCAGCCTGCAGGCACGGGCGCCCGAGGCCGGCCGCGTCACCGACAAGATGCCGCTCAACTTCCTGTTCATCGGCCTCATGCACCTCATGC
>Ga0255057_10001525_pt1 | contig 12903 bp, 12 predicted proteins | sample Cases_109_6_MG_FD_189022 | JGI IMG/M metagenome (GOLD analysis project Ga0255057, IMG submission 189022) | Seawater microbial communities from Amundsen Gulf, Northwest Territories, Canada - Cases_109_6 | ecosystem: Environmental > Aquatic > Marine > Gulf | place: Canada: Northwest Territories... | reverse complement strand
GCAAGAGCGGGAAACCAGAGGCTCCGCAACCACAGCGCGATCCGGTCTATGTTGAAAGGCCATCGCGGAGCCGTGGCCCGAGCGGCCCGCCGCAAAGCGGCAAGAGCGGGGAACCAGAGGCTCCGCAACCACAGCGCGATCCGGTCTATGTTGAAAGGCCATCGCGGAGCCGTGGCCCGAGCGGCCCGCCGCAAAGCGGCAAGAGCGGGAAACCAGAGGCTCCGCAACCACAGCGCGATCCGGTCTATGTTGAAAGGCCATCGCGGAGCCGTGGCCCGAGCGGCCCGCCGCAAAGCGGCAAGAGCGGGAAAAATCGCTCGACATCCGTGGAGACTGCCGGTCACCTATCGGTGCCCGCTCCCGACAGCTCGCACAGTTCGCGGAGCGAATCCAGATCGATCCCCGATGGGCGAAGATCGGTGTCGAGCCGCTCACACAACTCGCCAAGGCCGGCGTCACGGGGAATCGCCGCGAAGGGATCTCTTCGATCGCCAAAAAACTGGTCTCCTCGCGGACGATCTTCATCGAAGAATCCGCTTCCGCGACGGGCGTCGTCTTCGAATACGGAACCACCATCGAGCATGCCGGGGAGGAGCAGCGACAGGTCGCCGAGGTTGAGATCCTCGGCGCCGAAGACCAGCCCAAACAGGTCAGGCTCCACGCTACGGCAAGAGTCACGAGCCTCGGCCCACCGAGCGAGATCGAGCTGCCCCTCGGCCAACGATCCCGGCACGATGACGGCGAACCCACCATCTGACCTCGAGACCACGAGCGGAACGTTTGCCCCGTGATCGTTCAGGCACCTCGTGTAGGCCTCGAGCTGGCCCACAAGCCCCTGCTCGGACGGGTCGTCGTCGGTCGCGTTGTAGATGAGCAATGCCACGAGCCCAACGACGACGGCAGCGACGATGAGCAGGGTGGGGACAAGCCAATCGAGGTGTGCGCTCCGTGGAGTATCGCTGGCCATGGGCCTATGGAACCACGGCTTGGGAGATAGGACGTGTCGGGTCGCCCCAAATCCGCGAAATCCTCGGCTATTCGGGAACCGCTCGTATCCTCGCTCTCATGTCCACGTCGGCCCAGCTCCCCCTGTGTGTGTACTGCGGAACTGCGAGGCCAGCGGACCATTCGCAATGCCCCGACTGCGGGCGACCGTGGATCGACGTAAGGGTGGGCGCCATGGCCAAATCAAGGGTGCCTGTCGCCGTTGGCGCCGCCACCACGACGGAAACCCCGAACGTCTCGTCGATTCCGATCGCCACCGCGGCGGGAGAGGAGCCCGATAGCGATCAGCCCGCCATCGTGATCGCCGCGGACGAGGAGGGGCGGGCACCGCGGTTCCGAGGCGCGATCCCGATCGTGCTCGGTCTGTCTGCCCTGGGCGTGGTGGCAATGTTTGGGGTTGGGCTGCTCGACGAGAACCCGGCGGAGCAGGCGCCACCGGCCATCCAGGCCACTCCGACAACCCAGGCAACCGCTCCATCCACCACCGCGTCCGCCCCCACCACCACGGCTCCACCTCCAACCACCACCGCCCCGACCACAACGGTCCCCACACCATCGCTCATCGCCGCGTCCGGGGACCCGGTGGTGACGTCGCGACTCACCCTCAAGGCCGGCGGCATCGGCCCGATCGAGACCGGCACCCCGGCCCAGGAGGCCCTCGGCCGACTGGTGGCGAGCCTTGGCGCACCCGAGGAAGTCGGCGTGGCCGGTACCGAGCACGGATTGTGCGAGGGTGACGACGGTAGATACGCCCGTTGGGCCCAGCTCACCGTCATCGTCTTCGGAACGGTGGCCGACGGCACCTTCGTCGGGTATCGCTACCAGGAGCCGTCGGTGCCAACCAGCCTCATCAACTTGGCCACTCCGTCGGGAATCCGTCTCGGCGACGACATTGCAGCGTTGAACGAGACCTACGCCTCCTTCACCATCACCTACGAGACCGTCGCAGGAGCAACGACCTTCCGCCTCTTCGAAGATGCGGAGCTTCTGTTGTGGGGGCCCGTGTCGTCGACCGACGACAACGGCAGAATCGAGGGAATCTATTCTCCGGCGGCTTGTGACGGCGCCTGATCAGATTTGCCGGGACGCGGCGTAACATCGGCCGACCCGTTGAACTGCAGGCACGGATGAGTCAGGAAACTCCAAAATGGTGGGAGCGCGTGTTCGCTCTCCAGAACCTGATCTCCGTATTGCTCGGGGTGGCCGTATTCCTGGTCGGCCTGCGACTCTGGGACACAACACTCGGCGTTTTGTTGTCCGCCGTAGCGGCCTCACTTGCCAGCGGCATCGTTTGGCTCCTGTGGTGGTACACCACGGTCCCGACGCACCCACAGAGGATGCTGGACACGGTCCACCTGGGTACCGTCGCCGATCATGGGCCGGGTCCGGCGCCGACGCTTGCCGAGCCGGGGTCTCGGGCGAGCGCCACGTATCGAGCGTTGGTCGCAGCAATCGAAGGGCAAACCACGGGCCAGGTTCTCATCGTGTCGGCGGCAGAGCCGGGAGTAGGTGCCTCGAACATCGCATTGAACCTCGCCGTTGCTGCAACGCAGCTTGGCCGCCGTGCCGTGCTCATCGACGGGGACAGCGAAAGCCCCGGGATCTCCCGGTATTCGAGCAGCGGAGGCGGCACCGGCCTCACCGATATCGCCTCCGGTGAGGCAACGCTCGCCGAGGCTTCGCAGATGTGGGACGTCGGCGACGACTCATTGCTGCCGGTGGTGACCGCAGGAACGCACGTGGGAAGCGACGCCGTGCCCTTCGCCGGAGTCGACCTGGCGGCGGCGTTCGACGTGATCGGCGAGCGGGCCGACCTGGTCCTCATCGATGCACCGCCGATCACCAAGGGTGGAGCGACCGCCATGCTCGCTGCCCACGCCGACGGTTCGATTGTTGTTGTCGGCGATATCTCCGCCACCGAGTCGCTCATCGCGACCAGAGACGGCCTCGCCGACGCCGGAGCGCCCGTCATCGGATTCGTATTGGATCGGAGCGACGGCGTCTTGTCTCAGACACCGTGGGTTCGCATACTGAAGCGCTCTGTCGCCACATTCAGCATCATTTCCCTCGTGTACCTGGCGTTCACCGGCGTGCTGCTGTGGAGTTCCTGGAACGGTATCGCGAGAGCAACCCTGGACACGGCGGGAGCCCGGGCGATCGGTTCGCCGATGCCGGACCCGCCAGCGGATCTGGTGGATGAGGGTGGTACACCACCGATCGAGGAGGTGGTGGTCGCACAGCTGGCGCCCGCGGAGGCCTATCGATCCGTCCTACTCATCGGGACCGATGATGCGGCAGGGATAGCCGATGTCATCATCCTCACCGTGCTTCCCGCCGACGGCAGCGATCCGTTCATGGTGTCTCTCCCCCGCGACCTCTACATCCCAAACCGCTGCACCAACGGCTACACCCGGATCAACGCGACACTCCACGGATGCGGGGAGGTCAACGGCCCGACCGCACTCTCGCTTGCCGTCGAGGACTTCACCGGTATCAGCGTCGATCACTTCGCCCTCTTCGACTTCGCTGGTTTCGCCGACATCATCGATGGAGTCGGCGGCGTCGAGATCTGCGTGGAATACGAGCGAACCGACTGGAGAGCGGACCTCCACCTTGCCGCCGGGTGTACCCAAGCCGATGGGGCAACGGCGTTAGCTTGGGTGAGGTCGCGCCAACCCCGCGAGAATGTCAACGGCACCTGGCAAACGGTGCCAGGCGCCAGTGATTTGCTCCGCAACAAAGCCCAGCAAGACGTCCTGTTGCAACTGCTCGGCAAGCTGAACACGTTCGACTCGCCGGCCGACCTCGCTCGCAAGATCAACGAGCTGGCAGAAGCGTTCACCTTCGACGATGGGCTCGGCATCGCCGATGGCCTCGCCCTCGCCTGGAGCCTAAGAGGCCTCGACATCGCCGACGTCATCCGGATCGAGGTTCCAGTCGTCTACGCGACGACCAGCGAAGGGCAGTCGGTTCTCCGGGCGACGCAACCATTCGATCAGGTACTCGCCGAGCTCTATCCCGGTCTGCTCGAAGCGGCAGGGCCTTAGAGGCTCCGCAAATAGGGCGCGATCCGGTCTCAGTCGGCACGGCCATTTGCGGAGCCGTGGCCCGAGCGGCCCGCCGCGAAGCGGCAAGAGCGGGAAAATAGCTCCACTTCTGTCGAGACGACCGGTCACCTATCGGTGCGTGCTCTTAGAGCGACTGCAGCAACCCGTAAGATACCGAAACCGTCTGAAGGGCAGCCCAGCGCATGAGCGAACCGAGAGATCCAACCGACTGGACCGACCCGTACGACGATCTCTCCGGTCTCACCGGTGACGAACCAATTCCTCCGCTGGAGGATCCGGACACACCCCCGGCGACGCCGCCGGGTTCCCCGCTGTTGACCGGCCTTGTGGTCGCCCTTTTGCTCGTCGCACTCTCGGTTGCCGTTTTTCAGCTCCTGACCGACGACGACACAGCGGCTGCTGGAGCCACCACGACCACATCGGTCCCAGATGGGGCGACGACGACCGTTCCCGGCTCCGCGACAACGACAACGACAACGAGCCCCCTCCCCCCGTCGGATCAGTACCCGCCTGTGGGAGAACCCATCCCCGTCGGGCGAATGAAGTTGATGACAGACCGGGTCAGGATCCAGGCCGACGACATTCCGGACCTGGCGTTCGGCAACGCCGCCGACCTGGTTATTGGAGCCCTGACGGCAAGCTTCGGCAACCCCGACGAAGACAACGGTTGGCAGGTCTCGACGGGCGAATGGGGAGTCTGCGTGGGTGACCTGGAGCGGGTGGTGCGATTCGGACCATTCGCCGCGATCGTAACCATGGTCGACGACGCCGACGTCTTCAACGGTTATCGGCAGGACGTGGGTTTCGGCGATCTCGGGTCCCCCGCTTCGCAACTAGAGACGCTCAGCGGTTTGAGAGCCGGCGACACGGTTGGAGATCTGCAGCGGATCTACGCCAACCAGACCGTCGAGTTCGGCACCGATGCTGCCGTTGGCGAGGTATTCGAACTGCGAGGGGCCGAGTCCAATGACCTGATTCTGTGGGGACCCGTTGCCGGCCAAGGGGACGAGGACCCGGTGATCGGGGTCTACGCACCCGACCTGTGCACCCGTTGACCTCTATGATCTCGTCCCGATGACACGTCGCCGTCTTGCACCATACGTCACGGGTTCGCTTGGTGGAATCAGCATCGCAATGGCGTTCTTTGCGTTCTTCGCATCGTTCACCGCGCTCGACATCGTGAGTCGCACCGGTAGCGACGGCGTCGCCGCCTTCACCGTAGATCAAGCATCGTTAGGGTTCCTCGTCTTCTCCCTGGGCGCATTGGGGGGTATTACGATCGCCGCGTTCGCCCACGTGGTGGGTCGAGCAAGGGAACCCGGCGCTGCGCGTTACGCATTCGGCTGGCTCGGAATGGTCGGCATCGTTCTCGGCGGTTCGATGGCGTTCGCCACCGTGAGCCTGGGAGTAACCATTGGAGGCTCGACCTCGTCGGGCTCCATCACAGTTCCAGTCACTGCGATGGTGGTCAGTGTGGCCGCGGCCGGATTGCTTGCCGGTGCGATCACGGCTCCCGTCGTCGACGCCCTAGCTAGCCCTGCGTACTTCGGCGACATCCAGGCCGCCACCCCGGTTACGTCGGCCGGGTTTTTCACGGACATGGGGAGAGCGATCGGGACCCCCGCGTTGTCGATCGCCATTGGAGCATTGCTGGCGGTGGGCTTTGCCGAGTTGCTGCTCAGCACCGAGAGTGCAGCGATCAGCGTGGCCATTTTCTCTGTGGTCGGCGCCCTCATCCTCGGGGGAACGGCGTTGGTCGCGGCCAGGCCGTGGGACCGAACGAGTAATGAGTAACAAGTAGCAAATACCAAGTAGCCGAGTTCGCTCGCTGCGCTCGGTTCCAGTTCCCACCAAATAGCTTGAGCTAACGGGTCGCATCGGCCGATTAACCCTGTCATGGCTTCTCGCAGATATCCTCCGGTACCAAAGGCGGCACGGCGCATCATCTGGTTGGGGCGAGCAATCAGCGCGATCGGACTGGTCATCGGCGTATACGTTGGGATGCAACTGGCGTCCCGGGGTCAAACCAGCCGAGCCTTTCTGATCCTCTCTCTGGCCGCGGTATACGTTTTGACCACCTGGGTGAGCGCGCTTTCGCCGCTGCTCTGGGTCTCCGTCGGAGGCATGGTCTTGATATTTGTGGTGCTCGAACCAAATGTGATCTCCTTCACGCTGGTCGTTGCCGTCGCCGTGCTGTTCTGGATGCGGGGAAAGGGGCAAACCTCCCCCATCGACCCTGCGGGCCTCCGTCCGGCTGCGTCGGACGCGGTGATGCCGGGCGCAGAGCGTTTTGTCACCCAGTTGACAGAGCGGGGCTGGCGCCAGGCTGGGGCGTATGCCTTCGACTCGAAGAGGGCCTCGGTCACCGCGTCGGTGCTGGTGCACCCGGATCTGGATCGGTACGCCGACATCACGGACATGGTCTTCGGAATCGAAAGCCGGTTCGAAGGCTCGCGAATGTTGATCACACTCAACACCGGACATGGCAGTCTCCCACCAAACTACCTCGGCAACGGTCTGGTCGGAGCCTCACCAGCCGAACTCGCCGACGCCCATCAGCAAGCCCTCGACATCATCGCCACCTTCGACGTTGCCCCGCTCCATATCAACGAGAAGACGGTCGTCTCAGAGGCGCTGGCTTCCGAGGTTGAAACCATCCAGTGGAGCAAGCAGAACCCGCCGGGGGGCTTGTTCAACTTCGGCCGCGGCGTTGGCCTCCTCGATGAGTCGCCTGAGGCTACGGAGCGAATCCAAGCCTGGCTGGCATTTGAATCAGTAGATCAGTAGATCAGTAGATCAGTGCCTGCCTTCGCTACTGCGCTACTTCGCTACTGCTCTACTAGGTAAGGGTCCGGTTCGTACTTCTGTTCTTCTGCGTACCAGGAAAAGAAGATCCAGGTGATAAACCCCCAGATGATCAGACCGCCTCCGATCTTCATGATGAGCCCGGCAACGATCTGGTCGGTCATCACCTCGATGCCCCACAGCCGAGGGAACGTCTCGTAGATCCCGTAGAGCGGCGTGCTGCCAAGCGTCATGAACGAAGCCGGGATGGTCGGGACGAGCGACTGCAGGAACAGATATCCCATCTTGCCGAACGGGGTAAGCCGCTGGGTATCTGGGATCGGGTCCATCACCGGCCACCACATGATGATCGCGGTTACAAAGAGAACAGCGTGGGCAAAGAAATGGAACAGCGCGTCGGTGATCATGAGCTCCACCACCGCCGGCACGTGGATGAACGCCAGCCACGAGTTGAACAAGACCAGTGCGATCAGCGGCCTTGTGATGAATTTGACCACCGGCATGACCGGCGCAACCAGAACCCGCATCAGCCACCACGGAGTCCCAGCGAGCAACAGCGGCGGAACGATGAGCGCCAGCGCCGTGTGCTCGATCATGTGGAACAAGAACAAGCGCCCCTGTGCGATGTCGTGGACCGGCCACGCCGCCACCACAACCAGGGTGATGACACCCGCGTAGAACAGGCCACGCTGGACGCCGGTGACCGGATCCTCGTCGTCTGGGCAATACGCATCGGCAAGGCGACGGATGCCGAGCTCGTAAAGGACGAGCAGACCCGCAGCGACGGCGAGGACGTCGAAATGGAGGTGGAAAGGGATTTCCACCCTAGAACGCCTGCATAGCCGCCAGCACCACGGCGAACACGATCAACGTCCCGACGATGCCGAAGAGGAACAGCATCCGATACCCGCGAACGTCGTAGCGCAGGTGCATGAAGACCGCTACGACCGTGAAGAACTTGACCACACCGAGGGTGACGAGCAGGACTCCCTGAGCAGGGCCGAGGAACTCCACGTAGGAAATCCCAATCTCGATGACGGTCACCACGGCGAGGAATGCGGCGATCAGCCAATAGGTCTTCGTGGTCGGATGAGGGCGAGTTGCGGTTGCCACGATCAGATCTGGAGCAGATAGACGACGGTGAAGATGACGATCCACACAATGTCGACGAAGTGCCAATACAGCGCGGTCAGCTCGACGTTCATGCCGTGGTCGGGTGACAGCCTGCCCCGGAGCGAGAACGCGATCAGCAGCGACAACATCAGGACACCGCCGGCGACGTGGGCGCCGTGGAACCCGGTAAGCATGTAGAACGAGGAACCAAACGGGCTCGTCGACAGGGTCAATCCCTCCTCGACGAACTCGGTGAACTCGAATATCTGCCCGGCGAGGAAGGTCAGACCCAGCGCGGCGGTGCCGATGAGCCAGATCCGCCCCTGGCGTTGGTCGCGTCGCTGGAAGGCGCTGTCGGCCAGCACCATCGTCAACGAGCTCGTCAGCAAGATGAACGAGCTTGCCGAGGTGAAGGGGATGTTGAAGATCTCCGCGCCAGGGCCGTCATTCGTCGAGTTCCGGTACAGCAGAAACGTCGAGATCATCGCCCCGAAGAAAAACACCTCGGAGCCCAACCAGATCCACATCGCAGTCTTACGGGTGCGATGGATGGGGTCCCCTGTCGACTCGAAGTCGTGTTCCTCGAATACGTCGTCGGTGGCGACCGCCATCAATGCACCTCCCTGGTGATCGGCTCGGCGGCCCAGCCGACGACACCCCACAGCATGATCGCTGCCCCGATGGCCAGCATCCCGAAGCCCATCATCCCCGACGACCAGAACACGAGGCCCGCCCCCGCCATCACCAGCCCGAAGGCGGCGATAAACGGGTAGTAGGACGGCGATGGCATGTGGAAGCCGCCCGCCTCCTCAACGAACGCAGGCTCCTCCACATATCCATCCGGCAGCGGTACCGCTCGCCCTTCTTCGTCGACCCCGTATTTGCGGTGCCACCACTCGTCGAGGTGGCGAACGACGGGCACCCGATCGAAGTTGTGGATGGCGGGCGGTGATGTGGTCATCCACTCGACGGTCCTCGCGTCCCACGGATCGTTTCCGGCGGGAAGCCCCTTGCGGCGGGTGTTGATCACGTTCCAGATGAACACGAGCATCGACACGCCGATGATGAACGAGCCGATCGTGGCCATACCGTTCCAGAACTCCCACCCGAGACCCTCCGGGTACCGGTAGGTGCGTCGCGGCATTCCATCGAGGCCCAGGATGTGCATCGGACCGAATGTGAGGTTGAACCCGAGGAACATCAGCCAGAAGTGCCACTTCCCCAGCTTCTCGCTGAGCATCTTCCCCGTCCACTTCGGCAACCAGTAGTACACGCCTGCGATGAACCCGAAAGCGGCCCCGCCGACCAGCACATAGTGGAAGTGGGCGACGACGTAGTAGCTGTCATGCTGCTGGGTGTCTGCAGGAATGACGGCATGAGTCACCCCGGAAAGACCACCAATGATGAACATGGCAATGAATCCGATCGAGAACAGCATCGACGTATTCAGCGTCAGCTTCCCACCCCACATCGTGCCAATCCAGTTGAAGATCTTCACACCCGTCGGCACCGCGATCAGCATCGTCACGACGCCAAATCCGGCTTCGGCGACCGGGCTCAAGCCGGCAGTGAACATGTGGTGTGCCCACACCCCGAAGCCGAGGAACCCGATGGCGATGCCTGAGAACACCACGAAGGCGTATCCGAATAGCGGCTTTCGGGAGAACGTGGGGAGGGTCTCGGAGACGATGCCCATTGCGGGCAGGACGAGCACGTACACCTCGGGGTGGCCGAAGACCCAGAACAGGTGCTGCCATAGCAACGGATCACCCGATGCCTGCGCCTCGTAAAAGACTGTCCCGAAGTTGCGGTCGAGGAACATCTGCCACAACCCGACGCCGATCACCGGCATGCTGAGAATAAGCAAGAACGAGGTGACGACGCTCATCCAGGTGAACACCGGCATCCGCATCATGGTCATCCCAGGGGCGCGCATGGTGAAGATGGTGGCGATGAAGTTCGCCGACGAGCCTATGGAGGCGATCCCGAGCAGCTGGACACCGATGGCGTAGTAGTCCATCCGCACGAACTCGGTGACCTGTGTCGAGAGGTTGGCGTACCCGGTCCATGCCCCGTCCGGGGAGCCGCCGATGAAGAACGACGACGTCAGCAGGAGCACGCTGAACAGGAAAAGCCAGTACGAGAAGGCGTTGAGCCTGGGGAAGGCAACATCGCGAGCGCCGATCTGGAGGGGGATCATGTAGTTCTGAAAGGCGGCGGCAACCGGCATGATGACGGCAAAGACCATGGTGATGCCGTGCATGGTGAACAGCTGGTTGTAGGCGTCGGCTGACAGCACGGTCCCGTTGGGACCGGCCAGCTGGGTGCGGATCAGGAGAGCCTCGAGGCCGCCGACGAAAGCGAACACCAGCGCCGACACCCCGTACAGGATCCCGATCCGCTTGTGGTCGACCGTGGTGATCCAGCTCCACACGCCGTCGGTGTTCGGCGTGTAGCCGAGGTCTTCGGTCCGGGTGGTTACGGCCATCGGCAACCTTCAGATCGGTGTTGCGATTGGTTCAATTCCACCCCTCCAGCAGTGCCACCAGCTCGGCGATCTCCTCGTCGCCCAAACCGTAGTCGGGCATACCAAGGATTCGCCCGGTCTCAAAGTCGTTCAACTCCGGCGCCATCGGCTTGACTGCGCTGGGGTTGTCGATCCACTCCGCCAAATGCTCCGCGGTGTTGGTTTCGACCCTGGCACCCAGTGTCGAACGTGAACCGAAGTGGGTGAGGTCCGGGGCCAGCGCGGTGCCGACGACCGTTACCGTCCCGTCCGGCTCGGCCACCACGGCCTGGTGACAAGCGGCGCAGATCGCCTTGAATGTTTCGAATCCCGATGCGGCCAGACCGTCGGTCGGGATGTTCGCCGGTTGCCTTTCACCTGCGGCCCATGCGGCGAAGTCGGACTCGGTCTGGAGGAACACCAGCAGTCGCATGTCGGCGTGGGACAGCCAGCAGAACTCGGCGCATTGACCGGGAATTTCTTCTCCTGCCCGGTCGGCATCGGGAGTGATCTTGATAAACGTCTCGTGACCCGGTACCAGATCGCGCTTCCCCGCCAGCGGCGGCACCCAGAAACTGTGGATCACGTCTGCCGACGTCATCTTCAGCTCCGCAGTCCTTCCCACCGGCAGGTGGAGCTCGTTGGCGGTGGTCAGCGGTCGCCCTTGGTCGTCGACGATGTCGGGGTATTCGAACTCCCACCACCATTGATGGCCGGTGACGTTGACGTGGACGACATCTCCCTCGGCCGGGCTTCGGAGGTCGAACAGCGTCCGCATTGTCGGTACCGCAATCGCGACCAGGATCACCGCCGGAATGATCGACCACACAATCTCCAGTGGCGTGTTGCCGTGAATCTGCTTGGGCTCGCGGTCGTCGTTCTTGCGCTTCCTGAATCGGAATATGGCAAAGACGAGAGCAGCCTCAACGATGACGAAGACGATGGTGGCTAGGACGAGCACCAGTATCCACAGATCGTCGATCTGCCGGGCCTCGGCCGATTTGGGGTTGAGGGACGATTGGGGGAGGGTGCTCGAGCACGCAGCAAGCAGCACGGCTGCGGGCACGACCGAGAGGGTGCGGGTCAGCGACCGGCGGCGACGCCCACCACCGTTGGCAACTGGTCTTTGCACGTAACTCCTGGGAACGACGCCCGAAGGGACGATAGCCGAGAGTCATCCGGTCATCAGTCGTGAATGACCGCGAGTTGTTGCGAGTCGCAAGTCCCAAGTCGCAAGTCGAAGGTCGAAAGTCGACTCTGCGATGAGTCTGGCAACTAGGAGCGCCCGGAGCGGCAGCCGCTGACGGAGGAGGCTCCGCCTGGTGTGGAGGTAGTCCCCCTCTCCGCCTCCAGTGGTACTCCCGCAAAGAGAGGTGAAACGGACTCGCTACTCACGACTCACGACTCGCGACTCGCGACTGGGAGCGAGCGCAGCGAGCGACGTCTGCTACCCCGCTTCTCGGCTACCGACTCCTACTCTCCCGCCGATGTCCATCGAAGCGTGGATCCTCGCCCTCGTCATCACCTTCGCCGCCGCCTTGATCCAAGGGGTCGTCGGCGTGGGATTTGCCATGGTGTCGGTCCCGCTGCTTGCACTCATCGACCCGAGGCTGGCGCCGGTCCCTCAGCTGCTGATCGCAATCCCGATGACGATGACGATGGCGTGGCGGGAGAGGGGGCACATCGAGCTGCAACGCATCACCTGGATCATCGTCGGCCGGTTCCCTGGGGCGATCATCGGAGTCGCTCTCCTCACGGTGGCGACGCAGATGACGCTGGATCTTGCAATCGCCACAATCGTTCTCATCGCCGTAGCCATCATCGGGTCCGGCTACGTGGTGGCTCGCAATTCCTATACCGAGTTTGGCGCCGGTGTGCTGTCGGGAACGACCGGTCTTGTCGCCTCCATCGGTGGACCGCCGCTCGCCCTGCTGTACGCAGGCGAGACCGGGCCGGTCGCCCGCTCCAATCTCTCCATGATCTTCTCGATTGGCCTGTCGATCGCAGTCGTCGCCAGGGTCCTGTCCGGCAACATCGGATGGGGTGACCTGCGTGTGGCTGCGGTGCTCTTTCCCGCCCTTCTCGTCGGTTACCTTCTCAGCGGCAGACTCAAAGACAAGCTGAAGCCGAAGCAGCTTCGCTACGCCATCCTCATCCTGTCCACGATCGGCGCCGTAGGCCTGATCGTGCGAGCCCTGGTGTAGAGCCGACGGCCCAACCGACCGGATCGCGCCAGGTTTTGCGGAGCACCATTTTTTCCCGCTCATGGCTAACGGCCGCTCGGGCCACGGCTCCGCAAGCGGAGCACCATTTTTTCCCGCTCATGGCTAAGGGCCGCTCGGGCCACGGCTCCGCAAGCGGAGCACCATTTTTTCCCGCTCATGCCGCTAAGCGCCGCTCGGGCCA
>Ga0255057_10001524_pt1 | contig 12904 bp, 14 predicted proteins | sample Cases_109_6_MG_FD_189022 | JGI IMG/M metagenome (GOLD analysis project Ga0255057, IMG submission 189022) | Seawater microbial communities from Amundsen Gulf, Northwest Territories, Canada - Cases_109_6 | ecosystem: Environmental > Aquatic > Marine > Gulf | place: Canada: Northwest Territories... | reverse complement strand
CTTGCGTCTTTGCGTCGTCGGCGCGGTTCACGTGGCCCAGAGCCTCGTCGCGATGGCCCGGCTCGCCGGCTATGCGGTGACGCTGATCGACCCGCGCGGTGCCTTTGCCAATGAAACCCGCTTTCCCGATGTCGAGATCGCCGCCGATTGGCCGGAAGAGGCCTTGGCGGCGCTGCGCCCCGACCGCCGCACCGCCATCGTGACCTTGGCGCACGATCCCAAGCTGGACGACCCGGCCCTGGCGGCGGCGCTGCGCTCCGAGGCCTTCTACATCGGCGCGCTGGGAAGCCCGCGCACCCACGAACGGCGCCTGGGACGACTGGCCGAGCTGGGCTTCACGACGGCGGATTTGGCACGGATCCATGGCCCGGTCGGCTTGGATCTGGGCGGGCGGGGCGCCATCGAAATCGCCATCTCCATCCTCGCCCAAATGACCCTGGTCCGCCACCGAGGCAGGGGTACGTCTTGACGTGGATGGGCCAGAAGACCTAGCGTCGGCATCGAACCGGTCGTATCCGCTACCGGGCCCGCCAACTCTCCGTTGAGGAGCCGCCGATGCCGTCAGCGCCGATGCCCAAGCGCAACTTCGACCGCGATGCCGCATTGGAGGAGGCGGTCGGCGCATACCGCACCGCCCATCCGCGCTCGCTCGAGCGGCACCAGGCGGCCCACGCGTCTCTGCCGGGCGGCAACACACGCTCGATCCTCCATTTCGCGCCCTTTCCCCTGACCGCGGTGCGCGGCGAAGGCTGCCGCATCTGGAGCCTCGACGGGCAGGAGTTCATAGATTTCCTATGCGAGTACTCGGCCGGCCTATACGGCCACAGCCATCCGGCGATCCGTGCGGCGGTGGAAGAAGCTCTGGCCGACGGCGTGGTGCTCGGCGCGCCCAGCCGCTACGAGGCCGGATTCGCGGCGATGCTCTGCGAGCGTTTCGCGTCGATCGAGCGCCTGCGCTTTTGCAATTCCGGCTCAGAGGCGACGCTGATGTGCCTGTCGCTGGCCCGCGCGCTGACCGGACGCCGGAAGGTGCTGGCATTCCGCGGCGCCTATCACGGGGGCTTTCTAATGTTCCCCGACGGCCCGGGCCCGCTGAACGCTCCCTTCGACTTCGTTCTGGCCGACTACAACGACCTGGAGGGCACGCGCACCCTCCTGCGCGAACAGGGCGAGCAAATCGCCGCGGTGATCGTCGAGCCCATGATGGGTGCCGGCGGCTGCCTACCGGCCGATAAGGCCTTTTTGGAGATGCTGCGCGAGGAGAGTCGCGCGGCCGGGGCGCTCCTCATCTTCGACGAGGTCATCACCTCGCGCCTGTCGCCCGGCGGGCTACAGGGCCTGATCCAGGTATTTCCCGACCTGACGGCGCTCGGCAAGTATCTGGGCGGCGGCCTGACCTTCGGCGCCTTCGGGGGATCGGCCGAGATCATGGCGCGCTTCGACCCCGCGCGACCCGACGCGCTCATGCATGCGGGCACCTTCAACAACAACGTCCTCACCATGGCTGCGGGCAAGGCCGGCTTGGAGCAAATCCTCACACCGCAGGCCATAGACGATCTCAACCGGCGCGGCGATCGCCTGCGCGGCCGGCTCGCTGCCCTGTTCGACGCGCGCGGGGTGGCCATGACGGTCACCGGCCTCGGCTCGCTGATGACCGTCCATTTCTTGAGCGAAGAGCCGGTGCACGCCGCCGACCTGGCACAGCAGGATCCAAGGCTGAAGCGGTTGTTCCATCTGGCCATGCTGGAGCGGGGCATCTACCTCTCCCCGCGCGGCATGCTGGCGCTTTCGCTGCCGATGGCGGACGCCGAAACCGACGCTTTGCTGGCCGCCGTGGGGGCCTTCATCGACGCCTATGCGGCGCTCATCTAACAGGCCTTCCGAGGCGCCCCGGCGGCGTCGCGGGCCGTTTCCTCGATGAATTCCACGACCCGCCGCTCGACCTTGGGAAGGTCCAGAAGATCGACGTGCCCGCCGTTTTCGGGAAATAGAGCCTCTTTCGGCTCGTTCGCCGCGGCAAAGAGCTTGCGCCCGAAACGCTGCGGGACGACGCGGTCGCGCGCGCCGTGCAGCAAGAGAAGCGGTGCCCTAACCGCTTTGATCCGCGCCAGCGAGTTCCACTTATCCCAGATCAGCCACTTGGCCGGCACGTACCAATAGTGGGCCTGCGCGACATCCGCCACGGAAGACGGCGGCGCCTCCAGGACAAGCGCCGCAAAAGGCTTCTCGCCGGCCAGCGCCACGGCGACACCCGTTCCCAGCGACTCGCCGTAAAGCACCGTCCGCTCCGGCGTCACGCCAGCGGCCTCCAACCAGGCAACGACCGAGCGACCGTCGGCGGTAAGCCCCGCCTCGCTAGGTTGCCCGGGGTTGCTGCCATAGCCGCGATAGCCGCTTAGGAAGAGCCCGAAGCCGGCCCGGTACAAGGCGGCGTACTTTTCGACCCGGTGGCCGATGTGGCCGGCATTGCCGTGAAAGACCACCACCACCGGTCCACAGTCGTGTTGCGGCGGCCGATACCAGTGCAGGAGATCGAGGCCGGCCTCGGGCTGCGTCGTGACCTCGCCGAAGCCGGGCGCCGCCCACTCGCTCAGCTGCGGCCGGTCCTTGGCCGCGGGATAGAGCAGGCCTCGCTGAAAAACGAAAAGCGCAAGCACAAGCGCCCCATAGCAGAGCCCGACAAGTCCCACCCACTGCATGAACCGCTTCCCCATGATCTTTCCCGCACCATCGCATCCGGGATGCCCCGCGGAGCCTACCCCGGAGGCGCAATGGTGAAAAACACCAATAATTCACATGAAAAAAAAGTGATATTTTCTAATTTACTTGATATTCCGGTAAAAACTTCCTAAATTCCCTGAACAAGGCAGGGAAATAAATATTCCACAGTGTCGAGGGATGAAATGAGCAAGATCCACGTCCTCCACGAGAACAGCCCTTGGGTCGAGCCGTTGCGCGATGCCTTCGCCGAATTCGGCCAGCCGCACGCGGAATGGTTCCTCGACACCGGGATCATATCGTTCGCCGAGGCGCCACCCGACGGGATCTTCTACAATCGGATGAGCGCCTCCTCCCACACGCGCGGGCACCGCTATGCGCCCGAGCTGACGCATGGCGTTCTCAATTGGCTGGAGGCACACGACCGGCGAGTGGTGAACGGCACCCGCGCGCTCTATTTGGAGCTGTCGAAGCTTGCCCAGTACGCCGCGCTCGAGCGCGCGGGCATCAAGACGCCCCGCACGGTGGCGGCGGTCGGACATGGCGAGGTCCTGCGGGCCGCCACGGAGTTCGGCCCCGGCCCCTGGATTTTGAAGCCCAACCGTGGCGGCAAGGGGCTGGGCGTGCAGCTCTTCCATGATCTGGAGGCGCTCGCCGCCTACCTGGACGGGCCCGGCTCGGGCGAGGAGGCGCCGATCGACGGCCTATGGCTGATCCAGGACTATATCAGCGCGCCGGAGAGCTTCATCACCCGCGCCGAGTTCGTGGGGGGCAAATTCCTCTATGCCGTGCGCGTCGACACCTCGCAGGGGTTCGAGCTCTGCCCCGCCGACGCCTGCAACGTCGCCGATGCCTTCTGTCCCGCCGGCGATACGCCGCAGGACAAATTTTCGATCATCACCGACTTCGCCGAAAGCGATGAAGGCCGGCGCTTGATCGCCGCCTACGAGCGATTCCTGGCCGACAACCAGGTGGAAGTCGCGGGGATCGAATTCATCCGCGACAGCGCGGGCGAGATCTTCACCTACGACATCAACACCAACACGAACTACAACGCGGAGGCCGAAAAAAGGGCCGGCGTGACGCTCACCGGCATGCGGGCGATCGCACAATTTCTCGTTTCAGAGTTGCTGAAAACGCGGTCTTCGTTTAAGGATGTTGTAGCTGCAGAGTAATTTTGGAACCACCCTGGAGCCACTAGCGGCGACCCGTCGGGTCGCCGTCTTTTTATCGAATGGGGCATGGCTCGACGCAGCGTGTGGGAGCTCGCGCGCCCCACCACCCGGCCAAATACCCGATTGATCCTTGCGTTCGATTAGCCCGGCTGGAAGGATAAGCGCGGGTCCCAAGATGACTTTAAACGAGGGGGTGAAATATGGATGTTCGCGCTGCCGTAGCATTCACGGCGGGCAAGCCGCTCAGCATCGAAACCGTCCAGTTGGAAGGACCGAAGGACGGCGAGGTGATGGTCGAGATCAAAGCGACCGGCATATGCCACACCGATGCCTTCACACTCTCCGGAGAAGATCCCGAGGGCGAGTTCCCGGCAATCCTCGGCCATGAAGGCGCCGGCGTCGTGGTGGACGTCGGGCCCGGCGTCACCTCGCTCAAAGAGGGCGACCATGTCATCCCGCTCTATACGCCCGAGTGCCGGCAGTGCGAATACTGCCTCAATCCCAAGACGAACCTTTGTCAGGCCATCCGCACGACCCAGGGCCAAGGCCTGATGCCGGACGGCACCAGCCGCTTTTCCATCGACGGCCAGCCGATCCTCCACTACATGGGCTGCTCCACCTTTTCCAACTTTACGGTGCTGCCCGAGATCGCCCTGGCGAAGGTCCGCGAGGACGCGCCCTTCGACAAGATTTGCTATATCGGCTGCGGCGTGACCACCGGCATCGGCGCGGTGATCAATACGGCCAAGGTCGAGCCGGGATCCAACGTCGTCGTTTTCGGGCTGGGCGGCATCGGCCTCAACGTCATTCAGGGCGCCCGCCTGGTCGGCGCCGACATGATCGTGGGGGTCGACGTCAATCCCGCCAAGCGCGCGATGGCGGAGAAATTCGGCATGACCCATTTCGTCAATCCCCGGGAGGTCGACGGCGACCTCGCCCCCTTCCTGGTCGACTTGACCCGGGGCGGTGCGGACTATTCCTTCGAGTGCATAGGAAACGTGAATACGATGCGTCAAGCCCTTGAATGCGCTCATAAAGGATGGGGCGTATCGGTTATCATCGGGGTTGCCGGCGCGGGTCAGGAAATCGCCACGCGGCCCTTCCAACTGGTGACCGGCCGGGTCTGGAAAGGCACCGCATTCGGCGGCGCCAAGGGACGCACCCAGGTACCCCAGATCGTCGATTGGTACATGAACGGCAAGATCAACATCGATGATCTAATCACCCACACGATGGGGCTGGACGACATCAACGACGCCTTCGATTTGATGCACGAGGGCAAGTCGATCCGCAGCGTCGTCGTCTTTTGATCGTGGCGGTAGCGCGATCATGACCGACCTTACCATTCACAGTCAGCAGCGCTCGTTCGACGGTACGCAAGGCTTCTATAGCCACCACTCCGAGCGCTGCGGCTGCGAGATGCGGTTTGCCGTCTTTCAACCCCCGCAGAGCCTGAGCGGCAGCCCGGTACCGCTTGTCACCTTTCTCTCCGGCCTGACCTGCACCGAGGAGAACTTCACGGTCAAGTCGGGCTTCCAGCGTGTCGCCGCGGAACTGGGTCTCATGGTCCTGGTGCCCGACACCTCGCCGCGCGGTTTGGCGATAGAGGGCGAGGATGACGCTTACGATTTCGGAAGCGGGGCCGGGTTTTATCTCGATGCGACGCAAGCGCCCTGGTCGGGCCACTACAAGATGTACAGCTACGTCACCCAAGAGCTTCCGGCGTTGATCGCGGAGCATTTTCCGGCCGACATGGGCCGTCAGGGCATCATGGGCCATTCCATGGGCGGGCATGGCGCGATCACCATCCACCTGCGCAATCCCGGGGTCTACAAATCGGTCTCGGCCTTCGCGCCGATCTGCGCACCCACGCGATGCCCGTGGGGGCAAAAGGCGTTTGCGGGCTATCTCGGGCCGGACCGCGAGAGCTGGCGCCAATACGATTCTTGCGAGCTGCTGGGCGAACGGCCGAGCGGCGCCACGTTGCTGATCGACCAGGGCGCGGCGGATGGATTTCTCGGAGAGCAGCTACGCCCCGACCTTCTGGTCGAGGCCTGCGAGGCCGCGGGCCAGAAGGTCGAGCTGCGCATGCAGCCCGGCTACGATCACAGCTATTTCTTCATCGCGACATTCATCGAGGATCACCTGCGCCACCACAGCGAGGCGCTCGCCGGATAAGGGCCGGATAAAGCCCGCCTCGCTTACGAGTGCTTAGCCTCGTCCATCTCCTGCATCGTGCCGCTGATGACACCGCCCGGCTCTACCTGGAGGCCGCGGTATGACACCTCACCGTCGATGCGCCCGCCGGCGACCACGGTAAGCTCCGACCCGGCCTTCAGCCGACCGGTGAAGCGGCCCGCGACACGGACCCTCTTAGCGCTGGCTTCACCTTCGAAGACACCCGAGCGCTCGACCACCAGTTCTTCGACCTCGACCTTCGCACGCAACAGCCCGGCCACCTTCAAGACGCTGCATTGCGAGATCTCCCCCGAGATCTCGAGGCCTTTTCCGATGACCAGCCGACCGGGCGCTTCCTCCGGCCTTTTTGCCGCCGGCGCCTTGCTCACCCCCACGGTTTGCGGGCGAACCGCCGGGCTCCTGTGCAGCCGTTCAGATATCATCGCCATGGTAAAGCCCCACTAGCCCTATAATTCGGATTGTTGTTTTTTACGTATATGGCAGGGATAGTGGGCAGTGCCATGGCGGGGCTTGTCAAACGAATTTTTCCGGTGCACGTCTGTCCCACCGCGGCGCACAGCCCGGGTTTGGCCGAAAATTTACCCGGCGAATCTACGATGGAACCCGCTGCGGAGTGGACCCATGGACATCGAAAAAATCCCCATAGGTGAAAATCCACCATGGGACATCAACGTGGTCGTGGAGGTGCCCCTGGGCGGCGTTCCGGTCAAATACGAGCTCGACAAGGCATCGGGCGCGATGTACGTCGACCGCTTCCTGCACACCGCCATGCACTATCCCTTGAACTATGGGTTCGTTCCCCACACGCTTTCGGCCGATGGCGACCCTCTCGACGTTATGGTCGCGACCCGCATCCCCCTCATGACGGGTTGTATCGTTCGGGCGCGCCCGATCGGCGTATTGCTTATGGAAGACGAAGCGGGAATGGACGAGAAGATCATCTCGGTGCCGGTCGATAAGCTCCATCCCTACTATCGGGACGTGTCGTCCTACCGCGACTTGCCGAAAATCCTGCTCGACCAAATCGCCCATTTCTTCGCCCACTACAAAGACCTCGAGCCGGATAAATGGGTGAAGGTCTTGCGCTGGGGCGAAGCGGAGGAAGCCTTCCGCTTCGTCGAAGAAGCTATGAAGAACAAGTGATACCGACCGAGGCGATAGCTCCATGGATCTGACAGCATTCGCGCGCGTACCCCTCGCCCAGCTCCCCACGCCGATCGAACCGCTCGCCCGTCTCGCCGCCGAGGCCGGTTGGCCGGGGCTCTATGTCAAGCGCGACGACATGACCGGACTGGCCACCGGCGGCAACAAGACGCGCAAGCTGGAGTTCGCTCTAGGCGCCGCGCTGGCCGAGGGCGCCGATACGGTGATCACGGCCGGCGGCCTGCAATCCAACCACGCGCGCCAGACGGCCGCGGCCGCCGCGCGCTCGGGACTTCGTTGCGAGCTGGTGCTGACCAGCAACGCGCCGGCGGCGGACACGCCCGATTACCAGGAAAGCGGGAACATGCTGCTGGATCGGCTCTTGGGCGCGCAGGTCGAGGTTCATCCGGCGGCAAGCGACCGCCAGGCGCTGATGGCGGCGCGCGCCGAGGCGCTGACCGGCGACGGGCGCCGTCCTTACATCATCCCGATCGGCGCCTCCTACCCAACCGGCAACCTCGGTTATGTCCGCGCGGCCCTCGAAATCACGGCCCAGGCCAACGACATGGGCCTTCACTTCGACTACCTCGTAACCGCGACCTCAAGCGGCGGGACCCTGGCCGGGCTCGCCGTCGGCTTCGCGGCCCTCAACTATCCGATCAAGCTGATCGGCGTCGACGTCGACGATGACAGCAAATGTCTGAGCGATGTGATCATGCCGCAGATCGAAGCGACCAGGGAACTGCTGGGCCTGGACCCACCGCCGGCACCCTCTGAGATCGAAATCATCCTTGGTCATGCCGGCGGCGGCTATGGCCACGATTCGGCGGACATGCGCGAGGCCGTCGGGGTCTTGGCCAGCCGGGAGGGGCTTCTTCTCGACCCCGTCTATAGCGGCAAGGCGATGGCCGGTCTGATCGGTCTTGCGCGCGCCGGGCGCTTCCAAACCCACGAGAAGGTCTTGTTCCTTCATACCGGCGGAGCCGCGGGGCTATTCGGCTACCGCTCCTACTTCACCGAAAGCAGGGACACGGACTCATAAGCGCGGCAGGCGCCAGCCCTCCGGGGCTTTCAGCGCCAGGGGCAGCCCGGCGGCCACGAAGACGACCACCTCGGCCACCCTGGCAACGGCCTGGTTCAAGCGGCCGAGATCGTCGCGAAAGTCCCTTGCCAAGGCATTGGCCGGCACGATCCCCATGCCCACCTCGTTGCTGACCAGGATGATCGGCGCCTCGTTCGCCTGCAGCGCCGTCAGCAAGCGCGCGACTTCCTGGTCGACATCCCGCCCCGCGCCCATCAGATTCGAAAGCCACAGCGACAGGCAGTCGACCAGCACCACCTGCCCCGGCCGGCATTCCCGCTGCAAAGCGGCACAGATTTCCAGGGGCTCCTCGATCGTGCGCCATCGCGGACCGCGCCGTTCCCGGTGGCGGCGGATGCGCTCCGCCATCTCCGCGTCACCGGCTTGGGCGGGCGCAAGATAGACCGGCAGACCCGCCGTGCTGTCGGCGAGCCGCTCGGCCCAGGCCGACTTCCCGGACCGCGCGCCGCCGAGGATGAGTGTGGCAGGGGGCAAGACTTGGTCGCCCGTCATTTTGTGTATCCGCTTTGCCATGCCCAAGGCGTGCCATCTTGCGGACCGATGAACCGGCTGTCCAGGCGACACCACGCTTACCTGTTGATTTCGGACCGCTGTTTGCGGTTTACTTCGAACGGGACAGGATTTCGACAGGGCATGGCACAAGGACCGGTGCGGCCGGTAGTGTTTGATAGGTTGTGTCGTTTAAGTTCCTTGCGCGGAAAGGTGGCAGGATGCGATGGACGGCCAGTGCGGCCCGTGCGCTTCGTGGAATTTCCCTTGGGGTTAGCTTTTTCCTTCTTGCCGGCGTGGCGGACCTGGCCGCCGCCACTGTGCAGAGGGCCCAAACCAACGCCCCGAGCGAAGACGGCGCAAGCGAAGAGGGCGCGAGCGAAACTCCCACCCAGCCGCTGGCCGTCGAGCCCCGGCTACCCGAGGGGGCGGTCGACAGCGAGGCGGTAGCCGACCCGACACAAGGCCCGCTGAGGGAAACCTTCCAGTACCCCGTCCACAACGGCTATCGCTTGAGCTTTTGCTACCTGCCTGCCCAGGACCAGTGCGGGCAACCGGCGGCTGAGACCTGGTGCCGCGAAAAGGGCTTCGCGCAGGTGGCCAGCTGGTCGCGCGACCCGAACGTCGGCGCCCTGTTTCCCACGATCATCATGGGCCTGGATCAGATCTGCGACGAATTTCTGTGCGACGGGTTCGAGGAGATCACCTGCACGCAGTAGAGCATTTCTGATCCCGGAGGCAGCAAAAAAGCGAAACGGCCGGCTGATGCGCCGGCCGCTCACGTAACCCTAATTCGACGATCCGTCGGCAGGGATCTCTATCTGCTCTCGTCGCGGGCGATGCGGTTGCCCGGCGCATAGCCGCGAACCGAAACCTCGGCCCAACCTTCGATACCGGTCACCGCACCTGTTTCCAGCAAACCGTATCCGGATTGCTCGGCGAAACTAGAGGTCATGAGCGGCAGAGGCGGTCCGACCGATGCGGTCTGCACCTCGGTCGGGCTCTCGCGGCGGAAAATGGTCGAGAGCAGGTTGCGCGGTGCCACCGCGTCCTGCGGCGTTTCGGAGTCCAGCGGCGCATCGGGATTGCCCGACTGCTGATCCATGTCGTCGGCCTCACCGTCGTCGGTCTCCATCTCGGCAGCCTCCGCGGCCGCTCTTTCGGCGTCGGCGTCGGCCTCGGCCGCCGCGTAGGCAAGCGCTAAATTATGCCGGCTTGTCGCCGTCGAGTCGGGGCTATCCACCACGTCGTTCAACAGCGCGACGGCCTCATTGCTCTTACCGCTCAGCGCCAGGGACAGACCGAGATTGTTCGAAATCGGAACATTTTCCGGATCCAGGGCCAGCGCCTCGCGATAATAGAACTGCGCCGTATCGTGATCGCCCTGCTGGTCCTTGATGACGCCCACGACGTTCATCAGGCGTGAATCGTTGGGCGTATGCTCCAAGGCGACCTGCACGGTCTGCAGGGCTTCGTGATCGTAGCCCTCCTCGAGCTGCAGCTTGGCCAGACGATAGCTTGCCTCGGTTTCCTTGGGATGGTTTTCGAGAACGGCCAGGTAGGCCTGGATCGCCCGGTCGTTCTGGTCGAACTTCTCGAAGTTTTCGGCCATCACCATCAGCGGGAAGGGATTGGTCGGATCGAGCTCATGAGCGCGCGCGCACATGCCGGCTGACAGATAGACATCGCCCCCTTTGGCGATCTTCTGGCAGTAAGCCACCAACCGATCGACACGCGCGCGGGTGTCCTCGTCGGTGTCCTTGCCATAGAGGCTCGCGGTGTTTGCCGATTGCTGGCTGCCGCAGCCGGCGAGCGCTAGCATCGCGGTGGCCGCGGTGGCGCATAGCAACCTGTTTCTCATCGACCCGAACTGTCTCATGCCATGTCCCTCAGAGCTTCGTCCATTGTTCATCTGGCGTAATGCCGGATCGCCTGTCGCTGTTGATCGCGAAGCACCGGCTTTATCCTGGGTACAAGCTATCGGGGGTTCGTTAAAATAGACCTAATTAATCCAAGCAAAGAGATCGTAAATTATCTATAAATTTCAATATAAGCTTATAGGTTTTCCTTTAATCAATCAATAAAAATTCAAAACTTCACGGTTAAAATTATATTTATACAAATAAAAACGAGTCACCGTCGGACTCTATCCAAGTATCCCGAATTCGACCGATCGCCGCGGCGGAGCTTCCGACCGGCCGCCACGGCCCCCTACCGCGCCGCTTCCCAGGCATCGACGATCCCGCGCGTCGTATGACCGGGATCTTGCGCCGTCATGATCGGGCCGAGCACCGCGAGCCCGGCCGCCCCGGCCCGCCGGCAATCGCCGGCGAGCCCGGCCGTTACACCACCCAGGGCCAACACCGGCAGATCCGTGCCGGCCACCGCCGCGCCGAAGCGCCGCAACCCGAGCGGCGCCCTGTAGTCACCCTTGCTTGTGCTGGTAAAAACGGGGCTCAAGGTCGCATAGTCCGCGCCGTCGTGTTCCGCCACCCGCAGCTCGCCCTCGTCGTGCACGGAAACGCCGATCAGGGCTCCCGCGCCGAGGATGCGGCGGGCCTCGGAGACGGAGCGTCCCTGCGGCAGATGAACACCGGTGAGGCCGCAGCGCACGGCGAGCGCCGGCGCGCCGTTGACCATCATCGCCAGGCCCGCCGCCTTCAGGTCGGCGCGCAAGTCCCGCACCAGCGTCTCCAGCGCCGCCTCCCCCAGGTCCTTTTCCCGCACCATGATCCAGCGGCATCCCCCGACACAGGCGCCGAGGAGCTGTTCGCGCAAGGGCCGAGCCGAAATCCGCCGGTCGGTGATCGTCAGCAGCGGTGGCTGCGGCAGTTTCACAGCTCGACCATGCCCTCGAACGTGGTCGAGGCGTTCGCGTAGAGCTTGCGGGGGACCCGCCCTGCCCGGTAAGCCAGGCGCCCGGCCTCGACCGCGCCGCGCATGGCTTGGGCCATGAGCACCGGATCCTTGGCCTGAGCGACCGCCGTGTTCATCAGAACCCCGTCGCAGCCGAGCTCCATCGCCACCGCCGCGTCGGAGGCGGTCCCGACCCCGGCGTCGACGATCACCGGAACCCGGCACTGCTCGCGGATGATGGCGAGGTTGTAGGGGTTGCGGATCCCCATGCCCGAGCCGATGGGCGCCCCCAGCGGCATGATCGCCGCACAGCCGATGTCTTCCAGCTTGCGGCAGGTGATGGGGTCGTCGTTGCAGTAAGGGAGGACGACGAAACCGTCTTTCACCAGCTCCTCGGCGGCCGGCAGAAGTTGTTCCACGTCCGGGAAAAGCGTCTCGTCGTCGCCGATGACCTCGAGCTTCACCCAGTCAGTTTCCAGCGCCTCGCGGGCCAGCTTCGCCGTGACCACGGCATCTCGCGCCGTATAGCAGCCCGCCGTATTGGGCAGCAGATGGTATCGAGGGCCGAGCAGCTCCAGCAGGCTCTCGCCTTCGCGGGCCACGGAGATGCGGCGGATGGACACCGTTACCATCTCGGTGCCGCCTGCCGTCAGGGCATCGAGCAGCACTTGCTGATTGGGATAGCGCGAGGTTCCGAGAACCAGCCGCGAGGTGAAGCTTCGCCCGGCGATGACCAGGGGATCGGTTATTGTCATGTCATCCTCCTTTGTACATGCCGACAATCTCGACGCGGTCGCCTTCGGCGAGGCGGCGAAGCGCCCAATCGTCACGTGTCAGCACCTCGCCGTTGAGGGCGACCGCATAGCCCTTGCGGGCCGGGTCCAGCCCCTGCCGGCAGACCAGCTCGGCGATGTTCCCGCCGTCCCAGTCCAGGTCCTCACCGTTCAAGCAAATTCTCATCCCGACACCCGCCCCGCAGACTGCTCATCGGCCCGGAACCGCGCCATGGTGAAGGGCCGCACCGACGCCGGCAGGCTGCCTTCGAGAATATAGCGCGCTGTTGCCCGCGCGGTTATCGGCGCCAGCAGAATGCCGTTACGGTGATGGCCCAAGGCGTAGACCAGTCCCTCGAGCCCCGATGGGCCGAGGATCGGCGCATCGTCACGGCTGGTCGGCCGGTATCCGGTCCAGGTCTCGACGATCGGCAGGTCGTAGATCCCGG
>Ga0255057_10001523_pt1 | contig 12909 bp, 9 predicted proteins | sample Cases_109_6_MG_FD_189022 | JGI IMG/M metagenome (GOLD analysis project Ga0255057, IMG submission 189022) | Seawater microbial communities from Amundsen Gulf, Northwest Territories, Canada - Cases_109_6 | ecosystem: Environmental > Aquatic > Marine > Gulf | place: Canada: Northwest Territories... | reverse complement strand
ACCGTCGTTCATGATCATGTTCATGAATTTCGCGAGCAACTGGCTACCGTACTTGGGGTCCGGCAGGATAGTGCGCTTGGGAGCTTGTGTTCTTCTCGACATCTCTTGTCTCTTTTATGACTTGGGCCGCTTGGCGCCGTATTTCGAACGGCTCTGCCTGCGGTCGGTTACACCGGCGCAGTCCAGCGTGCCGCGAATCGTGTGATAGCGAACGCCGGGCAGGTCTTTGACACGACCACCACGAATCAATACCACCGAGTGCTCCTGCAAGTTATGGCCTTCACCGCCGATGTAGCTGGTGACCTCGTATCCATTAGTCAGGCGCACACGTGCAACCTTCCGCATGGCGGAGTTCGGCTTCTTCGGTGTGGTCGTATACACACGGGTGCAGACGCCACGCTTTTGTGGGCTGCTTTCGAGCGCTGGAACTGTGCTCTTGGTCGCCTTTAGCGAGCGCGGCTTGCGTACTAATTGATTCGTTGTGGCCATGGGCCTCTCTATATTTAAAGTAAAGCAAAAAAACAGCGCGCGAATATACGCGCGCACCCAACGGCCGAACCAAATATGATTCAGCCGACGGGTTTGACGAGATTGGGACTTATACCCTGATTATCAAGGCCTTAAGCCTTCACTCGTCGTCAAATTGTAGAGCCCTAATGTGTCAGGCCCTTGGGTCAAGGGCGGGCATTGTATGGACGCCCGGATACTGGTGTCAAGGGTCTGGGACTGACCCCGAAAGGGGTCTGTCCCCAAATGTCTCGGGGACAGACCCCTTTCGGGGTCGGTCCCCATCTGTTCAGACCTAAATGGACGGCGTCGTGGTGCCGTCGCCGTCTTCCGCGGCTGCCGCGGCTGCCGCGGCAGCCACTTCTTCAGCCACTTCCGCCATCACATCCTCAACCGTAAGCTCGGTCTCGACAGGCGCTTCCGGGATCTCTTCCTCCAGCTCCTTGAGCTGATCGGCGAGGTCCTGCTCTCGTGTCCGGCGGCGCTCGGCGTGATGCGCAAAGCCCGTACCGGCGGGGATCAGGCGGCCAACGATGACGTTCTCCTTGAGGCCGCGCAGATCGTCCTTGAGGCCACGAACGGCCGCTTCCGTGAGAACCCGCGTGGTCTCCTGGAAGGATGCCGCCGAGATGAATGACTCCGTTGCGAGCGATGCCTTGGTGATGCCAAGCAGAATCGGATCGACGGTGATCGGCTCTTTGCCTCGTGCGGCAAGATCGTCGCCGACTTCCAGTCCGCGTGCCTTGTCGATCTGCTCGCCCCTGAGGAAGTTGCTTTCACCCGGCTTCGCCACGATTACTTTGCGCAGCATCTGCCGGATAATGACTTCGATGTGTTTGTCATTGATTTTCACACCTTGCAGGCGATACACGTCCTGAATCTCGCGAACCAGGTAATCGGCCAGCGGCTCCACGCCCTGAAGGCGCAGAATGTCGTGTGGATTCGGCTCACCGTCCGCGATGACTTCACCGCGTACGACCTGCTCACCCTCGAACACGTTCAGGTGACGCCACTTCGGAATCAATTCTTCCATCCTTTCGCCGGCGTCATCCGTGATGACCAGACGGCGCTTGCCCTTGGTCTCCTTACCGAAGCTGACGGTACCCGTGTACTCGGCCATGATGGCCGGTTCCTTCGGCTTGCGAGCCTCGAACAGATCGGCAACTCGCGGCAAACCACCGGTGATATCGCGCGTCTTCGACGATTCCTGGGGAATACGTGCGATTACGTCGCCAACCGAGACCGAGGCTCCGTCTGACATGCTGACGATGGCGCCAGCCGGCAGGGCGTACACCGCCGGGATATCGGTATTCGCGAAACAGATTTCCTTGCCTTCGTCATCGACCAGTCTGGCGACCGGGCGCAGATCCTTGCCCGCGCTGCCGCGTTGCTTTGGATCCAATACAACGATGCTGGTAAGGCCGGTGAACTCATCCACCTGCTCTGTAACCGCAACACCTTCGACGAAGTCCTCGAACTTGAGCTTGCCGGCAACTTCCGTTACGACCGGGTGAGTGTGCGGATCCCAGGTTGCAACGACCTGGCCCTGCTTCACATCGGCATTATCTTCAACGGTGATCGTTGCGCCATACGGCAACTTGTAACGCTCTCGCTCCCTGCCATGCTCGTTGATAACGGAAATCTCACCCGAACGCGAAACGGCCACGAGGTAGCCCTTATTATGATGAACCGTCTTGATGTTGTTGAGCTTTGCAACGCCGTTATTCTTGATCTCGATGTTGTTGACCGCGGCAGATCGTGATGCGGCACCACCAATATGGAAGGTACGCATTGTAAGCTGCGTACCAGGCTCACCGATTGACTGTGCAGCGATAACACCCACCGCCTCACCGATGTTGATGCGATGACCACGCGCCAGGTCACGGCCATAACACTGCGAACAAACGCCGTAACGAATCTCACAGGTGATCGGCGAACGAACCAGAACATGGTCGATTGACAGTTCTTCGAGTCGTTGGACACTGGCTTCGTCCAGCATTGTTCCGGCATCGAATGCGATCTTGTCGGATCCGGGAATCAGTACCGGCTCAGCCAGTACACGACCCAATACCCGTTCGCGAAGCGGCTCAACGATATCGCCACCCTCAACGAGCGGTGACATTGCTACACCGTTTCTGGTCTCGCAATCGACTTCGGTTACAACGAGATCCTGAGCAACATCGACGAGGCGCCGGGTCAGGTAACCCGAGTTCGCTGTCTTCAATGCCGTGTCAGCGAGGCCCTTGCGAGCACCGTGAGTAGAGATGAAGTACTGCAGTACATCAAGACCCTCGCGGAAGTTCGCTTTAATCGGCGTCTCGATGATCGAGCCGTCCGGCTTGGCCATCAGGCCACGCATGCCGGCGAGCTGCCTGATCTGCGCCGCAGAACCACGGGCGCCGGAGTCCGCCATCATGTAAATGGAGTTGAATGACTCCTGAGCAACCTCCTTACCGGATGCGTCCCGGACGCTTTCCGAGCCAAGTTTGTCCATCATCGCTTTCGCAACCTGGTCATTGGTGCGCGACCAGATGTCGACGACCTTGTTGTACCTTTCTCCTTCGGTCACGAGGCCGGACGCATACTGGTCCTGAATCTCTTTGACCTCGGTCTCGGCAGCAGAGAGTATCTCTCCCTTGCTCTCCGGCACGACCATGTCGTTAACGCCGATCGAAATTCCGGCAATTGTTGCGAAACGGAATCCCGTGTACATCAGCTGATCGGCAAATACGACGGTCTTCTTGAGACCGAGCGTCCTGTAACAGGCATTGATAACGTTCGAGATCGCTTTCTTGCTCATATTTCGATTGACAAGGTCATAGCTGAGGCCGCCCGGCAACAGGTTTGAAAGCAGCGCGCGGCCGACGGTCGTTTCAACGACTTTCATTTCCATGTCGCCCTGGCCGTCCTCGGACTCTTCGTAGATCGGCACCCGAACATTAACTTTTGCCTGCAACTCGACGTGACCACAGTCGTAAGCACGCCTAGCTTCATCGACATCGCTGAATCGCATTCCCTCGCCCTTACCGTTCACCTTGGAGCGAGTCATGTAATACAGGCCAAGTACGACGTCCTGCGATGGCACTATGATCGGATCGCCATTCGCCGGTGACAGAATGTTATTCGACGCCATCATGAGTGCGCGTGCCTCGAGCTGTGCTTCAATAGACAGCGGTACGTGCACTGCCATCTGGTCACCGTCGAAGTCAGCGTTGAACGCCGTGCAGACCAGCGGGTGCAGCTGTATCGCCTTGCCCTCGATCAGCACCGGCTCGAACGCCTGAATGCCCAGCCTGTGCAGCGTTGGCGCACGATTGAGCATGACCGGGTGCTCGCGAATAACTTCCTCGAGAATATCCCAGACCTCGGCGCCCTCGCGCTCTACCAGGCGCTTGGCAGCCTTGATAGTCGTGGCTTCGCCGCGCAATTGCAGCTTCGAGAAGATAAACGGCTTAAAGAGCTCCAACGCCATTTTCTTTGGTAGACCACACTGGTGCAGTTTCAGCGTCGGACCGACCACGATGACCGACCGACCAGAGTAATCGACACGCTTGCCGAGCAGATTCTGACGGAAGCGGCCCTGCTTGCCCTTGATCATATCTGCCAGCGATTTCAGCGGACGCTTGTTCGTGCCGGTTATTGCACGGCCGCGTCGGCCGTTGTCGAGCAGTGCGTCGACAGATTCCTGCAACATGCGCTTTTCATTGCGAACAATAATATCCGGAGCATTCAGCTCGAGAAGGCGGCGAAGACGGTTGTTGCGATTGATCACGCGACGGTAGAGATCGTTGAGATCGGAAGTTGCGAAGCGGCCGCCATCCAATGGAACCAATGGGCGCAGATCCGGCGGCAATACCGGCAAAACGGTCAGCACCATCCATTCGGGCTTGTTGCCCGACTCGATGAATGACTCCAGCAGCTTGAGCCGTTTGGAAAGACGCTTGATCTTGGTCTCCGAACGCGTCGCACCAATGTCCTCCCGGACCTGCAACACTTCGCGTTGCAGATCGATCGTCATCAACATTTCACGCACGGCTTCGGCACCCATGCGGGCGTCGAACTCGTCACCGTATTGCTCGATCGCATCAAGATACATCTCATCCGTCATCAACTGGCCGCGCTCGAGCGGGGTCATGCCGGGATCGACAACGACAAAGGCCTCGAAATAGAGGACACGCTCAATTTCCCTGAGCGTCATATCGAGCATCAATCCAATGCGCGATGGCAATGATTTTAGGAACCAGATGTGCGCGACCGGACTGGCCAGCTCGATATGCGCCATGCGCTCACGGCGCACCTTGGTCTGGGTAACCTCAACACCACATTTTTCACAAACGACACCGCGATGCTTCAGCCGCTTGTACTTGCCGCACAGGCACTCGTAATCCTTGATCGGGCCAAAGATCTTGGCGCAGAACAAGCCGTCGCGCTCAGGTTTGAACGTACGGTAGTTGATGGTCTCCGGCTTCTTGACCTCACCGAACGACCACGATCTGATCATATCGGGCGAAGCAAGACCGATGCGGATCGCATCAAAGTCGTCTACGGGATTCTGGTACTTAAATAGCTTCAGAAGATCTTTCATCAGTCTGTTTCCAGTTCAATGTTGATTCCCAGCGACCGAATTTCTTTAACGAGTACGTTAAAGGATTCGGGCATGCCGGCATCCATTTCATGTTCACCATCCACGATGTTCTTGTACATCTTGGTTCGGCCCTGCACGTCATCTGACTTCACCGTCAGCATTTCCTGCAGCGTGTAGGCGGCGCCATAAGCCTCCAGTGCCCACACTTCCATTTCGCCGAATCGCTGACCGCCGAACTGCGCTTTACCACCCAGCGGCTGCTGCGTGACAAGGCTGTATGGACCGGTTGAACGTGCATGCATCTTGTCATCCACAAGGTGATTCAACTTCAGCATGTACATGTAGCCGACCGTGACCTCGCGATCGAACGCTTCGCCGGTCCGTCCATCATTCAGACGGGACTGGCCGGACTCGTCCAATTCGGCGAGCTCGAGCATGGCCTTGATCTCGGTCTCGGTCGCACCATCGAATACCGGTGTTGCAGTCGGCACGCCATTGACAAGATTGCCCGCCAGTTCCAGTACTTCGGCATCCGACAAAGACTTGATGTCCTCGACCTTGCCGCCGGTCGTGTTATAGATCGTCTCCAGCAACTGTCGGACCTTGGCCGTCGATTCCTGAGCGCGCAGCATGGCGCCGATTTTTCTGCCGAGCCCCTTGGCTGCCCATCCGAGGTGCGTCTCCAGAACCTGGCCGACGTTCATTCGTGACGGGACACCTAAGGGATTCAATACGATATCGACGGGTGTGCCATCGTCGAGATACGGCATGTCTTCGACAGGAACAATCGTCGAGATCACGCCCTTATTGCCGTGACGGCCAGCCATCTTGTCGCCAGGCTGAATGCGCCGCTTGACCGCAAGATATACCTTGACCATCTTCAAAACGCCGGGGGCGAGATCGTCGCCTGCCGTGATCTTCTCTTTCTTCTCATCGAAGCGCCGATCGAACTCGTCACGCTGACCCTTCAGGCGTTCGAAGGCTTTCTGCAGACGTTCGTTCGCTTCGTCATTCTTGAGGCGAATCTCGAACCACTGATCTCGCGGTACCTCGTCCAGATAGGCTTGCGTAATCTTACTGCCCGATTTGAGCTTGTCCGGACCACCTTGAGCCATCTTGCCGGTCAGCATGCGCTCGACGCGCTCGTAGATATCCTCTTCGAGGATTCTGAGTGTGTCATCGAGGTCCTTGCGGACGGATTCGAGTTCAGACTTCTCGATAGACAGCGCCCGGATGTCTTTTTCGACGCCGTCACGCGTGAAGACACGAACATCGATCACGGTACCGTCCATGCCGGGCGGTACACGCAGAGATGTGTCTTTAACGTCGGACGCTTTCTCGCCGAAAATTGCACGCAGCAACTTTTCTTCCGGTGTCAGCTGCGTCTCGCCTTTGGGCGTTACTTTACCGACCAGAATATCGCCTGCGTTTACTTCGGCGCCGATGAAAGCAATACCTGACTCGTCGAGCTTGGCAAGTGCCGCGTCACCGACGTTCGGGATATCCGAGGTAATGTCCTCGGGCCCGAGCTTGGTGTCGCGCGCCACGCATGACAGCTCTTCGATATGAATTGTCGTAAATCGGTCTTCAACGACGACGCGCTCCGAGATCAGAATGGAGTCCTCGAAGTTGTAGCCATTCCACGGCATGAATGCGACCAGCAGGTTTTGGCCCAACGCGAGCTCGCCCATATTGGTCGAGGGCCCGTCAGCCAAAACGTCGCCGCCGGCGATCTGATCGCCTGCCTTTACCAGCGGCCGCTGGTTAATACAGGTGTTCTGATTCGAACGCGTGTATTTCGTCAGGTTGTAGATATCGACACCGGACTCTCCTGGCCCCGTCTCGTCATCGTTTACTCGAACCACGATGCGCGATGCATCCACGGAGTCGACGATGCCGCCACGATCACCAACAACCGTGACACCCGAATCCACGGCCACTGCTCTTTCCATGCCGGTACCGACTAATGGTGCCTCGGAACGCAAGGTCGGAACGGCCTGCCGTTGCATGTTCGAGCCCATAAGGGCGCGGTTCGCATCGTCATGCTCCAGGAACGGAATAAGCGATGCTGCAACAGAGACGATCTGCCTCGGCGATACATCCATGTAGTTGATGGTCGAAGGATCGGCGAGCGTGAACTCATTCTTGTGGCGCACCGATACCAGGTCGTCGACAAATCGACCCAACTTGTCGAGCTCCGAGTTAGCCTGTGCAATTACGTACTGGCTTTCCTCGATTGCCGATAAATACTCGATTTCGCTCGTTACCTTGCCGTTCGTTACTTTGCGATACGGTGTCTCGAGGAAACCGTATGCGTTGGTCCGGGCGTAGACTGCCAGTGAGTTGATCAGGCCGATGTTCGGCCCTTCCGGCGTTTCGATCGGACAGACGCGACCATAATGGGTCGGGTGCACGTCGCGCACCTCGAATCCCGCACGTTCGCGCGTCAGACCGCCAGGCCCAAGCGCCGATACACGACGTTTGTGGGTGACTTCCGAGAGTGGATTGTTCTGATCCATGAACTGAGACAGCTGGCTGGAGCCGAAAAATTCCTTTACGGCTGCTGCCACGGGCTTGGCATTGATCATTTCCTGTGGCATCAGGCCCTCGGTCTCGGCTTGTGTCAGGCGCTCCTTGACTGCGCGCTCTACACGCACCAGGCCCACGCGAAACGCGTTTTCGGCCATCTCGCCGACGCTTCGAACGCGCCGGTTGCCCAGGTGATCGATGTCATCGACCGTGCCGTAGCCATTACGAATGTCGATAAGCGTTCTGAGCACGTCGAGGATATCGTCGTTCTCGAGTACGCCACTGCCCTCGGATGTGTCACGACCAACGCGACGGTTGAATTTCATTCGACCGACGGCTGAGAGATCGTAGCGATCCGGATTGAAGAACAGGTTCTGGAACAGGTTTTCTGCCGCTTCCTTGGTTGGCGGCTCGCCCGGTCGCATCATCCTGTAAATCTCAACCAGGGCTTCCAGCCGGGTCGTTGACGGGTCGATTTTCAGAGTATTGGAAATGTAAGGGCCACGATCAAGGTCGTTCACATACAACGTTCGAATGTGTTCGATCTCTTTCTCGACCAGAATCTCGATGAGTTCAGGTGTCAGCTCATCGTTTGCGGCGGCCAATAGCTCACCGGTTTCAGTATCGACAACGTCATGGGCAAGCATCTTGCCTTCAAGATATTCAGCCGGTACGACCAGGTTGTCGACCCTGGACTTCTCCATATCACGAACGTGCTTCGCCGTGATACGCCGCCCTTCCTCGACAATGAGTTTGCGACCGAGCTTGATGTCGAAGTTCGCGGTGTCGCCGCGCAAGCGCTGGGGTACGAGGCCCATGCGAATGTCCTTCGACGACAGATAGAAGTCGTTGGTCTCGAAGAAGATGTCCAGCATCTCCTCATTGTTCAGCCCGAGCGCACGCAGAATGATCGTCACCGGCAACTTTCTGCGCCTGTCGATACGTGCGAATACGCTGTCCTTCGGATCGAATTCGAAATCCAGCCATGATCCCCGGTAAGGAATAATTCGCGCGGAAAACAGTAGTTTGCCGGACGAGTGGGTCTTGCCCTTGTCGTGATCGAAGAAAACACCCGGCGAACGATGCAGCTGAGACACAATTACGCGCTCAGTGCCGTTTATGACGAACGTGCCGTGATCGGTCATCAACGGCATTTCACCGAGATAAACCTCCTGCTCACGGATATCCTTTACTGGTTTGTTCGTGCCACTGGCTTCTTTGTCATATATGACCAGGCGCACTTTGACGCGAATAGGCGCAGCAAAGGTAAGGCCGCGCATCTGGCATTCTTTGACGTCAAATACAGGCTCACCCAGTCGGTAGCTCACGTATTCGAGCGCAGCATTTCCCGAGTAGCTGACTATCGGAAATACTGTTTGAAATGCCGCATGCAGACCGATGTTGTTGCGGTCCCTTTCGGACACGTCGGTTTGCAAAAATTTTCGATATGAATCCAGTTGGATTGACAGAAGATATGGCACGTCCAGAATCGTCGGCCGCTTGCCAAAATTCTTTCTTATGCGCTTCTTCTCAGTGAATGAATAAGCCATTCAGATGTACCCCGTACAAATCACACAGACGCGAAGACGCAGCCCGCAGTTATCAACCACGGACCGCTCTTTCGCATTCGGACCAATTGGCCCCGCATTTCAGGCGAAAGCCCGAACTACTTGAGCTCGACGCTTGCGCCGGCTTCTTCAAGCTGCTTTTTGAAGGTCTCGGCGTCTTCCTTCGATACCGCTTCCTTAATCGTTGACGGTGCGCCTTCAACAGCGTCCTTGGCCTCTTTCAGGCCTAATCCGGTCATGGTGCGAACTGCCTTGATGACGGAAACCTTGTTCTCGCCAAAGCTCGTCATTACGACGTCGAACTCGGTCTTCTCTTCGACAGGTGCGGCGTCGGCGGCACCAGCTGCGGCAACCGCAACCGGAGCGGCAGCAGAAACGCCCCACTCTTCCTCGAGCATCTTGACGAGGTCGACAACTTCCATAATCGGCTTTGCGCTCAGCTCTTTGAGCAGATCTTCGTTTGACAATGCCATTTCTCTATTCCTCTATAATTCCTGAATCAGTTTGATGTATTGATAATCACCCAACTCTCAGGCCGCTTCTTCCTGCTCACCACGCGCGGACAATGTCCTTGCGAGCATCGCAGACGGCTCGGAGAGTGTCCGTACCAGTTTGGTCATCGGTGCAATCATCACGCCGAGCAGCATTGCGCGCGCCTGATCAAGCGTTGGCAAATCTGCCAATTTCGCGAGATCGGTTGCTGGCAATAACTCCCCGCCTGCTGAAAGCGAAATCGCCTTTAGGGCTTCGTGCTCCTTGGCGAAATTCTTGATAACCCTGGCTGCGGCACCTGGATCTTCCTTCGCAAACGCGAGCAGAATCGGCCCCGAGAGTGAATCTTTCATACACTCGAACTCGGTGCCTTCGACGGCCCGGCGTGCCAGCGTGTTTTTGACAACACGCAGATATACGCCGGCATTGCGTGCTTCTCTACGCAAGTCCGTCATCTCTGCTACGGATAGCCCTCTATACTCCGCTGCAACAGCAGTAATAGAGTCACCCGCGACCGCGTTTACCTCTTTGACAAACTTCTTTTTGTCTTCGAGTCTCAGTGCCATGATCTTCTCCTGGCTAACGGTCACAATTAGCGGAATCCATTTCCGCCACCCATGTCGAACGGTGACCATTCGCCAGACTGAACTGACTCAGGCAACACCATCTGCGTAGGCAATATTTAAGGCCGGATCTAACACCGACCACCTGCGGTCTTCGACGATGACCAGAACCTCTCGATTCCGGTCATTTATCGCGGCCCCGCTAAATCAACGAAGCCACAAACTCAAAATCAGGCGTCTACGCTCGCCCTATCGACTGACAGGCCGGGCCCCATAGATGAGGACACGGTCAGCTTTTTCAAATATGCCCCTTTGGACGATGCCGGCTTTCCCTTGTTGAGGTCTGCCAGCAATGCCTCCAGGTTTTCCCTCAATGCCGGAACTTCGAAGTCGGCACGACCGATCGGGCAATGAATGATTCCCGCCTTGTCTGTCCGGTAGCGAACCTGGCCGGCCTTGGCATTTTTGACTGCCGTTTCGACATCAGCCGTCACGGTACCGACCTTCGGGTTCGGCATCAGCCCTCTCGGCCCGAGAATTTTGCCGAGCCCTCCAACGACACGCATGGCGTCGGGCGTCGCAATGACGACCTCAAAATTCATCTCGCCGGCCTTGACCTGCTCCGCAAGATCTTCAAAACCGACGATGTCAGCGCCGGCCGCTTTCGCTTTGTCGGCGTTTTCGCCCTGGGCGAATACCGCGACACGAACGGATTTACCGGTGCCGTTTGGCAATACGGTCGAACCACGAACAACCTGGTCCGACTTTCGAGGATCAACGCCGAGATTCACAGAGATATCTATGCTCTCCGGGAATTTGGCGGTCGCGAATTCCTTAACCAGGGTCAGCGCCTCGTCGACCTGATACAACTTCGTGGCCTCGACTTTCTCGCGCGCCAGTTTTCTGCGTTTGCTTGCCATGGCCATTACTTCACGCCCTCCGTCTCGATGCCCATGCTTCGGGCAGTACCGGCAACGGTACGAACTGCGGCATCCATATCGGCGGCCGTGAGATCAGGCATTTTGGTCGTCGCGATCTCTTCGAGCTGCTTGCGATTCACCCTGCCGACCTTTTCAATGTTTGGTTCGCCCGATCCCTTCGGAACGCCTGCAGCCTTCCGCAACAGCACAGCTGCCGGCGGAGTCTTCGAAATAAAGGTAAAACTGCGATCCGTATAGACCGTAATAATTACCGGAATCGGCAGACCCGGTTCCTGGCCCTGCGTCTGCGCGTTAAACGCCTTGCAGAATTCCATGATATTCACACCATGTTGGCCCAATGCGGGACCGACCGGCGGACTCGGATTTGCCTGACCTGCAGGAACCTGCAGCTTGATGTAACTAGCAACCTTCTTCGCCATCGTACTTTCCTCTCGAGTTCAATCGCCTGGTTAGGGCTCCTCGTAACAAAAAGGGGTCAGAGCCCTTTTTTCACCGTCGGGCAATGCTCTGACCTGCGCTCACAAAAAGGGCTCTGACCCCTTTTTTTAGCCTTTTTCGACCTGACCGAAGTCAAGCTCGACGGGCGTAGACCGGCCCAAAATCTGTACTGCAACCTGCAAGCGGCTTTTCTCGTAATTCACCTGCTCAACGACACCACTGAAATCGTTGAACGGACCGTCAACCACGCGAACGACTTCACCCGGCTCGAACAATACCTTCGGCCGCGGTTTGTCCACGCCTTCCTTGACGCGCTGCAGAATCTGATCAGCTTCCTTTTCCGTGATCGGCGCAGGACGATCACTCGACCCACCGATGAACCCCAATACCTTGGGAACCTCTTTCACGAGATGCCATGTCTCATCGTCCATATCCATCTGTACGAGCACATAGCCCGGAAAAAACTTTCTTTCGCTTCGTCTCTTCTGGCCTTCCTTCATTTCGACCACTTCTTCGGTCGGCACAAGAATTTCGCCAAACTTGTCCTCGAGCCCCATCAGCTTGATGCGTTCTTCGAGCGAGCTCTTAACCTTGTGTTCGAAATTGGAATAGGCGTGGACGATGTACCAGCGTAACCCCACTGAAGTTTTACCCCTTAAATCTAATTAGCCGGCTGAGCCGACCAATTTGCGCGTCAGCCACAGCAGGCCTGAATCCAACGCCCAGAAAAACAAAGCCATCACAAGAGTGAATATAAATACGGCAATTGCCGTTTGAGTCGTCTCTTGCTTGGTCGGCCAAACGACTTTCCTAATTTCTATCCGCGATCCCTGGATAAACGCCCATATGCGCTGACCCTGGGTGCTCGTTGCAGCAACGCCAATGCACGCTGCCAAACCGCCAAGTACAAGCAATACCCGTACCCACAGCATCCACTCGAGATACCAGTAGTAGCCGAAGACCCCGCCCACGATCAGCGCAGCCGCAATGAGCAGCTTCAGGACGTCAAGTGCCCCGGACTCGTTTGTTTCCGTTGTCGTCGTCATCTCTTACTTATCTATCTGGCAGGCCAGGAGGGAATCGAACCCCCAACCTGCGGTTTTGGAGACCGCCGCTCTGCCAATTGAGCTACTGGCCTAAACTATTTAATTGGGGACGGACTCCGAGTCCGTCCCCGCAATACTTATTCGATGATTTTGGCTACCACGCCGGCGCCAACAGTCCTGCCACCCTCGCGAATAGCAAAACGCAGGCCGTCTTCCATGGCGATCGGTGCAATCAGGTTC
>Ga0255057_10001522_pt1 | contig 12910 bp, 9 predicted proteins | sample Cases_109_6_MG_FD_189022 | JGI IMG/M metagenome (GOLD analysis project Ga0255057, IMG submission 189022) | Seawater microbial communities from Amundsen Gulf, Northwest Territories, Canada - Cases_109_6 | ecosystem: Environmental > Aquatic > Marine > Gulf | place: Canada: Northwest Territories... | reverse complement strand
GTCGATGATGGCGGGAATACGGTTGTTTGGCGCGATCGCCAGAAAGTGCTTTTGAAACTGCTCGCCCTTGGAGAGGTCGATGGGATGGACGTTGTACTCGAGCCCGAGCTCCTCAAGCATGATGGAGGCCTTGCGGCCGTTGGGCGTCGCCCATGTATAGAGTTCGATTGCGCTCAAGCGATTCTCCCGATGCGTTTGTCTGCCAGTGTTCGGTGAGTATAATACTTCCCGTTAGTCTGTTTTTGAATCTGACTGGCATTCTGCCAGCGCCGCTTGGCGGTGGAGCACCGTTGGGTCCAGGCGTACCGCAATGCGCAACTGCCGGCAGGCTTCCTGGGGTCGACCCAGTCGTGTGAGCGCCGTCGAGAGATTCACGTGGGCGTTGGCGTATCCGGGCGCCAAGCGCACCGCGTGACTCAATTGCAACGCCGCCTGGTACGCGAGCCCCTGGCTGAGCAGCGCCACGCCGAAGTTGTTGTACGCCTGGGCGTAGCGAGGGCTCAAGTCGATCGCGGTGGCAAAGTGCGCTTGCGCCTCCTCGAAGCGCCCGGCCTGGGCGTGCAGGACCCCGAGGTTGTTGTGGGGCTCGGCATAGTCCGGCTTGATTTCAATCGCTGCGCCGAACTGCAGGGCGGCCTGCTCGCGTTTACCGTGCTCGGTGAGCACGCGCCCCAGATTGTTTCGCGCACGGTGACTGGTGGGATTTTTTGATACGGCGTCTGCCCAGAGTGCTTCCCGGTCCTGCCAGACCATGTTGCGGACGACGGTCGCCGCCACCAGCATCACGACGAGAGTCCCTGCCAGCATCGTCATTACGGCACGGTGGTGCGCAGGGGTCAGAGAGAACAAATAGGCGATCGCCAGGGCAAATGCGAACATGGGCAGGTACAGCCGATGCTCGAACGCGAGCTCGAGCCCGACGAATGACGATTCGATGGAAAGCGTGACCAGAAACCATAAGATGCAGAGCGACAGAATCGGATGCCGGCGTGCGAGGCGCAGGGCGGCGAACAGCAACGCAACCAGAATGGCCGCGGCCACGAGTGTCGTAATTGGATCGACGAGCGAGTGCGAGATGGTAAAGGTGTGTTCCAGGCTCAATCGCCCCGGGTAGGGGAACAGCATCAGGCTCAGGTAGAAGACCAGTACGCGGAGCTCCGTCAGCAGGCGCTCGCCGGGAGTGAAATCGCGATCCACATACTGCCCGGCAATGGTCGCGACCGGTTCCGTGCCGAGGTAGAAAAGCACGACGCCGGCACTCGCAGCAAGGGCGAACAATAGATAGCCAGGGCCTATCCCGGGCCACGCCTTTCCCCGGTCCCGAAAAAAGAAGTATTCGATGAGGACGATGACGACCGGCAAGGTGGCGGCGATTTCCTTGCTGCCGAGGGCGAGCAGCCACGAGACAAGCGCCGCGAGCCAGTAGGCGCTCCGCCCGGAGCGACGTTTTCGTTGGCGGCCGAGCAGATAGAACAGCAATGACATCAAGTAGAACATCGTTGCCATGCTCGTCATTCTTTGCACGATGTACGTCACCGCCTGTGCTTGAGCCGGGTGCGCGATGAAAATTACCGCCGCAAAAAATGCCGCCAGGCGCAAGCGTCGTTCCGACGCTGGTTTTCGACGCGCAAGCGTTTGATTCTTGCGCAGCAGAATCAGGGCGAGAAAATACACCAGCACGCTGTTCACGATGTGGATGAGGATATTCACCAGGTGATATCCCTTGACGTCGTAGCCGCCAGCAAGGTAGTTGAGCGCGAAGCTGATGTTGGCGACGGGACGCCGGGCGATGTGACTTTCGAATGCAGCTGTGTGAAGTCCTTCGACGTCGATTGCCGTCAGTCGTATCGACGGGTTGTCGCGAATATTGGGGTAGTCGTCGAACACGAAGGGGACGGGAAAGCTGTTCAGGTAGACGACAAAGCCGAGGACGTAGAGAACAATGACGGCGAGCAGGTGAATCTCGTAGGGTTTTCCGGTGAGTTTCACGGGCCCTGGATTGCTTCAAGGACGCTTCAAGGGCGCTTCAATGCCGTTACGCGATATCCGACCCGGGGAAAATGCACGACGATGTCCCCGACTTCCGGGGTCGCGCGGGAAATTGCGATCGTGTCCATGCTGACAGCGACAACGCGTCCTTCGACGGATGGATCGCCGCCATCCACATCCGGAACCACGGCGACTATCTGCCCCGGCGCCAGCCCCTGCGGGTCGCCGGCGTCCGCACGCTCGGCAGACGCGGGTGTCGCCGCGCGGGCGATTTCCAGTGCTTGCTTCGCGTCCAGGTCCTCGGGGCGCCCATGCCCGATGGTGGCTACGCGCTTTTCCCAGGCCAACAGACTCGGGAATTGATCGAGGAGCGCCGGCCCGCCCGCGTAGCGGCCGCGGAAGAACCACACGACGTGATAACACAGCGCATCGGGCAGCCCCGGCTCTGAACCCAGTAAGAAATCCCGATCGCCGGAAACGCGCTCGTCGATCCAGCCGAGTTGGGCTCGGATCTGCGCGAGGGTGTGGGGGAGCATCTTCTTCTGCGCTTGCCAGTCGAAGTTCGGGCCGAAGTAGAGATGGCCGCGGTCGGTGGCAAACTCTTCGGGAAGCTCATCTGCCTGAGCACCCATCACGGCACCGACGACCAACGTGAACAGGGGGCCGTCGGTCCAACGGCTGACGGCCCAGGGCAGGCCCGCGGCGTTATTGGGAAACAGCGTCGGTTGCGGGCAGCGCCTTTCCAGCTCGCGGATGATGCACTGGCTGTCGCAGTAAATGTCGGCGCCCACTTGTAGAACGGGCGTGCGCCTGTACCCGCCGGTGAGCGGCATCAAGTCGGGTTTCGGCGGCAGGCGCGGAATCTGCACCGAGCGCCACGACATGTTCTTCATGCCGAGCACGACGCGCACTTTCTCGGACACGGGTGACTGTGGGTAGTGATGCAGAATGATGTCGGTCACGTTCCGGTTCCCCCATGCCTATTCAGTCAGGCTCCAGTCTTGCCAGTACGCCATCGTCGTGATCGGTAAGCACATAAATATAGCCGTCCGGCCCGCTGCGCACGTCACGAATGCGGCCGAGCACGTCTTTCAGCAAGCGTTCTTCATGAACGATTTCCTTGTCGCGCTCTTCGAGACGCACCAGAAGCTGGTACTTGAGGGCGCCCACGAACAGGTTGCCGCGCCAGGCGGGAAACTTGTCACCGGCGTACAGGGTCATCCCCGATGGCGCGATGGACGGAGTCCAGTAGTGCAGCGGCTGCTCCATGCCTTCCTTGTGGGTTCCTTCGCCGATCTTCGTGCCCAAGACGTAATTGCGTCCGTAGGTAATCACCGGCCAGCCATAATTACGTCCCGATACGAGAATATTGACCTCGTCGCCGCCCTGGGGTCCGTGCTCGTGGGCCCATACGCGGCCCGAGCCGGGGTCCAACGCGATCCCCTGCACGTTGCGATTGCCGTAGGTGTAGATTTCCGGCCTGGCCCCCGCCGTCGTCACAAAGGGGTTGTCGGCGGGCACGCTGCCGTCGTCGTTGATGCGAATGACGGAGCCCGCGTGATCGCCGATGTCCTGGGCGCGCGGCCGATCTCCACGCTCGCCCAGCGTGATCAACAGGTGGCCGTCCGTGTCGAACAGTAACCGGGATCCGAAGTGTCGTCCGCCGCGGGATTTGGGCAGTGCCCGGAAAATGACCTCCACATCCTCCAGGGAGTCGCCGGCGAGACGCCCGCGCGCCACCTCGGTTCCCAGGCCGTCCTCATCGGTGCCGGTGAAGGAGAGATACACGAGCCGATTGGAAGCGAACTCGGGATGCAGGGTGACGTCCAGCAGTCCGCCCTGACCGACCGCCGCGATGGCCGGCAGTCCTCGAACGGTTCTCGGTTGCAGGGTTGCGCGGTCGACGCGAAGCAGGCGGCCGGGACGTTCCGTGATCAGCATGTCACCGCCGGGCAGAAACGTGAGTCCCCATGGGTGGTCGAGTCCGCGGACCAGGGTGACGACGCGAAAACGTTGCCGCTCGCTGTCGAACACATCGTTCTCGGAAGCCCCTGCGTTGGGTGCTGCGCCTACGGCAATGACGAGGGCCATGGCAAGTGCAACGCCAGCGGCGATGACACGAAATGGTGCGATGGAAAACGTCGGCGTCGCGGTGATTGCAATCATGAGCGCAGGCTAAGAGGCACCGATGCCCCGCGATGCGCCCGTGACGAGCACGACGTTGTCGGTTGCGCTCATGCCATCTCCATAGGTATCTGTTACAGGGCGCGGCTGATGACCAGGCGCTGGACGTCGCTGGTGCCCTCGTAGATCTGGCACACGCGCACGTCACGGTAGATCCGCTCGACGGGAAAGTCCGCGAGGTAACCATAGCCTCCATGAATCTGGATCGCATCGGAGCACACCTTTTCGGCCATCTCGGAAGCGAACAGCTTGGCCATGGATGCTTCTTTGATGCAGGGTTCACCAGCGTCCTTGAGCTCGGCTGCAGCGTGCGCCAGCCCGCGCGCAGCTTCGATGCGGGTCGCCATGTCGGCGAGCCGGAAAGCCACCGCCTGGTGCTGCATGATCGGCGCGCCGAAGGCCTCTCGCTCGCGGGCATAGGCGAGGGCGGCCTCGTACGCTGCCCGCGCCATGCCGGTGGCCTGGGAGGCGATGCCGATACGTCCGGTTTCGAGATTCGCGAGCGCGATCTTATAGCCCTGACCCTCATCGCCGAGCATCAGGTCCGGAGTCACTTCCACGTCTTCCAGCACCACCTGACAGGTATCGGAGCTGCGTTGGCCAAGCTTTTTCTCGACGCTTGCCACGCGATAACCGTCCGACTTCGTGGGCACCAGGAAGGCGCTGATTCCGTGCTTGCCCGCTTGCGCGTCGGTGACCGCGAACACCATCGCCACATTGGCGATAGAGCCCGAGGTGACAAACTGTTTGGTGCCGTTGAGCACGAACTTGTTGCCGCTGCGCTCGGCCCGCGTGCGCAGATTCGACGCGTCCGAGCCGGCTTGTGGTTCGGTGAGACAGAACGCGCCGAGCATTTGCCCCTGGGCGAGCGGCTTCAAAAAGCGGTCTTTCTGGATATCGGAACCGAAGCTTTGAATCGCGGCGCAAACCGGCGTGTTGTTGACGTTCATGATGGTGGAGACGCCACCGTCTCCCGCCGCGATCTCCTCCACCGCCAGCACGTACGAGACGAAGTCCGTACCGGCTCCTCCCCATTGCTCGGGTACCGTCATGCCGAGCAGTCCCAAGCGTCCCATTTCCGCAATTATCTCGCGCGGGACACGGGCTTCCCTGTCCCAGCGGGCCGCGTTGGGCGTCAGGCGCGTGATAGCGAAATCGCGCGCCATGTCGCGAACCATGCATTGCTCTTCGCTGAACATCACTGCCTGGGCTTCGGGTCGCTACCGGGACCGGTATGGCCGCCCGCTAGTGTGGCAGTGAGATTAAAGGTGCGCCAGCCCCTCCGCAGGCAAAAGCGGGGGATAGGCGGGGCGGGTCGTCGTGACCTGCCCCGCCAGGCGGATACTCTAGAACGCGGCCCGGCGGGCTTCCTCCACCGGCAGCAGGCGCCGCAGGACGCCCACGCCTTCGCGCATCTCGGCTTCCGGCACACCGGCGTAGCCGAGCAGTAGCCCGGGTCGCGGGCACTCTCGCAGATAGTAAGTGGACAGTGCCGAGAGGTTGATGCCGGCTTCCTCGGCACGTCGCGCGGTTTCCCTGTCGTCGATGGACTGGGGCAGATAGGTTGCCAGTTGCATGCCGGCGTCCAGCGGACCGAGCTCCAGCACATGACCCAGTTGCTCGTTCAACAATCTGCTGAAATGCTGTAGTCGATCCGCATATAGAGCGCGCATGCGCCGCAGGTGCGATGCGTAGTGCCCTTCGCCGATGAAGTCGGCGGCTGCCGCCTGTATCGTCAGCGGCGCATCATGGCCGGTGTGGCGGAGCGCCCGACGGAACACCGAGACCAGTCCGCGGGGCACGACCAGGTAGGCGAGTCGCAGAGCCGGGAACATCGTCTTGGAGAATGTGCCAACGTAGATGACACGTTCGGCCGTATCCAGACCCTGCAAGGCGGACAACGGCCGGCCGCGATAGCGGTACTCGCTGTCATAATCGTCCTCGACAATCCACGAGTTCGCGCGCTGCGCCCACTCCAGCAAACGCAGGCGACGTTCCAGACTCATGGTGGTCCCGAGGGGGAACTGGTAGGACGGCGTCACATAGGCGAGACGGGCGCGGGGTGCCGCGCGCTCACCGGCGGCCACATCCAGACCGTCGTCGTCCACCGGTACCGGATGCAGGCGCGCGCCTGCGCCCAGCAATGCGGCCCGGGCGCCGGGGTAACCCGGCTCCTCCATCCAGGCGGTATCGCCCGGATCGAGCAGCATGCGTGTCACCAGGTCGAGGCCCGACTGGGCACCGCCGACGATGATTACCTGGTCCGGCGAGCAGTTGACACCGCGCGCCGCGCCCAGGTAGTCGGAGATTGCGTTCCTCAACCCCGGATGTCCGCCGTTCTGATCGTAACCCAGCAGATCCGGCGCGGGTTTACGGCTGTGGCGCACCAACAATCGCGACCAGGTACCGAACGGGAATTCATTGAAGGCCGGGAGCCCCGGTTGGAAAGCGCGTCCACCGGGGGTCGGAACGCTGCGAACGGTTCCCGCGAGTGCCCTGCCGCGGGTCGACAGCGACAGCTCCGTGGGTCCCACCGCCGCGTCGTCGCTGGGAGCAGCGGCGATGTTCAACAGCATGTCGGGGGCAATGGAGGTCACCGTCGTGCCAGAGCCCACCCGTGCCTGCAGATAGCCTTCGGCCACCAGCTGCTCGAAGGCTGCCATAATGGTATTTCGTGCAACACCGAGATCCGAGGCCATGACCCGTGTGGACGGCAGGCGCGTGCCGGGACGCAGCCGACCCGCGAGTATGGCTTGGCGCAGGGCGTCGAAGAGCTGACGATGAAGCGGTAGCGCGCCCTCGCGATCGAGCGACACGGTACCCAGTAATACGGCTGGTGTTGACATGACTATGAGATCCTCTGATTTGTCCATTCGGTCAACCGGAATGCGCAACTGTTCCTGCATCGACAGGCAGGTCGCCGGCTTGGGCGGACGATTCTGGAAGCATCGATGAGGTAGGGGCGGAGCGAACGGGATCGAGGGCAAGGGCTGCCACCGAATCTATGACCCGCGAACCATCCACTCCGACCCCTGAAACTCTGGATACGATTGTTGTCCTCCTCGACGCACCCGATCGTTACCTGGCAGGCGCCCGGCGTCGTTGCGCCGGTTTCCGAGGGTGCGAAGCAATGGCCGTGCCAACATTCTCCAAGTTCAAGGAAAACAGTGCCTTGAGAAAGTGGCCGCGTTAAAAAGGCAGCTCAAGCGGACCCGGATGGGCCGGTTACCGGTTGGTGTGTTGGCTGGCGGCGACGGATTCGTCCCAAATTGGCCCTATCCCGACCCCCGGGGCGTCGCCAATTACCGACACCATAGAGCCGATTTTGCCAAGTTGCTGATCGACCGAGTGATCCATTGTCGCCGAAATGCGACAGATCCCCGCGATGGGTTGCTCAGCGTGGCAACGCCCTGATTCAGGCTTTGAAGTCCGCGGCGTCCAGCCGGTGCTTCGACAATAGACGATAGAAGTCCGTGCGGTTGCGTTTCGCCATTCGCGCCGCCTTGCTGACATTACCCTGGCTCAATCGCATGAGCTCGATGAGATAGCTTCGCGTGAACTCCTCACGGGCTTCGGCGAACGGCTGCATGGCCGCCGATTGATCCCCCAGGGCCCGCTTGACCTGCCGCACGCTGATGACGGGAGATGCCGATAGCGCGGCGGTCTTCTCCACCAGGTTGAACAGCTGGCGGACGTTGCCCGGCCATTCGGCCACCATGAGCAGCTCCACGGCGCCGGGAGAAAAGCGCTTGGCCGCGCCAGCACTGCTTGCCAGCTCCTCCAGCTTGTGGACAACCAGCACCGGAATATCCTCGCGGCGCTCCGCCAGTGTCGGCATCTGCAGCTCGAGAACGTCCAATCGATAGTAGAGATCCTCCCGGAAGTTGCCGTCGCGCATGGCCGAGTCCAGATCGTGATTGGTCGCGGAGATGACGCGCGCATCGATGGGCAGAGCGTTGTTGCTGCCCACCGGACGAACCTGGCGCTCCTGCAGAACGCGCAGTAGCTTCGCCTGCAGGTTCAGCGCCATGTCACCAATCTCGTCGAGAAACAAGGTGCCGCCGCTGGCATGCTCGAACAATCCGGTGCGTTCGCGCAGCGCTCCGGTAAACGCGCCCTTGGCGTGGCCGAACAGCTCCGATTCCAGAAGTGTGTCGGGAATCGCGGCGCAGTTGACCGCCACGAATTCCCCGGAGCGTTCACTGGCGCTGTGGATGGCTCTTGCCAGGAGCTCCTTGCCGGTGCCGCTGGCACCCGAAATGAGGACGCTGGACTCGGTTTTCGCGAGCCGACGGGCCTGATTCAGCAGCTCTTCCATGGTGGCGCTGCGGCTGACGATGCCTGACCGCCAGCTGCAATCGGCTTTGCGTCCGCCGTTGAGTTGCAGAGCGCGCTGGACATGTTCGAGAAGGCTCGTCTTGTCGACGGGTTTGGTGAGAAAAGCGATGGCACCTTCCTGGGTTGCACTGACGGCGTCGGGAATCGTTCCGTGTGCGGTGAGAATCAGCACCGGTAGTCCTGTGCATCGGCGATTGAGCTCGTCCAGAAGCTGCATGCCGTCCATGCGATCCATACGCAGATCCGTGATCACCAAATCCGGTCGTTGGGTTTCCACTGCTTCGAGCGCGACCTCACCGCTCTGCACGGCGCGCACGTCGTATCCGGCGGCGTTGAGGCGAATGCTCAGCAACCGCAGCAGTCCGGGATCGTCGTCGACCAGAAGAATGTCTCCGCTTGTAGCTGCCATTATGGAAAAGTCTCCTTGCCAGTCGGCCCGATGTTCTGTTCGATGTTCATTACTGCCTCGAGCTTGGCATTGGCTTCGGCGAGCGCGGCGTCGATACGGCGCATGCGTGTTTGCACCTCGGTGCGATCCCTTTGCGCTGTCTGGCTTGATTGATGAGCTTTGGCGAGTTGTGATCGCAGGGACTGCAGCTCGTCATACAATGCCAGGCGGGCGTCGATCTCGGTCAACTGCAGCTGGGCAAACTTGCGAACCAGAGGCGGCGTAGATGCCGAGTCGTGCACGGTTTCATCGAGCAGCTCGCGTGAGTCGGCGAGCATGTTCCTGGTTATGCTCGCCTCCGCCGACTTGCGGTCTGCTCGACTCATGACCAGCGCGACGCGCAGGCGTCGTTCCGGCGTGGGGTCCTCCTGATAGGCATTTAGAGTGTGCTCGAAGATGGTGTGCCAGCCCTGCTCGTCGGTGCTGTCGAGCACATTCATGAAATTCAGGTAGGCGGCCATTTCGCGTCGGCCCTCATCGGAGCCGGCGATGCCATTGACGTTGGCACCAGGGTTCTCCGACGTTGCAGAGACGCCGTCCGATCGCTTGAACAGCGTATCGCAACCGGTCGCCGCCAGCAGCACCAGCAACAGCGACACACAAGCCCAGGGGCCTCGCGTCGTTGACCAGCGACAATTATGCAGCCCGCGGTTCATACGTCACCGGTAGTGTGATACGAAAATGTGCGCCTCCGGTTGGTCGAACACGCACGCCAACTTTTCCGCCGTGGGCTTCTACACACTCGTGGACCACCGAAAGTCCTATGCCGGTACCGCGTACATGCCGTCCCGGCGGCACCCGGCCCTGAAAAAATGGTTCGAAAATGTGTTCGCGCTCATCGCTCGGGATACCGGGCCCCTCGTCCATGATGTCGACCATGACGCGTTGCGCTTTGCGTGAGATTCGAATGCCGATTCTGCCGCCGACGGGGGAATACTTGACGGCGTTGGACACGAGGTTGTCGACGGCCATTCGTACTTTTTCTCGATCGGCGAGCAAGGTCACCTGTTTCAGACTCTTTCGTATCTTAAGCTTCTTGGTGACGACTTCCATCTGGTGATTGTCGACGACCATATCGACTACGCTGGCGAGTTCGAATTCGCCTACCGTCAATTGTCCCTTGCTTTGTTGCCAGGCGCTGAAGCTGAGCAGGTTCTCGATGCGTTTCTCGAGCTCCAGCCCGCTTTCGCGGAGGATCTCGACGACCTCGGTTTGTGTATCGTTCAACTCGCCGACAGTGCCGTCGCAAAGCAATTCGGTGCCTTCGCGAATGCTCGCAAGCGGCGTTTTCAGCTCGTGTGACATTTGTCGCAGGAAGATGTTTTTTTCCTGCTCGAGTTCCACCAGGCGGCGTCGCAACCAGTCGAGTTGTTCGCCAAGGGCAGTCAATTCCGCTGGGCCGCTGACGGACACCGGGCTGGTAAAGGAGCCTTCGCCGAGAAGATGAATCGCACGTCCCAGCTGTCGGACGGGTCGCGCGATCAGGACGGTGAACAGGATAGCCAACAGCACGGTGACAGGAACCAGCGCGGCGGTCTGCCAGAACAGCGAACGGCGCGCATCGGTCGCTGTAAGCTGCAGTGACTCCACCTGCTCGTCGATGGAGCGGATGTTTTCGGTGGCGATCGCCTGCACCATGTCACCAACGCGTGCGAACCCGCCGATGTCGATGGGGGCGTCATCGGACCCCGGCACATAGCCGACAACGCTCTCGCGTAGCTCGATGGTGGCCTCGCGCATGGCGGTCAGCCGTTCCCGCATTGCACCTTCGCTGTCCAGCACCTCCAGTGTGCCCAGAGCCGCCAGAAATCCGTTGTCTTTTTCCTCGTAAAGCTGCAGAAGAGGCGCCTCGGCGAGGACCTCGTACTGGCGGGCGTAGCGTTCCATGTCTGTGAGCAGATCGACCAGCTGCTTGCTCTCGCGAGTAACCTGTACCGCGTGCAGCACCAGAGCCTCGCTCTGCACGGCGAGTTGCTCGACGTGGTTGGCTCCCCGATAGACGGCCCAGATGAGGGGCAGCGCCACCAGTGTGAAGCCTGCGAGAATCAGTCCGAGGACCGATCTGGGACGGGGCAGTTTCATGACACCCCTCGAGGTCGAGTGTTTGTCAGGTATACAGAAATGCGCAGCATAGGCGGCTTCGCTCCGGGGCAGGCCGCGGCTTTCGCGCACCAACGCCCGGGAAGTCCCGCAGCCACGGGCTCCCGCCACCGACCATGGGGCCAGCAACCCCGGTTCAGTGGCGGTCATACCGGTCCAGTCGGACGCTCCGCAACCCACCAGCCTGTCAGGTCAAGACATTAGCATTAGGCGCAATCTTTCCCGAGTCAAGCGCCCACCCCCCAATTCTGGACACCCAAGATCCCTAATTCTGGACACCCACACACTCACCGACCGCATGTGTCGGTGAGATCGATCGCGGTTATCGCTATTGGCGCCGGCGCCCTTCAGACGCCGGTGCAGAGCTCAGGGGGGGTCTTAAGGGGGGGTTCGACAGGCCAGTCCGCGTGGTTTCGGCAGGAGCGGTCCTGCGTTGCGATGGAACGGCGTTGGTGAGGTCAGGTCACACTACCGGTGCGTGCCAGTGAGCGCGCCATACCGATGCCGCGCATCCACTTGAGCCCTGAGCTGTGGGCGCGCGCGAGCAGAGCTTCGGTGCATCCGATGGCCCGCCAATAGTGACTCTCGGTGGCGGGCACCTGGATGAGCCACTGGCGCGGGCGCAGGCTTAAGCGCGCGAGGATGGGTGGCGCATCGATGGGGACGGCGCCCTTCTTCCCGGGGTGCAGGGTGCGCCCGGTCCAATCCACGATCGCCAGGTACTGTCCGGTCGTCACCGACAGCAGTTGCGAGCGAATGCTCGAGGCGAGCGGTCGCAGAGGCTGATGGGGTGACTGGGGCGCGCGTGCCCGCCGGCGAACGGAGGTGTGCAGGCCCGCCTCGGGGGTTGAGACGAGCCCCGCGCGCACCGGGTTGAGGTCCACATACACCATGCAGCCGAACACCGCGGCGTCATCGAGCAGCGCCTGGCAGGCGAAGCGCCCCTCCCAGAAGCGCCCGGTGCAGGCATCCTCGCGATTCGCGCGCCGGGCGATGGGCTCGTTGAGATAGCGCATGAACCAGCTCAAGTTACCCAGGCGTTCCCGCAGCACCGCCAGGCGCTCGGGCCGGGCGAGGAGCGCGGCGAGGCGTGATTCCAATGCAGACTCGCTCACCGCGGTGCTGCCAGACAGTGCCAGCCAGCGCCGCGCCGTCTCCTCGTCGGACCAGTCCCGGGTGGCTGCGGGGTGGGTCTCGAGCACCACGTGGAAGTGATTGCTCATGACCGCATAGGCGTGCACGGCGACGGCGAAGTTCCGGGCAAGGGCGAGGATGCGGTCTTCCACCCACTGCTTACGGTGGTCGAAGGAACGGCCCGTGACCGGGTCTTTGCCACACAGGAATGCGCGGCGCACGCAGCGCGACACGCAGTGGTATATCCCGGGGGTGTTGGGGGGCACGTAGAGGCGGCGTGGATAACCCATGCGACGGAGCGTGGCAGGGGCAGCTGTTCCTCGATAGGGGGCTACTCGCCGGGCGTTGTAGGCCCGCGCCTCCTCTGACCGAACTGTGGGTGTCCAGAAACTTGATCCGTGGGTGTCCAGAAACATCTTCCCCCAGGCCGTGTAAAAGCCTGTCCAGAACATATCCAAAACCCTTGACACGAAACAGAGTATCTACAGGGCGTATTCGGCGGGCCCTAGGGCTGGACGCTGGTCCAGTAAGTACGCGCCCTGGGAAGCGCCAGGTTCGGGTCGATGGTGGTTGCGCCGCCACCGCCGCCCACCAGCAGGGTGATGCCCTCGGACTGGAAGATGGGCACCGCCCCGGAGGGAATGCCGCCGCCCAGGGTATAGGTGCGGTCGCTGGCGGCGAGGCTGACGGCGCTGCCGACGCCGTCCCAGTTGAACA
>Ga0255057_10001520_pt1 | contig 12920 bp, 11 predicted proteins | sample Cases_109_6_MG_FD_189022 | JGI IMG/M metagenome (GOLD analysis project Ga0255057, IMG submission 189022) | Seawater microbial communities from Amundsen Gulf, Northwest Territories, Canada - Cases_109_6 | ecosystem: Environmental > Aquatic > Marine > Gulf | place: Canada: Northwest Territories... | reverse complement strand
TGGCCGCAGATCCCGACTTCCGCACCATCAGCCAGCTCACATCGACACCATCGGACTACTCCCAATGGCAAGACACCCCCGGAAACCCCTGGACCATCCAAGGAACCGGATGGACCTACAACCCACCATCATGACATCCCAGCCAGACGGACTTGGCCTCGTCGGTAAGGCAACGGCGCGATTCCACAGCTATCTCAAGCGTCACCCTCGGCTCCGCGGCAGAGTCATCTCAACATTCAACGCGGCAGGTTCTCTGGTAGATCGAATCGGGCCCCGAGATAAGTCCTCCCTAGTTGGCTCCGTCGATCCACATCGCTGGGTCGAACATTGGAACACCGACCAGAGTCGGCCGTCGGCTCGAATCAGCAATGTGCTTCAAGCTGAGAAGACCGTTAACACCCCACCCCTGGGGATACATGGAAGAATCGACCCCGAGTATCTTGAGGTGGCGTCTGTCGACATACCGAGACCTTTCGTCGCAGAGATCCCCGGTGGGCACGTGCTTGGGGAGCATGGAGCAGTGGCCACGCCGGACGGCCTCATTATCGATCGTGCCTCCAGGCCGGTGGGTTCGTTGAATGCGCATTTGTCCGGATACAACGCCAATGACCTGTCAGCCGTTGCTCTACAGAGTGAATGGACGCGCCGCCCCAAACGCACCGCTCCAGCGGCGGTCCTCTCCAGTTGGGTAGGACGGGGATACTTCCACTGGCTCTTTGACATCCTGCCACGCTTGAAACTCCTTGAGGAGTCCGGCAATGACCTCAGCTCCATACCGGGATTCGTTGTGCCCAGCTACTTTGCGCGATACCAGATCGAGACTCTGGCGAGATTCGGCATTGAGCGCGATCGCATCATCAGCAACTTCAGCCATCGTCACATCGTTTCCGAGAATCTCATCGTCCCGTCTCACCCTCGGGAAACTGGTGTTATCCCGCGGTGGGTGTGCGATTTCCTCCGTGATACTTTTCGGCCGGCGAGACCAGCGGGAGTCGACCCGATTCCCCGCATCTATATCATCCGCAAACAGACCGACCACGGTCTGCTGGACAACGAGTCGGGCCTGACCCGTCGCCTGGTCGACATGGGATTCACCCCTTTGGCGATGGAGGACTACAGCCTCGAAGAGAAGGCCTGGTTGCTAAAACATGCCGAAGTGGTTGTCAGCGCGTCCGGCGCCGGACTGGCAAACATTGTCTTCTGCGAGCCAGGAACCGTTGTTGTCGAGTTGCGAGTCCAGCCATACCCGGTTATGGAAGCTTGGGATATCGGCAATCGGATGAACCTGCGATTCTACGATGTGCTTCCGGAGGACTATGAGCGTTCCCAAGGAATGAGCGCCGCAGCTGACGGGATGGTTTCCGAAGAGGTAGTGATGTCAACCCTCGATGAAGCCGGGATCTCCATCTGACGCCGGTGCCCCTCGTGCGGTGAGGGCATAGGCCTCGGCTATCCCTTCGGCGAAGGAGGGCGAAGGGCGAAGGCACTCGGTAAGCACTGGATGGTTTTGTTTCATTAGCCGATCGAGTGCGTCTGCGAGACTGCGGGACGTCTCTTTCACGTCTGTCGCGGGGACAGCTTCAGCCGGGCTATCCGGCCAACGACGTAGCAGCTCTCGTGGACCGCCGTGGTCGAGACACACCACCGGTGTGCCTAAGGAGAGTGCCTCTCCTACCGTGACCGAACTTTCTTCATGAAGTGCAGGGTGCAGCAATGCACCTGCCCGAGAGATTCGCTCCAAGACAACCTTCCTAGGAAGTTCCCCTTCGAAATGGACCCGCTCGGCCACTTCGAGATGGGCCGCAGCTTTCTGAAGCCGGCGCTTGTCAGGCCCGGCACCCAAAAAATGCAATGAGACGTCGGAGCGCCCCAACCGCTTCAGTGTCTGAAGAGCTAGACCTCCACCCTTCCACGGGATCAGTCGACCAACAACCAGGATCTCCGTGTTTCGCCGACCCTGGGACCCCGGAGGATCGGTGAGGAGGGCGGTACCATTCGAAAGAACCATGATCCTCACTTCGCGGCGGGCGAGAGAGGCCGTCTCATTGTTCTGAACGAGGACAACCTTCGCCGATTGCCAGGCTGCTCGATACCAGTGTCTTTGTCGCATCAATGTCCGGCCAACGATCCTGAATAGCTCGTTCACAATGCCGACTAAACCCAAAGTGCTGTAGAGGTTCGCGGGCGCCTTGACACCGCCGCCGATGGGACCCCAGACGAAGGGAACCTCGCTTCCGGCAACACCAGCCTTAGCCCAATCCGTCGCAAACGTGATGTGATGGACCAGGTCGAAGCGGACGCTTTCGGACAGCTCTTCCATGCGGCTTCTGGCGAGCTCCTGCCAGCGGTCGTAGTACCAGTGCATCCCCAGTGGTCCGAGACGCTTCTTGAGACGTGTGGCCTTGCTCGACAAGTCAAGGCCGGCGATGTGAACTGTTCCCTTGGTTGAATGCAGTCTGAAATACCTTTCTAGGGGTTCGACATTCTTGCGCCTGGTCATTACCCAGACGTTGTGGTCGAGGGCGATTGCGCGCAGCGTCTCGAATCCAACGCCCGGTTCGGAGCCGGCGTTTGGCGTGCACGCATAAGCTGATAGCAACACATTGAGGGATTCGCCCCGATCAGGTGTCAAGGGACGACCCGGGCTGACATAGCCTCGACAACGGTGCCTGCAATTGACTCCACCGTCATCTTTGGATGCCAATCGAGCGTGAGGTCGGCCGAAGGATGTGCTCTTGCTTCGCTGTGACTGAGAAAAATCCCTGGACGGAGTCGTATTGGCATCACGCGTCGGATCCACCATTGGTAGCCAGCTGGCCCTGAAGGTCTTGCGCCACTTCCCAAATGAATCACCCAACCCTCGAATCTGGATCGCAGATCCTCTGTGAGCTTCTGTCCCTCCGAATTTGGCCCCATAAGTTCGACCCAGTAGCCGATCGGGCTGACTGCGCGCCGCAGCTGGCGTGGCAAGTGCCGGAATCGAAAAATGGCGCTGTTCGGTTTTGGCGAGCGCCCGTCCAGCAGCAGTTGGATTGATCGAGCGGCCTGTAAGGCGAAAAGATCCTGGACACGGTCGTGAGCATGCTCGATGTCGCCTTCGTCATGCAACTTTTCCAGCTCCAGGTTCAGGGCTGATGTCTGGCCCTTGCACCATCTTTTGTGCAAAAGGTAGAGCCGCTCGTCGAGCGGATCAGGCACCGGGTAACGCTTCCCTATCATGGCACGCTTCAGAAGCTCACCGGTTCGGAGGCCGTACCGTCCCCGTCCCCGAGGGTCGTGGAGCAGGTCGGCTTGCATTCCGTGCTCGCCTTCTGGCGTGCTTATGAAGAACGTGACAGCGCCACCGATGTCGTACGGCCACCGGATGACCGGAAGCAGGCCGACCTCTTTTAAGGCCCCGGCAGTTCGCCGAACCACGTCATCTGCATGGACTTCGACCGCAAGATCGAGGTCAGAGCCAAGGGAATTCTTTCCGATCTCTGCCTCCCTGTGGAGAACAACAAACCCCAGTCCTGTCGTTTCAAGGACGTCTAAGAAGCGAATCGGTAGCGAAGGATCAGTAATGGGCATATGGCAGAGGTAAAGAACTATTATGCATTAATCGGAGGCTTGGCAAAACCTGGCTGCGGCGATGCCTGGTGCAGTCCACAACCTATTTTGGGGGGCGGCGCCTTGGATGGAATGCATTGTGAGCCATCAAAGTGACCAAACCCCCGAAGCCCGATGAACCGCGATCCTGGCGCACATCGTTTGGCCGATTGCGGCGGGCGATAACTTGGGCCACACCCGGGCAGCTCGATGCAGGCTTCGCCTCTCTCGCAACGTTCATCACAGGCCTCGCGGCAATAAGGGAGCTAGGTACTTCCGGCCTCGCCGCGTATGCCCTGTTGATTTCGGCCTATCACGTTGCAAACCAATTTCCGAAGCAGCTGATATTCTCGCCATCGCAGGTCCTGGCCGTCGACCTACCCGCCAAAGAGCGTCTTGGCGCGCTAGCCCATTCGGTCCCACGTGGAGCCTGGATGTCGGCAGCGAGTGCGCTTGCCGTTCCGCTGGGTGCGCTCTTCGTGTCGGGAGCGGTACCACGGCAGGATCTCATCGCCTTATCCTTGACAGCAGCGTTGCTCGCTGTGGTCTCGCCGATCCAGGATCATGTGCGTGCGGTGCTGCACATGTCCCGGGCGTCGTGGATGGCAGCGGCGATGTCAGCAACCAATCTCGCCGGCACCGGCTTGTTGCTGGCCGTCATGTATTCATCGATCTCATGGGCCGTGTTCGGATCTCTCTTCGTCGGGAATTGCCTGTCGTTGGGTGTGGGAGCGGTTTGGATAGCGCGTCGCCGGACGCCTCCTCCCCCTAGACCGTCGATGCAACACCTGCGCTGGCTCGGAGGTTGGTTGCTCGCGAGCGGCCTGAGTAAGACAATGATCCGCTATGGCGTCAATGTACTTCTCACCATCTTCGTCGGAATCGTCGGATTGGGGTTCATTCAGGCTGCTCGAGTGGTAGCTCAGCCCGTGAACGTTTTTTCCCAGGGTGTGATGGCCCAGGTGGGTCCGTATCTCACCGAAGCCGCATCGCGCCGCAACGCTGTAGCCGCCAGGCGATGGAGTCGGCGTTTTGTTGCTCTGCTTGGAATGGTTGCAGTTCCTTACTTGATGCTGGTAGCGACTCCTTGGTGGCTCAATCCGTTTGCGGCGCTTGCCCCGAGAGCATACGAAGTTCCCGGATTGGTGGCGGCGACTGTCTTGGTGGTGGCCGCATCCGCCTATATGCGATCCCTTCGTCTCCAGCTCCTGGGAGCTCGGCTGCAGAAGATCGCTGCTCGGATAACGATTCTGGCGGGACTGGTCGAGCTGGCCCTGGTCTCGTCCGGCTCGGTGATTGGCGCCTATGCGGCACCATTCGCCGCCGGTGCCGCCACGGTCATCACAATCCTCTGGTTCCTTCGTACACTACGTCAGGTCTATCGACGACCCGACGATCCCGAGCTCATCTAACACAGCATGCATCGCACGAGCATCTTCGCTAGTTCCATGATGTGGTGTTGAATGCCGGGACGACCGACGTTTTTCGTCGCGGCTGCTCCGCGAAGTGGTACAACGTCGCTCTATAGCTACTTGGGGCAACACCCTGACATCGCCATGAGTGCTCAAAAGGAGCCTGCCTATTTTCACTACCGCAGGTTGCAGCCGAATTTCGGCGAGCTCGCCGAGCTCTACGGATCGGAGCGGAAGAGCGAATCATTGCGGCGTCACAAGAGATCCATCAGCCAAGCCGTGGTCGATCCCGACGCCTACTCGAGACTTTGGGACCACCACCCTCATGCAGGCGCTCGCGGAGATGCCACGCCAACGTACATGTATCACCTCGACGCTCTCCACCTGATACGAGAGGAGATACCTCAAGCAAAGCTCGTCCTGCTCTTACGCAACCCCGTCGATCGTGCTTACTCGCAATATCTTCAATATTTGAGGCATGGGATCGAGACCATTTACGATTTCGAAGCTGCACTTGATCAAGAACCCATAGAGGTGAATGATTACTGGTGGGGTGAGAGGCGCTATCTGCGGATCGGGAAGTATGCAGAGCACGTTGAGAATTGCATCCGTCTCTTCGGCCAAGACAACCTTTTGATCCTCATGACAGAGGAGTTCGAGTCACATCCGACCACCACTGTTGGCAAGGCGGTGGGGTTCCTTGGTCTCACTCCGTTTGACGGAGTTGACGATTCGATCCGGCACAAGCGAGCTTTTGTGCCTAGGCCGAGCCTTTCCGTTCGCGCAGCCCGCACTCGGGGCCCGGCAAAGCGTTTGGGTCGTGTGTTTGTGCCGGCCTCGGTGCGAAAGCGGTTGTATCAGCGGATCATGACTCGAAGGGTCATAACCCCACCTCCGCTTCTTGTTTCGACACGAGAGCGTCTCAACGAATATTTCAGTAGCGACATTCATGAATTGGAGCATCTCATCGACCGCGACCTTTCAAGCTGGCTGGAGAAGAATTGACCCGCCATGAGGTCGATGAGGCGGACCAGCTGATACCGAACTTCTTAATAGCTGGGACGCCGCGCTCAGGCACGACTCTAATTCAGCGTCTGGTATCAGAATTGCCAGGAGTTCGCGTTCCTCCCGAAACGCACTTTTTTGCGGCTTTCTATCCTGGGTTGGTCAAGCGGCGCACTTTCCCCCTCGACGAGAGCGCACTATCGAGGGAGCTCACAACTTTCAGCAACATGAAGACCTCACGCGATCTCGGGCTTGATCATGTGAAGGTTATCGACCTTCTTGAGAGACGTTGCGAGCGTCCTGCCCACCTGTTTGGCGCCATCACCAGGTGCCTGGCTGGGAGGGCCGACGTGGTCGGCGAGAAGACCCCAGATCATCTTCGTTGGTGGAAACCGTTGGCCGAGAATTATCCATCCGTCAAGTTCGTCTTTGTTGTCCGCGATCCTCGTGGCGTTGTGGCGTCGAGAATCCGGGCAGGCTGGGGATCGTCGATTCCAGAGATGTTGGCCGCTCGGTGGCGCGCCGACCAGCAGGAGATCATTCGGGCCCTGACAAACATGCCGAATCACTCGCGATTGTTGCTCAGATACGAGGAGGTGGTGCGTGAACCTGATCAAGCGCGCTCTCGGCTCGCATCATTCTTGGATGTTCGACCACAGAAGACATCGACCGTGCCCGAAACGAACCAATTGTTTGCGCCATGGGAAAAATGGAAGGAGCGTGCCGTGGAACCGGTCACGCCAGAGCGAATCGATGCGTGGGCTTCGGTGCTGGCACCTTCGGAGGCGGCGGGTGTGCTCAACAGTTGCCAGAGTGAAATGGAGCACCTTGGCTATTCCCACTCGGAACTGTTGGTGGATGCTCCTCGGCGGCCGATGAACATTTCATTTCGCATCGCACGAATGCGTGTCTCGAGACGGCGCGAGAGATACTGGATTGGACGTCAGCGTCTTTGATTAGTCGCCGCTAGGCAGCCGTGCGAGGATAGACCCATAGGTACGGAGGGCGCGTTCGGTTAACGGGTGACCCTCGGCGACTGGCCTCAAGACATCCTCACGTCTCTTGATCTCTTCATTGGGGATATTCGGGTTGGGTCTCCTCGCCGCTTCAGCACCCTGATCACTGATCCGATGCTTCTCGAGAGCCGCAAAAACTGCTGAGGTTGAGGGGAATTCGGTGGAGAAGCCGGTTGAGTATTTGGCATTGATGCGGTGGATCACCGCAGAAGGATCGGCGATGACGTCTTCGAAGCGGGCTACGATGATCGAGTCCATTTCGCCGCGTATTCCATGCCAGAAGCTCACCCACCGACGAAGCGTTGTGCCAACCAAGAACGGCTCGTCACCCGGTGCTGCCTTTGCAAGAGCAGAATCGAGAGGGTTCCGAAGCAAGGCGATCACCGGAACCTTGAGTTGAATGGCTCGGTGCACTTGAGCAGGCACGTGGTGGTGGTGCGCCAGACGCACGTCCGGATTGGCCATGCCGAACCCCATGACGAAGAAACTGTTGCCCGATCTGGGAGGGGCTTCTATGCATAACCCGCTTGTCGGCGAGACCAATGTTGATTGGCCGCTCCCGTATTTGGCGATGGTATTGAAGAGAGTTGTGGATCGACCCAAGATCGTGAGCCCAGTGAGCCTCATCCATTGCAAGGGTGGCGGAAGTATATCCATGGCATTTAGAAGGTGGTTCCGAGCCCAACCGGTGTTACCGACTCTCGATGCGAATCCCCGAACCGTGAATGGACATTAGCAAGCGGTATGGTTTCTCGATGTACGCGCTCATCGGCATGAGGAAGGACGATCCATCTATGACCGAAAACTTTGTTGGCTAGCTGCTGTGCGCATCCACAGGAGAATGACTCGAAAGCTTGCTCTCAGGGGCGCGACCACGTTGATGGGCTGGACAATTAGCCCTGGCCTTTAGGTGGCTACAAACCCGAAAAATGCGGTGTGGCCGACCTTCATCGTGATAGGAGCCATGCGAGCCGGAACCACAACTCTGTATTACGACCTCCTGAATCACCCCCAAGTGCTGATGGCACAGGTCAAAGAGCCCAACTTTTTCGCCTTCGATGGCACGCGAACTGATTTGCCACTGACCCATGATGGCGTCCAGCGGCTGCGAGCGAACTCGGTCATCGATGCGGACCCCTATCACCAATTGTTCCGAGGTGCTCAAGGTGCTCGGGCTGTAGGAGATGTGTCTCCGGCCTACCTGTACAGCTCCCTTGCGGCTCGACAGATGAGAGCAGCAGTCCCGAATCTACGTGTCATAGCGATTCTCCGAAATCCTGTTGACCGCGCCTATTCGGCGTATCTGCGACGAGCCAACGTCGATCCCGACCCCTTTGTATTTGTAAATACAGCTGTACGCGAGCACAAGGAGTTGGCGCAAGGAAGAAAGCTCCCGTTATATCCACTGATCACGGGCGGACTATATTCGCAGCATCTGCGGAGCTATTTCGAGCTGTTTTCTCCAGATCGCAGGATGATCTGCATTTTCGAGACCTTCTGGGTTGGCTATCGCTCTGCATTGGAGGACATTCATCACTTCATAGGTGTCACTGCTATTCCAGCTACCGAGGTCCGCAGCCTGAACCGATCGGGCGTACCCCGCTGGCCACGTCTCGACCGGGTATTGCGAAGTGGCACGAAGTTCAAGGATCTCGCCAAACGCTATCTACCTGATCGAGCAGTCGGCGCGCTGATTGCTACCAAACAAGCGATCGAAGACCGGACCCTGCGCGCATCCTCGGACCTTCCCGAGGCGGTCAGGTCGTACCTGGTGGATACCTATTTCGAGGCCGACATCGAGCGCCTCGAAGACATGCTCAACCGCGACCTCACCCTTTGGCGTCCCTGAGACCTGATGAGTTCACGATGCCAATTCGCTTAGCTCCTCAAGAAGGTCACGGATGCGTGTCGCAGCATTCTTCAGGCTATTCGGCATGGGTCTTTCCGGAGCGATCTCATCCGCCTCTGACTGGTCTAGCTTCTCCAGCCAGAATTGGGCTGCGAGTGAGACGATATCTGGGTCACGATCGGGGAGTTCCACACGAAGAAGTCGCGCAACGTCGTATTTGCTACTTCGTGTAGGAACCCAGGAGAGGGCATGCCACAACTCGTCGGCAACGGGGACGCCTTGAGCGGTTGCCTCCCAATCAACGATTGCGATCGCACCGCCACGAAACGAGCGAACGTTCCAAGCGCCAAAGTCGCCATGCATCACGACTGCAGTGTCTTGGACGAGACCAGTAAGCCGACTTTGGATGTCCTTGATGATGTTTCTCCGCTGTTGCGGCGACAATCTGGCGGGGAAGTGAGGCCGGTTCGGCATCGTTGAGGTGACCGTGTAGGAATAGCCACCGAGCATGCCAGCGTCAAGAAGACGTGGCGCCCAAAAAGTTTCGGGTGGATCTTCGCCAAATCTACGGAAAGCTTCGATCGCCATTTCGTTTGGCGCGTTCATTGTGAACTTGGCAAAGGCGACAGGCGCCTTCGTTTCATTTGCTAGAAGGAAGTTGAACCGCCGCCTCCTTCGATCGCTCGGAAGTTGAATCGCTGCATGGGCTATACGTTCGCCCGAGCTTTTTTCCAAGCCGAGCAGCCAATCCGCGAGATCTGTTTCAGGGATGGGTGGGTGCCACTGTGCACTGCCTCCAGGAGTCAGTCTGATACTTCGACTTGCTATCCAACCGCTGAGAACTTGTGCCACGACGGCCCTCGTCCGGATTGCCCCATAGAGCCAAACTCCTCCCTGGATCCGCCCTGCTGTCAGCGGAAGCAGGAGAGTGCCCCGACTGGCTAGGGGAGTGCGATAGGTCGTTGATTCGTCAGACATGGAATTCGTAATGCTGAAAATGGTCTGGCGCCCTCTACTCTCCGCCCGTACAGACGTCTACGCGAATGTGCCGTTCTTGTCTTGCCCATAGTTGATCCATTCTTGGGAGGTCCGTTCGTTGCCCATCCAGAAGAACGGCTTGGGGATGGCCAGGCTGTAATTGTTCCGGTCGAACCGGTTGTTTTTGTTTGTGTAGTAGACGTTGCCGCCGTCGTGAACGCGGAGACCGTTGATTCCCTGGTTGAACGAGATGGTGTTGTCGTGTACCCAGAGGTTTTTGATTTCGAATGTGCCATGAGACCCGCTCCCCCGGTTTTTCTGCGAAGCGTAGATGCCCCCGTTGTTGATCTTGAGGGTGTTGCCATAGATCTCGACGTTGGAAGAACTCGCAATCCGTATACCCCCTTTGCTGTGCAAGAACCCGTTGCCTTCGATCCTGTTGTTCCTGATGACAGCGTCATAAGAGATCTCGTGGTGGATTCCTGCACCGTGGTTGTTGAAGACCACGTTGTTCTCATAGAGGGTGCCAATGTTGTTGTGGTCGGCCCACAAGCCGTGTCCATGATTGTCGTGGACGTAGTTGTTTCTGACGACGAGGTTGGTCGTTTTGAGAAACTTGGTGCCACCTGCTTCCCACCCCATTGCGTAGTCGTCTCGATAATTGTTGAAAGCGATCTCGTTGCCTTCAACCAAGACACCGGAGCCATGGCCCTTGATGCCGATCTGACGGTTGTGGTGGACGTTGTTGCCGATCACACGGTATCCGCTACCGAAATCGATGCCCGCCCCCCAATTATGGTGTACCTCGTTGTCGCGAACGGTCCATCCGGTGCCGCCACCGGCAACAGCACCCTTCTGGACGGGTGTGGCGTAATTCTCGATCGTCAAGTTCTGGATCAACACGTTGCCGGCCGTACTCTTGAACGCATATTCAACATTGCCCCGACCATCGAGAATCGCTCCAGACTCACCGATGAACTTGTCCCCGTCACGGGGCTTGATGCTCTGACCGGAGTGGACGCCGGCTCGGAGATAAAAAGTGGTGCCCGCGGGATTGGCATCCACAACAGCCTGAATCGACTCACCCGGAAACACATCGACGCCGTCGAGGTCGGTAGGTGTGGGTGTCGACTGAATAGTCGTAAAGGTTGGAGCCACCGCACGCTCGACAACAACCTGATTCCCAGTGAGAACATCAATCCATGACCCGAGCTCCGCCCGTACCGGGGGGGAGGCCACCGCAACCGCTAGCGCCACGAGAGCGGCGGCTGAGAACAAGACCACCCCACGTTTCATGCTTCACACCGTTGCCCAATAGATGAAAGCAACATGATAACCGTATGTAGTTATTGACGTTTTGGAAGCGTGCTCACTCGGCAGATCCGAGATGAATCAGTTGCTTGAACCCTTTGTAGGCTCAGGTATCGGTTCGTTTTAGTGAAAAGGACTGCTGGCTTAACCCATGGGATGGCTAGTTGATCGTCCCGTTGGGATCTTGCCCGAAGCTCTTCCATTCCTCTGCACTGCGTCGGTCGCCCATCCAGAAGAACGGTTCGGAGTTGTGGACGTTGTAGTTGTTCCGATCGAACCGGTTGTTCTTGTTGTTGTAATACGCGTCGCCGCCGTCGTGAACGCGGAATCCGTGGAATCCAGAGCTGAACGTGATGGTGTTGTCGTGTACCCAGAGGTTCTTGATTTCGAATGTGCCGTGAGAGCCGCTCCCTCGGTTTTTCTGCGAAGCGTAGATGCCCCCGTTGTTGTTCTTGAGGGTGTTTCCGTAGATCTCGACGTTGGAGGAACTGGAGATCTTGATGCCGGCTTTGGAATGCTTGAAGGCGTTGCCTTCGATCCTATTGTTCCTGATGACAGCGTCGTAGGAGATCTCGTGAAAGATGCCCGGTCCGTAGTTGTTTATGACGGTGTTCCCCTCATAGATGGTGCCGATGTTGTTGTGGTCGGCCCATAGCCCTGATCCGTGATTGTCGTGGACGTAGTTGTTTCTGACGACGAGGTTGGTCGTTTTGAGAAACTTGGTGCCACCTGCTTCCCAACCGTACGAGTAGTCGTCTCGATAATTGTTGAAAGCGATCTCGTTGCCTTCAACCAAGACACCGGAGCCATGGCCCTTGATGCCGATCTGACGGTTGTGGTGGACGTTGTTGCCGATCACACGGTATCCGCTACCGAAATCGATACCCGCCCCCCAATTATGGTGTACCTCGTTGTCGCGAACGGTCCATCCGGTGCCGCCACCGGCAACAGCACCCCACTTGGCGGGAGTGGCGTAATTCTCGATCGTCAAGTTCTGGATCAACACGTTGCCGGCCGTACTCTTGAACGCATATTCAACATTGCCCCGACCATCGAGAATCGCTCCAGACTCACCGATGAACTTGTCCCCGTCACGGGGCTTGATGCTCTGACCGGAGTGGACGCCGGCTCGGAGATAAAAAGTGGTGCCCGCGGGATTGGCATCCACAACAGCCTGAATCGACTCACCGGGAAACACATCAACACGCGGCCCCGACCCAGGTGGGGAAGTCTTGATCGTCGTCGGTGGCGAAGTCGTTGCGGGCGATGAGTCCGTGGTGGGCTGGGCGGTCGTTGCGGTTGTATTGACGGCCCTTGTCGAAGTGGTCGCTCCGAGAGTCGAAGTGGTCGCTCCGAGAGTTGTGGTTGTCGAAAGTGCAGTGGCAGTTTTGCTGGCTTTTCCTTCAACCGCTCTTGGGTTGTCTCGCCCTCGCCCTCGGCCCGGATTCTCTGTCGGTTTGACCGCCAAACGAGCCTCGGGACTGGGGTCATCACCCAGTAGAGAACCGTTGATAATCAGGGGCTGTGAATCGTCTGACTCGACAGCGAGCACCGGCTCGTCTGTCGATGCGTCACTTATTACCAGCTGAACGGTCGCCAACGTTACAGCGAGGGCTATAGCGCCCAAGAGCCTCGGAAACACGGGACTTCCTCCATGGAGTCGTAATTACTTAATAGGTCTATCGACACATTTGAGACCGGCTGGAGCAATTTCTGATTCGACATTGAGATCTGTCAAAACGACGCGAGGCGTCTATGTTT
>Ga0255057_10001519_pt1 | contig 12921 bp, 10 predicted proteins | sample Cases_109_6_MG_FD_189022 | JGI IMG/M metagenome (GOLD analysis project Ga0255057, IMG submission 189022) | Seawater microbial communities from Amundsen Gulf, Northwest Territories, Canada - Cases_109_6 | ecosystem: Environmental > Aquatic > Marine > Gulf | place: Canada: Northwest Territories... | reverse complement strand
TGTTCAAGGAAAGGGTGCGTTACGTAGGGAACTCACCGAATGTTTACGTACCGGGAGGGCCTACCGGCGTCCCAAAACCAAACGGGCACCTTCGGGCAAGGGACAGATTGTTGACCCGGTGATGATTTCGCAACGTCCTGCCGAGGTGGAGGACCGGGCGGTGCCGGGTCATTGGGAAGGCGACCTTCTCATGGGACGGCGACAAACAGCTATCGGCACTCTGGTGGAACGTCACACCCGATATGTGATGCTGTTCCCACTGCCCGGCGGCAACACCGCTGAAGCCGTCCGCAACCAACTAGCCGAAACCGTTCAACGGCTCCCCGACCACCTCTGGCGGTCGCTGACCTGGGATCAAGGCAAAGAAATGGCCCAACACGCCCAGTTCAGTATCGACACCGGAGTCGACGTTTACTTCTGTGACCCCAAGAGTCCATGGCAGCGAGGCTCGAACGAAAACACCAACGGACTACTACGCCAATACTTCCCCAAAGGCACCGACATGAGCCAGCTCACCCAGGCTGACCTCGACAAGGCTGCACACTCACTCAACGGACGACCTCGACAGACCCTCGACGGGATGACACCATCAGAGAACCTCGCCGAAGTGTTGCAATGACCCCTTGAGCCGGCAGCACATATGCGCTACCCGGCCCGCTGATGCCGCCGCCCACATTGCCGGATAGCGCGTACTCATGATGCACGATGACCACGATCGTCCTGCGCGTTATGTGCGACCGCGCGGTGCGGCCACGATGAGGGGCGGCATCCTCGCCGGGGCCGGGTCGGTCAAAAAAGTAGTCTTCTTTTCATGGGAGATCTTCCTGAGGGCGTGGTCACGTTCTTGTTCACCGACGTCGAGGGCAGTACCCGTCTCTGGGAGGAAGCGCCCGATTCGATGATGGAGGCGTTGCGCCAACACGACGAGGCCATCGAGGGAGCCGCGTCGGCGCACACCGGCGTTCCGGTGCGGCCTCGGGGCGAGGGCGACAGCAGGTTCATCGTGTTCGCCTCGGCGGCAGACGCCGTGGCCGGCGCCACCGAGATGCAGCGACGCCTCGACGCCGTCGATTGGGCAACCCCGCAGCCGCTCCGGGTCCGTGCGTCGGTACATACCGGTCCCGCCGACCTCCGGATGGGCGATTACTACGGCTCCGCGGTCAACAGGGCCGCTCGGCTGAGGGCGATCGCCCATGGCGGCCAGACGGTCCTGTCGGGCGCCACCTACGAGCTGCTCGGCCACGACCTGCCGCCGGGGGTGTCACTCCGTGACATGGGGAGACACGGGCTCAAGGACCTGACCGAGCCAGAACAGGTCTACCAGGTCGATATCGAAGGCCTCGACGACCGCTTTCCACCACTGGCATCGCTCAATGCGGTTCCCAACAACCTCCCCCAACAGGTGACCGAGTTCGTCGGCAGGGAGAGCGAGCTCGCCGATATCGGCAATCTTCTCGATGAAGCCCGGCTGGTCACGGTGTTGGCGCCCGGCGGTGTCGGTAAGACACGGCTCGCCCTGCAGGTGGCGGCAGAAGCGACCGCAGGATATGCGGACGGCGTGTTCTTCATCGGACTCGCCGACATCGGCTCCAGCGACGAGATCGTTCTGGATGTGGCCGAGTCGATCGGGCTGGGATTCTCGTCGGTCGAGGACGTCCAGACCCAGCTGCTCACCTATCTCGCCAACAAACGTCAGCTCCTCGTCTTCGACAACTTCGAGCACTTGCTCGACGGTGCTGGGATCATCTCGAAGATCCTGCAGGGAGCTCCCGGGATCACCGTGCTGGCGACGAGCCGGTCCAAGCTGAATCTCAGCGGAGAGACCGTGTTCACGCTGGCCGGGTTGGAAACCACGCTGGTCACACTCGACCAGGCCGAGCAGGCAAGCGGTGCCCGGCTGTTCATCGATGCGGCGCGTCGGGCCAACTCGGGATTCGCCGTGCAGACCGACGATCTGGAGCCCCTCAGCGAGATTCTGCGCCTCACCGGCGGCGTGCCACTTGGCATTCTGCTTGCCGCCGCGTGGACGGACACGCTGTCGGTCGCCGACATCGCAGCCGAGATCGCGAAAAGCCTCGACTTTCTCGAGTCCGACCTCGGCGATGTCCCGGATCGCCAGCGGAGTGTTCGCGCCGTGTTCGACTATTCGTGGAGTCTCCTCGGCACGGACGAGCAGACGGTCTTTGCTGCACTGTCGATCTTTCGCGGTGGCTTTACCCGTGAGGCTGCCGAGGCGGTAGCTGGGGCATCGCTTCGCGACCTCGCCACGCTGGGTGGCAGGTCCCTGGTGGCGCCGAGCCCTGAGACTGGCCGCTTCAGAGTCCACGAGCTGCTCCGCGAGTACGCCGAGGAGGAGCTGCGCCGGGACCCCGAAGTGGCAGACGAGCTCGTCGAGGCACACGCCGCCTTCTACGGCACGCTCGTTGAGGAAGCCTGGGCGCTGTTCGAGCAGGGCGAACAGAGGCAAACGGTGTCGATCATCGAAGGGGACCTTGACAATGTCCGACTGGCGTGGCGCCACTACCTCGCCACCAACAACGCAGCCGGAGCCAGACGACTCATCGGTGGATTGTGGGTGGTCTATGAGATTCGAGGGTGGTACCCGCCAGCGCTTGAACTGTTCGACGAGGCGCTTGATGCCTTCGACGAGCACGCTATCGACGAGGCGACGGTTACGACTAGGGCGCTCGCGACTGCGGTGCAATCCTGGTTCCTCCCGCTGGTCGGGCAGGCAGAAGCCGGTGCAGCCTCCTCGGAACGCGCCATCGAAATCCTGCGCTCCGCCGACGACGGTGACGCCCTGCTCGTGGCATTCAATACCCGCTTTATCGCTCTGGTCTATCTGCGCATGTTCGAGGCGATCATCATGGAGTGCGAGGAAGCGATCGCTTTGGGTAACGCGATGGACCGTCCCTTCTGGACCGGCGTGCACCTGGGCTGGAAGGCGGCAGCGTTGATCATTAGCGGCGATGTGGCCATGGGCAAACGATTCCTCGACGAGGAATTCGAGATGTTGAGCCAACACGGCGATCGGTTCTTTCTTTCGTTCAACTTTGGGCACCAGGCGAGAATCGCCACCCGAGAAGGCCGACTCGAGGATGCGGTCGACCTGTTCAGCAGATCCGTGGAAATGACGCGGGAGCTCGGCCACACGCGCGGAATGCAGTTCGGCCTTCACAGCCTGGGCGAAGCCCATGTCGCCGTGGGGAGCCTCGAAGCAGCTGAGATGGCGTTCACCGAGAGCCTCGCCGCCGCGGAACAAATGCGGATGCTTCGGGAAATGCTCGGCATGATCGCCAAGATCGCGACGGTGCGGGCGCTAACAGGTCGCCAGGTCGACGCAGTTGAGCTGAACGCCACCGTTGTCGCCGATCCGGGCAGTGCCCAAACGCTGTTGACCGCAGCCGAGACGATCGGCGAAGGAGCTACTGCCGCCCTCACCACGCTCCAAGCGGAAATGGATCCAGACGAGTACGCCGCGGCCCACGCCAGGGGCACATCAACGGCCTACGACGTCGCCGCTAAGGGACTGATCGACGGTCTCACTCAGACCTAGCGGCGTGGACTTCGAGTGCCCTGCGTCATACGGACGAGCCGCTCGCAATTCTCGTGGGCCACCTCACACCGGTGGGCAATGGGGGGGTCGGCGCTGCCACTGCTTGTGGCCTGCAACGCTCCCCCAGGCGACCCTCTCAGAATGACGTTCACCTCGGCTGATCACTCTCAGCGCAAGGGTCCGGCGACCGGTTTGGTCGTGACAGAACGTGAACGGGACGACTACAAACTGGCAAGGAGCCAACGCCAAGCAGCATCCTCTACGATCGATAGCATCTGCGAAGATCTCAGGCCTCGACAGTGGAGGCGACGCCGGGAATCGAACCCGGGTAGAGGGTTTTGCAGACCCTTGCCTAGCCACTCGGCCACGTCGCCGAGACAAGAGGGCGGTCGGCAGACCGCCCTCGGAGCGGACGACCGGGATCGAACCGGCGACCTCAACCTTGGCAAGGTTGCGCTCTACCAGCTGAGCTACGTCCGCAGACGCGCTGAGGCTACCACGGCGAATTCCGAACAACTATGTGCCGGTCGAGCCGAAGCCACCAACCCCCCGCGGACTCACCGGCAGTTCATCGACGACCGTGAACTCCTGGGTAACGACGGGGACCACGACAAGTTGAGCGATCCGATCGCCACGGACAACGGCAAAAGGCTCCTCTCCCAGGTTGACCAAAACGACTTGCACCTCGCCGCGATATCCGGCGTCGATGAGCCCGGGGCCGTTAACCACGGAGATGCCGTGGCGGGCCGCCAGCCCGCTACGGGGAACGACCAGACCGGCGAAGCCCTCGGGTATGGCAACGGCGATGCCGGTCGGAATCGTCGCTCGAGCGCCGCGGTCGAGTGCGGCATCTACTCTCGCCCGTAGATCGACCCCTGCGTCGCCCTGATGGACGACGCCAGGGAGCGGCAGGTCGCCGTCGAGTTGCTGGATCAGGATCTCCACTGCGTCGCCCTTCCGCCTGGCTGCGCGATGGTATCCACGGAGAGACGCCAACTCCGAAGCCATCACCGGTATCTTGGGCGCCATGGCCAGACGCTCCGAATCGAGCGCGCTCCCTGGGAACGACGGGCGCTGGTTCCTCGAGCTGATCGGGGTAATCGAACCCGAGCTGGATTCGACTGCCACCTACGCCACGCTCGAGTCTCTCGTGCCTCCACCCGTTGCCGACGACAGCACGACGTTGAGCGCGGGGGCGGCCTCGGCTGCGGTCAACGGTGCTCTTCTGGTGGAACCCGCCCCAAACGGTGAACTCGTACCCCTCGCCCCCGGCGCACCCGCGGGCGGCGCCGAAGACGGTCCTCGCAGACGGCGGGTGTGGTGGATCACCGGTCCACTCCTGTTCATCCTCGTCGGAGCCTTAGGAGCCGGCATCTACCTGCTGCCGAGGGCTTCCGACCAGAAGGCGGCGCAGGTGGCATCCCAGCACCGCAATGCGATGGTTGAAATGCGCAACGAGCTACCGAGCACCCAGCAAGCTCTGGCCGACCTCACCGATCCCGCCGCCTCTCCAGAAGAGATATCCGCAGCTCCGGAGGCAATCGCCGCGCTCAGTTCGGTGAGTGGCAGGGCAATCGCCGTGGCGACCACTCCCATGCCGGCGACCCTCCCGCTTGTCCCAAGGGACGGGTTCGATTCCCTCGAGCCGACACGAGAGGCGATGACCATTCTTGGCGCCACCGGTCGCGATCTCGCCGGTCGGATTGGGATCGGGTTTACCTACCGCACATCGATCGAAGCCCTTTTTGCCATCGACGGTCTCCCCGTCGATGCATCGGATGACGCCATCACCGATCTCAGCCTCGCACTTGCAGAGGACCTCGCCGATACCGGGCGTCTCATTGCCGATCTGCCACAGGATGCACTCTTTGTCGTCGTGGCTGATGCAGCAACCGTCGCTTCGCAGCGCTACCCGACCTGGCAACTCGAATATCTCGACGCGCTGCGCCAGGGGGATCGTGAACGGGCCGGCGCGCTGGCTGCCGACCTAGCGGCCGCCCGCCGCACCGTCGATTCGCGCCTCCACACCGCGCTCGGTGATATGCGGACCGAACTCGATGGGGTGATCGTCGTTCTTGCGGCCGAGCTCGAGGCCGCCATCGACACTGCGCCGCGTTAGCCGACTACGACTCTCTATCGAGGGCAGCAACCTCACGCTCGAAGTCACTTGCTCCCTGGAAACCCTTGTACACGGACGCGAAACGCAGGTAGGCGACTTCGTCGAGGTCGCGTAGGGCATCGAGGATCTGGCGACCGATTTCTTCGCTGGAAACCACCGCCGATCCGGATCGTGCCCAGGCGTCGATCTCGGCGACAACCGACTCGACCGCTTCCTCCGCTCCCGGCCGGTCGGCAAGAGCCGCTTCGAGACCGCGTCGCACCTTCTCGGAATCGTATGGCTGACTGCTTTGATCACGCTTCACCACGGTGACGACGACCGAGGCCCGCTCGAAAGTGGTAAACCGCTGCCCGCAAACAGCACATTGGCGACGTCGCCGAATCGCCCGGCCCTCCTCGGCAGGACGCGAGTCGATAACGCGGGTGTCTTCGGTGTCGCAGTATGGGCATCGCACGATGGCGATGAGCGTACCCCACCCGGCGGCTCCGCGTCCGGCCACCGCCCGGAGGCGACGGTGGCGCGAGGACCCGCTGAAGAGCAAGCCGTCGCCGGCACTCCGCTGGTGCCGTCTCGTGTTCTGGGAAGGCCCGATGCGGCACTCGGCTCGGCCGATTGGACGTAGGTTTCGAATGAGACCGTGCCTATCCCCCCGGCCGCTACGCGTCCACTGGTAGCTCGAGGACATCCCCAGGCCGGATGACCACAGTCGACAGGTCGTTGAGGTGGCGAATCGTGGCGACAACCCTTCGTAAATCCTCACCCTCGTCGGCAACGGCGTCTGCGATCGACCACAGCGAGTCACCCGACCGGACCTCGTAGTCGATGGTTTCGACGGGAGAACGACCGAGGGCATGAACGGCGGTGGCGAGGAGGAGCACGAGCATCACAACGATCGTGGAGATGATGACCAGAGCTCTGGCGCTGGCGCTACGTTGCGAGATCATCTCGTACTGCCTCCTCGGTAGTCCGCCGTCGTTCGTGGGGCAAGCCCACGACTCGAACGTACCGACGGGGTGTGACACGAAACCGGAAACCGTTGCAGGAGTTGGTTGCACGCCCTACCTCCGAACGTATGTTCGTCGTAGCTAGAGAATATCGAACACGTGTTCGTCTGTCAACCCGAACGCGTGTTCGGAGGGAGTCGCAAGTCGAGAGTCGCGAGTCGAGAGTCGCCGACGATGGGGTTACCAGCTGTGAGCTACGAAATACTCGGGTGCCGTCTCACGACTCGCGACTCGGGACTCGCGACTTCCCTGGTAGCCCGATCCGGTAGCGGACCTCGGACAGGGATTCGCCGAAGACCTCATCGACCTTCGTTGCGTCGTCGAGTCGCCACCCTCCGGCCTCATGAAAGGCGCGGCCTCTGGCGTTGGTGTCGAGCACCCACAGGGTGGCGGCGAAGAAACCGCTGTCGCGTAACCAGGCGAGCGACTGCTCTATGAGTTCCCGACCGTGGCCGTGGTCCCAGTGGTCGGGGGTCACGTAGATCGCCAGCACCTCACCGATCCGGTCGCCGTCGAGGTCCTCGTCCCGCGTCGGTCCGACCTGGGCCATGCCCACGACCTCACCGCGGTGCTCGGCGACGAACATGGCACTCCGTGGCGGTGGATCGGCAAAGAACCGATTCCACTCGGCGGTCCGCGTTTCGACCGTGAGCCGATCTATCACCGAATCGGGCAAGAGCCCTCGATAGACGCCGATCCAGGAGGCAACCTGCACCCGAGCGATGCTTTCGGTATCGGCCGCCGACGCCCACCTGATCATCCCGCGATGGTCGTCGTCGGAAGGGCGCGACGCAATGATCGAACATATGTTTGGTCGACATCCGTTTCTCGGCTACCGTTCCGGGTACGAATCAGAGAGGTGGAGCGATGGCACAGCGACAGGATCTCACCGACAGACAGCGACAGATCCTCGATCTCATCACCGAGACCGTGAATGATCGAGGCTATCCACCCTCGGTTCGAGAGATCGGCACCGCGGTGGGCCTGTCATCCCCTTCCACCGTTCACAGCCATCTGACGGCGCTGGAGCGTTCCGGCTATTTGAGGCGTGATCCGTCGAAGCCACGAGCGATCGAAGTCATCGACGACGGGCGCCAAGAGATCTCGTTGCACCGGGCCCCAGTTCGCGACGTCCCACTGGTGGGCAGCATCGCTGCAGGCTCACCGATCCTTGCCGATGAGGACATCGAGGAGATCTACCCGCTCCCAACCGAGCTCGTCGGGCACGATCCGGTCTTCATGCTGCACGTGCGCGGCGACTCGATGGTCGACGCCGGGATATTCGAGGGCGATTACGTCGTGGTCCGTCGCCAACAGAACGCCAACGATGGTGAGATCGTGGCCGCGTTGGTCGGCGATGACGAGGCCACCGTGAAGCGGCTCAGGCGCAAGGACGGCAGAGTCATTCTGGAGGCGGAGAACCCGGCCTACGCACCCATGGTCTTCACCGAGGGCGTCGAGATCCTCGGCATCGTGATCGCCCTGCTCCGCCGCGTTCACTGAGGCGAAGCGAAGCTGAGACGTGGCCCAAGCGGCCCGCCGCCGCAGGCGGCAAAAGCGGGAAACACTGACACGAAGCCAAGCTCAGACGACCTTCAGGATCGGCACGGTTCTAAAGCTCGCCTCGATAGACGATCCTGGCCGGTCCGGTCATCCAGGCCCCGGCGTCGTCGAACTCGACAAGAAGATCACCGCCCGGCAACTCGACGGTGATGGCATCACCGAGGCCCTCAGTCGCCCTCTTGGCGAAGGCCGAGGCGGCGGCACCGGTACCCGAGCCGGTGGTTTCGCCGACCCCACGCTCCCACACCCGAACCCTGATGCGATCCTCACCGGTCGTCGCCACGAACTCCACGTTGGCGCCGTCGGGAAAGATGGGGTCGCCGCCGATGCTGGGACCGATCTCGGCCACCGCGGCCTCCTCGACATTGTCGACATAGAGCACGGCATGCGGGTTGCCAACGCCAACCGGCCGAACCGTGTGGCCGGCCACGGTCATCTCCTCTGTCCTGAACGCGTGCGGCACCCCCACGAACGCCCTGACCGATCCATCGTCACGTACAGACACCGGATGATCGCCGACGGCGCTCTCCACAACGAAGTCGGCACCGTCGACGTACCCGTCAGTCAAGGCGAGCAACGCGATGCAGCGCAGGCCGTTGCCACACATCTCGACCTCCCCTCCGTCTGCGTTCCAATATCGCATCCGGACACGAGTCGCGTCTATCGGGGTCATTTCGAGCACACCGTCGGCCCCGACACCGGTATGGCGAGCGCACCACGCCACGATCTGATCCGAGCCGGGGTCGATCGGCTCGATGATCGTTATGAAGTCGTTGCCGAGCCCTTCGACCTTTACGAAGTCCATGTTTCCTCAAGATGCGACCAGGCGGTTGCGACGCGTTCGTCCCGATCATGGTGCCACGGGATCCAGTGGATTCGTGGATCCCGCCGAAAGAATGTTCGTTGTCGCTTGGCCAGACCCATCGTGGCACGGATTGCATTCTCCCGGCCCTCGTGAAGAGCAATCTCCCCGGCAACGACCGGGATGAGCTGTTTGTAGCCAACGGCCTGGCGAGCAGTTCGGCCAAGACGCGACACCAGCTTCGCCACCTCGTCGAGGAAACCGGCGTCCAACATGGCATCGAGCCGAGCGGCAACCCGTGCGGCGAGTGCGTCGCCGGGGTCGATCCCGATCCCGATGAACGGACGTGACGGGTCGTAGTCCCGCACCGCGGTGGCCGCAGGACGATCGGCGCGGCTCGACGGGGTCGATCCGGTGAGCCTGAGGATTTCGACGGCGCGGATCACCCGTCGCGGGTTGGACAGGTCGACCACATCGGATGCGGCAGCATCGGCGGCGACGAGCTCATCCACCAGGTCTTCCCGTGCCACGGCTTCCAGCTCAGCTCGGAGCGCGTCGTCGGTCGGTGGGAATTCGAGCGGGTCCACCAAGGCACGCAGATGGAGCCCCGATCCTCCAGCCAGGACCGCCGGTCGCCCCTCGTCGGAGAGCCGATCGAGCACGACCGCGCCTTTCTGCTGGAACTGGGCGACGCTCAATTCTTCAGAGGGATCCACCAGGTCAACGAGGTGGTATCCGAAGCGGGAACGCGTCTCCGCATCGGGTTTCGCGGTGCCGATGTCCATTTCCCGATAGGTCTGCATCGAGTCGACCGAGACGATGTCGGCGCCGAGACGCGCGGCGAGCGCCTCGGCGAGATGTGACTTGCCAGAGGCGGTCGGACCGACGACGGCGACGAGGGTCAGACCAGCTCTCCCTCGAGGTAGTGAGGTGCGGCCCTGGTGATGCGAACGTCGAGAAACGACCCCGGTCGAAACGTCCCGGCCACGTGCACGATCCGGTTCCCTCCGGTTCTCGTGGTGGCAACCAGCGGATCGCGGCGCGACGGTCCCTCGACGAGGACTTCAGCGCGATTCCCGACCGCCGATTGGTTGTGCTCGAAGGTGATCCGGTTCTGTTGTTCGACCAGCCGGTCGAACCGCTCCTTGACGACCTCGTGATCCACCTGATCGCTCATCTCCGCGGCGGGGGTCCCGGGGCGTGGTGAGAACTGGAACATGAAGGCGCTGTCGAATCGAGCCTCGGCCATCACCGCCAGGGTTCGGTCGAAATCCTCCTCGGTTTCGCCGGGGAACCCGACGATGACGTCGGTAGAGACCGCAAGGCCCGGGATGATGTCTCGCGCCATGGCGAGTTTGGCAAGGAACCGTTGGGCGGTATACCCACGATGCATGGCGGCCAAGATTCGGTCGCTGCCCGATTGCAAAGGGAGATGGAGTTGATCGGCCACGGACGTCGTCTCTGCCATGGCGTGCACAACGTCTTCCTTGATGTCTTTGGGGTGCGGGCTGGTGTAGCGGATCCTCCTGATCCCTTCGATGGTGCCGACACGGCGGAGGAGATCGGCGAACAGTGGCTTGCGCCCGTTCAGATCCAAGTCGCGACCGTAGGAGTTGACGTTTTGGCCGAGCAGCGTGATCTCGACGACGCCCTCTGCGGCGAGGCCCTCCACCTCGCCGATGATGTCGCCCGGGCGCCGGCTGATCTCGCGGCCACGCACGATCGGGACGATGCAGAACGTGCAACCGTTGTTACATCCGATGGTGATCGTCACCCAGGCCGAGTGGTCGCTCTCTCGCTGCACGGGAAGATGGGATGGGATGTCGTCGTGGTTCGTCGTCTGCTCCCACACTTCGGTGACGGGCCCCCACTCGTCGACGTGGTCGAGCAGATCGAGAACGCGGTGGGTGTTGTGGGTGCCGAACACCACATCGACCCATTCGGCCCGTGCCCGCACCAGGTCCTTGTCCTTTTGGGCGGCGCACCCTCCAACGGCGATGCGCATGCCTGGGCGGCTCTCCTTTGTCGATTTCAACAGACCGAGGTAGCCGTACAGCTTCTGGTCGGCGTTGTCGCGGATCGTGCACGTGTTGAGAACGACCAGATCGGCGTCCTCGGCGCGATCGACCCTGGTCATACCGTCGGTGTCGAGCTGCCCGGCGATCCGCTCCGAATCGTGGTCGTTCATCTGGCAGCCGAAGGTGCGTATGAAATAGGTGGATCCCACCCTGCGGGGGCTCCGCCCTATCGTCGGCATGTCGAGCAAAGTCGGTTGGGTCATGTTGCTCATGGTCGTCGTAGTAATCGGTTGCCGCGACACCGGTTGTGCTGTGTTTCCCGCTCTTGCCGCCTTCGGCTGTGGGCCGCTCGGACCCCGCCCAACATCGCGTCGCTCGTTTCGCTCAACGGGCGAAATCCTTGGCCCTGAACTCCCGGATGACGGTCACCTCGATTTGACCCGGATACTGTAGGTCCTCCTCCAGTCTTCTCGCGATGCGTCGCGACAACGCAGAGGCGGCCAGATCATCCACGGTGCCGGGGTCGACTACCACCCGAATCTCACGCCCGGCCTGGATGGCGAACACCCGTTCCACGCCGTCGAACGCGGCGGCAATTTCCTCCAACCGCTCCAGGCGTCGCACGTACGACTCCAGCGCCTCCCGCCTGGCGCCTGGGCGAGCCGCCGACACCGCATCGGCGGCCTGGACGATGACCGCGGTCAATGTGCGCGGTTCAACCTCGTTGTGGTGAGCCTCGATGGCATGGACAATGGCGGGGCTCTCCTCGAAACGGCGGGCAATCTCAGCCCCGACCAGCGCATGCGAGCCACCGATCTCATGCGAGACGGCTTTGCCGATGTCATGGAGGAAGGCACCGCGTCGGGCCTCCGCCTCATCCGCGTTCAACTCTGCGGCCAGCATCCCCGCGATATGGGATGACTCGACGAGGTGGTTGAGGACGTTCTGTCCGTAGCTCGTCCGGTAGCGCAACCGGCCGAGGAGAGTGACGAGCTCCGGGTGCATCTTGCTGAGCCCGACCTCGAGAAGCGACCACTCCCCTGCGTCCCTGATGGATTGCTCAACGTCTTCGCGTGCTTTGGCGTATGCCTCCTCGATCGAAGAAGGGTGGATCCTGCCACCCTCCACCAATCGTTCGAGGGCACGCCTCGCGATCTCCCTGCGCACCGGGTCGAAGGTCGACACAGACACCGCCTCGGGGGTGTCGTCAACGATCAGGCTCACACCGGTAACTGACTCGAAGCTGCGGATGTTCCGCCCGTCCCGACCGATGATGCGTCCCTTCATGTCGTCAGAAGGCAGCGGCACCACCGACACCGTTGTCTCCGAGACCACCTCAGCGGCGAGGCGCTGGATGGCGGTGGCCAGGATCCTCTGAGCACGTCGTTCCGCCTCTTCCCTGGCGCGGACATCCAGGTCCCTGACCAGCACCATGGCGTCCCGTTTGGCCTCCGCCTCGACCTTTTCCAACAGCTCTGCCTTCGCCGCCTTGGCGTCGAAACCGGCGATTCGCTCCAGGCCCTCCCGAGCCTCTTCCTTCACCCCCTCGGCTTCGGAGACGGCGTCGGCGGCCGCCTGCTCACGGGTGAGCACAAGCTCCTCACGCTGGGCAAGGTTGCCTGCGCGCTGTTCGAGGGTGGCCTCGCGCTGGACATGTCGGGCCTCCTGTGACCCCATCTCCAGCCTGCGGTGCTCGAGGGTCGCATCCTCACGGTCGCGATACACCTCGGCCTTTGTTCGCGCCTCCTCCTCGGCCCTGGCCAAGATGCGCTGCGCTTCGAGTCGGGCCTCGGCAAGTGCCTCGCTCGGAGTCTCCACCCGCTGAATCCGTCGCGACAGCACGTAGCCACCGACGAACG
>Ga0255057_10001518_pt1 | contig 12925 bp, 12 predicted proteins | sample Cases_109_6_MG_FD_189022 | JGI IMG/M metagenome (GOLD analysis project Ga0255057, IMG submission 189022) | Seawater microbial communities from Amundsen Gulf, Northwest Territories, Canada - Cases_109_6 | ecosystem: Environmental > Aquatic > Marine > Gulf | place: Canada: Northwest Territories... | reverse complement strand
CGCCTCGACCAAGGCGCGGACCACGGTGATCGGCGGCCCGAACGCGCTCTACGGCGTGCTCACCGACCGGGAGGAAGGTCCCGGGGACTCTGGGGAGCGCGACTATCACTGGGGCGACATGTGGCATTACGCGGTCTCGCGCATGGTGGTTGCCGCGCGCGCCAACGGCCTGCGTCCGATCGACGGGCCGTTCGGCGATTTCCAGGACCCGGACGGTTTCGTCGCCCAGGCCAACCGCGCCGCCTGTTTGGGCTGCGAGGGCAAGTGGGCGATCCACCCGAACCAGATCGCGCTGGCCAACGAGGTCAACAGCCCCTCGGAGGCCGAGGTCACCAAGGCCAAACGTATCATCGAGGCCATGGAGCAAGCCGTGAAGGAAGGCAAGGGCGCGGTCGCCCTCGACGGCCGCCTGATCGACATCGCCTCGATCAAGCAGGCCGAGGTCATGGTCCAAAAAGCCGAACAAGTCGCCGCCGGATAGGCGGGTCTAACTGAACCCCGCTAACCGAAGCTCGCGCGAACCGCGCCGTAGAGCAGGCGTAGCGCGATCGCGGTCAGGATCGCCTTGAGGCCGATGCGGAACGCCCGCTCCGGCAGCCGGTGGAGCACCCGCCGCCCCAGATAGGTTCCGGCGAAACCGAAGCCGAGCAGGCCGGCGAGCAGCGGCAGATAGGGGCCGAAGGCGAAGCCGACCACGCCGAAGGCGACGATCTTGAGCCCGTGCTGGATGGTCATCAGCGCGGCGTGGGTGGCCACCACCTGCTGGCGCTGGTCGCTGGCGGCGGCGGCGAAGGGGGCGACCACGGGCCCGGTTGCGCCCACGAACATGGTCAGGAACGCGCCGACGACGCCGAGGCCGAAGAAGGTCTTGTTGCGCGGGTTGCTGGCCTGGAACTTCGGCGCCCAGGTGGAATAGAGGATAAACACCGCCAGCACCGCCTGCAGCAGGGCGATCGGCAGCGCGACCACCAATTGCACGCCGATCGCCGCGCCCAGGATCGTGCCGAGCAGGAACGCGGGCAGGATCCCGGTCAGGATGTGGGGCCGCAACAGCGCGGCGCGCCCGGCGTTGGAGCCGAGCTGCACCAAGCCGTGCACCGGGATCAGCACCGCCGGCGGCAGAAACAGCGCCATCGCCGCGATCGTCAGCCCGCCGCCGCCCAGGCCCAAGGCCGCGGCAACGAAGCTGCCCAGGAACGACACCCCGCAGAGCAGTAAAAAGCTCCACAACGCCAACCCGGTCCCGTCCAGCAACAGCCCGATAAAAGCGTTCATGTTGGTGCCGCCGCAGGCTCGATGGCCGCTACTCGAGTTCCACCGCGTAGCTCGCCACCGGCGGCGCCGTCTTGATCAGGCCTTGGGCGATCAAGAACTTTGCGAAACGGTCGTAGCGGCCGCGGTCCAGCGCCGCGGGGCGGAGCGCGAAGCGGGGCAGGGTGTCGCGCCAGGCGCGGCGGTTGAGCTCGTCGTCCAGGCCCGGCTTGTGGCCGGCGAACAGCGTCCAGGCGTCGTCCGGGTGGTTGACCAGGTACTGCACGCCGCGCTCGATCGCGCGCAGCGCCTTGGCCAGGCGCGGATCGCCCAGTTTGGCGGTGTTGGCGACCAGGATCAGCTCGTCGTAGGGCGGCACGCCTTCTTCCTCGACGTAGAAGGCGCGGCCCTTGTGGCCCTCGATGGCGAGCTGGTTGAGCTCGAAGTTGCGGAACGCGCCGATCACCGCGTCGACCTGGCCCGAGAGCAGCGACGGGCTGAGCGAGAAGTTGACGTTGACCAGCGTGATGTCGTCGAGCGTGAGGTCGTGGCGCGCCAGCATGGCGGCGAGTATCGCGTCCTCGAAGCCGCCGACCGAGAAGCCGACCTTGCGGCCCTTCAAATCCGCGACCGAATGGATCGGCCCGCCGTCCAATGCCAAGAGCGTATTGAGCGGGGTCGCCACCAGGGTGCCGACGCGGGTCAGCGGCAGGCCCTCGGCGGCCATCAGGTGGAGCTGCGGCTGGTAGGAGACGGCGAGTTCGGCTTGGCCGGCGGCGACCAGCTTGGGCGGGGCGCTGGGGTCGGCCGGCTCGATTAGCGTGACCTCGAGGCCCGCTTGCGCGAAGTAGCCCTTCTCCAACGCCACGATCAGCGGCCCGTGGTCGGGGTTGATGAACCAGTCGAGCAGGATGGTGAGCGGCTCGGCGCGCGCGGAGAGCGGCGCGAGGGCGAGTGTGAAACCGATCGCCAGCGCGGCCAGCGCGCCGCGGATGTGCTTGGCAGTGAACATGGACGGACCTCCTTCGTCATGACGCATTCGAGGAGATCCGGGGGAGACAGCGGGGCGGCGGCCGCGCCTCGTCGAGGACCGCGGCCGAGTTCCGTTCCTTACGCCGGCATTACCCGGATCAGGTTCGAAGGGTCGCCGCCCGGGCCCGGTCAGGGCCGCGGGTGGTCTCTCAGCACGAGGCTCCCCTCGGAACGGCGCCGATGATGGGCGGGGGCCGGGGCGGAGTCAAGTTGGGGGAACGCCGGGTAGGGGTGCGGTTTGAAATTCTATGCGTCCAAATCGCGAAGCGGGCTCTTTGAGGGGCGGGGGCCTAAGAGAGATTTCCGAGCAACTCTCCGGTGGTCGCGGAGATGCGGTGCGCGCCTGCCGCAACCAGTTCATTTCTACTCCCGTAACCGTAGAGAACACCGACCGCCGTCATTCCGTTATTCCGCGCACCAATCATGTCGTGGGCGCGATCGCCGATCATGATCGCCTCTTGAGCGACCGCGCCGGTTTCTTCAAGGGCATGACTTAGGAGTTCGGATTTGTCGGAACGTGCCCCGTCCAGTTCGGAGCCGAATATCCGCTCAAAATAACTCCCCATCGCGAAATGCTCGACGATACGCGTGGCATAGATTGTTGGTTTGCTGGTCGCGATGAACAGGCGCCGGCCGGAATCCCTGAGCACAGTGAGGGTATGTTCGATTCCAGCGTATACGCGATTTTCATAAAATCCCGTATCGGAAAATCGCTCGCGATAAAATTTCAAAGCGGTGACCGCCAATCGGCTGTCGCCCAACATTTTCTCGAAGCTTTCGAGCAGTGGCGGACCGATACACCAAACCAACTCGTCCTCGGTTGGAACCTCCCGATCGAGCTTATCGAGCGCGAATTGAATGGATCGTGTGATGCCGGGCTTCGGGTCGGTCAGGGTTCCGTCGAGGTCGAAAAATACGTCACCCATGGCGCCGATTTTTTCTCACCCGCGTTGGATCCGGTAGCCGATGCGGGGGAAGTGGATCGCGACCCGGCCGACCCGCTCGTCGTCGCGGTCGAGGGTCACGGTCTGGGCGTCGAGGAAACGTAAAGGTCCGGCGACCGCGGTAACGCCATCCATGGCTTCGGGCAGGACCTGGACCGGATCGCCCAAATGCAGGCCCAGGGGATCGTCGGGATCGACTTTTTCCGGCGCCGCCGGCTCGGCGCCCTGGGCGATCTCCAGCGCCTCGACGGCGCTCAGCTCGCTTGGATTGCCGTGGCCGAGCGCCGCGACCCGTTGCTCCCAGGCGCAGAGGTTCGGAAACTGGGACAGGAACTCCGGGCCCTTGGAGTAGCGCCCGCGGATGAACCACATCAAGTAGTAGCAGAGCGCGTCCGGCAGCCCCGGCCGGTCGCCCAGCATGAAGGTCCGGCCGGTGGCGGCGCGCGCCTCCATCCAGCCGAGCTGGGCGCGAATACTGGCCAGCAGCTCGGGCAGTTGCGCCCGGATCGCGTCCTGGTCGAAACCGGCGCCGAAATAGAGCGTGCCGCGGTCGGCCCAGAACTCGGCCGGCATGGACTCGCCGGCGTCGATGAACACCAGCGCGATGACGTTCCTGAACAGCGCGCCGTCGGTCCAGCGGCCGACGCCCCAGATCATGCCCGCCGCGCCGCCGGGGAACAGGCTCGGCTCGGGAAAGCGGCGCTCCAGCTCGCGGATAATGCAGATGCTGTCGCAGTAAATGTCGGCGCCGGCCTGCAGCACCGGGGTCAGGCGGTAGCCGCCGGTGAGCGGCATCAGATCCGGCTTGGGCGGCAGCCGCGGGATCGTCACCGAACGCCAGTCCAACCCCTTGATGCCGAGCGCGATCCGGACCTTCTCGGAGACCGGCGACTGCGGGTAGTGGTGCAGGATGATCTCGGCCACGACCGGTTCTCTGGTTATTTCGTGCCAGATTCCGGGCCGGATTCCGGGCCGGACTGGCGCCGCGCCTCGGACTCTTCGAACGAGCCGTCGTCGCGCAGGATCACGCCGTAATCCTCACCCGCCGCCGCGCGCGAGACCAGGCCGTCGCGCACGTCTTGGGCGACCGCTTCGGGCGACCGCGTCATGGCATCGCCTAGGCCGCCGCCACCCGACATTTCCAGCACCAGGCGATCGCCCGCCGGGATGGTTTGGCGGCCCTTTGCCGCGAGCGTGGTCCCCGAGGCCAGGCTGATCCGGCCGCGCTGGCCCGCGCCGCCACCGCCGCGGCCGCGCGGCGGGTGCTTGACCCGGTCGAACATGGCGTTAATAGCGAAGGGGGCATGCTCGGCGTGACCGATCTCCATGACCTGGCCGGTGCCGCCGCGGTGCCGGCCCGGACCGCCGGAATCGCTACGGTACTCTTTGCGCCAAACCACGATCGGGGCGACGGTCTCGCTGATCTCGATCGGCGTATTGCGCACGCCCGAGGGAAACGCGGTGGCGTTGAGTCCGTTCTTGCCCGGCCGCGCGCCGGTGCCGCCGGTGTGGAACATGGACATGGTGAACGGCCGCGCCGCGCCGTAGTCGGCGTCGCCGACGATGCCGTGGCCGCCGAGCAGGGTCAGGACCCACAGGCAAGACGTGCCCTCCGCCGGCACCGCGTCGCGCTTGGCCTGATAGAGGCAGCCGAGCACCACGTCGGGCAGCATCTGTCCAATAACGTGGCGCGCGGTGACCGCGCAGGGCCGCGGTGCGTTGAGGATCGAGCCTTCCGGCGCGGTCACCCGCACCGGGTCCAGCGAGCCGGCGTTGTTCGGCACCCGCGAGCCGACCACGCAGCGCACCCCGAAGGAGGCGTAGGCCTGGGTATAGGTCACCGGCACGTTGATGCCGTAGCTGGATATTGGTGAGGTGCCGGCGAAATCGATGTCGATGCCATCCCCGCCGATGGTCATCTTTGCTACGATGTCGATGTCTTTCTCGAAGCCGTCGACGCGCATGGAATTTTCATAAGTTCCGAACGGCAGAGCGCGAATCTCCTCGAGCATCGCCTGGCGCGAATTCTCGATCACGGTCTCCGCCAGTTCGTCCAGGGTCTCGAGCCCGAACTCTTCCATCATATCGAGCAGGCGCTCGCTGCCGGTTTCGTTGCAGGCCGCCAGCGAGTAGAGATCGCCCTCGACCTGAACCGGCTCGCGCACGTTGGCGCGCACGATCGCCAGCAGCGCTTCGTTCATCTCGCCACGGCTGGCCAACGGCATGATCGGGATCGCCAGACCCTCCTCGAAGACCTGGCGCGCATCGGCGCCGAAGCCGCGGCCGCCGACGTCGACCACGTGGCTGGTCGACGCGAACAGCGCGACCGGCCGGCCGGCCCGGAACGTCGGGGTCACCACGGTGAAGTCGTTGAGGTGGCCGGTGCCGCGCCAGGGATCGTTGGTGATGTAGACGTCGCCTTCCGCCATGGCCGCGGCCGGGTACTTGTCGAGGAAGAAGCCGACCGAAGCGGCCATGGCGTTGACGTGACCAGGTGTGCCGGTCACCGCCTGGGCCAGCATGCGGCCCCTCAGATCGAACACCCCGGCGGAGAGGTCGCCGGCTTCGCGCACCGAGGTGCTGAAGGCGGTGCGCACCAGGGTCTGGGCCTGTTCCTCCACGACCGAGAGCAGCCGGTTCCACATGATCTGACGATGCAGTCGTTCGAGGGCAGAAGGGGTGGTCATCGTCGGGTGTCCTCGTTCAAGCGCGGGCGTCGAGTCGTTTCAGCGAGCCGTGCCAATCCAAAATGCTCTTGTCCGCCGTCAACAAAGTTGCGTCCGAAAGTATGCTCGTCGCAATGATAATCCGATCCGCCGGGTCACCGTGGAGGCTCTCCAGTTCGCCAGCGACGATCGCAATCTCCCCATCAAGCGGCACTTCCTGAAGTCCAAGGTCGAACAGACTTCGGCGCCATATCGCTATGGGCTGCCCAATTTTCAGCCGACCGCGACGGCACAGCGTCGCGATCTCCCAGAACGAGACCGCGGCAACAGCGAGGGCTTCCTCGCGCAATGCCTCATTTGCCCGTTGGCGCGCGTTGTCTCCGAGCGCGGACACACCTTGGTCCAACCAGATGAGCGCATGCGTGTCCAGGAATATCAACGCTCGGCTTCCCAGTCCTCGTCCAGCGGAGAGATGATGTCACCCGTTATTTCGATCAAACCCCTATGGGCACCAAATAGCGACTCGCGGCGGCGTTTCGCGGGCCGCAGCTCCGCCACGGGGTGGCCGTTCTTAGTGATCACCAATGTTTCGCCGGTTTCGGCGACTTGGTCCATGAGTTTCAGGCACTTGGCCTTGAATTCGGAGGCCTTGATGGGTTTCATGGGATTCTCTATATGACCATGGTCATGACCATAGTCATAATTGACCACCCGGTCAAGAAATTCCAGGGTTGGAGCGGAGTATTGGCGGTTCCGGGGCGGATCATCGACGTGTCAGCACGATATAGCCCAGGGAGTTTACCCCCACCTCGAAGGCCGAGGAAACGACCGTGGTGGTCTGGTCCTCGACGATCAGCGCCGGGCCCGGCACCGTGGTGCCGGGTTTCAGGTCGGCACGGGCGTAAACCGGGGCCTCGACGGTTTTCTCGGTCGCGGAATCGAAGAGCTCGCGGACGCGGCGCGGGGTCGGGGCGGGTTGGGGCGTGGCCGCGGTAGCCGGATTTGGTTCCGCAACGACGGTCTTGACCGTCAGCGTCCAGCTCAACACCTCGACGTCCAGGTTCGGGATGGTGCGGCCATAGAGCCGGATATAGGCGGCATCGAAGCCGGCTTGAAGCGCGGTCACGTCGGCCGCCTCCAAGGCGCGCGTCGGCAGCGCCACGGTAATCTCATGGCCCTGGCCCAGGTAGCGCATATAGGCCAGGCGTTCCTCCGCGAGCTCGGCCCCGGCGGCGGCCGGCTCGACGATGGCGTAGGCTTCGGCCTGCATCTCCGCGAGCGCCGCGTTGACCGCGCCGATATCGAAATCCGAGAGCCGCTGGTAGCGGCTGCGCACCACATCGTAGGCGATCGGCGCGCGCAGGAAGCCGATTGCCGAGCCGACACCGGCGCCGGTCGGCACGATCACCTGGTCGAGACCCAGTTTTTCCGCCAGGCGGGTGGCGTGCAGCGGCGCGGCGCCGCCGAAGGCGATCAGCGTCCGCCGGGAGATCTCCTTGCCCCACTCGATGGCGTGCACCCGCGCGGCGTTGGCCATGTTTTCGTCGACCACCTCCGAGACCGCGAAGGCGGCGAGCGGGCCGTCGAGGCCGAGCGGGCCGAGTACGCGCGCGACCGCCCGGTTCGCGGCGTCGGGATCGAGCGCGACCGAGCCGCCGGCAAAGCTCTCGATGTCGATGCGCCCGAGCGCCACGTCGGCGTCGGTCACCGTGGGCTCGCTGCCGCCGCGGCCGTAGCAGGCCGGCCCCGGCTCCGCGCCCGCGCTCTCGGGCCCGACGTTGATGCGCTCGAGGGCATCCACCGAGGCGATGGAACCGCCGCCGGCGCCGATCTCGACCATCTCGATGGCCGGGATGCGCAGCGGCAGGCCGCTGCCCTTCATGAAACGGTAGGCGCGCGCGACCTCGAAGCTGCGCGAGGTCAAGGGCGCCGCGTCGTCGATCAAGCAAATCTTCGCCGTGGTGCCGCCCATGTCGAAGGACAGCACCCGGTCGAGGCCGCATTCGGACGCGATCCGGCTGGCCAGGATGGCGCCGCCGGCCGGGCCGGACTCCACCAGCCGGATTGGGAAGGCGACCGCGGTGTCGAAGCCGGTCAGCCCACCGCCGGAGGTCATCAGCAGGAACGGGCAGGCGAAGCCGCGCGCCCGCAGGTCGCGCTCCAGCTGGGTCAGGTAGCGCGCCATCAACGGCCGCACGTAGGCGTTGGCGCAGGTCGTGGACTGGCGCTCGTACTCGCGGATTTCCGGGCAGACCTCGGACGACAGGGTGATGCTCAGCTCCGGCGCGGCGGCCCCCAGGATTTCGGCGACCCGGCGCTCGTGGGCCGGGTTCGCGTAGCTGTGGATGAGGCCGATGGCGAGGCTTTCGATGCCGTGTTCGGCGAGCTTGGGCGCCAGCGCCGCGACACTGGCCTCATCGAGCGGCCGCAACACCTCGCCGGCGGCGTTCAGGCGCTCGGTGACCGGCCAACGCAGATAACGCGGCACCAGGGGGTCGGGCCGGTCGATGTTGATGTCGTACTGCTCGAAGCGGTTCTCGTAGGCCATCTCCACGGAATCGCGCAGACCCTCGGTGACGATGAGCGCGGTCTTGGCGCCCTTGCGCTCGATCAAGGCGTTGGTGGCCAGCGTGGTGCCGTGGATGATCAGGCCGACCTCGGCGGCCTGCGCGCCGGCCTCCGCCATGGCCTTGGCGACGCCGTCGAGCACGCCTTGCTCGGGATTGTCCGGCGTGGTCAGCACCTTGACCGTGACTTGGCGGCCATTGGATTCCAGTACCACGTCGGTGAAAGTGCCGCCGATGTCGACGGCCAGGCGGGCAGGGCCGGAGGCTGCGGTCATGAACGGGTCCCGATATCTGGATTGGCTGATCTGGTTCGAGGCGCGGCAGGGTAGCGAGGCCCGGGGTGGTAGGCAAGGCGGGGCCGACGCGCTAAAAGGGGTGGGCTTGGAGGGGTATGGGCAGCAAAGGTACGCGAATGACCGACACCGACACCGGGGACTGGCCTCGGGCTATTTTCGAAGTGCTCGAGGCCGCGCGCGTGCGCCAGGTCGCCTACGTGCCCGATGCCGGGCACAAGGATTTGATCCTGCGCTGCGCGGCGGCGCGCGACCTGCGCATGGTGCCGCTGACCACCGAGGAGGAGGGCGTCGCGCTCTTGGCCGGGGCCTGGCTCGGCGGCGATCGCGGCGTGCTCCTGACGCAGTCGAGCGGCCTGGGCAACTGCATCAACATGCTGTCGCTGACCCGGGTCTGCCGCTTTCCGCTGCTGATGCTGGTGACCATGCGCGGCGAGGCGGGCGAGTTCAATCCCTGGCAGGTTCCGATGGGTGCAAACGCGGCTGAATTGCTGCGCCTGACCGGGACCGCGGTGCATCGCGCCGAGGAAGCGGGCGAGGTTGGCCCGGCTGTGGCCCAGGCGGCGCAAGCCGTCTTCGAGAGGCCAGGGGCTGCGGAATCAGCGGCGGCGGTGCTGATCGCCCAAAGGCTCGTCGGCATCAAGACTTTCGATATCGGGGACAGCCGATGACCGGCACCCTCATCCAGACCCGCAGCGAGGGTTATCCCCTGCGCCGCCGCGAGGTGGCCGCGCGCCTGGTCGCGGATCGGGGCGGCTTGCTGGTGGTTGGCGGCTTGGGCGCGCCGAGTTGGGATCTGACCGCGGCCGGCGACGATGCGCGCAACTTCCCGCTCTGGGGCGCCATGGGCGGGGCCGCCATGATCGGCCTCGGCCTCGCCCTGGCCCAGCCCGGGCACCGGGTGCTGGTGGTCACCGGCGACGGCGAGATGCTCATGGGCCTGGGCGCCTTCGCGTCGATCGCGGTGCAGGCGCCGACCAATCTGGCCGTCGTCGTGCTCGACAACGAGCGCTACGGCGAGACCGGAATGCAGGCGACTCATACCGCCGGACCGACCAACCTGAGCGCGGTCGCCGCCGGCGCCGGCATCCCGGTGGTGGGCGACGTCTATGACGCGGCTCAGCTCGAGGCGGCGCTGCCGCGCATCCGTGCCGAGCCCGGGCCGGTCTTCTTCAACATCAAGGTGCGCGCCGAGGACCTGCCGCTGGCGCTGCCGCCCAAGGATGGCGTCGAACTCAAGACGCGCTTCCGCGAGGCTCTGCTCGGCCCCGGCTCTCGCTCTGGCTAGGTGAGCTGAGGACCGGTCCGGAACATGACGCAGCACTACGACGTGGCGATTGCCGGGGGCGGGGTGATGGGCAGCGCGGCGGCCTATTTCCTGGCCGCCGATCCGGCCTTCGATGGCTCGGTCGTGGTGATCGAGCGCGACCCATCTTACGAGAACTGCACCACCGCGCGCTCCTGGGGCGGTTTCCGCCAGCAGTTCTCGGTGCCCGAAAACGTGCGCATGTCGCAGTTCGGCATCGGCTTCTTTCGCGAGATTGCCGAGCACCTCGCGGTTGACGGCGAGGCGCCGGACCTGGGATTCAAGGAGCAGGGGTATCTATTTTTGGCGAGTGCGGATAGCCGCGCCCAACTGGAGGCCAACTGCGCCGTGCAGTGGGCCGAAGGCGCGGCGGTCTCCCTGCTCGAGCCCGCGGAGATTGCCGCGCGCTTTCCCTGGCTCAATACCGAGGGCATCGCCGCCGCGGGTTTTGGCCACGCCAACGAGGGCTGGATGGACCCCAGCACGCTCATGCACGGCTTCCGGCGCAAGGCGCGCGCGCTCGGTGTCGAATACCGGCACGACGAGGTGGTCTCGGTCGAGGTTTCGGGCGGCCGGGTCATGGGCCTGGGGCTGGGCAAGGGCGGCACGCTCGCCTGCGGGACGTTGATCAACGCCGCCGGGCCCCAGGCCGGCGCGCTCGCCGCGCTCGCCGGCGCGGCGCTGCCGGTCGGCCCGCGCAAGCGCATGACCTACGTTTTCGACTGCCGCGCGGCGCTGCCGCCGTTGCCGCTGACTATCGACGCAACCGGCGTCGCCTGCCGTCCCGAGGGCGGGCAGTATCTCGCCACCATCTCTCCGCCGGAAGACCAGGACCGGGACTGCGACGATTTCGAGCTCGAGTACGATACCTTCGAGACCGTGATCTGGCCGACCCTGGCGCACCGCGTGCCGGCCTTCGAGGCGATCAAGCTGACCCGCGCCTGGGCCTGCCACTACGACTACAACGCCTTCGACCAGAACGCGGTCCTGGGGCCGCATCCGGAGATCGCGGGCCTGCTATTTTGCAACGGCTTCAGCGGCCACGGCATCCAGCAAGCCCCCGCCGCCGGCCGCGCCACCGCCGAATGGATCGTGCACGGCGGCTTCCAAAGCCTGGACCTCTCCGCGCTGCTCTACGCCCGCATCGCCGAGGGCCGGCCGGTCAAGGAATCCAACATCGTGTAAGGGGGCGCGGTTCCGCCGGGGCGTGTTTCAGTTCGAATACTAGCGGCCTGAAAACAAGATGCGGCGCCCTATGTCGGTTAGCCGTCCAAATGCGGTCGTCGTTCTAGCGCGTCCAGCCGCCCTTGAGCAGCGCCTCGGCGTCACGTACCATCGCGACGACAATCTCGCCGGCGGGCGGCAGGTCGTGGATTAGATCGACGCATTCTCCGGCAATGACGGCGGCAGTATCGAAGTCGCCTTGCGCCTTGGCTTTGTCATAGCGACTTACCTCCGCCGCCAGGTTTTCCTTCAGATTTGCCTCGTTACCAAGCCAGCGCTTGGCGAAATCGTTCTTCAGAACACGTCCCGTCAGAGGCTCCGGCCAATCTGTTTTGCGTACGATATCGAACACCTTGCCGCGCACGGTCTCGTCGCCGCTAGCCTCCACGATGCGCGCCTTTGCCGCATCGGCGCCGAGCGCTTCTTCCGCTGCGTAAAAGCGCGTACCCACGAGAACCCCGGCCGCACCCAGCATCAGCGCCGCTGCCAGACCCCGGCCGTCGGCGACGCCGCCAGCGGCCGCCACCGGCACCGGCGCAACGGCATCGATCACCGCCGGAGTGAGCGTGAAAGTTGCGCGCGTGCCCCCGTGCCCGCCGCCTTCCGTGCCCTGGGCGATAATCACGTCAGCGCCGAGATCGACGGCGGCTCGGGCTTCGGCAACCGTCTGCACCTGGCAAATCAATTTCGCACCAGCGTCCTTGATCTTCTCTACAAACGGCGCCGGGTCGCCAAAGGAGAGCATGATCGCGGCCGGATTATGCGCCAGCGCCCGGTCAAGAAGCTCGGGTTGCTTGGCGAGGCTCCAGGTGATGAACCCGGCGCCCACCACCTGGTTGCCCGCAGCGGCGAATTCGCCCTCGATCCAATCGCCATCGCCATAGCCGGCGCCGATGAGGCCGAGCCCACCAGCCGCTGACACCGCGGCTGCGAGTTTGCCACCCGACACCACATCCATCGGCGCCAGCAGGATCGGATGCTCTATATCGAGAAGCTCGGTGAGCTGGGTTTTGATCGCCATCGGTTTACCTCCCGCCGGCAGCCAGGATCGCCGCTAGCCTGCGTAGGACGCGCTCCTCAGCCATGGGCCATTTCCTCACGGACACACGTGTAGGCGAGAGAGTTTAGGTTCGGGCGGGGCGTAAGTCCATCGAGACCGAATGTCTCCTTGGGGGTCAACTACAGGCTTTAAGCACCCACTGACATTATGTCCGTACCTGGGTATGTCCGCACCGGGGGGGAAGGGCGGAAGAAACCCGGGGCAACGCGGACATTGCTGCGCGACGGCCGGCGCCCGGAAGCGGTGCGGACGTGTCGCGGGTTTTGCGGTAGAATTTCGAACCGATACGCGGGCCATCGCTGTTCGGGCCGCCAGCGCTCCCGCGCCGCGCCACGCCCGCATCGCCGTGGGCCGGCCGGTCAAGGAACTCATAATCGTGTGAGGGGGTGCGGTTCCGCCGAGGCGTGTTTCAGTTCGAATACTAGCGAGCTGAAAACAAGATGCGGAGCCCTATGCCGGTTAGCCGTCCAAAAGCGGTCGTCGTTCTGGTGCGGCCCTTGAGTCCGAGATTAGCCAAGGACGGACTCAAAACACTCCACAGGTTCATCGACGATTAACAACATTGCGATGCCCTCGGCTGGG
>Ga0255057_10001517_pt1 | contig 12932 bp, 8 predicted proteins | sample Cases_109_6_MG_FD_189022 | JGI IMG/M metagenome (GOLD analysis project Ga0255057, IMG submission 189022) | Seawater microbial communities from Amundsen Gulf, Northwest Territories, Canada - Cases_109_6 | ecosystem: Environmental > Aquatic > Marine > Gulf | place: Canada: Northwest Territories... | reverse complement strand
TCGGGCGAACGCGAGCGCCACCGGCCCGAGCTCACGCGCGCTCTCTGCCCCCGACACCAGGGGATCCTAAGACGCCGGCCCCGCTCCCGCGAGCGCCGCCGGTTACCGGCCGGCTGCGCCGCCCTGCCGGCACGGCAAGCCTGTGGCTTGCCTTTGTGGCCGGTTACCGGCCGGCTGCGCCGCCCTGCCGGCACGGCAAGCCTGTGGCTTGCCTTTGTGGGCCGGTTAGCGGGTGCCGCTGCTGCGGCGGGCCGCGGCGGTCAGGGCGAGCAGGCCCAGGGCTAGTAGGCCTGCGCTTGCCGGCTCCGGCACCACGGTTACGCCCAGCGCAGGGGGGAAGACGACGTTGTCGAAGCTCCCGGGCTGGACCAACGCGAAGCCTTCGGAGTTGTCGCCGGGTGTGACTCCCAGCAAGAGGTCGGTGAGTCCGGCCGTGAGGCCCTCGAAGGTGAGGGTGGCGATGAGCACCGCATTGCCCGAGACGCCCGGGAGCCCGGCCAGGCCAGCCAGACCGTCGCCGTCGGCCGAGCCCACCGGCAACCACGCCGAACCCACGCTGACGTCGGACAGCAGCAGCTTGCTCGCGTCGGTGTTGGCATCGAGCCCCCAGCCCACGATCGGTTCGCTGAGGTCGCCGAGTACGTCTACCTGGAAGCTCTGGCCGACCCCGACGATCACGCGTCCGGCCTCGACCACGGTTCCGGGCGCGAGGTCGTAGCTGAGGGTGACGAGCGCGCTGGCCTGCGGCGCGTGGCCGATCAGCAGCAGCAGGGCGGCTCCGGCCAGCCAACCGCTCCACGCTCGCCTCTCTGCCCGCTGGCCCAACTGGCTGCGCCGGCGCCCGCGCCGACGTCGCAAGGCCGCGACCCCCGCCAGCAGCAGCACGGGCTCGATCCCCAGCAGTCCGCAGCCCATGCGGGCCGCGGCTTCGGCCTGGAGCCAGCGCTGCCAGTCCACCAGGTCGACCACGCCGTCGGGAGCCCCCGGCGGGTGCAGGTCCGCCGCCTTCACGTAGCCGGGCTGCCCGTTGGAGCGCCCGAAGGCGGCCAGCATGCGGGGCTGGTCGCGCTCGTCGACCCGATTGTCGTAGTTGGTGTCTCCCAACACTTCCGAGTTGTCCTGGTCATCCACGCAGCCCATGTCCTCACCAGCGTCTGTCATTCCGTCGAGATCGTTGTCGATGCCATCGTTGCAGGCGGCGCAGCCCGTGGTTCCGGCCACGCAGAACGCACTCAGCGCCGACGGCAGGTTGGCGACGACGTCGCCGGGGTCGCTGCCGCTCTGCGTCCGTGTGCCGATCCCGGCTCCCACCAGCAGCGCGCCGTCGACGACCACCGCGCCCGAGGCCACCGCCACATTGCTGAGGACCATCAGCGAGGAGAGCGGGTTGCCCGTGGCCGCGTCCCACATGCGCAGCTGGGCGCTGTTGATGAAACCGGTGAAGACCAGCCCCGGAATCAGGCTCGTGGGTCCGAAGCTGGGATCGGTGCTGGTCTGCCAGAGGACGGCGCCCGTATCCATGTCCAGGGCGTGGACCTTGAGCTCCGTGTCTTCACCGATGGCGGTGCTGAAGTGAATGCGTCGCTCCACCTCATCGACGGCGGACGTGGCGATGATGCCGCCGATGGCGCCGCCGGCTACGACGTTCGTGGACCAGTAGGGCAGGTCGGCGGGCAGGTGGCTCGCGGGGTCGGAGTCCCAGGCGGCACCGTTGCGCTGGTTGACCCCGTCGCGATCGAGCACGTAGTAGCTGCCGTCCTTGCCGCCGATGCCCACGACGTCGATCCAGCCTCCTGCCCCGGCGGGTGCGGCTCCGCCGCCGGCGGAATCCTGGATGCGGAAAAGGTTCGGGACGGCGCCGAAGGCCAGGTCCTCGTTGTCGGCGCGCCGTGGTCGCCACACCCAGCGCACCTCTCCCTCGTAGCTGAGTGAGAAGATCGCCTCGTCGAAGGGGGGCATCGTTTCGGGCAGCATCGTGACGGGGTCGATGGGCGTGTCGCAGTTGCTGGAGGCGATGAACAGGGCCTCGCGCGCCAGGTCGACGGCGGGAGAGGACCAGACATTGCCGCAGCCGTTGGGGGTGCGCGGATGACTGCACTCCGGGCGCGACAGGAAGCCCGGCGGAAGGTTGAGCTCGGCTTCGCTGTGGTAGCCGTCGTACTGGTAGATTTTCTCGCCCGGCATCGGCTTGCAGGTCTGGCCGCTCTCCAGGTCGAAGAACCAGGCGAGGCTGCCGTCGCGCACGTCGACGGCATAGAAGCCGCCCTTGCCACCGGGGACGTCGTTGATGTCCATCCCGAAAAAGGCCAGACCGCCGGCCACGTACGCCGAGGACTCGATCTGGTTGCGCTCTCCACTGAAGCCGCACAGGCCCGGGGGGTCGCCGTTGGCGTCGCGACAGCCCGTGCCCGCGGTGAAGCGCCAGGCCTCCTCGCCCGTTACGGCATCGAGGCTGTAGAGGATCTCGCCCTGGCCGACGATCACGCGATCGACGTTGTCCACCTTCACGACGTGGACCGACGCAACCCCCGGGTAGGAGGCGCCCGGCTGGTCCTCGGTGGCCAGGCTCCACAGCAGCGCCCCGTCGTCCAGGCGCACGGCGTAGAGGTTAAGGTCCCAGGACTGGATGTAGGCAACCTGGGTGAGTCCCGAGCCCGGGATGTCGACCGCCGCCACCGTGGGCGAGGCCGTGACGGCACCTGCGGTGGGGACGGCCCAGCGGGGAACCAGCTGGGCCACGTTCGCGGCAGTGAGGACGGACTCCTCCTGGTTGGCGAACTGTCGCTGGGCGCTCCCCGCCAGCGTGAGCCACTCGGTCTGCTGGAGGTTGCCGGGTGCTACGGCGACGCCGTCCGGGAAGGCCAGGTCGTCGCGGATCTGCTCCGGCGGCAGCGGGTCTCCGTTGGCGTCGAAGCGCACCCGCCACACCTTTCCGTCGGGGCCGGGGCCCACGTTCGGCAGGGCGCCCACGAGATCGAGATCGGCGTAGTAGACCGTTCCATCGGCACCGATGCTGATCCCCTGGGGCGTGCCAAAGGGCTGCGGCAGTGTCCAGGCACCGCCGAAGCCGGGCAGCGGGTGGTCCACGATGAAGCGGATGAAGTTCCCGTCGAGGTCGTACTCGGCGATGCGCCCGGTGAGTACGCTGGCGGCGTAGATGCTGTGTGTGTCGCTGCCGGCGTCGTAGGCCAGCGCCAGACCCGTGAAGGTGAACATGAGGTTGCTCGGGTCTGGTTGAATCACCGTCTCGCGGAAGTTCGGGAGCCCCGAGACACTCGCGTCCACGATGGGTGAGCCCTGGGGATCTGTGTCTTCACAGCCCTCTCCGGGCACACCGGGCTCGAGGCTCTTGTCCGAGGGCAGCGTGAAGCGATCGACGCGCAGATCGCTCGAGGACGCCGACCAGACGCGCCCCTGCGGGTCGACCGCGACGCCCGCCGCGGTGCCGATGTCGATCACGATCTTGCAGAAATTGGTGCTGGTCGGGTCCCCTGTGGGATAGGTACCCGGGGGGCCCGGGAAATGGTCGAAGGGCGGGAACCACTTGATCAGCTGGCCGCTGTTGAGCCCGAAGCCCTGGGCGCCGACCGACGTCGTGTAGAGAGCGCCCGTCGCGGGATCGAAGGCACAGCCGAAGGGCTCGGCACCCGCGATCTGGTAGGTCGCCGTGAGCTTGCCGATCTGGTTGCCCGCGGCGTCGAAGACTCCCCAGCCGGCCCTCGGGTTGGGCTGGTCCGAGTCCTCGCCGAGCACGAAGCGCCCGGAGCCGTCCGGGAAGAAGCAGATCATCCCGTTGACGTCGCGTCCGGGCCCGTCCGACGGAGTGCCGCCGGTCTCGCCGACGCTGGCGCGATCGATCAGGATCTCTTCGGCCAGCCGCGTCGTCCCGATGGTGTCGACGTCGTAGCGGCGCAGGCGATTGCCTTCGGTGCCGTAAAGGAGCTCGTCCGAAGCGCCCCCTGAACCGGTGACCGGAATCAGGAGCGCCAGGGCAGACAGCGAGTAGAGCAGCAGCGTGGGACGCACGAATCCCTCTTCCCGATCCACATTTTACACCCCGTAGAGGCCCGCAGGGTGGCAGAATTCGGAGCCAGCAGGGGCGCTCGACGGGCTGCGCGCTCGCGGGCCTGCAGAGCATCGCCAATACTGGTCCGCGGAACGCTTCGAAGGCTCGAGCGGCGAACGACTCGAACGCGCGAGGGAGGCAGGGCTTTGGCAATTCCGGTCCACATCGTCTCGGGCTTCCTGGGCGCCGGCAAGACGACGGCGATTCGCGCGCAACTCGAGGCGCGCCGGGGCGAGCAGATCGCCGTGATCGTGAACGACTTCGGCGAGGCCGCCCTCGACGAGGTCGCGCTCTCCGAGGCAGAGCCGTTTCGGATCACCAACATTCCGGGGGGATGCGTCTGTTGTACGGCGCCCGAGGGCTTCGTCGCCGCGTTGGGCGCTGTGCTGGAAGGGGAGCCCGACCGCCTGATCATCGAGCCCACCGGGCTCGCGCGGCCCCAGGATCTGGTCGACACGATCCGGCGTTCGCCCCACCGCGAGCGGCTCGAGCTCGGGCCGGTGCTGGTGATCGTGGACCCGCGTCGCGTCGCCGGAGCGGAAGGCGAGGCGCGCGAGCTGCTGCTCGCCCAGGTCGATGCGGCCGACGTGTTGGTGGCCAACCGCACCGACCTCTGCAGCGCCGCCGAGCTCGAAGCTTTCGATGCCTGGGCGGGGAGCCTGTGGCCGCCACCGCTGCTGTTGCGGCACGCGCTTCACGGCCAGCTCTCGCCCGCTGATTTCGAATGGCCCGAGTCCGAGGGCAGCAGGCTTCCGCGGGCTTTGAGTCCGGCTCCCGGCGGCGCAGGGCACCCCCACTCCCACTCGAGCCAAGGCCACTCGACGGCGGGCTTTGCGGCGCGCTCCTGGCGCTGGGCTCCGGATCTCATCTTCTCGAGCGAGAGGTTGCGCTCGACGCTGACGCAGCTGGCGAAGGGGCAGGGTGGCCCGCCGCTGGAGCGCTTCAAGGGCATCTTCCGCACCCGCGAGGGAGTCTTTCGCTACGACGTGGCGGGCGGCGAGCTGCACGAGGCGACGAGTGGCCACCGCCGCGACAGCCGCGCTGACGCGGTCTTTGCTGCCGACGCCTCGGGCGGGCTGGACGACGCCGCGGGGCGTCTCGAAGCGGCGGTCTTGTCGCCCGAGGAGATCGAAGCCAGCGGCACCCAGATCGAGGTGGCGCTACCGGGTGGGCGCGCGCACGTGCTCGACCGCGAACAGCTGGACGAGCTTCCGGACGGGGTGGGTGACGTCTCCAGTCTGTTCCCCAAACGCGCGGGCAGTGCCGCGCGTGTGGGCCGGCTGCTGGAGTCGTTGGGAGTCACTTCGAAAGGCACGGCCGTGGTCGTCGCGGCGGACGGATTCGCCAGCGAGCCCGTGCCCCTCGCCGCCCTGGCCCAGGGCCTGCTGCTCCACAGCCTCGACGGGGAGCCGCTGCCCCAGAAGCAGGGCGGGCCTTTTCGGCTGCTGATCCCGGATGACGTGCCGGATGCGCCGCCCTCATGCGCCAACGTAAAGGCCGTGACCAGGGTCGTGATCCGGGAGTAGCCAGATCCCCGCGAGAACGTATCTAGTTGTGTTGCTTTGTATCACAAACGTGATACATTGACTTACATAATGACACGAGACGACGACTTCCAGTCCAGCGGCTGCGGTCACAGCGGGCGTCGCCACCGGCGCGGGCGTAAAGAGCGGGTGCTCCACACTCGCGTGTCCGATCGCCTTGCCGACGACATCCGCCGCATGGCCGAGGACCTGCGCGTGCCGGCGTCCAACCTGGTGCGCAACGTGCTCGAAGAGGTCTTCGAGGTGGTAGAGACCGTCAGCGACGACGTCGGCGAGTTGCTCGAGGACGTTCTCGAGGAGGCGGGGGGTGCGCGCAGTCGCATCTCCCGAGCCCGTGGGCGGGCCAACCACCGCCGTCGGCGCTCGCGCGGCTCGCGGGACGGCACGCGTGACCGGGCGGCCTGGCGCTCGGCGGAGGCCGAGGTCGAAGAGGTCGAGCGCTCGGCAGACAGCTCCCCGCCGCCGCCTCCCGTTGACTGGCACTACCTCGATGGAGCGGAGGTCCGGGGTCCCTTGGGGCGCGAAGCTCTGGCCCGGGCCGCTCGAGAGGGGCGCCTGGCGGACGACACCCTGGTGTGGACGCCCGGCATGGGCGACTGGCGGCCTGCGCGTCGGGTGCGCGCGCTGGAGGGGATCTTCGGCCCGCCGCCGCCGCCTGCCGACGCAGCCTCTCCGCCGACGCCCGGCTCCGAATCAGCACCTCCGCGGCCGCCGGGCTCCGACGCTCCCGAAGGGTCTGCGCCCGGTCGCTGAGCTCTAGCGCAGCAGCTTGTCCCGGAGCGCTCGGCGCAGCCGCGCGTCCACCTCGAGGGCCTGCTCCAGGTACGCGTCCGTGGAGCCGTGCAGCGCGACCATGGCGTCGAGCGCGCTCTCTAGATACTCGCGCCGCGCCTCGAGCAGTGGCAGCAGATCTTCCGGCCGGGTGCGGACCCAGTGGCAACCTGCACCGGCTGCTGCCAACGGGTGGCGCCGTCGGGAGACGCACTCCAGGAGATGCGCACTTGCCCCGAGCTGAAGTCGGCCGGCCAGCGGACCCGCAGCTCCTGCTCGGAAAGGCGCTCTACCACCGGCCGGGCGAGCTCGGGAGCTTCGAGCGTGGCCCGAGGCGTGGCGCAGGCCAACGCCAGAGCGCTTGCGCCGATTCCAATCCACAGCGCGAGAGTGGCCGGCGCGCCGAGACGAGAGGGGAGGTGACGGGACGGCATGGCGGAGCGCCGGCAGCAGGGGGCAGCCTAGCGGGCTGCGCCGTCCCCGAAGAGCAGAGGCGCCACCTGCTTGCGGACTCCCGGATTGCGGAAGCGGAACAGGCAGCGGTCGCAGTAGTAGTGAAGCAGCTGCTCTCCCAGGAAGAAGCCCAGGACCAGGCCGACGGCCAGGCTCTGCTCGGGTGTGATGGAGGCCAGCAGCTGCTTATAGCGGAAGCCGTCCGTGTTGAAGAGCAGGAACTCCTTGTGCCGCTCGGTGGCGAGGTAGACCAGGCTGGCGATGAAGAGCAGCACCGCCGCGTGTCGCAAGACCGAGACGCCCGCCGAATCGCCTCGCGCCTCGTAGAACCGGGTGTTGATGCGTCCGACCAGGCCGATCGCGATCAGCCAGTGGCTCCACAGGTAGGCAAAGACGTAGAGCAGGCCGATCGTGGTCGAGTGGGCCGCCACCGCCGCGTAGAGCAGTGTGGGGTGCAGGAGGATGACCAGGATGTAGAGCAAGCGGGGCAGGGAGCGGCCGGGCTTGGAGAGCTCGAAGCCGGCCACGGCCAGGGACAGCACGACGGCTGCCACCACGCAGACGCGCGCCAGCGCCCGCAGGGTGCTGGCGTCGAGCCCCAGCACACTCGAGGTCAGCTCGGAGAAGGCCGTCGTGCTCACCACGCTCAGGTACACGACCGGCTGGATCACGTACATCATCGCGACGGTGAAGAGCTTGTCGATCTTGCGATCCAGAGCGCGCGTCTGGCCCGCCAGGCTTCGGTAGATGTTCAGCACTCCGAAGTCCTGGTTGCCGAAGTGCCAGAAGTGTCCGACCCAGAAGAGGCCGATGTAGAACGCGAAGGGCCAGAGGTCGAGGCCGGGCTCGCCGCTGGACGGATAGCGTTGGGTGCGGCTCACGGCGATTCCGAGCGCCAGGGAGGAGCCGGCGATCAAGGCCGGGATCCAGACGTAGCGGAGAGGGCTTGCGCGCCGTTCTACCGACAGCAGCGGCGAGAAGAGCACTATGTAGCTGGTCGACCAGGCGTGCAGCACCGACACCAGCCGGTCCGCTACGAAGACCAGCAGCACCACGCTCAGCAGCGGCTGCAGCGTGCTGGCCAGCAGGATCAGCGCCGCGCCCCAGAGCCCCGAGAACATCCAGAAGAGGTCCCAGCCGGGGGATTGGATCCAGCCGCTACGGGCGAAGCCCGCGGCCGGGAGGGGAGCCGGGATCGCCGCCATGCGCGGATGCTGGACCGCGACCTCGAGAGCGTCAAGCGAGCAGCGGCGTGGCGACGTCGAGAGCGCCAAGCGAGCAGTGGGCGACATCGCGAGCGCCACGCGAGAGTTGCCTTGGGTTTGCCGCGTGCTGGCGGGCTCGCTACACCCCCGCCGCATCCTTGCTGCCAGGCGGGAGGCGGGGTGTTCCCTGCCGTTCTCGGCGGCCACACGGGTCGGCCCGCAGCCGGCCAGCCAAAACCGGAGGGTTCCCCCATGCGATCGGTCCTCAGACTCCTCGTCTCCTTGGCACTGCTGGTGGGCGCGCCGCTGCTGGCAGTCGCCGCAGATTCCCCGGTCCTCAGACAGGTGGTGAAGAGCGGCGTCCTGCGCGTCGGCATGTCCGGGGACCAGCCGCCCCTGAACATGAAGAGCAAGGGCGGCGACATCATCGGGATGGAGGTGGACCTGGCCAACCTGCTGGCCAGCTCCATGGGCGTGAAGCTCCAGATCGTCGAGAAGCCCTTCGCCGAGCTTCTCGGGGCCCTCGAGGCGGGCCAGGTCGACCTGGTGATGTCCGGGATGACGATTACGCCCGAGCGCAACCTCAGGGTGGCCTTCGTGGGCCCGTACTTCCTCTCGGGCAAGTCGGTGCTCACGAAGTCGCAGAAGCTGGCTGCGATCACCGACGCGACGCCCATCAACGACCCCTCGGTCCGGCTGGCGGCCCTCTCCGGGTCGACGAGCCAGAAGTTCGTGGAAACGATCACGCCCAAGGCGAAGCTGGTGGCGGTGTCGGACTACACGGAGGGGGTGAAGAGCGTCATCGACGACAAGGCAGACGCTCTGGTGGCCGACTACCCCATCTGTGTGCTCTCCGTGCTGCGGCACGCGGACGCAGGGCTCGCCACGCTGATGACCCCGCTGACCATCGAGCCCATTGGGATTGCGCTGCCCGCCAACGATCCCCTGCTGCTGAACCTGGTGCAGAACTACGTGACAGCGTTGCAGCTCACTCCGGCCCTGGAGGCACTGCGCTCCAAGTGGTTCGACGACGGGTCCTGGCTCGAGCAGCTGCCCTGAGGCCGAACCCAGCCCACCGGGGCTGGGGCCTTCTGCCACGGCGCGCTGCGAATTGGCGCACCCGCTTCCCGCACGGTACCCACCCCGGGTGGTGGGGGGGACGCGAGCCAGCCGGGACAAGGGGGCTTCGGCCACCGTAGCGCTCGCCCTGGGCGCCTTGGTCGCGCTGACCCTGGCGGGCACGCTGGGCTTCATGATCACCGAGGGCCTGCGCTTCGTCGACGCCCTCTACATGGCGGTGATCACCCTGTCCACGGTGGGCTACCAGGAGGTGGCCCCCGCCACCGTGGCGGGGCGTGTATTCACCATCGGCTTCATCGTGGTGGGCGTGGGCACCGCGCTCTATACCGTGGTGGTCGTCGCCGAGTACCTGATCGAAGGACGTCTGCGTGAGGCGTGGGGGAGAAGGGCGATGGAACGTTCCATCCAGGGGCTGCGCGGTCACGTCATCGTCTGTGGCTATGGCCGTCTCGGTCGGGCGGTGAAGGAGCGGCTCGAGGCAGAACGCATGGACGTGGTCGTGGTCGATCCCGACCCCGCCATCGGTCAGGAGCTCGAGGCGGAGGGGTGCACGTACGTGACGGGATCCGCGCTGGAGGAGCCTGTCTTGCGACAAGCCGGCATCGCCGACGCCCGGGCCATCGTCGTGGCCACGCCGAGCGATCCCGACAACGTGTTCGTCGCGCTCTCGGCCCGGGAGCTCAACCCCGGGATCGCGGTCCATGCACGGGGGGAGACGGCGCCCGGCATGCGGCGGCTGCGCCTGGCGGGCGCCGACCAGGTGATCTCGATCCACAACGTGGGCGGCCAGCGCATCGCGAACGCGATCCTGCGGCCGGCGGTCGTGGACTTCATCGAGCTGGCCTCGCCGGCGGGGGGGCTGCCCTTCGATCTGGAGGAGGTGGCCCTGGCAGCCGGCTGCTCCCTGGATGGCGAGCCTCTGGGTTCGCTGGAGACCCATCAGCTGAACGTCTCTGTGGTCGCGATCACCCGGGATCAGGAAGAGACGCAGCTGATGCCGGGCGGGGACCACGTGCTGCGCGCCGGAGACCGGGTGGTGGCGGTCGGGGCGCGGGACCACCTCGCCCGCTTCGCCGCCCTGGCGCAGGCACGGATCTGACCCTCCCAGGCCCCGGCGGGCCGACTCCCGATTCCTGCATCCAGGAACTCCCTGCTCGGGTCATAATGGGGCTGTGGCCGCGCCCGCGGCGCGGGGAGGACGGCCAGCGACCCCTGGTGAGCCGGGGCGCAGGGAGGACGACCCATGTTCAAGGCCACGCAGGTCGTGATTGATGCGTTCGTCGAGCGGCTCGAAGACGCCTACCGACGCAACTACGGCTCCCTGGAGCGTGACAACTGCGAGATCCTGGCCTGGGCCGGCCGCATGGCGCTCGAGCGCATCGCGCAGACCGACGCCTTCTACCACACGGTCGATCACACGATCATGGTGACGCTCGTGGGCCAGGAGATCCTGCGCGGCAAGCACATGTCCGAGGGCGGTGTGTCGCCCAAGGACTGGCTCCAATTCGTGATCTCGCTGTTGTGCCACGACATCGGCTATGTGCGCGGCGTGTGTCGGGCCGACCACGATCGCCTGTGCACCACCGGGCGCGGCGACGAGATGATCACCTTGCCGCCCGGGGCTACCGACGCGGCGTTGACGCCCTACCACGTGGACCGCGGCAAGCTCTTCGTGCAGGAGCGTTTCGGGGGCCACTCCGTGATCGATGCCGATGTGATCGCACGCAGCGTCGAGCTGACACGTTTCCCGGTTCCCACTCTTGAGGATCGCAGCGAGACCAACGACTACAGCGGGCTGGTTCGCGCGGCCGACCTGATCGGGCAGCTCGCGGATCCGGACCATCTCCGCAAGCTGCCTGCGCTCTTTCAGGAGTTCGAGGAGACCGGTACCAACGCCAAGCTGGGCTTCAAGACGCCGGCGGATCTTCGCACCGACTATCCCAGCTTCTTCTGGAACGAGGTCCACCCCTACGTCCAGGACGCCATCCGCCACCTGAGCATCACCCAGGAGGGACGCCAGTGGACGGCGAACCTCTACGCCCAGGTGTTCGCCGTCGAGCACGGCTAAGTCTCGGCAGCCGCCTTGCGCAGGCTCTCGAACTCCAGGGCCAGGTCCTCCACCAGGTCGTGCAGGTCGGGCACCGCGTCCCAGTCCGCGTTGAGGCCCCAGTGCAGGCCGCCGTCGTAGCTGAAGAGCGCCATTCCCAGCGCCTGGTTGTGGGCCAGGGGAACCAGCGGGTAGATCTCCTTCATGGGTGCGCCGAGCAGGTACACCGGCTTCGGCGGACCCGGGACATTGGTGACGACCACGTTGAACGCGCGTTGTCGTGTGGCCAGCCGGGCGAAGGAGACGAAGAGCGAGGTCAGGGTCCGGTCCCCGAGCTCCTCCAACAGCTCGACGCCCGCGCGCTGGCGCGAGCGTTTGAGCTCGCGGGTTGTGGCGATCACCCGGGCCAGGCGTGCCCGGGGGTCGCGTTCAGCAATGGGAAGCTCAACCAGCAGCATCACCACGCGGTTGCCCGCCTGGCCGCGCTCGGCGGGGCTGCGAATGCTCATGGGAACCTGGGCACGGAACACGAGGTCTTCGATGCGCAGGCCGCGGCCGCGCAGGAAGCGGCCGATGGCGCCGGCGGCGGTGGTGAGCACCACGTCGTTGACGGTGCCTCCCAGGCGCGAGCGAACCTCGTGCGCGGCGGCCAGGTCGAAGCGCGCCCAGTCGAAGCGGCGGTGGGGCCCCACATCCGTGTTGAGTGGCGTCTGCGAGGTGGGGCGCAGGCCAGCCTTCAGGAGCTCGCCGAAGCCGAGGGCACCTTCCCGCAGCTGGCCGAGTACCCGCTGGGGCGAGCACAGGGCGCGCCGACCGGCGTTTGCGGCGGCCACGGGCCAGGCCCCGCGCCGCAGCAGCTCGTCGAAGAAGAGGCGCGAGGACGTCGGTGCCGGCCGTGGGATCCAGTTGCGGGTGGTCGGCTCGAGGCTTCTGTCGGGATCCGGGCGCAGCATGCCGGCGAGCAGCTCCATGCCCGAGATGCCGTCCACCATGCAGTGATGCGCCTTCACGATCAGGGCGAAGTGGCCGTCCGCCACCCCCTCCACCACCCACATCTCCCAGAGCGGCTTTCCGCGGTCGAGCTTCTGCGACAGGATGCGCCCGGCCAGGCGCTTGAGCAGCCGGATGCCCCCGGGCCGCGGCAGGCTCGTGTGCCGCAGGTGGTAGGAGATGTTGAAGCGATCGTCGTCCACCCACACGGGGTGGTCGAAGATGGGTATCCGGTCGAGCCGTTGCCGGAAGCGCGGGCTGCCGCGCAGGCCCCGCTCCAGTGCTTCGCGCACGCGCTCGATGTCGAGGCTGCCATCCTCGGCCTGGAGTGGCGCGGCTTCGAAGAGGGCTACCGCCGCTACGTGCATGTGCACGTGCGGTTCCTCGATCTCGAGGAAGAGATCATCGAGGGCGCTCAGCCGATCGTAGTGCCAGTAGGCCATGGGGGTCTGGACTTCACAGTCTAGTGCAGACTCGGCCGCTCAACCGGCGTGCGTGTGCGTTGCTAGACTTCTGGACGGGGGAAACGAGGAGAAGAGCATGGCCATCCTGGAGCGCTACGCCGCCTATGCGGACGCCTTCGAGGAGACCTACCAGGACGATGACTGGTCGCGGCTCGAGGCGTACTTCACGGAAGACGCCGTGTACGCGGGAGACTCCGCGGACGCCGAGGGCCGCGAAGCGGTGCTGGCGAAGCTGAAGAACGGCGTCGACAACTTCGACCGCAAGATGGACAGCCGCGCGCCAGACTTCCATACGCCCCGCGTGGACGGGCA
>Ga0255057_10001516_pt1 | contig 12941 bp, 16 predicted proteins | sample Cases_109_6_MG_FD_189022 | JGI IMG/M metagenome (GOLD analysis project Ga0255057, IMG submission 189022) | Seawater microbial communities from Amundsen Gulf, Northwest Territories, Canada - Cases_109_6 | ecosystem: Environmental > Aquatic > Marine > Gulf | place: Canada: Northwest Territories... | reverse complement strand
CGCCGCTCATCTGCCACTCTTGCCCATTGCGCCTTTCTTCACCGCCGCCGTCTGGTACAGCGCGATCCGCTACCATCGCGTACACAAACGCGGACACCTCGATCCCAATTGGGCACGAGAGCATCTGCCTTGGCACTACGACCACCACATGGGACCGAATCAGGAAGCCAACTGGTGTGTCACGCGACCTTGGTTCGATTTCGTTATGGGCACGCGCGAACCGTACGCGGGTACGCTGCGTGAGTCCCGCGATCGCGCCCGCCACGCCATGCCGGCATCCACGTGATGGCTGTGACTGCCACGTGTCTCTCCTTTCAGATCGGCAATCGGCCGGGCTCATGACGTAGGCAGGGCCACAACCGCAGCGACGATTGTGATCAATCCCATGACGCCCCAAATGGCGAGAAGGGTGTAACCCAGCTTTAGGTTCAGCGGGGTGCCGACCCGGAACCCGCGACGTTGTCACAAGATCAGCTCCTGCTGATCTTGCGCAACGCTGATCTCGACGAAAAGGTTTCGCTAGACAAGAAGGGATGAACAAGCCGTAATGACAAGGGCGAAGCTCCTTGTGATTCTGGGGAGGCGCCCACACAGCGGGAAAGGGGTTGGAGATGAGTCGTCGGCTTGTATTGGCTCTGCCATTCGTGGTTGCCGCGTTCGCGCTACCAGGCACCAGCACGACCACCAAGGCAGAGGAGGCCTACACGCTGCGGATCGCCTCACTGGCTCCGGCTGGTTCGTCGTGGATGAAGATCCTCAACGCGTGGAACAAGACGCTCCAAGAAAGAACCGACGGCAGGCTCAAAATGCGCTTCTACCCAGGCGGCTCCCAGGGCGACGAGCGCGACTTCGTGCGTAAGATGCGCGTTGGTCAGCTGGACGGCGGCGTCGTCACCATGACCGGGATGAGCTTGCTGGTCCCGGCTATGAACGTCCTGGTGCTACCCGGCTTCCTCGACACCTATGAGGAGCTCGATCGGGTGCGCGAGAGGATGGCTTCCACGTTCGAGGGCATGTTCGAAAAGGAAGGCTTCAAGCTGGTCGGCTGGGGCGATGCCGGCAAGACTCGGCTGTTCTCGGTGAAGCCGATCAAGCGACCGTCCGATATCAAGGCCATGCGCCCGTGGGTGTGGAAAGACGACCCGATTTTCGTGGAGTTCTACAAAGTCATTGGCGCAAGCGCGGTGCGGCTGGGTGTTCCCGAGGTGTACCCGGCGCTTCAGACTCGCATGGTGGACGTGGTCTCGTCCTCTGCCCTCACGGCGGTCGCGCTCCAGTGGTACACGCGGGTGAAGTACATGACTGCGCACAACTCGGCGATTATCGCGGGCGGCACGATGATGCGCAAAGAAAAGCTCGACGAGCTCCCGCCCGACCTTCAAGAGCAGTTCCAAAGCACTGCGGACCGGGCGCACGAGCTGCTCAACAAGGTCATTCGTAAGGATGACCAGAAGGCCTACGACGTCATCGTGAAGAAGGGCATCCAGCCCGTCGCAGCGGGTGACGCTCAACCCGAGTGGGACGCCGCTGACAAGAAGGTTCGTGACAACCTAACCGGACGCATGTTCTCGAAGAGCCTGATCGACGCTGTCGCCCCGGCTGCCGTCCCGTAGTCGTTAGCATGCGTCATGGGCTCGTTGCGCATCGAAGACGTCACGAGCCTGGCTTTCCTCGAAGGGCAAGGAGCGCGCGTCGCTCCAGTGCACGGACGCGTTTCCAGGACCCATCCGCGGGCAACGACAGCAGTCGGTGGTTCGAATCGAGCCGTGACTGGTGCCTCGAACAGTTCTGTGAGGCCTTCCTTCGCTTCCATGCTGGTGCTGGCCAGGGACTCGGCACGCTAGCGCGGCCTCTTCGGATCGAAGGGCGCTGACTATGGCATCACCCGCATGCTTTGCGCCCGAACTCTAGAGCATCGGCTCGCGCACTCTGCTCGCGACGAGTACCATGACCGCCATGGTCACCGACCTGGACGCTGCCTACCTGAAAGTCGCGACCTTCTTCGACCTGTGGTCTCGAACCATCGAGCTCCAGGTCCGCGAGCGAGCGGCGCGCGAGGCGGATCTATCCACCAAACGGATCTTGGTCATCTCCCCACCGACTGACCGCGGAATCCAACTCCTCGGCAAGGCAAACCGAGATGGCACCACGAGCCTTCTGTGTTTCTCTGATTCCGCTGCTGAGATCGCCGAACGCTACGTCAAGGCTCACGACGTCGAAAACGTAAAGATCCTGGTCGAGCCTTTCTTCAGGGTCCCTGACACTGACGGCGCCCTGGACGCGGTGTTCGCGAATTGCTTTTTCGACTTCCTCGGGCCTACGGACATCGCGCCTTGCGTGGCGGAAATCGGGCGCGTGCTTCGTCCCGACGGTTCCCTATTCGCGGCCTACATGGACTACCCGACACGCAGGCTCGGGCGGTTTTGGGACCACGCTCTAGCGCGACTGCCACGCTTGAGCCAAGGATGCCATCCTGTAGATATTCGGCCGGTTCTCGCGTCCAGTGGATTCCAGGTCGGTGCTGACGCCTCCACGACCCGGCTTGGGTTCCCGCTCAAGTACGTCGCGGCACGAGCTTAGCCACCAAGTCCCGGTCTTCGTGACCGTGGGAGCACTCGCGTCCCCATGGAAGGAGCCTCTGCGCCAGATCTGTGCACCGGACGCACAGGCTGCGGCCCCTGCCCCTGGCCGGCACACGCCGTGCGGACCGCGCAGCCAGTATGCGCTCCAAGCAGCCAGGCACATGTTTTGCACCCCTGGGTGGGCGGAGTTCGCAACATGGAGCCCCTGGCAAATTACACCCATCCGCTGGTCAAAGCGAAAGCAAAGGAGCTGACCACCGGTGAGCCAACGATCCGGGGCAAGCTCCAGCGGATCTTTCGCTACGTTCGGGACGATATCACCTTCTCCTATCCGCCTGAGGGGGATTTCGTTCTAGCCTCCACGACGATCCGAAGGCGGCGCGGGCAGTGCAACACCAAGAGCACGCTCTTTCTGGCGCTCTGCAAAGCCGTAGGCATCCCAGCTCGGATTCACTTCTCATTAATCAAGAGAGAGATCCAGCACGGCCCATTTCGGGGCCTGCTCTATCGACTCTTGCCCGACAGAATCTCCCACAGCTGGATCGAGGTCCAGGTCGATGGCAAGTGGCGCAGCATCGACTCGTTCATCAACGACCTCGCCTTTCACAAAGGTGCCGTCACCGAGATTCGGCGGCGCGGTTGGGAGACCGGTTTTTCAGTGACGCGAGCCGGGGGCGAACCCAGCGCGGAGCTGAGCCTGGATGGTGAGCGCTTCACGCAGATGGGTGCAGTGACCGACGATCACGGTGTTTGGGACGACCCGGCCGATTACTACGCCTCGGACCGCTACCGAAACCGGCCTGGTCGACTGAAGCAACTCCTCTATCGTTGGGCGATTCGAGGCGCCAACCGTCGAGTCGATGCGGTACGACGAGCCGGGCGGCTAGAGAAGGAGACAAAGATATGAATATGCGATCGTGCTGCACCCCCGACTCACCGACTTCGGACCGCTCGCAGAAGCAGTCGGAGGCAGCCCCTGTGCCTCAGGAGGAAATTGGGGCACTCTATGACTCTCTTGCTCCCGCCTACGACGCGTGGGCATTCGCCACGGAATCGAAGGCGAGAAAGCGGGCCCTTGAGCTTGCGAGGATTCAAGACGGTGAAGTGATCCTTGAAGTCGCGGTTGGGACGGGTCTGATGTTCGAGCGAATCCTTCAACGAAATCTGCACGGAAAGAACATGGGGATCGACCTCTCCGAGGGTATGCTAGCGAAGGCGAAAGAGCGCGCTCGCAAGCATGCAGACGCCGACTACGAGCTGAGTCTCGGCAACGCGATCGACCTCCCCGTCGAAAGCGAAAGTATCGATCTGTTGATCAACACCTACATGTTCGATCTGCTGTCCGAAGAAGACACGGCGAAGGCGCTCAGTGAGTTCGCGCGAGTTCTCAGGCCCGGAGGCAGAATGGTACTCGTGAACATGGCTCACGGTCGGACCCCGATGAGTCGCCTCTACGAGCACATCTCCCGATGGTCACCGCGAACGCTCGGAGGTTGTCGTGGCGTCGAAGTTGCACATGTTCTCCCGCACCATGGGTTCGCCATTGACGAGACCGAATACCATCAACAGTGCCTTTTCCCATCGGAGATCATCACCACTCACAGGGCCTGACTGGCTCCGGATCCTAAACCGAGCAGGGAACGACTGCACGGCCAGCCCCGAGCTCAGCAAGAAGCCACTCATGAAAGCCGTGAGCGAGAAGCCACTCGATTCGGTCACCTCGCCAAACGATCTTCTCGCCTTCGTAGGGGGACTTGCCAGACCCGAATTTTTCGAACGCGCTGTGTTTCACGTAGTCGAGATCTTTCCACACGGGCGCCTGTGAGCGCATCTCCCGATTCCAGTGAAGCAGCCTCGGGTGGGTGGATTCTTCGAGCAGAATCCCAAGCGGCTTGAGTGCTGAGATGTGAGGGAACAGCGCGAAATCTGCGATCGATAGATCGCCGCACACGAAACCTCCGGCATCGAGCGAATCCTCGAGCTGGGTGATAACCTTGAATAGGTCGCCACGCCCCGCCTGGAGCAACCCTTCAGGAGGCTCGTCTGGCCGTTCGTGCGTAGGCCAGGTCCAGATGGAGATGTCATGGATGATCGCGTCGAGAAGAGTGTCTGCAGCTCGTTGCCATCGTCGCGCTTTGGCGCGGTGCTCGGGCTCCACAGGAAAGACCGCAGGCGTCGGGAATCGGTCCTCCAGGTAGTAGACGATGTCGGTCGAATCGGTGACGGTGAAACCTCTGTCGACGAGGACGGGCACCTCCGCGCGCGGATTCACTTCGACTAGCCTGTCGTGCTCGCTGAGAGCCAAGGCGTCGACGGATTCAAACTCCAATCTCTTGAAGTGAAGCACCATCCGCACCTTTCGAGCGAACGGACTAAAGGGGTTGTCGAACAAGGTGAGCATGACGTGGTACCGAATGATGCCATTGAAGTCCCAGCTTTGAAACACATGTCGTCGGCACTAAACGGGTTTCGGTGCCTTTTCGAAAAAGCCACGACGCGCACGTCATGCGTTTCGAGCGATTAGCTGCACCGGCTGCGCCAATACGCGTTGCGCGCTCGCTCAGCCGTCGAAACTCAGGGGGCTGGCCCACGCCTCGCGCAATACCGCCTTGGGATCGGAATCGATGTTCTCGCCGTGGGACAGCACGATGCGGTCGAAGTCCCACGCCAAGATCCGTTCGAGGGAACGCTTTGCGGCACGCCTGTCCTTCCAACCCATTTGGTATTCCGGTGCGGGCTTGGGATTGTCCCACATATGAAAGACCACTTTCCACCAGAGCTTCAACTTCCAGTCGACCGAGCCCGACTGCTCCCCTATGTTTTCGAGCAGATCGGTCAGAATGAGAGTCTTCGATGGCTTGTGGAGAAACACCACTTCCCAGATGAATCGATTTCCTCGGACCAACACCTGATCGATTTCCTCGGCCCATGTGTCTGGCGCGTGATCGGACAGGAACCAATCGAACTCCAGGTCGGGTTGCTTGCGTTCTACGCCCGGGCAGATCCAAACAGTGGCCTCCGGGAATGTCTCTTGCCACGCTGCCACGTGGAAATAGTGATAGCTTCCGGGCGCGACCAGATGCGCGACTCGACCGAGGCGACGGATGCTTTGGGCGAGAGCCCCGTCGATGGGTGGCGGCGAGTGGACGACCAAGTCATCGCTCGACAGACGAATCACCGTCGCGCGGGCGTGGAAGTCCAGTCCAGCATAGTGAACCGGGTATTTCTTGAGCCAAATGCGATCCGGGACGAGCTCTTCAAGGGGCGTATCCAACGACGCTGACATGGCGGCCGCCTTCGCCCACGATGCTAACAGCCCCACCTCTCAAGATCGATCTCTTCGGGGCCCGAAGCACGGAGTAGGGTCTTGGTCGGCGCAACCCTGTTGGCCGACGCATGCTGCCGGTGCGAGTGCAATCGATCTCAAACGCGGGTTCGAGCGCGGAGTCGAGCATGCATCGAAGTTGAGGCGCTTGACGTGGCCCGACTGTCGCGTGCGAAGATCATGTACCCCTCGTACCTCGGAGCTTCGACGGGCAATCGATAGGATCTGCTCCTGCACCTCGGTCGGCAGCTCGCGGTCCATCAGTTGCTGAGAGGCGTCGTAACCTATGCGCGCTGCGCTGTAGAAAATGTAGACCGCGATGCCGATCGCAAATAGGGGATCTGCCCAGACCCAACCCTGAGCAGAAAGGAACAAGGCGACGATGATCCCAAGGTTGGCGAGCACATCGGTGCCGTAGTGTAGGGCATCGGCCCGAATCGCGGTGGATTGGGTGAGCCTGATGACCCGCCTTTGAATGAGCAGCACTCCTACGGTGAACACGATGGCGACCACCATGACGGCCACGCCCAGTGCGATGTCGTGCACCGCACGGGGAAATCGCAGTCGGTCGATCGCGTGCAACACCAGGAACAGTTCGTGCACGTGCTTTCATCTGTCACGAACGAGCGTTTTCCCGTCGCACTGTCCGTCAAGGGTACCTGGGCGCACAGAGCCGCCAAATCGAGTCAGTGGATCGAGTCTCGTGCCTCAGCATCAGAGGCACTGGCGAGCTCACGCCTGAGGAGTCGCATGATGCCCAACCCCAAGCCTCCGCCAACGAGGGCGGCGACGTTAAGCGCGACGAAAGACATGATGATGACGAGAAGTGCAGTATCCATGGGAAAATCCCCAATCGGTTCGGCGGGTGACTTGCTGGGGCTCGCGACCCGCATTCCTTAGATTACGAACCTGGCCACGATAACGCACTGCGTCAAGGGTTAAAGGCTGCGAATTTCCTAATAATAGCGTCATCGCCTGACGAAAAACTCAAGCATTCCTGAGCCGCGGATCGAAATCGGGCAGGGTCCGCAGTCATTGATTGACAGAACAGCCGGGGGTTACATGAGGTAGCGGTTTTCGACGGCCTCGATGATCTCGCCACGCTGGCCGATAAGAACACCCGCCGCGGGCGTACCAATCCGCCACCGAGCGGGGTGCATGGACCTCCAGGCATCAGATCGAATTCGCCAAAGTAGTTTGCGCGCGCGGCGGGCGAGGCGACGCTTCACTGGCACTGGCACTGCGCGCGACGCACGTTGTGTGGGAGTCGCTCGCGGTTGTACAAATCCAGACCGTCGTCAGATGCCCTTGTTTCGCATCATTCAGTAGCGACTACGCGGGCGTGGCTCGACCGTGAGACCGGCCTAGGCCCCAGTGAATCCGGGTTGCCGGCTCAACTTGGGACACGTGTCCCAAACTTCGACTCGATCGAAGACTTTTCGGATTGGGTGCGTCGCGTATGGGGAGCAGTACGCGTCGTATAAGACGAGAAGGCAGAGCGTCTCTTACCACACGTCCGCTTCAATCGATCAGGCCGTTCGGAAGCATGAGGTCTTCCAGGAAGAATGCAGCCAGGTCGTGGCGACCGGAGAGCCCCCCCTTGCGGTAGACCGCACGCGCTTGTTGGCGTGCGGTGTCCTCGGTCACGCCGCGCACCTCTGCAACCTCCTTGTGGCTCAGACCCTTGAGGAGCAGCAGCGCGACATCTTTCTCGGCAGGCGAAAGTTCCCAGCGTGCAAATTGGCGATCGAGAGCCTGTCCCAGCCCGCGAAGCAGGGCCTGCGCCTCCTCGCGCCAATGCGCCGCTTCTTGCCTCGAATGTTTTAGGCGTTCCGCGAGGCGCTCGGCCTCCAGCTGGGTCGCCCGCTCGCGGCGCATGATGCCCACCAACTGGCGCCCCATGCCGGCTGCGCCGGCCAAGCCGATGACGACGACCGCAATTTCCAAGAGCATATGGGAGATCGTCGTCCCCTCGTGGAGGTCTGCGAGGACATCGAGCAGGGCGAGCGCAGCGATCGTGACGAAGGTCGCAAGGAGCGCAAGCACGACTCGTCCCTCAGATGTGAGTCCCTCGATGTTCAAGGCCTTGGAATTCCTTCCGTATCACATCCGAAGGATAGCCCGCTGACCATGCTTGGAGCCATGCTTGAATCCGGAGGTGTTTTAACATGGATCAGCTCTTCTTCCATCCCAAAGTCGTGCATGTCCCCATGGCGCTCGCGGTGCTAATGCCACTGGTGGCCACCGGGACTCTCTTCGCAGTTTGGCGGGGATGGCTGCCGTCTCGCAGCTGGGTTGTCGTGTTCCTCCTGCAGGCTGTCTTGCTCGGTTCTGGCATTGCGGCACTCAAGACCGGAGAAACGGAGGAAGACCGAGTCGAGCAGGTGCTGGCCGAGCGGCACATCGAATCGCACGAGGAGGCTGCCGAAGCGTTCGTGTGGGCTGGCGGTGCACTGCTCGTCCTGATGGCCTTCCCATTGGTCCTGAGCGACGGACGCGTCCGCCAGGCGATCCTCCTAGGTGCATGGGTAGGGACGATTCTGGTCTTTGGCCTGGGCTACCGGACGGGTGAGTCCGGAGGGCGACTGGTGTACGAGCACGGGGCGGCGCGAGCGTACGCGGGAGGCTCGGGTAGCGTCGACGTAGCGCCGCCCGCCAGTCATGAGGACGACAGCGATGATGATTAGGGACGGGTCTTAACTAGTTTGCACCTCGAATCGGCGGGACCACGCTTTCCTTCCTACCGTTCACGGACTCCGAACGGTCTTCGCGGCCGATGCGGACGGCGCTCAGCAGCCAGTACTGCGAACCGTGGGCCCGACAACAAGAGAACTTTTTCTTATCGAAAAAAGTCACCGCATCCGTGGTGGTATGCGCTGGAGCCCGAAGCTCGTGATCGGATGGTGATTACCCTTCACTGCGCGTCGACCTCGAGGATTGATATTCGCGGTTGAGCAAGCGCCGTGCCAGGTCCCGTGCGGCGGACGCTCAGACGCCGGGGTCGGAGAGCGCCCGGATCGCGTACTCGACGAAGTCTGCTTCGGTGACCATCCCGACGAGGCTCCCGTGCTCCAGGACCGGAACGCAACCATATCCGTGGGAGCGCAAAGTCAGGGCAGCCTCGAGCGCCGGCGTGTCGGGCCGCACCGTTCGCACTTCCTTCGTCATCAGCCACCGCGCCTCGATCCATCGATTCATATGAGCCTGTTCGGGGATTGGCGCCCCGGAGAGAGATCCTTCCTGGCTTCGGAGCACATCCCGGTGCGACACGAGGCCTAGAAGTCGATCTTTCTCATCCACGACCGGGACGTGCCGGATGTGGTCCTCTTCCATCAACCGAATGACCTCGCGGAGGGGGCTGGTCGGTCCGACCGTCTTTGCGGGTGCGCTCATCAGGTCGCGGACCAGGAGCTGTGTCATGGGTCACTCACCTCCTTGTGTGTACTAAACAAAGCATGTTCCATGCCATCGCTAGAGCGGGAACCTCGCCCACGAGCAACTCCGCGTTTCCACTCCTCACTACTGGAGCTACCGTTCAACCAAGAAAGGGCTGAGTCTGTGTCTCATGACCTTCTGGAGACGTTGATCTCCTACGCGATGCCTTTGTTGATTACGGTCTCCTCCTTGGTGGCCGTGCTCGGAGATACTTGGGCCAAAGACGCGAAGCGGCTAACGCCAACCGGCATTACCGGGAGGTGAATAGGTGAGTAGCCCCGGTGGAGACCCCCTGCGTGCCAAGTACGCGATCACAGGCCGGTTCTACGACGTGCTGGACTATCCCTTTGAACGCATGTACCGGCGGTGGCGGCCACAGCTTCTTCAGGACGTTCGCGGCGAGGTGCTCGAGCCCGGGGTCGGCACTGGACACAACCTCGAGTTTTACCATCCGAGCGTGCACGTGACCGGAGTCGATCTCAGCCCTGTGATGCTGCGGCAAGCACAAGCAAAGCTAGGGCATGTGCACTGCGCGGTCGATCTGCGCGTCGATGACGCGACTCGGCTCGACAGTGTGCCCTCCGACCATTTCGACTGGATCTTCTCCACGTTCATGTGTTGTGTGATGCCGGACGAGCTGCAACCGAAGGCCCTGAAGCAATTCGCCCGCGTGCTCAAGCCTGGCGGCCGGTTTCGACTCCTCGAGGTTGTCTATTCCAGCGAACCCGAGATACGGAAGTGGCAAGAGCGTATTTCGACGCTTGTCGAGCGGATCTACGGGGCGCGCTTTGATCGAGAAACGCTCCACCACCTGGAGCAGGAGCCAAGCCTGCGCGTCACCGCGACACGGTACCTGAAGTGGGAGAGCTATCTGATCATCGACGGGGTCTGCACAAAGAACAGCCAGCAGTGAGCGTCGCCGGCAGGCACTCGAGAAACTCGCTAGGCAGCGATTTCGGCGACGCGCATGCTTTGCGCTTTCAGCGTGCACCCGCGAATCATCCGCGGTCACCTAGGCTTCGCCTCGCCCATGCCGAACGCATCCGGTTCGCGTCCGCATTTCGCTGAGCACGACAAAGCCGGGGCTTCAGTGTTGGCATGCGGTATGCAGCCCTGAAGCCCGTAGATTGGGGCCTACCATGAAACAACAACTCAAATTCGCTGCGTCTGCACTCCGCGTGGCGCCACTAGGGTTGAAGGCGGATCTCTGGTGGACCTCTATCGCCACTCGCCAGAGCTGCAGCGGGTGCGCAACCCAGCAAACTACACAGGACGCTGCGGTCGCTGCGACTTCAAGTGGGTATGCGGCGGATCGCGCGCGCGCGCTTTCGCGATGACTCAAGATGTGCTCGGCGACGATCCGCTCTGTGCCTATGAGCCTCAGGGCGAACCGAACGGCCCGCCCCCGACACAGACAGGTAAGCGCACGCGTAAATGCTAATGTTATTGACTTGTGAATACGCACTCGTTGCGTGGCGAACTGCTAAACGAAGAAGCTGCGGCCATTGTTGGTGGGGATCACGTGCGAAGTCCGCGAAGCACGCTGGCACGCCGCCTGCATCAGTAGCCTCCTGACTGATGGCGAGGGCGCGTCCCTCAGACCGCCCTCGCGATCGAGAGGTTGTGATGCGGTCCTTAGGCTCACCGTGACTAACACGCTCATCATTCTCAATGACCCGCCCTATGGAACCGAGCGGAGCTTCAACGGTCTACGATTGGCCGGCTGGCTCTCCAGGCGCAACGGTGTCGACGTGCGCGTCTTTCTTACGACGCAGCCGCATGCGCGAAGAGCGGTCAAACGGTCCCGAAGGGATTTTACAACATCGAGCACATGCTGGAGGCCGTGATAAGGCAGGGTGGCCATATCGGCGTATGCGGCACGTGCATGGACGCCCGTGGCATTACCGACGCGGAGCTCGCAGAGGGGTGCCATCGCAGCAGCATGGATGAGCTGACTGAGTGGGCGCTCCGGGCCGACAAGGTGGTGGTCTTCTGACCGCGACAAGGAGTGAAGTCATGCACAGCAATCAGACCATCGTGATCTTGGGCGGGGGTGTCGGTGGGGTCGTATCGGCGGTCGAACTGCGCAAGAAGCTACCGAAGCAACATCGCATTGTGCTGGTCGATAGACTGGAGCAGCATCTCTTTGCCCCGTCGCTCTTGTGGCTGATGATTGGGCAGCGCACGGCCAAGCAGATCTCGCGTCCGCTCGAACGACTTCAAAAGAAGGGCATCGAGGTGGTGCGGGGCGAGGTCGAGCGTGTCGAACCGGACGAACGACGCGTGACGGTGAACGGGGAGAGCATCACCGCAGACCATCTCATCATTTCACTTGGCGCGGAGCTCGCCCCTGAAACGATCCCCGGTCTTGCGGAAGCGGGGCACAACTTCTACACGCTCGAGGGAGCCGAAGGGCTTCGCGACGCGCTCGGCCGGTTCCGCTCGGGCCAGCTCACCATACTGACGGCGGCGCCCGCCTACAAGTGCCCCGCAGCTCCCTACGAGGCGGCCATGCTCCTCGAATACCACTGCCGAAAAAAGAAGATCCGCGAGCAGACCCAGATCGATTTCTATGCCGCCGAGCCCTGTCCGATGGGCGTGGCCGGTCAGGAGATATCCGCCGCCGTTCGCAAGATGGCGGAGGATAAAGGCATTGGCTACCACCCCGAACATCAGGTCATCGAGGTGGATCTGGAGCACCGGCGGATCGCCTTCGCCAACGGGGCGCAGGCTGACTTTGATGTGCTCGCATACGTGCCGCCGCACCGCGCGCCTCACGTTGTGCGCGACGCCGGGCTGGTGGGGGATAGCGGTTGGGTCTCAGTAGACCGCCACACGATGGAAACGCAGTATCCCGGTGTATACGCCCTGGGCGACGTGGTGGGGATCCCGCTCGCCCTCGGAAAGCCGCTTCCGAAAGCGGGCGTGTTTGCGCATGGCGAAGCCGAGGTGGTTGCGCAGAACATCGTGCGCTCAATCATTGGGAAGGCCGAGCCTGCTCGCTTTAATGGCCACGGCGAATGCTTCATCGAGGCGGGCGACGGCAAGGCCGGTTTCGGCAGGGGCAATTTCTACGCCGAGCCATTTCCCGAAGTGAGGCTCCACAAAGTTGGGCGCCGGTGGCACGCAGCCAAGGTTCTATTCGAGAAGGACTGGCTACGGAGGTGGTTCTAGCTGGGCCAGTCATCTGGTCAGGCGCAGCCTTGGCGAAAAAGGTGCACCGAGCCGTCGTTGGCGACGCAAGCTGTGCGACCTTTCTCAAAGCCGTGACACAAAAAAGTGGAGCCAGGGAGAGTCCCGGAACCTGGCACTCGCCTTGCATAAAGCATGAATGTGGAAGACCCAACCACAACAAGTTTCATGCGCTCGCTTTGTATGGGTCAGATCGAAGAAGATCTGATTTTGCCCTTACCGCAGATGGCAGACAGCGAAAAGGATACGCTGCGCGATGTCGGCGGGGCGCTTGAAGGCCTCTTGACCCCTCGACGGGAAGATTTCCGCACGTGGGATCGAGAGGGCGATTTGCCTCAGGCGTTTCTCCAAGAACTTGGGGAGTTCGGCATGTTCGGCCTGGTGATTCCAGAGGAACACGGCGGGAT
>Ga0255057_10001515_pt1 | contig 12947 bp, 9 predicted proteins | sample Cases_109_6_MG_FD_189022 | JGI IMG/M metagenome (GOLD analysis project Ga0255057, IMG submission 189022) | Seawater microbial communities from Amundsen Gulf, Northwest Territories, Canada - Cases_109_6 | ecosystem: Environmental > Aquatic > Marine > Gulf | place: Canada: Northwest Territories... | reverse complement strand
CTTGGGCCTGGTTCGGCCCGGGGAAATCGCCTACCAGTTCCGGAAGCGGTAATCCGTGGGCTCCAGAATGGGACACGGCACCCTATGCCGGTCCCGTCCCCTTGCGCATGCGGCATTGCAGCCCCCCATTTCCCTGACATTTCAACTCCTCCTCACCGGTGCTTTGCTAATCGGAGCAACGCACGCCAGCGAACGGACAGAGAATTGGCAAACCACCTTGGGCCGGGATCATCCGCTCACCGGGCGGATCTGGGATGTGGCGGCTGCTCGCTTCATTGATCCTGCAACTCTTGTGGAGCGCCTGGCCCCAAGCCGGTTCGTCCTGCTCGGCGAGAAGCACGACAATCCGGATCATCATCGGCTCCAGGCATGGCTGCTCCGGTCCATGATCGCTGCCGGACGTCGCCCCGCCGTAGGATTCGAGATGTTCGATATTGACCAGGGGCCAGCCGTTGACCAGCATCTGGCCGTCGCACCAACCGACGCCGCCGGTCTCGCGGACGCCGTCAACTGGGACCGCTCCGGCTGGCCCAACTGGGCGCTCTATCAACCGATCGCCGAGGTCGCCCTGGAGGCGGGACTTCCGATCGTCGCGACGAACCTTCCCCGGGACATGGCGCGGGCCCTCGGGCGAAAAGATCTGGCTGCGGTGGAGGCCGGAACGGTCACCCGGCTGGGCCTCGACCAGCCGCTCCCACCCCAGATTCACGCGGAAATGGCAGCCGAGATCCGCGATGCCCATTGCGGTTACGCTTCGGAACCAACGGTCGAAGCCATGATTACCGTGCAGCGGGCTCGGGACGCACAAATGGCTGACAGCCTCGCCGCGGCGGGCCAGCAGGACGGTGCCGTGCTGATCGCCGGCTCTGGGCATGTCCGAAAGGATCGTGGCGTCCTGGTCTCCCTCGCCCTCCGCAGGCCCGGGGCGACCGTCGCCAGCTTGACTTTTCTGGAGGTCCGGAAAGGCGAAATCGAGACCGGGGTGTACGCTTCAGATTTCGGGGCTGGCCCGTTTCCGTTCGACTATGTTTGGTTCACCCCGCGCTTGGATGACCTAGACCCTTGCGCGAAATTCGAAAAGCAGCTCGAGGGCTTGCGGAAGGAAGATGAAGGGGTGAACGACTGACGGAAGACAAGAGGTCGGCCAAATGAAGGAATATGTTCTCAAGACGACCAAGGCCCCAGTGGATCTCTCGGGCTACGAGGCCGAGCTCAATCCCGCTCAACTGCAGGCGGTGACCGCTGGTCGCGGTCCCCACCTGGTGATTGCAGGTGCCGGCAGCGGTAAGACTCGTGTCATCACCTACCGGGTGGCTTACCTCATCGATCAGGGGACGAACCCTTCCCGGATCCTGCTGGTCACCTTCACCAACAAAGCGGCCCGCGAGATGCTGCGGCGAGTGACTGAGGTGACCCGTGGCGACAGTACCCAGGTTTGGGGGGGAACATTCCACCATATCGGCAACATGATCCTTCGCCGTCATGCCACCCTCGTCGGCCTCACGAACAGCTACACCATTCTCGATCGAGAAGACGCCAAAGAACTCCTCCAGGTATGCGTGACCGATCTGGGGATTTCTGTGACGAAACATCGCTTTCCTAAAGGAGATGTGCTCCAAGACATCCTCAGTACCGCCATCAACGCTGAGCGTTCGGTCGCCCACGTCCTGGAAGACCGCTACCCCTTTTTCACCCTCTTTGAGGCGGAGATCCTTGCGATCGGTCGGCGGTACCGGGAGCGAAAATTCAAGGACAACCTGGTCGACTACGATGACCTCCTCTCGCTCTGGCTCCGCCTGTTGAAGGAACATCCCGAGGTGCTGGACTCTTACCGGCAGCGGTTCCTCCACGTTCTCTGCGACGAGTATCAAGACACCAATGCCATACAGGGGGAAATCCTGGACCTGCTGGCTTCGAATCACCGGAACCTCATGGTCGTGGGGGATGACGCCCAATCGATCTTCGCCTTCCGCGGGGCGAAGTATGCCAATATCCTCCGCTTCACCGAGCGCTATCCCGATGCCCAGGTCCACAAGCTGGAGACCAATTACCGGAGCACGCCGGAAGTGCTCGACCTGGCCAATGCCAGCATCCTCCATAACATCGACCAGTACCACAAGACCCTGAGACCGGTTCGACCGTCTGGGCCAAAGCCTGCCCTCACCTCCCTCACCGATGAGGAGGAGCAGGCCGCCTTCGTCGCCCAACGCGCGCTGGAGCTCCGGGACGAGGCAATTCCCCTCAATGATATGGCCGTGCTTTACCGGGCCCATTTCCAGAGTATTCAACTGCAGCTGGAACTGACGAGGCGTGGCATCCCCTTTGACATCCGTTCCGGGCTCCGGTTCTACGAGCAGGCCCACGTCAAGGACGTGGTCGCCTACCTTCGGATCGCCGTCAACCCCAAGGATGAGCTGGCGTGGAAGCGCGCGGTGAAGCTCCACCCGGGTATCGGCAATGCCACGGCTGAGCAGATCTGGCAGGCAGTCGCTGGGCAAAGTGGGCAACTGGATTTAGAGGCACTCAAGGCACTCGCGCCACATCTGGGGTCGAGAGCCCGGCGAGGGTTCCAGGAGTTCCTGATCTTGTTGATCAGGCTCTTTGCCCTGCCCCAGGCTCCCGCCGAGATGATCGACACCGTGCTCGACGGTGCCTACCGGGAGTATCTGAAGACGCGGTACCCCAACTGGGCTTCTCGGCTCGAGGACTTGCAGCAACTGGCGATCTTCGCCTTGCGCTATCCTTCACTGGAGGCGTTTCTCACGGAACTCTCCCTCACCGGGGTGATCACCGGCGAGGATGTGGTGTGGGATGAGCCCCGGGATGAACTTTTCATCCTATCGACCATTCACCAGGCCAAGGGCTTGGAGTGGGGCGTGGTCTTCCTTATCTGGCTGGTCGACGGCTGGTTTCCTTCTGCAGCGGGGCTCCGCGAGGAGGGCGGGCTTGAGGAAGAGCGACGTCTCTTCTATGTGGCGACGACGAGGGCCAAAGAACATCTCTACCTCTGCCATCCGCAACGCGCGACCGATTTCCGCCGACGGGAGCTCATCCTGAAGCCCTCCCGGTTCGTGCAGGAGATCTCGGACAACCTCTACGAGCAATGGCACGTCCGCGTGGAGTAAGGAGACGCCACCCTGGCAGCCGACACGATCAAGATCGGGACCTCCGGATTCAAGTACGCCGACTGGAAGGGGATCTTTTACCCGGCCAAGCTCCGGGACCAGGATATGCTCGCCTATTATGCCCACTGCTTCGATACGCTCGAGATCAACTTTACGTACTATCAATTGCCGGACCCCAGGACCCTGGAGGCCATGGACAGAAAGGCGGGCGGTGAGGTAACCTTCAGCGTCAAGGCCCATGCCGATATGACCCACCGGCGCGAAAATTTTCAGACCGCTGCGCCCGCCTTTCGCGAGGCCATCCGAGTCCTCGAAGATCGGAAGAGTCTGGGATGCGTCCTGGCGCAGTTCCCCTATAGCTTCTGGAACAAAAAAGAGAGTCGGGAGCATCTCCTCCGCCTCCGGGAGGCCCTCGCTGGGATCCCCCTCGTGGTGGAGTTTCGCAACGCGTCTTGGTATATCCCAGCCGTTTTCGATTTTCTACGCGAGCAGGAGATGGGTTTGTGTTGTGTCGATGAGCCGGAGCTCCCCAAACTGCCGCCGAGGATCGTTGAGGTGACCAGCGATGTTGGCTATGTGCGCTTCCACGGCCGGGCAACGGAGACGTGGTGGGAGCACAAGGAGGCGTCGGAGAGGTACGACTACCTTTACGGCGAGGGAGAGCTCGAGGAGTGGGTGCCCAAGATCAGAACGTTGGCGGACAAGACGAAAATCACCTTTATCTTCTTCAACAACCACCCTCGCGGCAAGACACCGGCCAATGCGTACCTGATGAAACATCGCTTGGGCCTCCCTGTTGGGACGGTTCCGAGAACCCTCGCCGAGCACTTTCCCTCCCTCAAGGCGCTTAGCACCGAGGGGTTCGCCCCCGGTGATCTGCCGCTGTCATAACCGCGAGATCCCCTTGGGAAATTGAGAAGAGATCAGAGCGAACAGTACCCGATCTCCGGAACCCGAAGCCTGCCCAGGATCGGTTGCACCGGGGAGACGAGTGTGCTACGGTCGATGGAAGTTCAGGTCAGAAACTTCATTAATAACGAAGGAGGTACTCTATGGCAGCACAAGGCTGGCCTCCGGGAGGTGGGAGGCCTCCCGTGGACATCCGGGACCTCATCGAGCGGTTCCTGGGGCCACTTCGCGGCCGACGCGTGCCCTTTGGGGGCATCGGGGGCATCGTGGTCCTCGTGCTGGCGGTGGTCCTTCTCTGGTCGAGCTGGTTCACCGTCCAGCCAGAGGAAACCGGTGTGGTCCAGCGCTTTGGAAAGGTCGTTCGGACGGAGGGCCCGGGTCTACATTTCAAGATTCCCTACGGAGTTGAAACGGTCCGCCTCATCCCAACAGCGCGAGTCCTCAAAGAGGAGTTCGGGTTCCGGACCGAGGTTCCAGGGCGACGGACCCGATTCTCGGCGAGGCAGTTCCTGAATGAGTCCCTCATGCTCACCGGAGATCTGAACGTCATCGATGTGGACTGGATCGTTCAGTACCGTATCGATGACCCAGGAAAATTCCTCTTCCGAGTTCGGGAGCCGGTAGACACGATCCGGGACGTGTCCGAAGCGGTCATGCGGCAGGTGGTGGGCAACCGCCTGGGAAGCGACGTCTTGACCGTCGGCCGGGAAGCCGTCCAAGAAGAAGTCAAGATAGAGATGCAGAAGATTTTGACCACTTACGAGACCGGGATCCGCATCACCTCGGTCAAGCTCCAGGATGTCACCCCACCAGACCCCGTCAAGCCCGCCTTCAACGAGGTGAACGAGGCACGGCAGGACAGGGAACGGACGATCAACCAAGCCCAGGAGCAAGCCAACCGCGAGATCCCCAAGGCGCGGGGAGAGGCGGGCCGGACCATCGCCCAGGCCGAAGGCTTTGCCCTCGAGCGCGTGAACCGGGCCAAGGGCGAGGCGAACCGCTTCCAGGCCATCCTCGCGCAATATCGGCGGTTCCCTGAGGTTACGCGGAAGCGGCTCTACCTGGAGGCGCTGACCACGATCCTCCCTGCGGCCAAGTCTCTGTACATCGTGGACGCCGACCAGAAGGCCCTGATCCCCTGGCTCTCCCTGGAATCGGGTGTCAAGCAGGCGCCAGGAGGGATGAAGCCATGAAGAGGACGCTCACGATCGCCGTCGGTATCCTCGGACTCCTGGTCTTCCTGGCCCTGTCCGGCGCCTTTTACACCGTGCAGGAGGGTCAGCAGGCCATCATCCTGCAGTTCGGCAAGGTCGTCGGGGACCCGGTCACCGAGGCAGGGCTCCACTTTAAGATCCCACTCGTCCAGAAAGTCCTTCTCTTTGAGAAACGGCTCATGATCTGGGATGGGGACCCGGAGGAGATCCCGACCAAGGGGCGCGAGTTCATCAAGGTGGACGCCACGGCGCGCTGGCGGATCGCCGACCCGAGGAAGTTCCTCGAGAGCGTGGCGTCGGAACAGGGGGCCCAATCCCGCCTCGATGACGTCATCGACTCCGCGGTCCGAAGCCAGGTCTCGGGCAACACGCTGGTGGAACTGGTCCGCAGCGCCTCGTGGGTGATACCGAAGGAGAAGGTGCTCGAGGAGGTCCCGGTGGAGCGGGAGGAGGAACTCAAGAAGAAGATCATCCGCGGACGCGAGGAGCTCACCCGCGCCATCCTGGCCGAGGCCCGGAAGGTCGTCCCCCAGTTCGGTATCGAGCTGGTCGACGTCCGCATCAAGCGCCTCAACTATATCCAGAGCGTCCGGGAGAAGGTGTACTCGCGAATGATCTCCGAGCGAAAGCGCATCGCCGCCCGGTTCCGCTCTGAAGGGGAGGGGCAGAGCGCCGAGATCGTGGGTACTATGGAGAAGGAGCTTCGCCAGATCGAGTCTAATGCTTACCGGCGGGCCCAGAAGATTCGAGGGAAGGCGGACGCCGAAGCGACCAAGATTTACGGTGAGGCCTTCGGCAAGGACCCGGAATTCTACGCTTTTTCCAGGACGCTGGAGGCGTATAAGGAAGGACAGAACGAGAACTCCGTGCTGATCCTGACGACGGACAGCGACTACTACCGGTACCTCAAGCAGGCACTACCGGGCAAGAAGCGACCGGGCCGGCGATAATCCCACGATCACCGTTGACCGACGACCGACGACCGTTATCCGATGACCGTCAGAGATCAGAAGTTTTTTATAATGGGCTGGCGAGTCGGATGACCCTCCCGAGGCTGAAACAAAACGACACTATAGGAGAAAACAGCACCTGCAGGACCTGAGCGACATTGCCGAAAGCGGCGGGGCCCCTCGGCTGGCAACGGCCTGGGAAACCGAGGCGCGATCCGTGCCCATGTTCTTTGCACGGATCGTGAACACGGAGGGACCCAGGACGCAAGCCGCCGAACAGGGTCGCCGCGAGAGGCCCGGAGCGAAGGGCCAAAGGTACTGTTCCAACAGAATCAGCAACCCGCGGAATTTTCCGCCGACGAAGGATGATTTCCCGAGCCGGCTTGCGGGTGCAGAGACCGAGTCGTCATCCTCATCGGAATGAGCCGGAGACCGACGACCGAAAAAGCCTTTTCGTCACTGACGGTCATCGGATAACGGTCAACGGTCATCGTTAACGCTATACGTTGCGGTCAAAGCTCATCTTCTCGAGCATCCCGTCGAGCTGCTTCTGGGCTACGACCCGTGCATCCTCCAGCCGAGAGCGTTCCGCCCGCATCGTCCCCAGCTGGTTTTCCTGTTGCTCGAGCTGCCGGATGTAACGCAGCCTGAGGTTGGCTTCCTCGGGAGTGCGTCCTAGCCGCCGTAGGTTCTCCCGCACCCGCTGCTGGTCCCGAAAGATTTCCTTCTCATCCTTTTCGAGCGCGGCGATTTTCTTGTTTACGTCGTCAATTTCATTCTTCTTGGCCACGATCCGTTGAAGCGCCCGCTCAATGTCGGCATCGATCGTCTTCTGCCGCACCCAGAGGGTGATTTGCTCCGGCGTGACGTTGCGAATGGCGTACGTCGTTTGCCGGGGATTTTCCTCGCGCACGGTAAATTCCGTGGTGGTCTTCGGCTTGGCCTCGACCCGAAACCTGTGGTAGCTGGCAGTTGATTCGGCAGCCGGTGGCGTGCCCACGAGGGTCCAGCCGGCACGCACGGGGTGTTCCACCACCACGGTCCGCATCTTCTCGTCATTATTGCGAATGACGTAACTCTTCTTCTCCCTCACCTTGACATGGAGCCGCATCACCCCGCGATGGATTGCCACCCGCTCGACCCGCTGGCGTTCGGTGCCCCGGTTCGTCGTGACTTCGAGACCCAGGTCGAGGGCGTAGCTGAGCAGGCGGCTCTCCTTGGGATTGATCGTCTCGGTCACCCCCTCGCCTGCGAAGGCGCTGCCGTCAATCACGGAAAAAGAGCCAGCATCAAGCGTCAGCCCGCTATTATTCTTGAGCCACATGGCCAGTCGCGGGCGTCGCTCGCCGGATTTCTCGTTGTACAGTGAAACTTTCTCGCCGTCGACCTCAGTGTGAATAATCGGCAGCAGGGCCGATTGGTTCCGCCGGATCGTGACCGGCTGGCGCAGTCGGTATTCGAACTGCTCCCCCAGCGCCTGGGCCCGCGCCACCTGTGACACCTGCTGCCGCATTACATCACCAAGGCGCCCGGCGATAGACTCCGCAGGCGCTTCGGCCTCGAGAGCCGGTTCTGGTGCTGCGGGTGCCGACTTGGCCGCCCGCTTTCGGTACGCACGCAACTCATCCCGCGATCCTTTCCCGGCCACAAACCCTTCCCCGAGCGCCCCTCCGAGCGAAAAATTCAGTGCAGTCACCCGGCCGCTGTGTACCGTGATCTGACGGTACCCTGCTTGGCCGAACGAGGGATGGTGGGCTTGGATCCTGTACGTTCCCGGCGCGAGACCGCCTATCCGGAAGCGACCACTCCCGCCGGTCCTGCCCTGCTGCACCACCGCGCCGTCCCGGCTGAGGACCCGCACGGTGGCCCCGGAGACGGGGTTCCCATTCACGTCCCTCACTATCCCGGCCACTGCAGCTTGGCCCGCCGCAACCTCCAACGTGGCTTCATGCGTTTGCGGCGTCACCTGCACTCCCCGTGGCAGTGGAACCACCGGCCGCCGCGCGTAGAGTGGCTGCGAGAGGTTCTGCACGAAACTCACCGGGGCCCCCGCCACCAGCGAGAGGTTTACATCCACCCAGTCCATGGGCGTGGTGTTATCCACGATCGCCCACCCTTGGAGGAGTGGCTTCTCTTTGTCGTCGAGCACGATGCGATACGTCGTCTTCCAGATGGGCGCCTCCGAGGTGTAGCTGACGTAGAGCTCTCGGCTGCCCGAGCCAACCGTGTGGATGCGCAGCCGGCGGACGTCGCGCCGATGGGCCGAGTCGAGCAGATCGAGGTAACGACCCACATCGCTGGCCAGTTCGCGATCCAAAAGCGTGAGCGTCTCTGCCGAGGCCAGCTCGACCGTCCGCACTTCGCCCTTCGAGGTGAACACCGTGACTTCTACAATCTCCACCACCGAGTTGCCCTCCACCTGCTTGCGGCGCACCTCGGCCCCCATCAGCTTCCCTGCCACGGCCCCTCCCGGCGCGCGAATCTCGACTTCGGTCCCCCGAATCTGGTTCAGGAAACTCACCAGCCCCTGGCCTGAGCCTAACTGGATGGGGAGTTCGGCTAGGCGCCGGGAGAGCGGCGCGGTCGAGTCGTATGTGACGCCCGTCACCTGCCCCTTCCCCAGGTCAATCACCGTCAGTGACTTGAGCACATCGTTCAACTGGGTGCTGGGCAGTACGATCTCCACGTCCTGCGCGCCCTGTACTGTACCCAGATGTTCGAAGTAGCCCATCCCGTTCTTGTAGAGCACCACCTTGCGCAGCGTGAGCGGCACGGCAGATTCCGCCGCGCCCACCTCTGGTGCCGGGAACACTAAAGCCAGTATGCCGACCAGCGCCATCCACTTCCGCATTAATCTCCTCCCTTTTGTCTTCCCTTTCTCACGCATATCCTGCGCCTGGTCCACTTGAATGAGATCCGCAACTGTACTTGCCCCATCGACGCTAGCAAGACCAGGGCCAAGTCATCCCATAGACAAATAGGTTTGTCCCTTCTCTCGTTTAGACAAGCTTGAACGTATGTAGTTCCGATCCGAGAGCGGAGGACGCGACCTGAGCCTAGGGAAGACCGGATCTAGAAGAGTGTCTGACCCCTCGGAAGGTGAGGTGGGTTCTTGAGAAACGCTGATGACGGCTCCAGCATCGAGCCCTTGGAGGCACAAGCTCAGCGAGGTACCCGGAACGGAAGCCGGGGGGTTAGCGAAAGTCCCCCTCCCCGAACCGCAAGCCCCACCCGGTTGACCGAGGGTCCACTGCGATGGTCTTGTCATACCGGCCCACGAGCCGCGGGCCGAACTGGGTGTCCACAAAGGCTTGAGCAATAATCCGATGCTGCCCGATATCCAGATTGGCTGGCTGCGACTCATTGGGCCCGAGCCAGACCGCGGAGGAAGGGTTCTGTTGCCCTGGATCGCCATCGATAAACACGGCGACCCGCCACCGCGTCGCATTCGCTAACTCTCCCCGGGTCGGATCCCCTAAATACTGCCCAGGGACCGAAATGCCCGCCGATGGCTGGGGGTACGCTGTGGCCCCCGGTGGCACCGGGGAAGGTACTCCCCCTCCAACGCGCTGCTGCTGTTGTTCCTGAATCGCTCCCCCAACGAGGGCACCGCTCACCCCTCCAATCGCTCCCCCGATGAGGGCCCCAGTGCCAGCATCGCCGGTCTGACTTCCGATGATGGCGCCGGTCCCGGCACCGATGGCTGCACCGGTGAGCGCCCCCTTCTCCCGGGTCGTCGCAGGTCCCCCAGCACACGCGCTTGTCAAGAGGAGTGCTGCCGTCACCACACTAATCGCCCTAATCCTCATTTGCTCCTCTTCCTTGGTAAAGGCCACCTCCGGAGCGGTGCCCTTGCTGTTTGTCCATGGGTCATCAATCGCAATGCCGCTGCCAACCCCCTGGTACCCAGAGTTGATAATAGGACGTGAAGCTGTTTTGCGTCCGGGTCTGAACCTCCCACCGCCCTGGGACCCAGTGATCTCGACACACCGGCGGTCGGTAGTAGACCGGCTGGTACACGACTCGGGGCGTATGCAGGGCCCCGACCGCCAGGACCGTGGCCGCTCCGGCTAGGAAGCCCCCGGCGTAGTGGCCCTGATGGTACCCGTGGTGAAACTTTGGGTGAACATGGCGATAGACATAGTGCGCGTCGTCGCGTCCGTGGTGCCTGTAATGCCGACCTCGCGCCTCAGCTGGTATGACTATTCCGCCCAGCACGAGACTCCCTATAAGAAGACCAAGTGTGCAGTGTTTCATTTTTTTCCCCTCCTTCCCTTACCCGGGTGCCGATTGGCGGCCCGTCGCAGCCGGACGACATCGTCTCGGCTCTCTGGCCGGCTGGGATGCTTGCCTCGTCACCTGGTTAGACGACGGGTCACCCAAGTTTGTTTAATGGTGCAGAGCAGAGGGTATTCTCACCGGCGATGACAAAAATCCACACGATCATTGCCACCCTCTTCGGAGACCGGCACCCTAATTTGAGGGAGTTAGGGTTGGCACTTTGTTTGCTACTCAGAGTAGAGAAAGATCGCTTTGTCGGCCCTCGCAGACTTGGGTGGGGAAAAGAAGGGAGGTAATAGGGTCTTGCCATCCATAAATCAAATCAATCTCCGTTCAGGGAAGTACCGGTGCAGCGATTGTGGCTACGAGGTCGTTGTGAACAAAGGGGGAAGATTTCCCCGGTGCCCTCTTCATCCTCATCCAGCCGATTGGCAATTGGTTCGTGAGGTTATAATGAAAGAAACCACTGTCAAGCAGTAGGGCCCACCGCGTCGACACCTTCCGTCACTTTACGGACCCGAAATATCACATCAAGGGATCGAGCAATCCCAGGATGAATGCGCGCGAGCCCACCCGGCCGGGGCAAGTACCCAGCACGGTCTCAGGATCCTTGTTTCTGATCTGATAGGGCAACACGTTACGTAGTGAAGAGGAACTGCGGGCGATGCGTCAATCAAGGAGCTGCTGGAGAAGGGCCCCGATCAGGAAGAGTTCCTTGCCAACGTCCTCCGAAAGGAACCGCAGGCCATGTATGACGTCATGCCCCTCCGAAGTGGTCAGGGCCCACATCACTTCTGCTTCCACCGGAAAGCGGGTGACCCACGAGGGAACCTCCACGGTCACGAGTGTTTGGGGAGGAAAGTCCTTCGGAAGGGTAACCATCAGGCCCCCGTCGCTGACATTCTTAGCCTGGCCGCGCAGGCGAGTGTCCGGGGGGATCACACAGGTGACCTCGAGGGTGATTGGAATGCGGAGGGAGGCCCGGGGGGTTGGGCCCGCCTGAAAGGCCAAGAGCTGATCCCAGACATGAGAGTCGGTCCCGGCCCATGTGGTGAAACGCATGCCCATGCGGCTGCTCGGCTCTTGAGTCATCCAGACGACCACCGCCTCTGCATGGGCGATCCGGTCTCCTGCAAGCAAACGAAGGCTCGTCGGCGTATGAGGGGTCAGGGGCCGCGGGGCCTCAAGCATCAGCCCATCGATGCTCACATTCCGCGTGATCCCGACGGTGCGATAGCCGGGGACACCCTGGCTTTCACAGAGGACCGGCAAGCGGAGCGGGAATCGAGGATGCTGGCGGGTCACGGTTGAGCCCATGCCTCTCACACGTCCTCCAAGTTCCAGACCATTCAAGCGACTTACTTCACGGAGTCGATGGTTTGATCGATGATCTCCAGGGACGTCTCCGAGGGTCCCAGGAATCCAGCCCCGACCGGTAGTGCAATTCCCACTCCCCTGTGGGCCATATCACAGAGCGGTGGACGCCCGAGCGGATTCTCTGCAATTCCCCTTTTACTCTGTATATCGGACGGAAAATCAAAAGGTTCAAGAGGTGGGACAAAGTGGCAGGATCTTGTCAGAATCGACGAGAGTGAGAGCCGGCGGGGCTCAACTTCACGGCAGAATTCACCCCGCTCAAGGAGGGGGGTAGAGTGCGAGAGCGGCGAAGAGTTCCGCCGAGACAGGACTGCTGGGGGTAACTAGCTCGAGCGGAATGTCAGAGAGAAATAGGTGTAGCCCCACTCGTGATTTTTTCGCCTGCACATTACGAGGAGGGTCGATCACCCGAGCTCCCCTCGGTGAGTGTACCCGGGAAGAGGCTTAGGAACCTTTGAGGGAGGAGGGGGCCCCCGAGGAATTCAATGCCGTGGCGGATCAGTCCGGGGCCATCGTTCGCATCAGCCACCCACCGCACCCTGCCGCGAATACGGTCCGGACGGTGACCGTGGAGCGTGATATCGACCCGGGTGCGAGGAGGGATTCGCTGGGGAAAAAAGATCATGGCTCCGGCTCGGCTGATGTCCGCGGTCTGACCCTCCATGGGAGGGGTGTGTACCCCGCCGATATGACACTCGATGGGTCGCGTCATGGGGAAGCGGTACGTGTCCCGCTGCTGCGAGGACCTGTCCTGGGGGAGAGCGTTTAGGAGGGACTCATAATAGGCTGGCGAGAGACGGATGAATTCCACGCCGTGATAGTAGAACTTTCGTTGGCCCCCTGCCCGAACCCAGACAACGCGCGCCTCGGCTTCGACAACATCTGGCTCCGCAAAAATGACGAGGCCCAAAGTCCATCCCAGGTGGAGTGTGGTCGGCAGCTTCAGGCAGGCAGCGTGCTCTCCGAGGTCCTCGGTCCAGCCCATTCCCGTCGGGACAGGCTCCTCCTGGTCCAATTTTTTGTAAAGCACTGGGACGTGGATTGGATGTCGAAGGTAACGTTGCCGCATGTTGCGATTTCCCTTGCAACAT
>Ga0255057_10001513_pt1 | contig 12966 bp, 11 predicted proteins | sample Cases_109_6_MG_FD_189022 | JGI IMG/M metagenome (GOLD analysis project Ga0255057, IMG submission 189022) | Seawater microbial communities from Amundsen Gulf, Northwest Territories, Canada - Cases_109_6 | ecosystem: Environmental > Aquatic > Marine > Gulf | place: Canada: Northwest Territories... | reverse complement strand
GCCTCGGGAATCGCAGCGGAGCCGTATTTGGCGACGGCAGCTTGGGTCACGGTGGCCTCCTAGGCGATAGCGTGGGGTCGGGAACAGCCACCATGGTGGGCTCTGCGCGATTGGAGATCAAGAGCTCCTCGACTTCCTCAAGAGATTCGCAAACCCGCGCCGGGGGAAGGCTCCTGAGGAAGACTTTGCCGTATCCTCGCCGCCTGATTCGGGAGTCGAGGATCGCGACGACGCCACGATCGCGGGAGCTTCGGATCAGCCGGCCGAAGCCCTGCTTGAGGGACAGCGCCGCCGCGGGGACGAGATATCGCATGAACGACGACTCCCCGCCTTCGTCGAGGCGTTCGCAGCGAGCCGCCACGACCGGGTCACTCGGGACCTCGAACGGGAGCTTGTCGATGATCACCAAACGAAGAGCCGACCCTGGCACGTCGACGCCCTCCCAGAAGCTCGCCGTCGCGAACAGCACGGCGTTGCCCTGATCGCGAAACCGGTCGAGGAGCGTCTGCTTGGGCGCGTCGCCTTGCATGAACCACTCGTGGTCGAGCTCCTCGCCGACTCGTTTGGCGAAAAGGCGCATCGTACGGAGCGACGTGCACAACACGAAGGCGCCCCCGTCGGAGAGTCGAATGAGCTCCAGGATTTCCTTGGTCGCGGCCTCGACGTACTCGGGGGAGCGCGGATCAGGAAGATGAGAAGGCGCGTACAGCCCAGCCTGCTCCTCATAGCGGAAGGAGGAATCGACGACCTCTTCACTGACTTCGGTTTCGATGCCGAGCCGCTGCTTCAGGAACTTGAAGTCCCCACCGGTGGTCAGGGTGGCGCTCGTGAACACTACGCAGGGCACACGCATATGGAGGCGCTCGCGCAACAGTGGAGCGACATCGATCGGGCTCGCCCCCACCGAGCGCGATCGTCCGCTGCCCTGCATCCAGCTCACATGACCCGAAGCCTCGAGCGAGCCGAGCGCGTCTCGCACCTTGTCGGCCCGGCGCGCGATCTGAAGCACGTTTTCCCTGACCGGTCGGGCGTTTCGGCAATGTGAGGAGAGCTCGGCGAGCGCATTGTCGAGAGCGAACAGCTCCTTTTCGGGAATGTCGGCAGGCGGGAGGGGTTCTCGCCCACCGTTGGCATCGCCCGGCAACGCCGTGAAGAAGCTCGATGTTTGCCCAAGGATGGCATCGAGGAGCCTCGCTTCGTGACCGGGTTCGCCCTGACCACCCAGCGCCCCACGGGCGTCGCGAACGAGTCGCTCGACCATCGCCGTCGACAGGCGGGACCCGAAGAACAATGTGGCGGTGTCCTCAATCTGATGAGCTTCGTCGAAGATGACGGTGTCGTAGTCCGGAAGCACCGACGCGTAGCCAGTGTCCCGCAGGGCAAGGTCCGCGAAGAACAAGTGGTGATTGACCACCACCAGCTGAGCGTCTTCGGCACGACGCCGTACCCCGGTAACGAAACAGTCGTCGTAGTAGTCGCATCGCGCACCGATGCGTGTGTCGGATCCACTCACGACTTTGGCCCAGATCGGGTCTTCTTCGGCGATCGATGACAGCGCGGCCCGATCTCCACTTTCGGTAGCCTCGACCCAAGTGCGTAGCGTCGGAAGCGAGCGCGCAAACCGAGGTTGGGCCCCGTTCGCGCTCTGTAGGAACTCGTTGTATCGACGAAGGCAGACGTAGTTCGCGAGACCTTTCACACAGGCGGCGTCGATGTCGATATCTAGATGACGCTTCAGCGCGGGAATGTCCTTTTCCATGATCTGGTCTTGAAGCGCCCGTGTTCCCGTCGACACCAGCACCCTGCGCCCGCTCAGTGCCGCCGGAATCAAGTACGCCCAGGTCTTGCCAGTCCCCGTCCCCGCTTCGATGAGAAGCACTCCATCGTGCGACAGCACATCCTGCACAGCCCGCGCCATTCGAATCTGCCCAGGGCGGTGCTCATATCCGGCAACGCCGCGAGCCAACGGACCGGTAGGTCCAAGCAGATGACCCGCATCCATGGGCCTCCCCTAGCACGTGACCCTGCTTCCGACTGGGCGACGCGCTATAGAAGGTTCGATCGTGATCCCCATTCGCGACCATAACCACACGCGGCGCACCCCTGTCGTCACGTGGGGCCTCATCGCCATCAACGTGCTTATCTTCGCTGGGAGTATGACGTTCGGCTCGTCGGAAGCCGAGGCTCTGGTGATGCGCTTCGGGGTGATTCCCGATGTCTTGGTGCACGGCAACTGGGGGCTCCCACGGGACGGGGGCGGTGCGCTCGGAAGCTGGGTGACGCCCGTTACCAGCATGTTTTTGCACGGCGGGGTGTTTCACCTGGGCTTCAACATGCTCTTCCTGCACGTCTTCGGCGACAACGTGGAAGACGTTCTCGGGCGTGGACGGTTCGTCCTTTTCTACGGGGTGTGCGGCCTCGGCGCGGTGGCGGGACAGGTGCTGGTCGATACGAACAGCATGGTGCCGATGATCGGTGCCTCAGGGGCGATCTCGGGTGTCCTGGCGGGGTACATGATGCTTTTCCCTCACGCTCGTATCGTCACCCTCGTGCCGATCTTCATCTTCATTCGCATCATGGAGATCCCCGCCGGGATCTTCATCTTCCTGTGGTTCATTCTTCAGCTCGTCCTGGGCTACCTGTCGCTCGGGATCATCGCCGAGGGAGGCAGTGGAGTGGCCTGGTTCGCACACATCGGCGGCTTCCTGGCCGGGCTGGTATGTATCCGCTTGTTCTACCGAAAGCCTAGAGCGAGTCGTCGCCGTTCGTTTCCGTAGCGTCGGGGGCGGCTTCGGCCTGGGCTTCGACCGGCGCGGGAGCAGGCTCGGCTTCGACGGGTGCGGCTTCCTCTGGCTCAGGATCCTCGGTCACCGGCTCTTCGGCCGCGGGAGCCGAAGCGGCCTCTGGCTGAAGCTCGACGCTTATCGAAGTCACCATACGATTGGATTCCACACGGAACTCCCTGCGATTCACGCTCCTCGAGACGGTTTGATAGCCGTCCTTCGACACCATGATCGAGCGTGTGCTCAGCATTGATTTGAAACGCATCTCGCCAGGCGTGGTGATCTCCCCGCCGCCGACCGCGATCGCGCGCGCTCCGGGCGGATCGCTCACGACCTCGACGAAGTAAGGCAAAGTCGGAAGAGCGAGGGTCACCGTGGAGCTGCCCGGTTGCACTATGACTTGCTGAGTCTTTGGTGAGTATCCGCGAGCTTTCGCCGAGAGCGAAACCTCAGTGCCGGGCTCGAGCTCGAGCGTGATGGGCGTGCGCCCCTTCGACTTGCCGTCGACCCTGACGAAAGCGCCCATCGGTCGTGACCGGACGACGAGCGTGGCAAGACCGGCGTCCGCGGCTCCGGCAGGTTCGGCTTGTGGTTCCTCGACCGCGACCTCTGGCTCTGGCTCCGCTACTTCCGGGTTGGCTTGCTCGATCGGCTCCTGGGCGACCGGTTGCGGAACGGTCGATGCTTCCTCGACCACTTCGATCTCGTCGCCGATGTACGGCGCCGCAAGCTCCTTCAGTTGCTGCACCACATTGAGCTGCCAGCCAGCCACGCCTCCGCCAGCGACGACCAGGAGGGCGATGACGAGCAGCACCCAGCGCGAACCGCCAGAGCCCCTCTTGAAGGGACCAGCGGGAGGTCTGGAAGTGTCGATGGGAAAGGACGCGGCCGGAGCAGGCTCGGTCGGAAGCCTGAAGGCCTCGACCGGGATGCCGGGACCTGAAGGCACGCCCGCCGGTGGCGGGACGGTCGGCACTGCAGGGTCGAGCAAGCTCTGATCTACGAACTCACCCGGCGCAGGCTCGAGGCCCCCAGATGGAACGAACGACTGGGCCATGTCCGGGCCAAACAAGTCGGGAACTTCGGTTTCGAGGGGTGATCGAGCCTGCGCCGACACCACGGGGGTCGGGCGCCGCTCCCGAGTGAAAGGTACCGCGCTCGCCCCAGCGACCACGGTCGCGTCAGCGTCGGGGTAGTCGTGAATCCGGGTCGTCTGGTCGTCGAGAAAGTCTTCTTCGGCGTCGAGCTCTTCGAGCGGCGCCGCCATCGCCTGGCTGACGCTGCCGCTGCTGTTGCCAAAGGCGGACATCGCACGCTTGGCGCCGATGTCGTTGCTGAGTTGGCGCGCGCGCTGCGCACCTGCCCGCGCCTCATTGGTCGCCGCCTCACCGGCACCGCCCTCTTCGAGTGCAGAGGCGAGAAACTCGCTCACGTGTCGAACCTTGGTGCGGTCGTCTGGAGCCGGGGTTGCGGGCGCGGACGGAGCGGGCGCGTCCACGGGCTGCCCTTGTTTGCCTTGCTCGAAGACACCAGGGCTTTGACGGCCTTCAGCGATGCGCTGAACCAGCGCGCGTGACTCCGCGTCCATCTTGATGAACTTGATACCCATGCCGGATGGGTTTTGCGCGTTCACCTCCGATGGATCGCGACGCCAGACCACACGGCCGACCCCATGGATCAAGGTCGACTGATCTTGAAGCAAGAACTCAAACTTCAGCAGTGTACCCACCACCAGCGGCTTCTTCGCTTTGATGAATACACCCCCTCGGGAAATGTCACTGGCGTAGCGTTCGATGAAGTCCTCGAGCGTGGCGCTCTTGTAACGGATCTTCAGCGAAAGCAGCGTGCGCTTATCCTTGCGTGCGTCTGCCATTCGTGTCGTCTAATGCCCCCATCTCAAGACTACCCAGCGTTTCGTGAACCAACAAACGTTTGCAGGGAAAAACATCGTCACCAAGGGGGCGCGTCGACCGACAACGACGCACGAAATTCGCGCCGGGCGCCTGGCGTAGTCTCGAGTCGTACATTGCCGTTGAGCGGAATCGCTAGGTTTACGCCATGAAAATGCGCAATCCACTGCGTGTTCGAACAGTAACTGACCGTTGCGCACCGCACCAAGAACCCGGCGCGAGAAATGTCTTGGAGGGCGTCAGCAAATGCGCTCGTACTGGAATCGACGGTGCGGTGAAGCGTTGAGAGCGGGCGTCCGAACCGCGTCGGAATCGCCACTGCAAGCGCGCATGCGTCGACGAGCGCATCGGCTTCAACTTCGATCTCGAGGGCACCGGTCCGAGATCTCGACGACACATTGGCCGCGCGATCCCACGGGGTGAGCTCACCGCCGATTTGGGCGAGCAGGGGGGCGTAGGTCCGTTGCAGCTCGGGTGCGACGGCGAGCAGCGGTGTCAGTGCGAAGTTTCGCTTTTCGAGTTCGGAATGCGGGACGCGAAGCTCGCGGCTTTCGTAGGGACCTCGTTCATCCCACAAGAGATCGAGGTCCAGGCTCCGAGCGCCCCAACGTTCGGTGTTTTTTCGGTCGCGACCGAGACGCTGTTCCGTTCTGAGGAGAATTCGCAGGAGCTCGAGGGGCGTGAGGACCGTATCGAGGCGAAACGCGGCGTTCAGGTAACGCGGCTGCGGAGGGCCGAGTGGCTCGGTTTCGTAGAGCGGCGAGACGGCCGTGACCTCGATCCCTTCTCGGGCATCGAGCAGGGCGCGCGCAGCTCGAATCGACGCTTCGCGCGATCCTAGGTTTGACCCGACACCGACGACGGCAACGCTCACGTCTCACCCCTCGAAAAAGGGGACTGTCCCCTTTTTTGGCGCTTGCGCAATTATCGGTTCGTTGGGGGTGGTGCGTGGTTGTGAGGGTGTGGGAACGCGGCTAGGTTGCGCTCATGTCGGAGATGCCGCTTTTCGAGCGGCTCGAAGAGCGAGCGCCGGGTGATGGTGAGCGCGTTTTTCGGGTGAGCGAGATCAATCGCGCGGTGCGGCTCACGCTCGAGGACAGCTGGCCGGACGTGCTTATCGAAGGCGAGCTTTCTGACGTGCGGCGAGCCAAGGGGCACGTCTACTTCACGCTAAACGACGAGGACGAGCCGGCCCAGCTGCGTGGCGTGATGTTCCAGTCGGACGTCCGGCGAACGAAAACGCCGCTCGAGGACGGGGCGCGGGTCCAGTTTCGAGGAAAGCTCTCGCTGTATTTGGCTCGGGGTCAGTTTCAGCTGATCGCACGATTGGCGAAGCCCGCAGGGGAAGGCGACCTCGCGGCCCAGTTTCGGCGGCTTCGGGACAAGCTGGATGCCGAAGGGTTGCTTGACCCTGACCGCAAGCGCTCCCTGCCGCAGTTGCCACGGGTGGTCGGCGTCGTGACGAGTCGCACGGGCGCTGCGCTCCAAGACATCATCCGAGTGGCGTCCGAGCGGTGTCCGGTGCGGCTCGTCGTCGTAGATTGCCGCGTCCAGGGGGAAGACGCACCGCGAACGATCGTATCGGCTCTCGAGCTGGTGCAACGGCTCGAAGAGCTCGACGTCGTCATCGTGTCGCGGGGCGGTGGGTCTGCAGAGGACCTCTGGGCATTCAACGACGAGGGGGTCGCGCGCGCGATCGCAGCATGCCGCGTGCCGGTGGTAAGTGGAGTTGGTCACGAGGTCGACGTGACGATCGCCGACCTCGTTGCGGACGTTCGGGCGGCGACTCCGTCGAACGCGGCCGAGATCGTCGTTCCGGAACGCGAGTCTCTTGTTCGCAACCTGCGCTCGCTCGAGCGCCGGCTGAGTCAGGCGCTCGACAACCTGGTCGGAGGCCTCCGCCTTCGCCTCGAACGACTGCTGCGGCCGCTCTACGGTGCGCGTCGCGTGATATCGCCGATCCGGAGGGAGCTTCTCGCCCTCCAGGAGCAACTCGGGCACGCGGAGCGCGCCAATATCCGACGGCGACAGCACGAGCTCGCGGAGCTTCGTCAACGGCTCGGACGCCACGATCCGCGCTCGACCCTTCGGCGGGATCGGCAGGAGCTCGGCGCTGTGGTTGCGAGACTTCGGGATGCGGGCCGCTTGCCGATCCAGCGAAGGCGCGAACAGCTGGTCGCATTGACCGTGGCCCTGCAGGGGCGCGGGAGGCCGCTGGTTAGGGAGGCACGGGCTTCGTACTCCGAGGCACGCGCGCGGCTCGACACTCTCTCTCCGCTACGCGTGCTCGAAAGAGGCTACGCGATTGCCCTTCACGAAAAGACGGGACGGGCAGTCCGAAGCGCCGACGAAGTGAAGAGCGGGGATCGCGTTCGCGTTCGGGTGTTCGACGGCGAGTTCGGTGCCAAGGTCGAGCGCAAGACATGACTGACCCGATTCGACTGGGGATATTCGGCTTCCCCGTGGCGCACTCGAAGTCGCCAGAGATGCATCGAGCGGCGGCAGACGCCCTCGGCATCGCCCTCAAATACGACCGATTCGAGGTGGCACCCGCCGATCTTTCCGTGGAGGTGATGCGAAAGCACGACGAAGGAATCGACGGGTACAACTTGACGGTGCCCCACAAGGAGGCCGTGATGGCGCTGCTCGACGGCGTCGCACCCTTGGCGCGCGCGATCGGCGCGGTAAACACCGTCGTTCGGACGGATGACGGCTACGTTGGACACAACACGGATGCTCCGGGGTTCGTGCGGTCGCTCGAAGAAGCCGGGGTTCGGGTCGACGACGCGAGGGTTGTCGTTCTCGGCGCGGGAGGCGCAGCCCGAGCTGCGGTCGTTGGCCTCGCCGAAGCGGGCGCGGCCGAAATTGCGGTGCTGGCGCGAAGGCCTGAGCAAAGCGAGGCGTTGGTCGAGTCGTTGGCGATGCATGTGGACTGCACCGTCGAAGCAGCCTCGCTCAGCGAAGCGGATTGGCATTTCGATTCGGCGACGCTCGTGGTTCAAGCGACGAGCGCGACTTTGGAATCGAACCCGCGTGCCAACGAGTTTGCGGCGATGTTGCCGATCGACAGTTTGCCGTCGGACGCCACGGTGGTGGACATGGTGTACAAGCCCCTCAATACTGCAGTATTGGCGCGCGCAGAAGAACGCAGTCTGGAGGTCGTCAATGGCTTGGGCATGCTCGTTCACCAAGGTGCGATTGCGTTCGAGATGTGGACGGGGTCTGCGCCGCCGCTCGACGTGATGCGTGAGGCGCTTCGCGACTGACCCCGTAAAGCGACTCCGTCGCCACGGGGCCTTACATCAAGACGCCGTTTTTCGGCTCGACCGGAGGTGGAACATCGGTTTCGCCCAGCTGCTGCCGAAGATCGATCTCGATCGTACGGCAGAGGGCCGTCATCGGGGTGTCGTTCGGGGCATTTTCGAAGGGGTTTTTGAGCGACGCCCCGAGCTGTTCGACGATCATGAAACTCAAAACGATGACGATCACCACGACGAGCTCGAGGAGGGTAACTTCGTTCTGCATTGGGTTTAGGAACGCGATCGGAACGACGACGGCGGTGAGCCAAACCAAGGCCCGCGAGATAAACCGGACCTCATCGGGGAACGCGGTGGTCTTGATCCGCTCGCAGCCCCCTTGGATGTCGTAGAGGCGGCTCAGTGTCGAATCGAGCTGCATCAGGAGGACCTGTTGGGCGGTGTCGGTGCCGATGAGAGACGTGAGCCTGTCAGCTTGTCGTCGGTCGAGCTGCGTCGGTTTGTTGACGTAGCCTTTGAGCTCCTCGAGCTCGTCGGCTGTCAGGAACGGCGCTAGTTCGTCCCAACTTTCCTGACGCCTCAGGCTGAGGCGGAGCGCGTTGCAATACGCGATCTGCCGATACACGAGCTCCTTTTGGAAGGCTCGGGCTTCTTCGTCGGTCGCGAGCTTGGGAACGCGCTCGGCAGTCAGGAGGGTGATCACTTCGCGAGCGAAGCTCCGGCTTTCATTGACGAGGGCACCCCACAAGATGCGCGCTTCCCACCAGCGTTGGTAAGCCTCGTTGAATCGAAACACGAGGAAGATGCCGACCACGGTAGCCAAAAGGCCAACCGCACCCGCCGAGAACACGTCGGTCGCGAGAACGTCGGAGTAATCCGAGATCAGAAGCAAGGCTTGTTCGACGAAGATCACCGTCAGGATGATCGGCCAGTTCCTGAGCAGGAACACGGTCACGCCGCGGCTGAAGCCCGAACCACCACGAACGATCATTCGCCCTCGAGCTCCGCTACACCAAACATTTCGGCGGCGTGGACGAACACCAACTCTTCGGCTTCCATGATGGGTTCAGGTGAAGCATCGATCCCGAGCGTGCAATCCTCGATTGCAAAAAATTCCTCCGAGTGCATGAGCTCGTCGGAAACGCGGACGCCTTTGCGAAGCGGGAGGGTGCCCATGACGAGACCCCCGTCGAAGAGACAAGCGACCTCATGCCGCACCTGATCGTCATGCTCGTGAATCCCGAGCAGCGCATCCTCGCCGGGGACCACGAGAAACACCGCTTTGCGCTGGAGCGCCAAAAAAGGAATCGTCCGCGGCTGCGCAGGCAAGCTCACATTCGTCATCCGAAAGAACGACCCACCCCCGTTCAGAAACGGCAGGAGCCCCATCCCCTCCGGAACATGCAACGTCCCAATCACCCACCCCGTGGGCGTGAACAATCTCACCGTGCTCTTGGAAGGGGACACTCTCCGCGCTCTAAATACCCGATACCACACGACCCCTACGAGAAAGATCGCAACGGCGAATCATTGACATTTTCCGGGCCCGAGAAGGAGCGTTTCCGCGGTTCGACACGCTCCGAAACAAGGGAAACAAACGCTGCGATCTTTTAGTAGGGAACCGTTTGATTTCAGCGGGTTACGGGGGTGGGGAGTGTCCCTCCGGCGTCGATGTGCTTCGAGATCGTTCGCCGATCGACACCGAGCGCTCGCCCGGCGCTCGCGTAGCTTCCCGTCCGCGCGTAGGCCCAGGTGCTGTACGCGGCGGTTACGTCGTCGAGCTCCGCATCGGTGTTGCGCATTCGTTCGAACAACGCCTCGAGGCCCTCGGATGAGGCCGAGTGTGCCGTTGGAGTGTAGTGCCCGTGAATGAGCACATTGCGCACGCATTGCTCGAGCTCGCGCACGTTCCCGGGCCACAGGTAGTCGAAGCCGACGCCTTGCTCGATCCCGTGCATGACTTCGTCGACACTGCCGGCATCCGACGCGCCGAGGTGCCGCCGAATGAGCACGTTGACGAGCCGCTCGAGCTCGCCGGCGTCGCTCGAGACCTGCTCACCGAGGGAGGGCGTCCGAATGATGTCAGCGCAAAGTCGATAGTAGAGGTCTTGCCGAAATCGTCCCTCGGACATTTCTTCGGAGAGGTCTCGGTTGGTCGCGGCGACGATCTTCCCGCCGAACGGCCGAGGCTCGGTGTCTCCCAAACGATGGAAGGCGCGCGACTGCAGAACGCGCAACAGCTTCACCTGCACTTCGCCGTCGAGCTCGCCAATCTCGTCGAGAAAGACCGTATCCGACGCTGCCTTGTCCTCGAAGTGACCGTTTCGGTCGTTGTTGGCGCCAGTGAATGCGCCTTTCTTGTGCCCGAAAAGCTCGGATTCGACGAGGTTTTTCGACATCGCGGCGAGGTTCAACGGATGGAACGTCCAGCGGAAATCTCGGCTGAAGCGCCGCCGCGTTTCGTTGAAAGGGATGAAGCCCGATAGGCCGAGCGCGCTAGCGACCAGCTCCTTGCCGGTGCCGGACGGGCCTAGGATCAACGTGCTGACTTCATGCATGCGCCCTTGAAGGTGACCGAGGTAGCGCCAGACGTCATGGGTGAACAAGGACTCCCAAACGCTCGCACGAAGATGCGCAGCCGCGGCAGAGGTCCCGAGAATCTGATGAAAGACAAAGTGGAATGCTCGCCGCGTTTGAAAGAAGAGAGCGAAGAGGTCTGCCGGACAGCTCGCCCATGTCGGCGGATCAACTCGTTCGAACAGCGCGTGGAAGTCGGCTCGAAAGTCGTCGTAGAACGCGACGCTACTGGGCGTGGGCTCCGACGTGATCCAATCGAAGAGCTTCCCGTCGTAACGATAGTAGAGAACATACAGCGCGACTCCGCGGATCAGCTCGAGTTCGTGCTCAGTCGGTTTCGCTCCGGTGCCGAGGCGTGTTTGTATGCGCGCCATCTGCCGCTCGGCTTCTTCTTGAATGGCCGGAAGCACCGGGTCTTCGAGGGGCCAGTCGACGGGGCGATTCCAGAGGATGGATCGCGCCGCTTCCTCGCCGACGATGATCGCCTCGAGCTTGGGGCGCTCCGGGCCGAAGGGATTGCTGAATCCGAGCTTGCCGATGGCGTCAAGGCGCGCGGCGGTTTCGAGGTCAAACATGTACATTCACTGTACACATCGTGTGCATTTTTTGTACTTAACGGCGGGAGAGGCGCTGCGCCAAAGTGTCTGCCGCGCGCCTGACCAGCTGCCACAATGGCACCTTTCGGGCAGCCGCGGCCCAAAGCAGAGGCGGAAAACATTCACGAATTCGCAACTCGTCATCTGGCACGACCTTCGCATGAGTCCAGAGTTGTCATGCGACGAACGGGTATTCACCTCCTTGTAATCCTCTCCCTCATGGTCGGGGCTGCGGTGGTCACCGACACCATCGTGGTCACCGATCGTGAGCGACTGGAGGAGTTCGTCGAGTCGGTCACGGGTCGCGTTTCCGACGCCCGGATCGACAGCGCCCTCAGCTACGCTGACCCCTCGAAGATCACGATGGAGCTCGTGCACAACGGCCGCCGTCATCGTTACGATGAAGAGAACGCAGAAGACCTCAAGCCCGACGCGCGCAGGGCACTCGCAACCCTCGCGGGCTCGAAGCTTCACCTGATTCAAGAAAACATCTCGCTCGACGGCGGGCGCGCGCGCATTGCGCTCCGACTTCGGACGAACGAAGGCCTTGCCAACACGGTGTTCGACCTCCGTCGCGAAGACGACCAGTGGCTACTGCGCCGCGTAACGGTTAACTGACTGCACGCCGTGGTCTTCGTAACGGCTTCGTGATCGTGAGAAAACGACCCCTAGCTAAAACCGCAGTGCCTCGCGGCTCACGCCTCTGATCCGTAGGAGCTTGTTGCGGCCACGTTCGCCGCGCATGATTTCCACGTTGGACTTCGGCACGCCGAACGTCTTGGCGATTAGCTTCCGTAGTGCCTCGTTGGCGGCACCGTCGACCGGCGGCGCGGTGAGGGCGATTTTGAGGGCACCTTCGTGGACGCCGATAATCGCGTTTCGGCTGGCCCGCGGGGCTACGCGCACTTCGAACGTCACCGAATCGTCGCCCTCTTGAATGCGTAGCCCGCTCATCGCCGCAAGAACCAATCCACTTGACGCCCCTCCGGAACCCGGCGAGATTCCGCCCGATGCACCCGGTACTCTTCAGTATTCCCACGCCGTGGGGGGCAATCCCCATCTACTCCTACGGCGTCATGTTGGGAAGCAGCCTTCTGTTTGCTTGGTACTTCCTCATGTACATGGGGAAGCGGGTCGAAAACTTCAACCGCGAGCTCCTCGCGAGCTGTTTCACCTGGACCGCTGTCGGCGCGATCATTGGCGCGCGACTACTTTACGTCTTCACCAATCTCGATTCGTTCACCAGCGTCGCGTCATGGTTCGACCTTCGATCGGGCGGTTTGGTCGCCTACGGCGGATTCATCGGTGGCTTCCTGACGGCCTGGGCGTTTTGGCGCATGAAGAAGATCCCCCTTCTCCCGTTTGCCGACCTCACCGTCCCCACCCTCGGGTCGGGTCTCATGATGACGCGGATCGGATGCTATCTGTACGGGTGTGACTACGGCCGCCCGCTCGGCCCCGACGCACCCGGCTGGCTCGCGCGGGCGGGCACTTTTCCGAAGTGGGACGCCGACGCGTTCCCGGTGTTTGCGTGCGACGCGACCATCTCGGGCTCTCCGCCGTACCAGCACCATCTCGGACTATACCCCGACGAGATGATCGATCGCGTCGCCTCGCTGCCCGTTCATCCCACGCAGATCTACGAGTCGGCCGCCGGGCTCTCGCTGTTCGCCTTTTCGGTGTGGCTGCTCCTCCATCGTAAATTCCGCGGGCAGGTATTTCTGTCCTTCGCAGGTCTCTATGCGCTTTGGCGATATCTCGTCGAATACCTTCGCGACGACCCGGAGCGGGGCTTCGCGTTTGGCTTTTCGACTTCACAGCTGATTTCGCTCGGGATGATTCC
>Ga0255057_10001512_pt1 | contig 12977 bp, 12 predicted proteins | sample Cases_109_6_MG_FD_189022 | JGI IMG/M metagenome (GOLD analysis project Ga0255057, IMG submission 189022) | Seawater microbial communities from Amundsen Gulf, Northwest Territories, Canada - Cases_109_6 | ecosystem: Environmental > Aquatic > Marine > Gulf | place: Canada: Northwest Territories... | reverse complement strand
ACCTCCTCACAAGGCCCCGCAAGCGGCCCCTTTTCTTTACCGGCCTATCACCCGTTCTTCGGCTCCACCTCATCACAAGGCCCCGCAAGCGGCCCCTTTTCTTTACCGGCCCATCACCCGTTCTTCGGCTCCACCTCATCACAAGGCCCCCACTCTGTCCTCCTGGGGGAGGACCCCCTGAGCAAAGCGAAGGCGAGGAGGGGGAGGATTAAAGCCTCTCGAATCCGGTTTCCACCTCCCTCCTGGGGGAGGACCGCCTGAGCGAAGCCAAGGCGAGGAGGGGGAGGTTCGTTGGCAGAGAACCGCTCCCCCGAGGGATGGAGAAGCCTCTAAAGAACTCCCCATCGTGGGGATTCTTCCCCTGTCTTGCTTCGAGGGCCAAGAAGTCTCCTCAGGGGGCCCCTCCTACCTTCCGATCTATTACCCGTTGATGCAATTGCGCGAAAAACCACCATGGCTAGCCTGGCCATGACATTCCCGAAGGGTGATCCATGCGGATCGTCATAATCGGTGCAGGTGGAGTTGGTAGTCACCTCGCCGAGCGGCTCTCGCTAGAAGGCCAGGACGTTGTCGTCGTCGACAGCGACCCGGTCGCAGTGAACCGAATCCAGTCCTCTCTCGACATCCTCGCCGTGGAGGGCAGTGGCGCCAGTCCAACCATTCTGGAAGCGGCCGGAATCCAAAAAGCTCAGCTCATCATCGCGGTTACCAGCAGCGACGCCGTCAACATTTTGGCCTGCCACGCCGCGGCCCGCCTCGGAGTCCCCCGCAAGATCGCCCGGGTAGAAGACCCGGGACTGCGGGACGAGCTACAGATTCTTGGGGTCGATGTCGCCATCGACCCGGTCGAACAACTGGCGGGTGACTTGTTGCGCCTGGTCTCCGAAGCAGGGGTGACGGATCACATCACCTTCGGTGACGGCGAATTATCCCTCATCGGCGGCTACGTCAAGAATGACGCTCCCCTAACCAAGCTCACCCTCGACGAGCTCAAGGCCACAGTGAAGGATTGGGACTGGCTGATTACGGCGATCATCAGAGGCGGGAGCCCGTTCGTGGCCCGGGGCAACAACAGCATCGAGGGCGGTGACCATGTTCTCATCTCGGCGAAATCGCACGTGATCGATGATTTGCTCCCGCTCCTCGGCATCAAGGCCCACAAGGCCAAGAAGGTCATGATCTTTGGGGCTACTCGCCTGGCGCGGCTAACAGCCGGTCTGTTCGCCGCCAACGGAATCAACACCATCCTTATTGACGAGGATCCAGTGCGGACAGGTGAGATTGCCGAGCAATGTCAACGCGTAGTCGTAGTCAACGGCGACCCCACCGACCCTCAACTTCTGAGGGCGGAAGGCATTGATACCGTGGATGAGGTGTTGGCTCTCTCCGGATGGGACGAGGTGAATATCGTGAGCTGCCTGGTCGCCAAGTCACTCGGCGTCGAAACGGCCATCGCCCGCTATCACCGCCTCGACTACGTCAGCGTTCTCAATCAGACAGGCATCGACGTGGGAGTGTCGTCCCGCCTGGCAGCCGCCAACGCCATCCTCCGTTTCGTCAGGCGCGGACATGTGCACTCGGTCTCTACCTTCCAGGACAGCGACCTGGAAGCGATCGAGCTGCAGGTCGACCCCGACAGCGACGCCGTCGGCGAAACTCTGGCCGACATCGGGTTACCCAAGTCGGTGATCGTGGCGGGGATCATCAGAGACAAGGAAACGATCGTGCCTAGAGGGAACACGAAGATCATGGGGGGAGATCGGGTCGTCGCCGTAGCTCTCCCCGAAGCCATCCCTGTTGTGGAGAAAGTGTTCTCGTGATCCAAGCGCGCCGGATTCTCTAGAACACAAAGGATGTCCTGGCGCACCCTCACCTACGTCATCGGCGCGGTAGTCGCTGCTAGCGGATTGGCGATGCTCCCCTCTGCCGGGGTCTCACTCATATACCAGGAATGGGGTCAGGCAGCTGCCATCGCCATCGCCTCCGGCCTCACCATGGGCATCGGCTTGGCTGCCTGGCGGGGTTACGGGCGCCAGGGCCAGCTGACAACCCGGGAAGGGTTTGCCACCGTAGGACTGTCCTGGATAGCGATGACGCTTGCCGGGACGCTGCCGTACATCCTCAGCGGCACTTTCGACGGCATCACTAATTCGTTCTTCGAATCTTCTGCCGGGTTTACGACGACTGGAGCCTCGGTTATCCCCGACCCGGCGCTGCTCAGCCACGGAATCCTCCTCTGGAGGGCTACAACCCAATGGATCGGGGGAATGGGCATCATCGTGCTGTCGATCGCCATTCTGCCGTTGCTCGGTGTTGGCGGAGTTGAGCTTGCCAGGGCAGAGTCGCCGGGACCCCGGCCCGACCGGCTGACACCCAGGTTCAAAGAGACTGCCAAGCGCCTCTGGTTCATCTATGTTGCATTCACCGCAGTCGAGGCACTGCTCCTATGGGCCGGCGACATGACGCTGTTCGAAGCCGTCGCTCACTCGTTCACAACGTTGTCGACGGGAGGGTTCAGCACCTCGTCGAGCTCACTGGGCGGGTTCTCGGCATATGCCCAATGGATCGTGCTCATGTTTATGCTCCTGGCAGGGGTTTCGTTCGCCCTTCACTACCGGGGGCTGCGGCGGCCTATCGAGTACGTTCGAGACGCCGAACTGAAGCTATACGGCGCCGTGATACTCGGAGCATCCGTCGTAGCCACCATCGGCATCTGGGGTGGCCCGGTGGGGGGAGCAATCCGCGACGGCATCTTCACGACGGTCTCCCTGGTGACCACGAGCGGATTTGCCACCGCCGACTTTGGGCTGTGGCCCGGTGCTCTACAAATCATGATTGTCGGGCTGATGTTTATCGGGGGCATGGCCGGATCCACTGCCGGAGCGGTCAAGACCTACCGCATCGGAGTCCTGACCAGAGCGTCGGTGGCAGACTTGCGCCGCGTCATCCATCCCCGCGGAGTCTTCGTCACCAGACTCGGGAAAAAGAAGGTCCCCGACGAGATCGTCCAGTCTGTGCAGGCCTTCTTCCTCTTCTACATGTTCATCTTCATGACGGGGACCTTCATCCTGGGAGTTTTCAGCTCCGCAATCGGCCCCGACCTCGACCTGGTGAGCGCAGCATCGGCAGTGGCGTCGTCGTTGGGAAATATCGGCCCGGCTCTGGGCTCCCTCGGACCAACCGAGACATATCTCTCCGTCACCGCCCTCGGGAAGTGGCTACTCGCCTCGCTGATGATCGTGGGGCGGCTCGAGATCTTTCCAATCTTGCTGCTCTTCAGCCGTGAGCTCTGGCGCTCCTAATGCCCGGTCGCCTGTTCCTAGGATGAAGCGAGTCAAGGAGGCATTGGCGTGCGCATCGTCATCGCCGGATGCGGGAGAGTCGGAAGCGATCTTGCCAAGCGTCTGGCCAGGTCACGCCACGACGTGTCCATAATCGACGTTGCGTCTGAGGGCTTGGCTGCTCTCGGGACCACCTTCAACGGAACCACCCATACCGGCCTGGCATACGACGTCGACACGTTGAAAGAAGCTGGCATTGAAGAAGCTGATGCCTTCATTGCCGTCACTAACTCGGACAACGCCAACCTGATGGCCGTCGAAGTCGCCAAAGAAGTGTTCGACGTCCCCCGGGCCCTCGCCCGGCTCGATGATCCCGCCCGCGAGAGGGCCTACCGGGCATTGAGCATCGACTATGTGGCCGCTTCTGCCATCGTCTCCAAAGTCATCTATGAGTCCATCGTGGAAGATGAGTTCCGCTACCACCTCACGTTCGCGGGAGGCGATGTGGAAGTGGTCGAAATGGTCATCGGAAACCAGAAATCACGGCTCACGGTTGGAGAACTCGAAGAGGCAGGCAGCCTTCGGGTAGCGGCAGTGCGTCGCCAGCAGGAGACACTCATCCCCAGCCAGGACTCTGAGCTCGAGCCCAACGATCTGGTCGTCGCCGCAGTTAGAAAGGGCACCCGCAGCAAGGTGAAGAAGTACCTGGCGCAGGACGATCAATGAGGGCCCTGATTGTCGGCGGCGGCGAGGTGGGGGCATACCTGGCCCAGGTTCTGGGAGCCCAGGGTCACAGCGTGTCATTAATCGAAAGCGACTCGAAGCGAGCCACCGCTATTAGCGAAACGACCAAAGCAATGGTCCTGCTCGGTGACGGAACCGACATCCAGCTGCTGCGGGACGGCGATGTGCATCGGGCAGATTGGGTCCTGGCTGTTACCGGGAAGGACCAGGACAACATCGTTGCATGCCAGCTGTCCATGACGCTGGGAGCTAAGCGAGTTCTGGCACGGCTCAACGACCCCAAGAACCGCCACACATTTGACGCACTCCACATCCCAGTGGTTGCCGTCACCGACATGATGGTGCAGGTCATCAGCGCCGAGGTCGACCTCGACGTCCAGGAGGCGGTGCGAGTGGCTCTCCTGGGAAGAGGCCAGGTCAGCCTTCTCAGACTCGAGATCCCATCGCATGCCTCGCCCCGCAAGGTTATCGACCTGGAACTGCCTCATCCCACCATCCTGGTGACGGTGATGCGGGGCGAGGAAGTCCTGGTCCCCGGAGCCGAAACCATCATTCAGGCCGGCGACCGGGTTCTGGCAGTTACCAACGTGGATCAAGAGGTCGCTCTCCGGGGAGTCCTTTGCCCGGTGGCATGACAGAGGTTGACTTAGCCACGTGAGGAACAAGCTACCCAGGGACCTGGTTGGTGGGCTCACCAGCTTCGCCATCGAGGCTTTTCTGATAATCGCACTCGGGATCTTCGCCGCGCTCGTGTCCTGGATCGCCATCGGGTTGGTCGGCTAGTGCTGCTGCGCCCCGAACCTCACGACTTCCGCATCATCGGTGTTCAGCTCGGGCGCATTGCCAACGTTGTGGCGGTGGCAGGGTTGTTTCCCCTTTCCTGGGCGGTAGTCGCCAGAGAGTGGGCGCCCGCTTCCGGCTTCCTCGTAATGGTTGGGGTCTTCGCTCTGGCAGGAATGGCTTCGCGATTCATCACTCTCAACGAAGAGCATCTCGAGTGGAGCCACGGCATGGTGGTGGTCGCGCTCACCTGGCTTCTGGTGCCAGCGGTTGGCGCCATTCCTCTGGCAATGTCGGGACACTACGGCCAGCCTTTCGACGCTTACTTCGACGCTATGTCGGGACTGTCGACCACAGGGCTGGCGTTGATCCAGGATGTTGACCACGTGGCCCCCTCAATCAACTTCTGGCGCCACCTGCTCCACTTCCTCGGCGGCCAGGGGATCATCATCGCCGCCTTGTCGCTCTTCTCCGCCTCCGGAGTGACAACCCTCTACTACGGCGAGGCTCGGGATGAGCGCATCCTTCCCAACGTACGCTCAACAGCCAGGTTCATCTGGAAAGTAGCCGCCTATCACCTCGTAATCGGAGTCGCCGCACTGAGCGCAGTCGCATTCTTCCAGCTCGGTTTCCGCCCCTGGCGGGCACTCTTTCACGGCCTCATGATCTTCTTCGCCGGCTTCGACACCGGGGGTTTCACTCCGCAAAGCACCAGCCTCGGCTACTACCACTCGGCGGTTTTCGAAGCGGTGGCCGGGATCCTAATGGTGGCCGGCGCCATGAGCTTCGGGCTGCATTACGCCCTGTGGCGAGGCCCGCGACGGGCAATCTTCAAGAATCTCGAAACCCGGACCATCCTCGCCACCGTGACCTTCACTCTGGTACTAACAATGTTCGGGCTGGCGGCCACCGGCATCTACTCCAGCGTTACCGGACTTGGCAGACAGGGTTTCTTCCAGGTCCTCAGCGCCCACACCGGAACGGGGTTCGCCACAGTTCCGCCAAACGAACTCGCATTGTGGGGTGGACTGGCCTTCGGGGGGATGGGCATCGCAATGGCTCTCGGGGGAATGGCCTCATCCACGGCGGGAGGGGTGAAGTCGCTACGAGTCGGGCTCACAGTCCGCACCATCCTCGGCCAGGTCCGCCAGGTGCTTCTTCCGGAACGGGCTGTCCAATCCACCACCTACTACCAAAACGGCTTGCGCCGCTTCACCCCCGCTCTGGGACAAGCGGTGATGTCGGTCTCGTTGCTGTTCGTCGCACTGTTTCTGTTGGGCACCGGGGTAGCCATCGGCTATGGCTACGGGCTGCAGGAGGCCCTTTTCGAGTCGGTGTCGGCAGGCGCCTCCGTCGGACTATCCGTCGGAGTGACCGACCCGACAATGCCACTCCTCCTCAAGCTCACCTACACATTGCAAATGTGGCTCGGGCGTCTCGAGTTTGTAGCCGTCTTCTCACTTTTGGGCTTCCTCGTCTCATGGATCAGGGGTAAGTGATGATCAGGACCGTGCTCATCACCCTCGCCCTTGTGTTCGGCTCGGCACTCCCCGCGGCGGGACAAGACGTGGTCCCGATTGATGAGCTGACCTATGCCGGAGCCAGCTACGACACACTCGAGGTGACTGTTGAGGGTGAGCTCGTCGGGGATTTCGGAGATCGACGGGACGGTACGGTCTGGACCCAGCTCAACGACGACTCCTACGCCGACAACCCGCTGCGCGAATCCGGGACCCACGACGAGGGCAACGCCGGCATCGGGGTGCGGATCGCGGGCAATCTCAACGTAGAGCTGGACCATCCCGGTGGGTACCGATGGCGGGGGCCGATCGTACGCGCCAGCGGGATCTGGCATTTTCACGACTCCGACCGGGGCGGTGAGTCCTACCTCGAAGTGACTGCGATCGAGATTCTCGAGCCGGCCCGGACTCTCGCCGACGATCCGTCACCGTTCGCCTGGGTGGTGGGCGGCGTCCTGGTTCTCGCCGCCTTCGCGCTCTACCTGCGAATTAATCGCGTAAGCAATAAGCAGTAGGCAGTAGGCAGTAGGCAGTAGGCAGTAGGCAGTAGGCAGTAGGCAGTAGGCAGTAGGCAGTCAGCGAGGATTCTTGCCTCGTGCCTACTGCTAGCTCTTGAGGAACTCCGCCAGGTCTTCGGCCAGGTTGTCTTCGCCAGCGATCAGATCATCGGCCAAGCTGGCAGCGAGTCCATCGGGATACTGGACCGGTGGGCTCTTCATGAAGTAAGCCGAAGGCGACAACAGCGGACCGCCAATCTTGCGATCGAGGCCGATCTTGGCGAAGCGCACTGCATCAATGACGACGCCGGCTGAGTTAGGCGAGTCCCAGACCTCGAGCTTGAGCTCGGCATTCAGCGGAACGTCACCAAAGGCCCGGCCCTCGAGCCGAATGTATGCCCACTTCCGGTCGGTCAGCCACGCCACATGATCGGAAGGTCCGATATGCACGTCGTCATCACGCATTGTCCGGTCGATCTGTGAAGTCACAGCTTGGGTCTTCGAAATCCTCTTCGACTCGAGCCGGGAACGCTCCAGCATGTTCTTGAAGTCCATGTTGCCGCCAACGTTTAGCTGGCTGGTGCGCTCGACGATCACACCCCGCTCCTCGAAGAGACGGGCCAGCTGCCGGTGAACAATGGTGGCCCCAACCTGGGATTTGATGTCATCGCCGATGATCGGCACGCCGGCCTCCCAGAATCGCCGGGCCCAGGCCGGGTCTGAAGCGATGAATACCGGGATGGCGTTCACAAAGGCCACACCGGCTTCGAGGGCTGCCGTCGCGTAATACTTCGTGGCCTCTTCCGAGCCAACCGGCATATAGCTAACCAGCACATCGGTCCGGGTGTCTCGCAAAACCTGCGCTACGTCCGCCGGATCGGCGCCTGATTCATCCACCATGTCCTTGTAGTAGTGGCCGAGCCCATCCAACGTCGGGCCCCGGTGCACTTCCACACTCAGATCAGGTACTTCGGCGAAGCGAATGGTGTTGTTCTGGCCGGCCCAGATGGCATTGGCCAGGTCCTGGCCGACCTTGGTGGCATCGACATCGAAAGCGGCAACAAAATCGATGTCGCCCACGTGGTATTTGCCAAGGTCGACGTGCATCAGACCAGGAACCAATTGGTCGGGATCGGCCTCCCGGTAGTACTCGACGCCCTGGATCAAAGAGTTGGCACAGTTGCCTACCCCCGCGATCGCTACGCGTACTCTGCTCATTGCCATCCTTCCTTGCTCAAATCTCGTTAGGCCCGGGTCGCCTGCTCGGGCCCCGGGGCTTCTTTCGCTTGGGCCTGGCAGCCCGCTCGTTCTCAATCAACTCGTCAAGCCAGGCAATATCCGCCTCGGTGGAGCTGAGGCTACGCCGCATCAACGCAATCGTGTATGCGTCCATGCGCTGCCTGGTTCGGCTAACAGAAGCCTTCATGCTTCGACGGGACTCCACCAGACGGCTTGTGAGATGGGCTCGACGGCGCTCCAACAACCCGAGCCGTGACTCGGTATCGAGGAACCTGAAGAACGAAAGCTTCAAAGTGAAGGCTCGCTCCTTCTCGGCAGCGCTCGGGTCTTCCAATAACTCCTGGAAATATGCCTTGCCGTCAGGAGTCAGCTGATACACCTTGCGCCGTGTCTCTCCGGCACTCACACTGACAAACCCTTGCTTCTCTATCCGACGCAAGGCCGGATAGAGCGAGCCAAAGGAAACTGTCCAAAACCCGTGCTCGGAACCGGCCAACCGGCGCTTCAGCTCGTAGCCGTGAAGCGGTCCATCGGTGAGTATCCCCAGAATTGCGAATTCGAGCATTTGTGGCTTTCGACGAATGATCCAACGATAGTAGATCAATATAACGATTCGATATATTGGTTCGATATATCATCGCCGTCAAGCCTGTGCTTTACGAAAACTCATCTGAGGCTGTTACGGGCTGGTCAAACTCAAGACGCAGGTGACGCCAGCCGATAAGAGAGCCATGAGGCTAGTCAATGGCTAACGCGTTCACGCGCTCCTTGGACGGCCCTGATGGGCTGGACGCGTTGATGCGGTTCCACAACCGCATCAGCGACCGTGGAACCACCGACGAGCGGGATGAGGTTTTGGGCCGAATCGCCGCTGCGATAGGCGATGCGCTGACGGCCGACCAGGCGCTGGTGGTGCTTCTCGAAGAGGGGTCCGAAGACGTCCTGGCCATCAGAGCCGAGCCCGACCAGGCGGCTCTCGATTACGACGATATCGTCACCGGGCTGGTCACCAGCGCAATCGAAGCCGATGAGACTCTTCTCTTCTCGGCGGACGAAATCCAGGAGAAGCTTGGTTCCGCGCCCGGTGCCCGGTCGGTAATGGTTTCACCGATCAACCTGAAACAAGGGCTTTACGGCGCGGTCATCGCCGGCAATCGAGAAACAGACTTCGAGCCCTCAGATCTGCGAATCATGGAAGCGATGGCCAACGAGACAAGCATGGTTCTCGGCTACTCGATGCGACTCGAGTCCGAGCAGAAGCAACGGCAATTCGCAGACAACCTCCGAGAGGTCACGGCGACGATGGCGAGCACACTCGACCTGCGAAGTGTGCTCGATGGAGTTCTCAAAGGCCTCGACCAGGTCCTGCGCTTCGATGGCGCCACCTTGATGTTGCGCCAGGACGACGCCATGCGAGTGGTGGCCAACCGGGGTTTCGACGGCCAAGACATGCGGACGGAAGCACCGGTGCCCATTGCGTCCGATCCAACGATCGCCGAGCTAGTCGAGGACCGTGCCCCGCTGATCGTGTCTAGCTGGGAGGACCGGCCCCGGGGCGAGTACGTCGGTGGGGAGGACGTGGAGTCTTTCATAGGAGTCCCCCTCATAGCCCGCAATCGAGTGATCGGAATGCTCACCGTCTCCACGAACCAGGGCCACTATCGTCTCGAGGAGGCTCTGATCGTCGATGCGTTCGGGGACCATGCCGCGGTGGCTATTCAAAACGCCCGCCTGTTCCAGCGCACCCAGGCTTCGCTGGCCAAGACGGAAACTCTCTACCAGGTGGCCCAATCGGTCATCGCCGGATCCACGTTGACCGAAACTCTGCAAAACGTGGTTGACGGCGTCGGGGTGGCCATCCCGGCCGATCGGGTCTCGCTGATCACGATGAACCCTCGACTTGAACGAGTTGTGCATTTCGTTCGCGGGGGTCCGGGCCGAGATCGAGTGGCTGCTGCTGATTTCGTCGAGTTGTGGGACGGGTTGGTAGGGCATGTAATGCGTGAGCGTCAGCCTGTGATCTCCTCGTCCGACCGGGACGATGAGCGCGAAGGGCCTCTGGCCCGGGCCCGCCGCGAGGCGACGGAGGACGGGGCGGTGATGGTGGCGCCGCTCGGGTACCGGGGCAAGATCTTCGGGGTAATAACAGCCGTTAACCGTCGCGATGAGCCCGAGTTCACCAATAACGACCTGGCTCTTCTCGAGGCGATGGCCAACCAGGCTGCCATGGCCGTCGAGAATGCTCGCTTGTTCGAAGAGGTCGAGCGCCTGGCGGTAACAGACGAGCTGACCGGACTCAACAATCGCCGGGGCTTCTTCGATCTGGGTCGTCGAGAAATGGAACGGGCCCAGCGCACGCATCGTCCGGTGACCGCCCTGATGCTCGACCTGGACGGCTTCAAGCGGATCAACGATACATTCGGCCACGCGGTCGGTGACGAAGTGCTGCGCCATCTTGGCGATCGCTGCCGGCGGGCGGTAAGGGACATCGATCTCGTCGGCCGCTATGGCGGAGAGGAATTCTGCGTTCTCCTACCCGAGACCGACCTCAAGACGGCCCTCGAAGTGGCTGAACGGATCCGCTCCTCAATCGCCGACCAGCCGTTCGACACTGCCGCCGGACCGCTGGCCATCCGGATCTCGATCGGCCTCGCTCTCGCCGGTGAAGATGGTGGCGAGACTGTCGAGACCCTTCTCGACCGTGCCGACACGGCCATGTACTACGTCAAACAAGAGGGCGGCAACGCCGTCAAGTCGGCGGACTGAAGCAAGAAGCTGCAGCCAGGAGCCGTATCACCGACATGGCTGCCTCTTAGGCTCAGCCGGACTAGTAGCCGCCACCGAGCTTGGTGTGGTCCCAGCTGATGACCTTTTTGGGCTCGACGATTACCCCGGTGTTCTTCGATGCAAAACGCCCGAAGGCCTCCTCCAATGCCGCTCCCTCGAGCTGCACCGGCTCCGTGCCGGCGAAGGCGTAGCGCCCACTGAGCTCACCGTACATCTCGAGGACCCGGGCCGCGTCTTCAATCAGCGTGGCGGTGCCCTTGATCATCACGCCCCGCAGCTCGGCGTAAGCGTCCCCCGTCTCTAGGAGGACTGTCAACCGCGGGTCCCGTTGGAGGTTCACGATCTTCTGTGACTTGGTGAAGGAACGGAACACGACCTTCCCGTCACGCACGGCATACCACATGGGTGCGACATGGGGCCAACCGTCGGGGCCCTGCGTTGTGACGATGAGCGTCCGGCCTGCCTCCAAGAACTCCAGCACCTCTGCTGGGCTCATCGTGATGTCTCTGCGGGCCATCCATCAGAGCCTAGGTCGTGAGCAGCCGCCAAAAGAAATTCAAAAAAGGACTTGACACGTAGGTAATTGCCTACGTATAATGCGTAGTGATTAACCTACTAATAAGGTGTAGGTCAGAAACTACGAAAGGACTGATCATGTTGAACCCGATGCTCAACGATTACCTGGCGGAGGCCAACCGAATGGAGCGTATGGCCGAGGCCGGAAAGCAAAGAAGAGTACGTTCAACGATGACCGACCGGCCGGGCCGCTCCTTCCGGATCAGCAGGACTCGCCGGACGCGTAGGCGTTACGCTACGCTTCAGAACTGAGATGACCAAAACCAGCGGCGGATGGCAGATCGGACGTTCGATCGCCAGCGAATTGGATGTCGCAATCTTCTTCGCACATGTTCTTCCCCGCAAGGGCCTCGGCGTGACCGACGAGGGGGTCGGCCATGAGGTGTTGGAATTCATTCGCTCGATCCCCCAGGAATGGATCGCCGAGCTGGAGCCGTGGACCACCAGCTCACATGATTGGTTCTCGGTCCTGGAATACGTGGCACGATGGTCGGATGTCCTCTACACCGAGGACTACGAAGAAGCCAGCGGAGCCATGCGCACGCTCACAGTCGACGACGCCATTAGCCGGGTGGTAGAGCAAGCCGCGCCCTACGGCCTCGAGTTCGACGTCTCGCAGGATCCGATACCCGCGCTTGGAGACTTAGCGGCGGCCATTGATGACGCCCTCATGACCGAGATCGAGCTCCACCAACCAGAGGGGGGGATCAAACCTTTGAGCCGGGCAGCTCACATCGCGGCCGATGCCCTTGTAGGAGGCGCCTTTCACGAGCATTTCTGGCATTGGGTCGATCGGTTCTACTACGGCCTCTATCGGGACTGGCGGGCCCAACGGCTGGATCACATGGCTGCCGAGCAAGAAAGAGTCGAACGCCTATTAGGGGGACCGACTGGTGAAAGCCCTCCGGCGCTCGGTTGGCTTCCGAAGCAAAACCCAATATGGACACTCGGCAAACTCCGCGAGCTCATTGAAAGCGGAGATATCGAGGTGGTGTTCTGGGTAGAGCCTTTCGAGATGTCGGACACTTGGACACTGTTGCCAGGGTCTCTCAAACTCACGTTCTCAGAGCCGGGTGCGCTGTCACGAGGGTTCGACGCAACAATGACTGAGCTCGCCTTGGTGATGAAGGCACTGGGCGACCCCACTCGACTACGAATTCTCAAGATGATCCGCCACTACGACCTCGACAACACCCAAATAGCCACTTACCTCGGAATCGCCCGCCCGACTGTGAGCGTGCACACGCGGGTACTCCGGGAAGCCGGGCTCATCACGACTGTCCGGGAAGGTCGCCAGGCGCGTCACTCCCTCAAGCCCGATGCGCTGCAACATGTCTACGCCTCATTGGGAGGGATACTCGACGTAGAAGACGTCTGACCTCCCCACCCCCCCAACTGTCGGGAATCGGTCAGACCAGGTAGCGCGATGCCGGCCGTCTGTTCGAATGGTGAGGCCGGAAGGGTTCCGGTCCAGCATGAGAGGATCAACATGAACTCCTCGCCGAGTTGACACTGCGCTCGTTATCACCGACCCACAGAACGACTTTCTCAGT
>Ga0255057_10001511_pt1 | contig 12987 bp, 12 predicted proteins | sample Cases_109_6_MG_FD_189022 | JGI IMG/M metagenome (GOLD analysis project Ga0255057, IMG submission 189022) | Seawater microbial communities from Amundsen Gulf, Northwest Territories, Canada - Cases_109_6 | ecosystem: Environmental > Aquatic > Marine > Gulf | place: Canada: Northwest Territories... | reverse complement strand
TGACGCGCGCGGCAACCACCATGCGCGAGACCGCGTAGTGCCACATGTCGCCCCAGTGATAGTCGCGCTCCCCAGAGTCCCCGGGACCTTCCTCCCGGTCGGTGAGCACGCCGTAGAGCGCGTTCGGGCCGCCGATCACCGTGGTCCGCGCCTTGGTCGAGGCGGCGTAGTCGGCGACGCCGAAATGCAGGCTCTCGTTGCGCTTGGAGGCGGCGGCGATCTCGTCGACGTTGGCCATGCCGAGCGCGGTTTCGATGATGTGCTCGAAGCCGATCCGCTTCTTGCGCCCGACCGCGTCCTCGCACTGGGTGACCAGCATGTCGACGGCATAGACATCGGCGGCGGTGCCGGCCTTGGGAATCATGATCAGGTCCAGGCGCTCGCCGCCCTGCTCGATGATATCGACCACGTCGCGGTACATGTAGTGGGTGTCCAGGCCGTTGATGCGCACCGACATGGTCTTGCTGCCCCAGTCGATGTCGTTGAGCGCCTCGATGATGTTCTTGCGCGCCTGCACCTTGTCGTCCGGCGCGACCGCGTCCTCGAGGTCGAGGAAAACCACGTCCGCGGCCGAGGCCGCCGCCTTCTCGAACAGGGCCGGGTTGCTGCCGGGCACCGCGAGCTCGCTGCGGTTCAGGCGCGCGGTCGCTTGCTCGACGATAGTGAAACTCATGGGATCTCCCTCTCCAGACCGTCCGTCAAAATGCTCGCCGGGCCCCGCCTCCGGGGCTCCCGGCAAAGGACGGGACACTGCTCCGCGAGCCCCGCGATGTCAACCGCAAGACCCCTTGATTCCGGCCGATTCTCTCGTGATTTCAGCCCCGGCGCGGCGCGGCGTCCGACAGCGGGTGGCGGTCCCGGACCAGGGCCTTGAGGCGGGCGTCGAGCACGTGGGTGTAGATCTGGGTGGTCGAGATGTCGGCGTGGCCGAGCATCATCTGCACCGCGCGCAGATCCGCGCCGTGGTCGAGCAGGTGGCTGGCGAAGGCGTGGCGCAGCACGTGCGGCGAGACCTTGGCCGGGTCGATCCCGGCCGCCACCGCCAACTCCTTGAGCAACTGGGCGACCCGCTGGCGGGTCAGGTGTCCGGCCGCGCCGCGCGAGGGGAACAGCCACTTGCCGGGCGCCCGGGGCGCCGGGGTTTCGGTGCTTGGACCACGCCCGCGCTTGCCGGCCGCGGCCCGGTAGCGCTTGAGCGCGTCGCGGGCCGGCTCGCTCAACGGGACCATGCGTTCCTTGCCGCCCTTGCCGGTGACGATCAGCACCCTGGGATCGCGCGCCGCCGCCGCGGCCGGCAGTTCGACCAGCTCCGAAACCCGGAGCCCGGTGGCGTAGAGCAGCTCCAACAGGGCCACGAGCCGGGCGCCAGCGGCGCCGGGCCGGGCACGGGCCGCCGCCAGCAGGGCTTCGACCTCGGTCTCGCTCAGCACCTTGGGTAAGGCGCGACCTTGGCGCGGACTGTCGAGGCCCGCGGTCGGGTCATCGGCGCGCAGGCCCTCGCCAAACAAGAAGCGGTGAAACTGACGCAGGGTCGAGAGCCGGCGCGCGGCGGTGCGGGGCGCCATGCCGGCGTCGTTGAGCTGTCCCAGATAGGCGCGCAGATCGGCTGCGCTAGCCTGGTGCACGGCCCGCCCGCGCCGCGCCAAAAAGCCCGCAAAATCGGTCAGGTCGCGGCCATAGGCCTCGCGCGTATTGGCCGCGGCGCCACGCTCGGCGACGAGCATTTCGAGAAAGCTTTCGACGTGGTGGTTTTCAGTCACAAACCCATGCTCCGCATGCTTCGCACCGGCCCCCACCCCCACCCTGCTTAGATCCCGTTGGCGAGCGCCGCCTCGATGGCCAAGGTGCGGGCCTCGGTCTCCAGGCCGATCCGGCCGAGCGCGGTCAGCGCCGCGCTCAGGGCGAAAGCATGGCTCCCGCCCGGCCCCTCGGCGCCGAGCACGATAAGCGACAGCAGCACGGTCTCGCCGATACGCCGCGACTCGCTCGCTTCGTCGAGGGCATAGAGCAGCGCCGCGTTGGGAGCGATGAGGTTGGCGGTATCACCCTCGGCGGCGATCTGGCCCCAGGACAGGGGATCCCGTTCGCCGAGCGCCTGGAAAACGGCGCGCAGCAGTGTCTGGCTCCGATGCAGGGCGGCAGTGTCGCCCCCGGCGCCCCCGGCGCCCCCGGCGCTCATGCCCGCGCGCAGATCGCGCCACACGGCAAGCGTGCCATCGGTGGTCAGCGCGGCACCGCCGGCCAGACGCGAATAAGGCCACAGCGAGGCGGCGGCGGTGCTCGCCTGAGGATTGATCAACGCCTCCTGCCGGCCCAGGCTGAGCCAGGCGCTGGCGTGCTCGTAGCGGCCCGCCGCGTAGAGCGCGCGCCCGGCGCCAGCGGCGAACCAGGTTAGTTCCGGCGTGACGGGAATCTCCAATAGCAGCGGCAGAAAGACCGGCACCAGCGCTTGATAGAGCCCTTCCGCTTCGCCGATTTCGAGCGCGACGCGCAGAATCTCGGCGCGGCTGGCCGGCAAGTTCTGATCGCGCGCGGCCTGATAGAGCAACGCGTTGAGGCGCGGGCCCGTCATGGTCTCGGTGGCGCCGATGGCGCCCGCAAGTTCCCGCGCGGTAAAGGAGAAGCCGTCGTAGACCCGGGCTAACCCCGGGCCATCGAGCAGACCCATGGCACAGGCCCGCTCGGCGGCCGCCGCGCGCTGTTCGCTATCCAGGCTGGGCGCCTGGGCAATGGCCAATAACATGGCCGGCGGGGCGCCCGCGACATAACCCGGCGGCAATGCGGTGCCGATGGTCTGCATCATGGCCAAGTGCAGCGGGGTCAGGGCTGCATCCTCGGGGATTTTCGGCTCGGTGCCGAACAACGCGCCCGCAAGCGCGAAGAAAACCGGATCGCCGCCGCCGGTTTCACGCAACAGGTCGAGGCCGAGCATCATCTGATCGACCTCGCCGCCGATCATCTGGCACAGCACCATCGCCTTTCGCCAGTACGGCACTTGGTGGTAGCTGGCGATGCCATTGCGCACCAGGCGGCAGGCCTCGGCGGTATCGTGAACCAGCAACATCCCATCGACCCGGATCCGGGCCCGCTGCTCGTCGTCGCGGTGGCTGGGCACCACGGCCAGGAGGTCGTTGAGCTCGGCCACCTCGCCCAGGGCCATGAGCCGGTCGATGCGCAAAACGAGCAGGCTCCGCTCCGTCTCATCGGATAAATCGAACTGACTGATCGGCGGCGAGGCGATGGAGGTGAGCAGGCGCAGGGCGAGCGAGCGCATGCCGCGCGACGACAACTTACCGGGCAGCATCTCGAGCAGGCGAGCCACGATTCGGCGGTCCGATCCCCGCCACATCTCGACCCCGAAACCGCCTTCGCGCGGATCCAGGGTACCGATCGAATCGGGGGTGATCTCGTCGAGCGGATTAACCTCGATCGCGCTGCTATTCGCGGTGGCCGCCGCCGGCGCCTCGATCACGGTCGGCAGGACTCCACTGCCCGGCGCCCAGATATTGGCCTGGCCGAGACCCGCCGGCGGCACCAGGCTCAAGGGCTGCTGCGGATCGTCCAGAGATTGGGCCCCAGCCGGCGCCGCCCAGGCGCCGAGCAACAGCACGCCAAGGACCAGTCCCGTAATACGGCGGCGGGAATGGCGGCACGGGCGGGGGTGCTCAGCGGGGGAAACGCTCATCGGACAGGACTTTTTCGACTTTTGCCGAGGGAGCGGGAATCTCCCAGGTCGCCAGGTACGCGGCGCCGCCAGCCAGGCCCCCAAGTACGACAATGATCAGAAAGAAGCTTGATTTTCGCATGAGGCCAATTGACGGAGACTAATGGAATCAGACACTGAACTGCTCGTTACAGGCACGGAAACCCATTACCGCGACCGCTTCGCCAACAGCTCGACGCGGACTTGCGCCCTACCAAGGTGCTTATGGTAGACTCCGACTGTGGCGACTTTGGGGCAGTCTATAACCCGTTTTCGAGTCGTTGCAACGCTGCCCGGGGCTGCCCGGGGCAGCCTGGGGCTACCCCGGGCAGCCCCGGCCGATAATCTTGTTTGGTCCAGAACGAACCATGCCGTCCGCCAAATCCTTGAAGGTTCCCCGCACCATCGTGCTCATCGGCTTGATGGGCGCCGGAAAGTCCTGTATCGGGCGCCGCCTGGCCACGCTTCTGGGCCTGAATTTCGTCGACGCCGACAACGAGATCGAACGCGCCGCGGGTTGTACCATCGAAGAAATCTTCGAACGTCACGGCGAAGCGGCCTTCCGCGACGGCGAACGCCGGGTCATCAAGCGCTTGCTCGGCCAGGCGGTGCAGGTGCTGGCCACCGGCGGGGGCTCGTTCATGGACCCGGGCACCCGGGCGGCGATCCGGAAGCAGGCGGTCTCGGTCTGGCTGCGCGCCGATCTGGACTTGCTGCTCAAGCGCACCGGGCGGCGCAACAATCGGCCGCTGCTCAAGCGCGGCGATCCGCGGGCTATCCTGGAGCACCTGATGGCGGAGCGCTATCCGGTCTACGCCGAGGCCGACATCGTGGTCGACAGTGCCGACGGCCCCCCCGAGGTCACGGTCGAGCGCATGCACGCGGCGGTCGAGAGCTATCTAGCGGGCCCGGCGGGGGCGGGGGCGGCGGTGCCGGACGCGCGGCTGGCAAATGCCCGCCCGGAGGGGGACGCCGGCCGGTGAGCAGCCACGAACGCCTGGGCGTTGCGCTGGGCGCGCGCAGCTACGACATATTGGTGGGCGACGACCTGATCGCCGAAGCCGGCCGCCACATCGCGCCGCTGCTGTCGCGCAAACGGGTTTTCGTGGTCACCGACACCAACCTGGCGGAGCTTCATCTGGCCCGGCTCGAACGCGCATTGAAGGAGGCCGGGCTGGACTACGAGGCGGTCGTCCTGCCCGCCGGTGAGCAAACCAAAGATTTCCATCATCTGGAATCCCTGGTCGAGCGGCTGCTCGACATGAAGATCGAGCGCGGCAGTACACTGGTCGCATTCGGCGGCGGCGTGATCGGAGACTTGACGGGCTTCGCGGCCGCGGTGTTGCTGCGCGGCATCGATTTCGTGCAGATCCCGACTACCTTGCTGGCCCAGGTCGACAGCTCGGTGGGCGGCAAGACCGGGATCAACTCGCGCCACGGCAAGAACCTGATCGGCAGCTTCCATCAGCCGCGCCTGGTGCTCGCCGACACCGAGGTCCTCTCGACCCTGCCGCGGCGCGAACTGCTCGCCGGCTACGCCGAGGTGGTTAAATACGGCCTGGCCAGCGAGCCCGATTTTTTCACCTGGCTGGAGGGTCATGGCACCAGCCTGATCGAGGGCAACCCGGACGTCCGACGCCGGGCCGTGCTCGAGAGCTGCGCCGTAAAGGCCAAGGTGGTCGCCGCCGACGAGCACGAATCCGGCCAGCGCGCGCTGCTCAATTTGGGCCATACGTTCGGCCATGCGATCGAGGCCGAGGCCGGTTACGGAGAATTCCTGCACGGCGAGGCGGTCGCGATCGGCATGGTGATGGCTTTCGAGTTGTCGGCGCGGCTCGATCTTTGCGCCGCCGGGGACGTGGCCCGGGTCCGGCGGCACCTGGCCGCGGTCGGCCTGCCGACCGGGCTCGACGGAACCCGCGAGCGGGTCTGGGACCCGCGGCGCCTGCTCGAACACATGACCCGCGACAAGAAGGTCGTTGACGGACGCGTGGTTTTCGTACTGGCGCGCGGCATCGGCGAGGCCTTTATCAGTGACGCGGTCGATCCGGCCGATGTTGAAGCCTTGCTGACCGGTGTTATCGCCGCCTAAAACAGCAGCCTCATGGCCGCGCGCCCCGGGCTGCAAACCCCGGGACCGCGGCAAGACAGTCTTTCACGGCAAAGACGGAAATCATGGAAACGGACATTCTGATAACGATCGGCGCTATTCTGGCGTTGCTCGTGCTCTCGGCGTTCTTCTCGGGTTCCGAGACTTCGCTGACCGCGTCATCGATACCGCGCATGCACACACTCGCACGACAAGGCAACCACCGGGCCGAACTGGTCAACGATCTCTGGGCCCAAAAGGAGCGGCTGATCGGGGCGATCCTGTTCGGCAACAACCTGGTCAACATCATGGCCTCGGCGCTCGCCACCGGCCTGTTGATCGGACTGTTCGGCGACGCCGGGGTGGCCTATGCGACCATCATCATGACGCTCCTGGTGCTGGTTTTCGCCGAGGTCTTGCCCAAGACCTACGCGATCCACCACGCCGACCGCTTGGCGCTGGGCGCGGCGCCGATCCTCCGGGTCGTGGTCTTCGTGCTGTTTCCGATCACCCACACCTTGCACATGCTGGTGCGCGGCACGTTCAAGGTATTCGGCATCGAGATGTCGGCCAGCCTGTCGCCGGAGCAGTCGGAGGAGGAGTTGCGCGGCGCCATCGACTTGCACGCCGGCGATGGTGAGGAGATGCGCCACGAGCGCGCCATGTTGCGCTCGATCCTGGACCTGGCCGATGTCGAGGTCTCCGAAATCATCACCCATCGTAAGCAGGTCAGCTCGATCGACGCCGGACTGAAGTCGGCCGAGATCGTCAACGCCGTGATCGAGAGCCCGCACACCCGGCTGCCGCTGTGGCGGGACGAACCCGACAACATCGTCGCCGTGTTGCACGCCAAGGCCCTGTTGCGCGCGGTTCAAGCTCAGCCCGGGGACATCGACGGCCTGGACGTACTGGCCATCGCCAATCCGCCCTGGTTCATCCCGGAAACCACCGATCTGCTATCCCAGCTCCAGGCGTTTCGCGCGCGCCACGAGCACTTCGCCATCGTGGTCGACGAATACGGCGAGGTGTTGGGCATCGTGACGCTCGAGGACATCCTGGAGGAGATCGTGGGCGAAATCGCCGACGAGCACGACGTGGTGATCGAGGGCGTTCAGCTGCAGAAAGACGGCTCGATCATGGTCGACGGGGCGGTCACGATCCGCGATCTGAACCGCCAGTTCGATTGGCAACTACCCGACGAGGAGGCGGCCACCGCCGCCGGGTTGGTGCTGCACGAAGCCCGGCGCATTCCCGAGATCGGTCAAGCCTTCGTGTTCCATGGCTTCCGATTCGAAATCCTCGGCCGGCAACGCAACCAGATTACCTCGATCAAGGTCCTGCGCCTGGACGACGCCAGGGAGTCGCCTGCCGATAAAGGGCCGGAGGCGGAGGAAAAATCACCTGATTCAAGCCATGCGGAAGCGGATGGCGGCCTCGACCGGGCGCCCTGACGCGTCGGCCCTTAGCTTGACCTCGCGGGCCGGGCTCTGCCACACTAGCCGCAACGACAGGTGCGCAGGCCTGACCCATCCAACTGGCAATGGAGAGGGGCCATGCAACGACGAATCGTCCCTGATTTGGTCCGCGATCAAATCCTCGTTAGCCTACCGCCGAGCGCGACCGTGCAAGACGCCGCCCGGATTATGGCCGAGCGCCATATCGGCGCCGTCTTGGTCGCCGTCGACGGCCGGCTCCAAGGAATATTTACCGAGCGCGACGTGCTCGCCCGGGTCGTCGCGGCCGGCCTCGATCCCAACGACACGGCATTGGGCGGCGTCATGACGCCCAATCCGGACACCGTCGCGCCCAACGATTCGGCGCTCGAGGCGTTGCGGCGGATGAGCGAACGCGGCTATCGCCACCTGCCGGTGGTCGACGGTGAACGAATGGTCGGGATCGTCTCGATCCGGGACCTCTACACCGCGGTCAACGAGGAACTCGCCGAGGATCTGCAGCAGCGCGAGGCCTTCATCTTCGACACCGGCTACGGCACCGGCTGAGACCAGGCGTTCGGGTCGGTCATGTTGACGGATCTTCGGCGGCCCCTATAGTGCCCCGCCGGAATCCTTAGTACGCGAGCCGACATGCCCCTTTCTAGCCCCGCTGAACGCAAACACCTGCACACCCGCAAAATCGAGTTCCAAGGTTTTCAACGGGCCGATGGCTTGTGGGACATCGAAGCGCGGCTGACCGACGTTAAAACCTACGATTTCCAGAACGAGTTCCGAGGCACGATCCAGGCCGAAGAGCCGCTCCACGACATGTGGTTGCGGGTGACCATCGACGAGGACTTCGTGGTCCGCGACATCGAGGCGGTCACCGACGGCGCCCCCTTCGCGACCTGCGCGGCGATAGCGCCCAATTTCAAGAAGATGATCGGCGCCAAAATGCGCGCCGGCTGGCACCGCGAAGTGCGCGGGCGCCTGGGCGGCGTCGAGGGCTGCACCCATTTGGCCGAGGCGCTCGGCGCTTGCGCCACCGTCGCCTATCAGACCCTGTTCCCAGTCCTGTCCAAAAAAAACAAAGCCCACAGTGGCAACCGCAAGCCGAGCCTCATCGACTCCTGCCACGCCTTCGCCAGCGACGGCGAGGTGGTGCGAAAGCGCTGGCCCGAGTTCTATACCGGCTCGGAGAGCTGAATCCGCTTGAGGCGGAACAGGCCAACGCAGGCGAGCGCGGACAGCATCATCGCACTGGCGAAATAGATCGGCGCATCGGCGCTGCCGGATAGGTCGCGAGCCCATCCCGCGAGCGGCGGCAGCGCGCCCATGCCGGCGTAGTACCAAGTATAGAACAGCCCCATCCCCTGGGCCCGGTGGTCCGCGCTCAGCGTTTCCGACACCAGCGCCATGATCGGGCCCGCCGGCGCCCAGGCGAAAACGCCGAAGGCGATGAACGGCAGCAAGGGTGATTCGGCCCAGGGCAGGACCGCGCAGATCCCCACGGCCGCGGTCAGCGAAACCATCATGACCAGGTTCGGACGGCCCCAGCGCTGGGCCAGGTAGCCGCCGAGCGGAACCGTCCCGATTCCCAACCAGGTGCCCAGGCTGACCATCCAGGCGGCCTCTTCCAGCGCCAGACCGCGCGCGGTCAGGAAAGTCGGGCCGAAGCTCACGATCAGGATCAGGCCGACGTTGTACAGGGTCCAGGCCGCGGCCGCGAGGGAGACGCCGCCGAACTGTGCCCGGTCGAGCCCGAACAGCCGCCCCGGCCCCGCGGCCGGCCCCGCGGCCGACCCCGCGGCCGACCCCGCGGCCGACCCTGCGGCCGACCCTGCCCGAGCTGGGGACGCCAGGCCCGGCGGCGGCCGATAACCAACCGCGATCAAGGCGAATGACAGCAAAGAGAGCGCGGCGGTGCCGTAGAGCACGGCCGGCCAACCGAGCGCCACGGCGGCGGCGCTCTGAATGACCAACGCCAAAGCGATCCCGAGCGGCCAGGAGTTGACCAGAATGGCCATGGCCAGGACCAGCTCGCGCTTGGCGAACCAGTCCATGGTCATTTTGGCCAGCAGGATATTGAGCAAAACGCCGCCGCAGCCGCTTAGGGTGCGGCCGGCGATGGCCGTTGCATAGTCGTCCGCGATGCCGACCAAAACCCCGCCGAGCGCCATCATGACCAGACCGGCGAGTACCACCTGCTTTTCGCCGAAACGCTTTCCGAGCATGCCGCCGGGCAGCGCGAAGACGACGCCCGGAAGATTGTAGAGCCCGATCAGGGTGCCGAGCATGGCGTAGTCGATCGCGAATTCGTCGATCAGGAACGGCGACACCGAGGCGATCGACTGGAACTGGAAACCCATGGCGGTCCTGGCCAGAAACAGGACGGCCAGGATCTGCCAGCGATTGTGTCGCATCTCAACGCAACCCGCTTATCCCAGCAATCCCGGCGGAACCGAGTTCAACCTCGGCTCCAGCTGGTTTTTGCGGCGGTTCCGGTCGTGAGTCAGCGGAGCTACTCTGGCAGTTTGGTGTAGTAGGCGATTCGCTCGGATGTTACGCCGTCGTTGCCGACCTTGATGAGGCCGCTGCCTTGAATATCGGTACCGGGAATCACCCACCAGCATGAGGCCGAAAGCTCGCCGTCGGCTTCCTGCGTCAAGACCTCCGATAATTCCATGAACGACTCGCTCGACCCGGTGCCGCGGGCGGCGGCGACGACTTCGCGCAGTCCGGCCAGGTATTCGGCAAAATCCTCACGGGCGATGGCCCCAGCATTGGGGTCGTCGAAGACAAAGGATTCGGATGCCGCCGAGAGAATCATCTCGGCATCTCCTTTGTTCCAGCCCTCGGCGTAGCGTCCCAATTTATCCCCAGCGTTCATGTCTGCCTCCCGTTATCTCGAATTCGAGCCATGGGCGAGCGTCCGGTGGACGTTCCGACCCGACACAGTTTGTGGCCCGCCGCCCGCGTGGCGCAAGACGGCAAAACTATGCCAAATGCTGTAGAAATTCTATTTCCGGCTATTGTTTCAAAGAGTTGCCGGTTTGCAACAGCGTTGCGCAGAGCGCCGCGCGAAGCACTTGCCGCTCAATGCGGTCGCGTCGGCGGTAGGGATAAGATCAACCGCACCAACTCCGACTGCCGGTGGATTCCGGTCCGGGCGAAGATCGCCGCCAAATGGCGGCGCGCCGTACCCGCGGCGATCCGCAAGCCCTTGGCCGCATCCGCCAGGGTCGCACCAGCCGCCAGGGCGAGGGCAAGTTCGGCCTCCTTCCGGGTCAGGCCGTAAACCCGGCGCAACAACTGCGCCGGCGTCTCCGGCGCATGGTCGGGATCGGTCAGCAACACCACCACCGCCGGCGCGGCGAGTGCCACCGGCGCCACCCGCTCGGGAACCGGGGCGACCAGCACCGCATAGGGGCGGGGGCTCGCGCGCTTGGCGAGGGCCATGGAGCCGCCCCCACCACCCACGCCGCCACCCACGCCGCCGCCGACGCCGCCACCCACGCCGCCGTCACGGCCGCGGCCATGGGCGGTCTCGACGGCGCCGGCGATCAGCCGCTGCAGGGCCGCGTTATCGATCGGTCGCCGGGCGGCCAGCTTGCCGCCTTGCCCATCGATCTCGCCGCCCTCCGCCATGATTCGCTCGGCTTCCCGATTGCAGCGCCAAATGCGCCGATCGCCGGTGAGCACGACGATGCCGAACGACGCATCCTCAATCACCGACCAGGCGCTTGAGCTCTCCTGTTCCAGGGCCGCGAGCCGGCCCTGAATCCGGAGCGCGCGGCCCAAGTGGGGCCGGAACGCCGCGAATGCCTCGATTTCGGGTTGCGTGGCGTGTCCCTGCCGTTTCGAGCGTTGGAGCGCGGCCATGGACAGGGTCGAGTCGGTCCGGAGCAGCTGCCCGCCGATGAAGTAGCGAAAATCGAAGCCCGCCCGCCAACGGTACATCTCGCTGCGGTCCATCTCGGCTTCGTCGAAAAACATGCGGTCGTAGATGACCGAGAGGTGCGGGTCGCGCAGCAAGAGATCGTTCCGCTCGCTCAGTTTCGAATAATACGCGCGATATTCGTCGGTGAACTGCCGCGGCAGGCCGCAGTCCCACTGCTGGATCAACTCCCTGGTCTCGTTACCGATTGTGTAAATCTGGAACGCGGCGCCGTTCAGCGCCTCGCGGAGTTCGTCTAGAACGCCGCTCCATTGGGCCGGGCTAAGAGCCGCTTCGTAAATGCGGCCGACCAAATGATTCACGTGCGCTTCGTCGCGAAGCATGGTCCCCCCAAGGAGGCGGTAAGGCAAACCAAGTCATGATTCTAGCAGCTTCGGCGGCGCGGGGAAACCAAGCGCGGCGAACCCCGACAGCGCGACCGCGGCAGCTTCGCCCGCGGCGACGCGGCGGTCGGAATTCTTTGCCCCTGGTTCTACACCGGGTCCGATTCGTAGCGGCCGGGGCCGGACGTGCCGCGCTCACGGTCGCTGGCCCGGGCCCGGGTCTTGTAGAGCGCGCCGTGGCCGATGCTGGCGTGCCCCTCCTCGGTCGCCGCCGCCCGGAAATAGTTGACGATGAACACGCGGATCGCCGCGGTGAGGCTGGAGGCGCGGCGGCGCTCATCGATCCGCTCGCAGAGTTCGTGCTGATTCATTTCCTCGCGCCGGCAGATTTCCTCGAGGGCGTCCCACATGGCCGGCTCCAGGCGCAAGCTGGTACGGCGCCGTCCGATGGTGACGTTGCGGTTGACCAGGCTGCTGAGGCGCGCCTCCGCCGGCCCGGCCGGCTGCCCGACTGGTTTCGTGTTTTTATCTATCCGCATCGATGGCAGTCTCGTGCCTCAATCACCCCGTTTCACCCGTTCTTGAAGCGTCCGGGCGTGGGCCATGACTATACTCAACCAAAGCGGTTGTCAATTATCTCTATCACTCGCATTAATTGCTATTTCCAGATCGACGGTCGGCGCCGTACCTGTCCCCTTGCGGGATTGTTTTGCGCCGCGGGAGGTATCATATTTGGTCGAGGCTATTCAGGAAATTCGAGCCATGACCGTGCAGCAGAGCATCGAGACCAAGATTGCCGCCGCCTTGACGCCCAGCCATCTGGAGGTGGTCAACGAGAGCTACATGCATTCCGTGCCACCGGGCTCGGAATCCCATTTCCGGGTGGTGGTGGTCTCCGACCGCTTCGAGGGACAACCGCTGGTGCGCCGCCACCAAACGGTCAACAAAATCCTCGAGCGGGAGCTCGAGCAAGGGCTCCACGCGCTGTCGATGCAGACCCTGACCGGGGCCGAATGGACCCGGCGCGGCGGCCAGACCCGGGTCTCTCCGGCCTGCCACGGTGGTGGTAAAACCAAGTCTCGGTGATAATAGGCCGCGACCGAAGATCGCGCCCGCCCGGTGTCGCCCGGATTTTACCAATAATAACGAATGCCTATGGTACCCTGACCGCCTTGCTTCGGAGTGGTGCGATATTCATAGTCTGAACCATGCGACGACCTGTCCCCGCCGAGATCAACGCGCCTTTCGAGCGCGAGCACGAAACCGAAGCCGAACGGCATTGCCACGCACCGGGCTGCCCGGAGCAGGGCCTCCACCGGGCGCCGGTCGCGCGCGACCGCCTGAACCAGTACTATTGGTTCTGCCGGGATCATGTGCGTCAGTACAATCTGGCATGGAACTACTTCGCCGGCATGAACGAGCAGGAAATCGAATACCATCGGCGCCTCGATACGGTCTGGCAGCGGCCGAGCTGGCCGTTC
>Ga0255057_10001510_pt1 | contig 12998 bp, 16 predicted proteins | sample Cases_109_6_MG_FD_189022 | JGI IMG/M metagenome (GOLD analysis project Ga0255057, IMG submission 189022) | Seawater microbial communities from Amundsen Gulf, Northwest Territories, Canada - Cases_109_6 | ecosystem: Environmental > Aquatic > Marine > Gulf | place: Canada: Northwest Territories... | reverse complement strand
GTACGGCGAGAAGCGACTGAATCCTGATATTCGCGATACCGGCGGCGGACGCCATCCACGGCGTCGAAATCAATCAAGCGGCTCGGGCATGTGAGATTGGCCGTTGACTCCACGGCCTCGACCGAGGATGAGTGTGCCGCGAATTCGAATCATGCCGGTCAGGGGAGAAAAACTATGCGGTTTGGTCTGTGGTCACTTGTCATGGCGCTCGGCCTGTTCGGGACCGATGCGTCGGCTGCCACGCTCGATCGGATAAAAGAGAACGGGGTCGTAAGGATCGCCTACCGAGTCGATGCCGCCCCCTATTCCTACAAGAGCGCCATTGGCGAGCCGAGCGGCTATACGGTCGATCTGTGCCGCGCGGTAACGGCAAGTCTGAAAGGCCAGCTTGGTCTCCAGAAACTTTCGATCGAATACGTGCAGGTGACCGCCGAGAACCGGTTCGAGACGATCCAAAATGGGCGCGCCGATATGCTGTGCGGCGCGACCACCGCCACCCTGTCCCGCAGGGCGCTGATCGACTTCTCGCTCCCGGTCTTCGTCGACGGGGCAAGTGTGATGTTCCGAGCCACCGGGCCGAGGAATTTCGAGGATCTGGCCGGTCACAATATAGGCGTTCGGGCGGGGACGACCACCGAAACGGCCTTGGGAATTACGCTCGAAGACTTAGCTCTCAACGCCCAGGTCGTTGCCGTGTCCGACCATGATGATGGATTGCGAAAGCTGGAAGCGAACGAGATATCGGCTTACTTCGCCGATCAGGCAATCCTAATTTTTCTTTTGAACAAGAGCGAGTCGCCGAAGGAACTGCGCGTCTCGAAGCGCTTCTTTACCTACGAGCCCTATGCCGTCGGCCTCGCGCTTGGCGACGGCGCTTTTCGCTTGGCGGTCGATCGGGCGCTCAGCCGTATCTATCGAGCCGGCGCCATCAAACCGATCTTCACCAAGAACTTTGGCACCGGCACGCCCAGCACGATGCTCAAAGCGCTGTACCTGATTAGCGCCCTGCCCGAATAATCCGGCTAGAACGAGCTTTGCACCTGATCGGTGGCATCGACGCACGCCGCGATCCACCGAATGCGGCCGAAGCGGAAGACCACTATCCGCGCGCGCTCGAACTCACCGAGGAACTCGGCATGCGCCCCCTCGCCGCCCATTGCCACCTCGGACTCGGCCGGTTTTACCGGCACAGCGGCGAACCCGGAAAATCCGGCACGCACATCGAAACGGCGACGGCGATGTCCCGCGACATGAATATGAAACTCTGGCTCGATCGGACCTAAGCCGGATTTCGATATAGTTATGCGGGATCGTCCGGCCCGGCCTGGGCTTCGAGGTAATTGGCGCCAAGCATACGGTAATGATCGGCGATCCAAACCGCCTCGGCGATCTCGGCCTCGCTCATATCGCGCCAATAGCGCGCCGGCATGCCGGCCCAGAGCTGGCCCGAGGGCACGGTCTTGCCGGGCGTGACCACGGCGCCGGCGGCGATCATGGCCCGGGGCTCCACCACGGCGCGGTCGAGGATCACCGAGCGCATGCCGATGAAGGCGCCGTCGCCCACGGTGCAGGCGTGAATCAACACCATGTGGCCGACCACCACGTCGTCGCCGATGTGGGTCGGCTCGCCGCCGCCGGTCTCGCGGTAGTCGCCATTGCGGTCGTTGTTGCAGTGGACGATGGTGCCGTCCTGCAGGTTGGTGTTGCGCCCGACCCGGATACGGTTGACGTCGCCACGCAGCACGCAACCGTACCAGATCGACGAACCGGCGCCGATCTCGACGTCGCCGATCACCACCGCGGTCTCGGCGATGAAAACGTCCTCCGCGATCTTCGGGCTCACGCCCCGGTGCGGCAGGATCAATCCGGCCATGGTCTCTCTCCCTATAGGTTCAGGCGGCGGCCGGCGCCGAGTTAATACCAAGGACCGCTGATAATGGCCCATAGAGATCGCGCGGGCGATCCGTCGGCCAAGGGGGCGGGCAGGAGGGGAGCCGCGGGCGATGTGGGTCATCGGCAAGGCTTCCCGACGCACTCCGGCGGTTCGCCCGCGCGACCGGAGGCGGCTTCCCAAGGCTTTCGGGCGGCGTCCCACGCGGCTTGCGGTGTCGGACACCGCCGCGCCACGCGCTCCTGGCCGAAAACCTCGGGAAACCGTCTCTATGGGTCATTATCAGCGCTCCTTGGTATAAGTCCGCTATCCTCGGCCAAGCCGAGCATCAGGTTCATGTTCTGCACCGCCTGACCCGAGGCCCCCTTGCCCAGATTGTCGAGCAACGCCACCAGCACTGCGTGCCCCTCCGCCTCGTTGGCGAAGACGTGCAGGCGCACCAGATTGGTGCCGTTGAGGCCCTCCGGATCCAGATGGCTCGTGGCCTGGGTCTCCTCGAAGGGCGCCACCTCGACGAAACGCCGGCCCGCGTAGTGGGCGACGAGGGCGGCGTGGAGTTCGGCGGCCCGGGGCCGGCCGGGCAAATCACTCAAGTGGAGCGGGATCTGGACGATCATGCCCTGGCGGAAGCGCCCGACGCTGGGCACGAACAGCGGCCGCTGGGCGAGCCCGCTGCGCCGGTGAATTTCCGGCACGTGTTTGTGGGCGAGGCCGAGCGCATAGACTCGGAACGGTGCGGCGATGGCCTCCGGGTTGTCCGGATCTTCAAACCGTTCGATCAACTTGCGGCCGCCGCCGCTGTAGCCCGAAACCGCGTTGATCGAGATCGCCGTCTCGGCCGGCACCAGGCCGGCCGCGATCACCGGGTGGAGCAGCGCCACCGAGGCCAGCGCGTAGCAGCCTGGGTTGGTGACCCGCTTGGCGGCGGCGATGCGCTTCGATTGGTCGGCGTCGAATTCCGGGAGCCCGTAGACCCAGTCTGGATCGGTCCGGTGCGCGGTGCTGGCATCGATCAGGCGCGCTCGCGGGTTCTCGACCATGGCCGCGGCCTCGCGCGCCGCGTCGTCAGGCAGGCAAAGCACCGCGAGATCGGCGGCGTTGAGCATCTCGGCGCGCGCCGCGGGGTCCTTGCGCGCGTGTTCCGGCAGATGCAAGAGCTCAATATCGGCGCGCCGTTCCAGGCGTTTGCGGATCTGCAGACCAGTAGTGCCGACCTCGCCATCGATGAAGACCTTCGCCGCATTGGCGCCCGCTCTGGATTCTCTCACGGTCATCGTCTTATTCCCTTGCCGGCCCCGCCCTGATCGGGGTCCGCCCCTTTTGCTCCGACGTTAGCGCGCCGAACGCGGGCGTCAATTGAAAACACGCACACAAAAAGGGCGCCCGCTCCGGGACGCCCTTGATGTCGGGATATCCGTTGCGGGATTAGCGTTTCGAGAACTGGTAACTACGTCGCGCCTTGCGCTTGCCGTACTTCTTGCGCTCGACCACGCGCGAGTCGCGCACCAGGAAACCGCCATTCTTGAGCACCGGCCGAAGCTCCGGCTCGAACAGCGTCAGCGCCTTGGAGATGCCATGGCGTACGGCACCGGCCTGGCCCGAAAGCCCGCCGCCCGCGACCGTGCAAACCACGTCCAATTGGTCCTTGCGATCCGCGGCCTCGAAGGGTTGGTTGATCATCATGCGCAACACCGGGCGCACAAAATACTGCTCGAGATCGCGGCCGTTGACCGTGATCTTACCGCTGCCCGGCTTGACCCAGACGCGGGCGACCGCGTCCTTGCGCTTGCCGGTGGCGTAGGAGCGGCCCTGGGCGTCGCGCCGGGGCTCCGGCATCTCGACGGCGGCGGCCTCGGGGGCGCTGGCGGTCACGCCGGCGGCATCTCCGAGATCGGCGAGATCGGTCAGGGTCTGGGATTCCTCGGCCATGATCTCAGGCGCTCCTCTTGTTTTTCGGATTTCGGGCCGCGAGGTCCAGGACCACCGGATTCTGTGCTTCCTGCTGGTGCTCGGCGCCGGCATAGACACGGAGGTTCTTCATTTGGCGCCGACCCAGCGGCCCGCCCGGGATCATGCGCTCGATCGCCTTATGGACGACCCGCTCCGGGTGTTTGCCCTCGAGGATCTCTCCGGCCCGGCGCTCCTTGATGCCACCGGGATAACCGGTGTGCCGGTAGTAAATCTTGTCTTTGAGCTTCTTGCCGGTCAGGTGGATCTTGCCTGCGTTGACCACCACGACGTTGTCGCCGCAGTCCATGTGCGGGGTGTAGCTGGGCTTGTGCTTGCCGCGCAGGATCAACGCGACCTGGCTCGCCAGGCGGCCCAATACGATGCCGTCGGCATCGATCAGGATCCACTTTTTGTCGATATCCGCCGGCCGTGCGGAGAACGTCTTCATCACTAAAGTACCCACCAACTAGGGAATGGAGCGAGGGCCCCAGGAAACACCTGGGATCCCTCGAGAGTGGCGTTTTCTACGGCACGGGATGTGACCTGTCAACGCCTGATCTGTGTGTTTTTTGAATTACTTAGCAATGCGGTATTATAATACCATAAAGATAACTGTTTGGTATTCCGCGCTATTCTAGGATCGTCAATGACTTAACCCCCATTACGCTCCGGCGGGATCGAATAGGTGGCGGTAACGTGGGCGACTGGACCGTCCGCCTCCTCGCCCTCGCTGAACAACGAGACCTCGCCGTAGGCCAGGCGCTTGCCGAGCTTGAGCAGGCGGCAGTCGGCGATCACCGCGCCCGGCTTGGGTCGGCGCAGGAAGTTGCAATTGAGGCTGGTGGTGACCGTCATTTCGACCCGGCCGATGGCCGAAAGTACCGCCACGTACATGGCATAGTCCGCCAAGCTCATCAGGGCCGGACCGTTGACCGTGCCGCCGGGGCGCAGGAATTCGTCCTTCCGGGGCATGCGCACCCGGCAGGTGCCCTTGCCGATGTCGGTGATCTCGAAGCCCATGATGCCCGCCCAGGGCAAGGATTCCTCGCAAAGCTGGGTTACCTCCTGGGCCGTAATGCGCGGCATGGCTGGCTCTGCTCCCCGATATTGCACCGCCCCTTCGAACCACGAAATTCGGCGTCCGGCAAGGGACTTGCACCCGACCCCCCGGGCGCGGCAGATTGGGGTTATGAGCGCCCAGGACCAAAGCGCCGCAAGCGCCGAAACCGCCGCCGAGCCGATTCTGATCCGCGCGGATGCGGGTGGGGTCTGTACCCTGACCCTGAACCGGCCGGACCAATACAACGCGCTCTCCGAGGCCATGCTGGCGGCGCTCCAGAACGCCTTCGACACGATCGCGGAGGATTCCTCGGTGCGGGTCGTGGTGCTGGCCGCGCGCGGCCGGGCCTTTTGCGCCGGCCACGACCTCAAGGAAATGCGCGCCCGGCCCGAGCAGGCCTATTACGAAGAGCTGTTCAAGACCTGCAGTCGGATGATGATGTCGATCATCCGCTTGCCCCAGCCGGTGATCGCCCGGGTCCACGGCATCGCCACCGCCGCCGGCTGCCAGCTGGTCGCGACCTGCGATCTGGCGGTGGCCTCGAGCGCGGCCAGCCTGGGCACCTCGGGTATCAACGTCGGCCTGTTCTGCATGACCCCTGGCGTGGCGCTGGCCCGCAAGGTCAAACGCAAGGACGCCTTCGAGCTGCTGTTCACCGGCGACATCATCCCGGCCGAGCGGGCCTGCGATCTGGGCCTGCTCAACCGCGTGACACCACCCGAACGGCTCGATGCCGCGATCGCCGAGTTGACCCAGTCGATCATCGGCAAGTCCCAGGCCGCCGTCGCCGCCGGCAAGCGGGTGTTCTACCAGCAACTGGAATTGGGCTTGGAAGCGGCCTACGAGCTGGCCAGCGTGGAGATGGCCCGGAACATGATGTTCCACGACGCCGGCGAGGGCATCGACGCCTTCATCGGCAAGCGCGAGCCGGTCTGGACCCACAAATAGGCGTGAGGATAAAGATGGAACTGTTTTTATTGGTTAAAAACAGGTTTATACCGGTATTTTCTATATTTCATATGTAAAATAACACTGTAATCCATTGATGTTTTTGAGAAAAACAAAATTACAAGCTGGTAACAAACCGTGAGCGGGAGATGAGGTGGTCCCGCGCGCTCGCGGGTTGAGGACCTAAAAGGCCAACGGACGGGGGGGTCCATTCGCGCGGGACCTGTCGCTCTACCTGCGACAGCCCCCATCATCGCAGAACTGGCTTGCCATGAGGTTAACCTAAACCCATTTTGAATAACCCCGAGGCCCCCGGTGGGGGCCGTATTTGGCAGAGAGGCCCATGAGCGTGACCACCAACGGCGGCGAGCTGGTCTACGGCGACGGTCACCTGCGCGAAATCCTGCGGTCGGTCCAGACCATCGCCATGGTCGGGATCAGCCCGCGCTGGAACCGGCCCAGCTTTTTCGCCATGAAATACCTCCAGGCCAAGGGCTACCGGGTGATTCCGGTCAACCCGCACGCCGCCGGCGAGGCGGTCCTGGGTGAAATCTGCCACGCCGCCCTCGCCGATGTGCCCGGCCGGATCGACATGGTCGACATATTCCGCGATGCCGAGGCCGCCGGTGCGGTCGTCGACGAGGCTATCGCGCTCAAGGAGGAGAAGGGCATCCGGATCGTCTGGATGCAGCTCGGCATCCGCAACGACGCCGCCGCGGCCCGCGGCACGGCCGCCGGCTTCACGGTGATCATGAACCGCTGCCCCAAGATCGAATTCGGCCGCCTCCACGCCGAACTGTCGTGGGGCGGCTTCAACTCGCGGATCATTTCCAGCCGGCGCCGGAGGGCGCGCATCCTATGACCCGACGTGATAATCCCAACAGGAGCGAGTTCGGCTTCGAGACCCGCATGATCCACGCCGGCGCGGCGCCCGAGCCGATCACCGGCGCGCGTCAGACTCCGATCTTCCAGAACGCATCCTACGTGTTCCATGACGCCGACCACGCCGCCTCGCTGTACAACCTGCAGACCTTCGGATTCGTCTATTCGCGTCTGGGCAACCCCACGGTAGCGGCGCTCGAGGAGCGCATCGCCAGCCTCGAGAACGGCCGCGGCGCGACCTGCTGCGCCTCGGGCCACGCCGCCCAGTTGCTCGCCTTCTTCGCCTTCATGGAGCCGGGCGACGAGTTCATCTCCTCGACCCGGCTGTACGGCGGCTCGATCACCCAATTCGGCAAGACCTTCAAGAAGTTCGATTGGCACTGCCACTTCGTCGACTTCGACGAGCCGGAGAACGTGCGCCGCGCGCTCACGCCCAAATGCAAGGCGATCTTCTGCGAGAGCTTGGCCAACCCGGGCGGCGTGGTCAGCGACCTGGAGGCGCTCGCCGAGATCGCCGAGGAGGCCGGGGTGCTGCTGATCGTCGACAATACCATGGCGACCCCTTACCTGTGTCAGCCCTTCGATTGGGGCGCCGGGCTTTCGGTGCATTCGACCACCAAGTTCCTCTCCGGCAACGGCACCTCGCTGGGCGGCTGCGTGGTCGACAGCGGCACCTTCGACTGGGCCAAGAACGACAAGTTCGGCGGGCTGACCCAGCCCGAGCCCGCCTACCACGGCCTGACTTTCTACGAGACCTTCGGCGACCTGGCCTTCACCACCCACGCCCACGCGGTCACCCTGCGCGACTTGGGCGCGACCCAGGCGCCGATGAACGCCTTCCAGACCCTGCTCGGTATCGAAACCCTCAGCTTGCGCATGGAGCGGCACTGCCGGAACGCCCAGAAGATCGCCGAGTTCCTCGACAACCACGACGAAGTCGCCTGGGTCTCCTTCGCGGGACTGAAAGCCAGCCCCTATCACGCGCTCGCCAAGAAGTACCTGACCGGCGGCTTCGGCTCGGTCTTCACCTTCGGGGTGAAGGGCGGTTACGAGATGGGCATGAGTGTGGTCGAGTCCTGCGAACTCTGCTCGCACCTGGCCAACGTCGGCGACGCCCGCACCTTGATCCTGCACCCGGCCTCGACCACCCACCGCCAGCTCACCGACGAGCAGGCGCTGGCCGCCGGCGCCGGCCCCGAAGTGGTCCGCCTCTCGGTCGGCCTGGAGACGGTCGAAGACATCATCGCCGATCTCGATCAGGCGCTGCAGCGGGGCGCCACCAAAAGCGACAGGGCGGCGGAGTAACGCGGGGCGCCATGCCGCCCACCACCAACCACCTCGGCCAACCGATCGGCTTTGCGGTGCCGGACTGGGTTCCGGCCAAGCCGCCGCCGCGGTTGGTCATGGAAGGGCGCTGGTGCCAGGTCAAGCCGCTCGATGTGACGCGCCACGGGGCGGAGCTGTTCGCGGCCTATGCCGAGGACACCAACGGCCGCATCTGGACCTACATGGGCTATGGCCCGTTCGAAACCCACGCCGAGTTCGAGACCTGGATGACCGCGAGTTGCTTGGGCGACGATCCGTTGTTCCACGCCATCGTCGAGGGCGCGAGCGGCCGGGCGTTGGGGATGGCGAGCTACCTGCGCGCGGTGCCCGAGACCGGCGTCATCGAGGTCGGCCACATCAACCATGCCCCGGCCCTGCAACGCAGCGCCGCCGCGACCGAAGCCATGGTTCTGATGATGGCGCGGGTCTTCGACGAACTCGGCAACCGCCGCTACGAATGGAAATGCGACGCGCTCAACGTGGCCTCGCGGGCGGCCGCCGAACGCCTCGGCTTTTCCTTCGAGGGCGTGTTCCGTCAGGCCACGCTGTACAAGGGCCGCAACCGGGATACCGCGTGGTACGCCATCACCGACCGCGACTGGCCGGCGCTGAAAACGGCTTACCAGGCCTGGCTCGACCCAGCCAACTTCGACGCCGAGGGCAGGCAGAAAGCGCGGCTCTCGGCATTCATGCCCGAAGCGCGACGCTAGCTCAAGCCCCGCCCCCGTTCAGCCGATCACGCCGTTCGGGCCCATGTGCGCCTCGTTGAACTGGGCGTAGCCGTCGTCCAGGTGAATCGGGACATTGCCGTCGAAATCGCAGCGGCCGCGGCCCATCTCGGCGATCCGGTACTCGAGGCCGTTGGGCAGGCGGATCTGCGCCCGGTGCTCGTTGCCGGCGATGCCGATGATCGGCTCGCCCGAGGCTCGGCCGATGCCATGGACCACCACCTTGGCACGGCGGCCATCCAGGTCCATTTCGAAGTCGATCTCGGCAAACACCGGTTCGAAGTGCGTGTCGCACATCTCGGCGTAGACGCAGAAGATATTGGAGAAGGGCTCGGCCTCCTCGCCGCGCGCGATGGTCAGCAGCGCCGCGCGCTGCGCCTCATTGGCGTTGGCGTCTATGACGATCTGGCACTTGCCCTTGCCCTCGTGGATCGGCCCGGGCCAGGCGTAGATGCCACCCAGCTTCAACCCGTCGAGGGAGGCCTCGCCGAAATGACCTTTCTCGATGCTGAAGAAACCGTTTCCGGTACAGTTTCCGTGGGTCGAGTCGGCCTCAAACTGACACGGGCAACCGTAGTCGCAGTTGCAGTTGCCGAACGCGAGCCCATGAATTTCCCAATCTGTCGCCATCGGTTTTAACCCCCCTTTTTACGGACCGTAAGGGTAACCGATTGCGCCGCCGCCGTCATTAATTCTCGTAGTTGGAAACCTCGATCAGGTTGCCGTCGGGGTCGCGGCAGTAGATCGAGATCAACCTGCCTTGGGCGCCGGTGCGTTCGATCGGGCCCATCTCGATCTCGATGCCGAGGGATTCCAGATGCGCGGCCACCGCCTCGATCGGGGTCTCGGCGATAAAACAAAGGTCGGCGGTGCCGGGGCGCGGGTCCTTGGCGACGATCTCGACCGGACTCGGATAGGGGTGGACGTTGATCTTCTGGCGCCCGAAGTGGAGCGCCACGCGGCCCGCCCCAAAGTCCTCCCGGCGCATACCGAGCGCGGCCTCGTAGAACCGGCAGGTCGCCGCCACGTCGCGCGCCGTGATCACCAGATGGTCGAGCCGGTCGAGAACGATACCGTCGCGAGACACGGTCCCCCCTACTCCGCCGCAACGGCGGGCGCGATACGGTGACTGGTTTCGCCGGGCAGTAGAAGCGCGGTCAAGGCCGCCAGCAGCGCGCCGGCGGCGAGCGCCATGTAGAGCCAATAGAATTCGCCGGTCTCAGCGTGGACCTTCGAGACCAGCAGGATCGAGACCGGTCCGGTGCCGAAGGCAAGCACGAACTTGACCCCGTAGGCCAAGGAGTGATGGCGCTGAGGCGTGTAGCGGGCGAGCAGCATGTTCTCGGCCGGCAAGGGTGCCGTGGTCAGGAACACGGTGGCCGCCACCAGCGTCACCAGCGGCAGACCGCCGAACACCGCGATCCCGGCCAACACCGGTATCTGCAACAGGAAGCAGCCCGCATAGAGCGGCTTCAAGGGGAAACGGTCGGCCATGAAGCCGCCGGCCACTTGGGTCAGGCTGCCGACGGCGTAGACCGCCGCGACGATCGCGCCGATGCCCAGCGCGCCCTCGCCGGCGATGTCGCGCAGGCGCAGATCGAAGATTTTGGGCACCGAGACCTGGGTCGCCTGGAACAGGATGCCCATGATCAGCATGGTCATGAGCAGCACGCCGTAGACCCGCAGCACGACGCCGCGGCTGGGCGCCGCCGCCCCGGACCGGGGCGCGGGCGGCGCCTCGACGATCAGGCCGAGCCTTATGCAGGCGAGCAATGCCAGGCCGGTGGCCAGGCAGACGACGCCGGGGACGATAAAGGCGGCGCGCCAGCCGAACAGATCGATGAGCGCGCCGGCAACCAAGCCGGCGCCGGCCACGCCGAGGCCACCGAAGGCGCCGTTGATGCCCAGCGCCCGGCCGCGCACGCGGGCGTTGCGCACCAGCCACGCGATGCCGACCGGATGGTAGATCGCCGCCGCCAGGCCGAGCGCGGTCAGCCCGACGAACATGGCGGTCGGCCCGTCGACCAATCCGCAGACGATGCCGGCCGAGCCCAGACCGAGGAAATAGACCACCATCATGCCCGCGGCGCTCCAGCGGTCGCCGAGCCAGCCCGCCGGCAGCGCCGCGACTCCGACCAGGAGCGCGCCCAGGGTCCAGAGCTCGATCAGCTCGTGATACTCGAGCCGCCAGGCGTCCTCGAGGGTCAGCGCGATCACGAAGTAAAACGCCGTGAACAGATGCATGTAGCTGTGCCCGAGGCAGGAGAAGACGATCGACAGCCGGGACGATCTCGCGGACATCCGTATTCCTCGAAATGGAGCGTGCTTCCTGTCTACACGGGCCACCGGGGCCCGGCAAGTCAGCCGCGCGCATGTCTGCCATGCACGCTCCCGAATGGCACTCCCGATTGGCTTTCCATGTCCGACATCGGGCCCCGGGATCGGTTAGGTCACAAAATTCGGGTTTTGCGGAGGCGGTCTTACTGCCCTTTGTTCCCCTGTTCTTGCTCAAGCCGATAGTGCGCCATCAACTCGCGCTGGTGCGCTTCTATTCTCGTGCAGATCTTCATCTCGACGTGGAGCCGGTCATTTTCATCCGCCCATTTTACGTGGCCGAACACAGCGTTCCAGCGTCGCCGAGCGAGCGCCTCCTCATCACGCACCTTTAGCAGCTTGTATAAATGCAACGCGGCTGTGGAGTACGCGTTCTTGTCCCGCTCGAGCGCCGCGCGCCGTCGATCGTCGGTCGCTTTCAGTCCCAAGAACTCGAATGTAATCACGCAGCGCAAAAGGTTGTCGCCGAGCATCATCATCGCGGGTCGGTCGTTCAAATCCAGCTCGGCCAGCGCCTTGGAACCCGGCACGGCTAGGCCGACAACAGCGATCAGCGCGAAGAGTAATTTGTCCATCCGTCTGCTCGGGGCACCATGAGTGGCAATCTATGCACGGACTGTCTTGTGAAGTCCATCAAAGCCAGGAACCGCTATCGGCCGAACCCGCGGGACTGGCATTTCGGGCCCGGTTGGCCTATTATTTCCGCCAAGCGCCATCAAAGGCGCGGATAGGGAGAATAGGATGGTCGACCCCCGTACGGCCGCCGTCCAGGTCGAGATCGCCAGGGCCCCACCCGCCGGCACAAAAAAGGGTCCGGGACGGAAACGCGCGTTGCGGCCGACGCCGGTACAGGCGGCTTGGTTGAAGTGTGGCTTGACCCAGCCCGGCGGCAAGCTGCCGCTGTTCGACGACGACGGCCAACGCTACGACCCACGCACCGTGCGCGCCTGTCTCGACAAAGGTTGGGCCACGCCTTGGATCGGCAACCCGCTTAAACCCGACTGGCTGGTCTGCAAGCTGACCGAAGCGGGACACAACGCGGTAAGTTAGGCCGAGGAACTTCGCGCCACGCCGGACAAAAAAATTGGAGGCGGAGGCCGCGCCTCCGCACGCCTGCCCCCGCCCCCAAAGAGCCACCGCGTTACGGGTCGCGGCGGCAATGCGTTACGCCAGCTCACATCCAAGATGCAACAGGGGGCAAAACCGGATTGAGGATGGGGGCGGCACGTCACGCCCTGATCCCGAAAGTGTCACGAAAGTATCGCGGGCGCCGAAATACGGTCACGTTGTTGCGAGGTGGGCGAGAGAGCCACGCGCCGAAACGGACCGCTCAGGCGGCGATCGGCAGCTCGAACGAAAAGCTGGTGCCGTCGCCGGGTTTGCTTTCGACGGCGATCCGGCTGCCGTGGAGGTCGAGGATGCGGCGCGCGATGGCCAGGCCCAGGCCGGTGCCCTCGGTCCCCTCCCCGCGCGACTTTTCGACCCGGTAGAAGCGTTCGAAGATGTGCGGGATCTCGTGCTCCGGGATGCCGACCCCGGTGTCGCTGACCCGGGCCGCGATGTGTCCCGGTCCGGGCACCAGTGAAAGCCGGATGCGGCCGCCCTCGGGGGTGTACTTGATGGCGTTCTCGATCAAGTTCTCCAAGACCCGCTCGATCAGCGCGATGTCGCCGGAGACGAAGGGCGCGCCCGGCGGAATTTCGGTCTCGAGCCGGAGCGCATGCTTTTCGGCCTCGAGCTCGAATTTCTGCGCCACGTCCTGAACCAACTCGGCGAGCGAGAACGGCTCGAAGTGCAGCTCGGGCCCCTGACTTTCGAGCATCGCCAACTCGAACAGCTCGGCGGTGAGTTGGCTCAGGCGCTTGCCGTGTTTGGCGGC
>Ga0255057_10001509_pt1 | contig 13010 bp, 8 predicted proteins | sample Cases_109_6_MG_FD_189022 | JGI IMG/M metagenome (GOLD analysis project Ga0255057, IMG submission 189022) | Seawater microbial communities from Amundsen Gulf, Northwest Territories, Canada - Cases_109_6 | ecosystem: Environmental > Aquatic > Marine > Gulf | place: Canada: Northwest Territories... | reverse complement strand
GGGCGATGGCCCACGCTCCACGCCGACAGTCGACGGGGAGATGATCTACGCCATGGCCGGGAGAGGAAATCTTGTTTGCCTGCGCAAGAACGACGGCTCGGTTGTCTGGACCAAGGCCATGAACGACCTGGGCGGCGAGGTCCCTAAGTGGGGTTGCGCCGAATCTCCACTGGTGCATGAAGATCTGGTGCTGTGTACTCCTGGAGGCGATCGTGGCACGATTGCAGCGCTCGACAAACACACGGGTGATGTCATTTGGCAATGCCAGGAGCTTACCGATCTAGCCCACTATTCATCGATCGTGCTCATGAAACAGGCCGGCAAAACGATCGGTGTCCAACTATTGCAAAACCAGTTGGTCGGTTTCGACGTGGCCACCGGCAAGCTGTTGTGGTCGACCCCCTGGCCAGGACAAGTTGCAGTCATTCCGACGCCAATTGTCCGCGGCAACCAGGTTTATGTCACTTCAGGTTACGGTGCCGGGTGCATGATGGTCACCATCGGCGATGACGTGTCCGTCGAGCCAGCCTATGACAACAAAGTTATGGGCAATCAACACGGCGGGGTGATTCTTCTGGACGACCATCTGTACGGTTACTCCGACAGAAAAGGCTGGACCTGTCAAGAGTTCACCACCGGCGAAAAGATCTGGCAAGACAAAAGCGTTCTTGGCAAAGGCGCAATTGCCTTTGCCGATGGCCACTTTTATTGTCTCACTGAAAACGAAGGCGAAGTGGTGCTGATCGACGCCACAAGCGATGGCTGGCGGGAACAGGGCCGCTTCACGCTTGAACCTCAAACCGATTTGCGCAAGCCCAAGGGAAAAATCTGGACTCATCCAGTTATTGTTGGCGGCCGGCTCTACCTGCGCGACCAGGACCTGGTTTACTGTTACGACGTTCACGACGCGTCAGAAAATAAAGTGACAAGTCGACCGGCAACCGGAGTGGCAAACTAGCGGCGACCGCGCCGGTGCATTGTCTTTCTTAGAGTTTCGGATTCAACATCAACCACACCGGCTAACAGGCCACGGTCCCTTTGGTTATTCACACGAAGTAGTTTCATGCGGTTTACCCTCTGCCTGTTCGTTTTGCTAGCTAGTGATTCACCGTTTTCCAGCGCTACGGAGCCATTGCCGCTGCTGGTGGCGGAAGATTTTGAACATGGCATGAACGATTGGCAAACGACCGATCCCGACCGAAGTAAACCCTTTTGGAGAATCGAACCACTCTTCATGCAGGGTCAGAGAAATCACGTGCTGCGAGTGCTTGGCAAAAGCGACTATCAACCCCCGTATAGGAGCCCGCATAGCATTGCTTTGTGGAAGAATCTGGTCGTCGGCGATTTTGAACTGACGGTCGATGTGCAGAACACAAACGTGAATGCTGGCCCGCACCGCGATTTGTGTTTGTTCTGGGGCTATCAGGATCCGGCTCACTTCTACTACGTGCATTTTGGCGCGAAACCTGACCCACATGCCTGTCAGATATTTATCGTGAACGATGCCCCGCGCACTATGATTACCATGAATCAGGCGACCGGTACGCCGTGGACAATTGGATGGCATCGCTTGAAGGTCGTGCGCAAGGTGGAGGACGGCACGATAGGCGTGTTTTTTGACTTAATGGATGAGCCGCTGATGACGGCGCAAGACACGACTTTTGCGTGGGGTCAGGTGGGTATCGGCACGTTTGACGACCATGGACACTTCGACAATGTCGTGCTCCGCGGCGTGAAAGTCTCTCGACCCGCTCCGTAACCAGGATGACGGCAATGCCTCCAGCGCCCTCATTGTCGTTACTGCTCTCACGAGTTTTTACATGGTCTACTCATCTCGCGGATCGCGGGTAGACTTCAGTTTTGAACAGGTCCCAAGAGGCGTCGAGAAATAATGAAAAGACTGTTAATGATCTTCGTGGCTTCTTTTTCTGTAACGGCGGCTTGCGCTACAGAACAATTTGGCCAGTGGTACACGCAAGGCAAATTCAAACCCTCAATCAGGATCGTTTATACCCTGGAAAATCCTCTGGACATCGATCGAGAAAACTGCCCCGTTCTCATTGATCGCCAGGGGTTTCCACTACCCGATCTTCATGAGATGTGGGTGACGGTGGTTGACTCTGCTCTCCCTTCGGCTCCCGCCCCGACCGCCGAGCGGCTCGCGCTCCAGGGCGGCCATGAACTACGTGAAGAGACCAATGGCCATGCCATTTTTCATCAGTTGGACGACCTCGATAAGGATGGCGTTTGGGACGAGCTCTACTTCCAGACGAACATCAAAGCGAAAGAAAAGAAAACGCTCTACATCTATATTGGCGAAAACACCAGGGGATGGAACAAACATTTTACCCACGCCAATATCGGCAGCTATTGCCGCCACCAAATGCCCTTTTGGGAATCGGAAAATGTTGGTTGGAAAATTTGGTTTGCCAACTGCTTGGACGTTTTCGCCAAGCGGAAACCGACGCTGATGTCGAATCAGCTGTACATGCAAAACTATGATGGCTATGGAGTCTCCTTGGTAAATAAGGACTGGGGTTCGGACATCCAATCGGTCGCCAGCACATTCGGAGGCGGCGCCATCTGTCTTTTCGAAGATCCCGAGACACCGGAAAAGGTCTCCATGCCCCGCTATACACCGGCGAAATTCGACAAAGTCCCCCGTTCTCTTTGGAACGCCGGCCAGATCAGCGATACCAGATACGCCTACGAGGTGGTCGTCAATGGTCCCCTGCGTTCCATGATTAAGATCAAGGGGATGAACTGGGATACCGGCAATGGGTTTTATGAGTACGAACAATTCTATTCGGTCCACGCCAAACAGAGTTACTGTACATCGAAAGTAGACTACACCACCTTTCAGCCACGCGGGGCCGGCGTCAAAATGGGATGTGGCATTCGAAAAAAACCGGACGAAGACAACTTTTTTCAGGGGAAGGGCATCTTGATTACATCGGGGCCAGAGGAGATCCGCGACCCCGAAAATATTGATGACCGGGAAAAATACGTCGTTGATTTCATCGGTGGGGCCATTGTCGTCAAGGAGAAATATCTACCGGAGTACCAGTTTGTACCATCCCACAAAGGCAACCATACCTTCAAGATTCGGCCCGATTGCCAGTCCGCCTTTGAGTACATGCTCTTCGCGGCATGGAGCGAGGGGTCGGTTCATAACAACAAGGACAGTTTCAACGAGTATGTACGGAAAACGGCCCAGGAATACAACCATCCTGTCAAGACTCTTTTCGTCGCTATTGAAAATTCAACCCCAGAATAAACGGCGCCGTTCCACACTTGGACTACCTCTGAGAAAAAGGTTCGCTTCCTCGGTCCCGACCGACCCCCGTGAGAAGAAGCGTGCACCTGCGATTCACGCACTCGCGGCGACTCGTGAGCCCAGGACGCAGCCGATGATTCCGGTGGGCTGGGAAGTTCGCTTCGGTATTTTCGACAGGCCTAGTCCGTATATGTAAGATATGGAGATCGCATTCATTCGATCGGTACCGGCAATGGAGGAGAGAACATGACGGCTTTGAGTCGCTTAGCGTTGTTGTCTGGGATATGCAGCCTGCTCTGCGTGGCGGGTGTTGTTTCGGCGCAGACTGTTATGCGGAAGACAGCAGCAGACGCGATGACAGAAGTCAAGTCGGTGGACGGAAAGTACATCTCGTGGCGAGAGCACCGTATCGACGACAGTGATCTCGCAGGCTTCCGATTAGGCGGCGCCGACGGTTTGGCGATTACGGATTTGGACCGGGACGGTTTTCCCGAGGTGATCTCGGTACATGAAGACAGTGCGCATGTCCGGATTGCCTTCGGCACAGACGACCCAGACCGGTGGATCAGCTTTACCTTGGCTGAAGGAACGGACCTAGTGGGAAAAGTGGAGGATGTCGCTCTCGGCGACCTCAATGGCGATGACCGTACCGATATTGTCGTCGCGTGCGAAGAGGAGGGGCATATCGTGTACTTCGAATGTCCAGAGATGCCGCGGGAAATGAAGGCCTGGAAGCCGGTCATCCTGGAAGCGACCCGCGGGCGCGGCAGTTGGATCTGGGTCGACATCGCGGACCTTGACGGAGATGGGAAGCCCGAGATTCTCGCCGCGAACAAAGGCGGCACGACGTTCAGCTATTTCAAGCTCGATGGCAAAAGTAGCGACCCCTCCGCCTGGCTCGAATCGGTGCTCGGCGAAACGAACGTCCCCATTCATATCCGCGCGGTGGACATCGATCAAGACGGCGACATGGATGTTTTCGGCGGCAGCCGCGGCGAGGGGAACCTGGTGCTGTTTGAGAATTTAGGCGGCGCAGCGGCTTGGCGCACCCATGCCATTTACAACAAATCTTCCGGGAATAAGCTCCAGGTCGTCGACCTCAATGGCGACAGGCGACTCGACATTCTTTTCTTTGGGGCCGTCGGCAAGAAAGGAAAGAAAGGGTATGCAAGTGTTCTGCAGTGCTTGAAACAGCCCGATGATTTGAGCTCGCCATGGATCGCACACGAACTCGGGCGCGTGGAGGCTGACGTTGTGGCGGGCAAGCAATTGGTCGACATCAATGGCGACGGCCGCTTGGATTTGTTTGTCGGCGGGTACAGCACGTGGGGTTTGAAGAAGGACCCGGAAACCATTGACGATTCCGAGATCGATGCCGCCTGCGGAAGACTCGCGTGGTTCGAGCAGCCTGCCGAGCCTTTACAGACGTGGCCGTTGCATACAGTATCACGCCGCCGCCGTGGGATGTTCGATATGTTTGTGCCGTTTGACGTGAACCGTGATAGATATGTGGATCTCGTGACGACTCGTGGTGAAAGCGGACGCGGCAAGGATTCATCGTTCGATGGGGTTGTTTGGCTGGAACAGGTGCGTACCACCCAACCTAGGAGAAACTTCACGCCCGCGAGAGTCGGTGACAGTCCGGAAATCCCTCTGCCCTTGCGCTTGCAATAACACAAATCAAGTCCGTAGGGATCACACAGAATTCATACTGGCGATACCGATTCGAAAAGATAGCGAGATGACACTCACAGTCCAATGGCAATATGGCCCATGTGAAGTTGAGTCAAAACACGGTCAATTGATTGCACGTTCGAGAAGATGTTTGTATAGACTAGACGGCCGCAGTCCCCAGCTCGGGAATGTTCTGCGATTGCTGCGATGATCGTGGAACTTGACAGGCGATGGAGCCGTAGGATTGGCCGCTGTCGGCACACAGTAGAGGCGATCTATTTGGAGGGAATTGCGATCGAGAGGCTCTCCCCTTCGCGCTACAGCAATACGATCAGCCCGCGATCGAGCTATTAGTGCGTGTCTCATTCACGTGTTCTGCATGCTGGCCTGTCTATTTCGGCCTAAAACTGAGGAAACAGCGGAACACCCGAGTGAGAAAAGGTCTAGTCACTGCAGTAAAACGCCGGATTCAACCATTTTCTTCTTCAGCTTCGCGGCAAGTGCAGTATCACGACTAACTATGTTCGTGTTTTCATCAGGATCGATTTCGTGATCATACAATTCCATAGCTTCAATCTGGTACGGGGCGCGGCGCTGTTGCCAAATGGTAAACCGATGCTTTTCAGTACGCATCGAATAGCCCATGAGTTTTCTGCGCGGGTACTGACTAAACGCCGTAGTTTTGAACTGCGCCGATGGATTGTTCAGTAAATCAATAAAGCTACGGCCATCGACAAGTGGAGGAATATCGAGACCTGCCAACTCGCAGAGAGTTGGAAAAACGTCGATCAGCTCAACGAGCGCGTAAGTGCCTGCTCGAACACTCGACTGGTTGGGGACCGAAACAATCAATGGCACGCGAGCGTCTAGCTCAAAATTAGTATGCTTGCACCACATTCCGTGCTCCCCCAGTTTCCAGCCATGATCTCCCCAAAGCACGACAATCGTATCATCTCGTAAGCCTCTTGATTCGATGGCATCCAACAGTCTGCCTATCTGGGCATCGACAAAACTAACGGCTGAATAGTACCCTCGTCTCATCTCGATAGCCTGCTGGTTACTTAGTGGCCCGTGTGTAGGAATGCCGTGGTATTTGCGCAGTTCTCCCCAGTTGGTCAAAGCGTAGGCGGGTGCGTCCTTGGGGGGAGACGGATTTTCAGCAAGTTCAATCTCATTACTGTCGTAAAGATTCCAATACTTGGAAGGCGAGACAAATGGCAAATGTGGATTCAAATAGCCAACAGCGAGAAAGAACGGTTTGTCACCGACCTCATCGAGAATTCTGATGGCTGTCTTTGTGATTGCACCATCGGACAACTGGTCATCCTCCACGTCGGCAGCCTCATAAGGCACGCCGCGGATGGATCTTCGTAGTTCATCCAAGCTCTTACCGGTACTATCCGCAGCTTCACGCAATCGTTGCTGATAAGCTGCTTGCGCTTTAGGACTGTAACGGCTACCGCCCGTGGGACGGGCAGGCCTTGACCACGAATCTGCGTCGTCTCGGTTTCCATGACCGGTGTGAAAGATCTTCCCCACCCGTTCGGTATGGTATCCGTTGTCCTTAAAGTGCTGTGCAATCGTTACCGCGGCGGGGCACACGTCACGGAAATGCGTGTGTAGCTCCCACACCTTGAGAGAATCAGGACGCATGCCAGTCATTAGAGACGCACGTGAGGAATTGCATACTGCCTGTTGACAATAAGCACGGTGAAACAGCGTACCGGCTTGGGCCAGACGATCGATGTTGGGGCTGCTAATGTGTGTTGCGCCATAGCAGCTTAGTTCAGTACGAAGGTCGTCAACCGCAATAAATAGGACGTTTAACTTGTCCGCCGCAAACGTCGTCGTAGCGGCACTCAGCATCACGATGATTAATAGTAATTTCAATTTAATGCTCCGGGTAGTAACAATGGCGCCTGGCATGCAAGTCGGTCCGCATCTTTTTGATCAACTTCACGTGTTGTTCACTGAAATGGGGGTTTTCCTCAGTCGCCAACCAGGCAAGACAATTGAAACGCATCAGATTCTCCCCTCCCGAGTGGATCACCTTGATGTCATTGGTATCAGTATATCGAGAGGACGCTGCAATCTCAATAAGAAGAGCCGCTGAGTACCTTGCTGGGAGGTAACGGTCGTGCGACTGGCTTGCGCGGTAGATCCAGAGCGTACGAGGATTACTTCACCTCTATTCGTTTATTATCACCCCATACGGTTAATTTCGGGTGCTTGACAAATGCCCTGTATTGATACGTTTTGCCCGAGATCAAGTCGTCTATTTTCATCTTGAATTTTCCTTTGCCAGATAGTTTTTGGGTGGGCGTTGGCGTCCAGATAGTGTTGTACATGGCCTTGGCAAAACCAGTATGGAACCTCATCATTGCAAAGCCTGAGGGTCGTGCCGGAGCCTAGTACTTTGATGAGTCTGACCCTGATGGTTGCCTATTCCTTTGCTCATCCCAGTGCTTACGCTTTCTACAGTCCCTATTGGCGTCGGTTGTCACGACCAAGTCGAGTAAAGGGGAATTGGTAGCGTCATCGTTACGACCAATCTGCCTTTCGAAAATTGGATCGAGGTCTTGGGCAACGAGCGTCTGACTGGTGCTGCTCTAGACCGCCTGACGCATCGCTGCCACATCCTCGAAACCAAGAGCTAAAGCTACCGCCTGACCGAAGCCCAGCGTCTGCGTAGAGCCCGCTGGGCCGTTGTCTGGTTAGAAAACCCTCACAGATCATTAATCGATTTTAAAAATGGAAAATCCAATGAATAAGAACTGATAGCGATTTGAATCCCAAAGGGTCATCCCCGAATTCTAAAATTCATTGACTCCTTAGACTGTCTTCAAAACTCAAAAAGTCTGTCTAACCTATTTCGCTATATGTTCCAGTACGCTTATTATCTCCTCTGGCGACATTCTTTCAGTATAATTGGCTTCCACATCTGCCGCCTCAATGGTGAAATCTCTATTAATAATGAAAGTAGCAGGAACTGGAAGCAGCTTAGAACCATCTCCATTGACTAGGGTTAAATCTCTCCGGTTGTGATAATCTTCGCCCGGATCAAATTGTAAGTTATATCCTTTGATCACCTCTTGATTTGGATCACTTAAAACTTCGAAACCCAATTCGTTTTTCTCTTTGGCAGCTAATGCGCCATCCGGGTTTTGCGGGCTGACCGCAAGTATGGAAGCACCCAATGATTCTATTTTAGCTAGTTGTCGCTGAACCGCCCTGAGATCCAAATTGCAAATTGGGCACCATTCGCCACGGTAAAATTTTAACACAACTGGGCCAGGTCGTAACTGTTCTGATAAAGAAACAGGTTTCTCCACAGCATTGAGCAAAGTGAAGTCAGGAGCAGCCTCACCAACAGTCAGACCCTTGACATGGGCGGCGTTAGCAATAACAAGTTTTTGAAATTCTTGTAGTTCGGACATGGGGTATTTGGTTTTCTCTAAGAACCTATCCAAGTAGTGTCGGGGACTGGATCATTTTAACGCAGTCTTCGGAGCAAAAATGTGCCAATCCCCCTTCCCAGACGGTTCTTGGAGAAGCTCTTAGACGAGTCTGCGAGAGAGGCACACGAGCCACGCACCCATCAAGTAAGCCAACAGGCTCGACGGCTCTGGAACCGCGGCTGCCGCTGCGAGCGGCACCGGGCTGCCGTATTGATTCGTCCACACTGTTAGGTCGTCTTCGTCGATGTCTTTATCATCGTCCGCATCATCAATCGTCATCTTCTCACGAGTGGAAATCGCACAGTGCCTAGCAGTCCGGAGATCAGTAGCAACAGAGTGGCCGGTTCTGGCACCGCTAGCGAAGTCGCTGCGCCGCTGGCAAAATGTTGTTGCCACAACAAAAAGTCTACGCCGTCACTGTCCCCATCGCCATCGGCGTCCGAACCCATTCCGCCAAAGTCGCCTTCCCACTTTGCCAGGTCTTGTCCATCGACATCGCCGTCGCCATCGAAGTCGCCCGCCACGGTAACGAGCAACGACACGCTGGTCGACTCGTATTGGATCACCCACATCTGATCGGTATCCGGAGTTGGGAGCAGCAGGTCGTCGAACGCACCTATGATGTTGGCAGCAGTCAACACTTGGTACTGATCGCCAAGCGAGGTAGCGAACCCAACCAGACCTGCTACTTCCAGCGTGCCAGCCAGAACAGCCGTACCGGTTACCGCGACGCTATCGAAATTGGACGTATCAAGCAGGTCGATCTGGAGCGTGGTGGCAGTATTTTGCGTGTAGTCGCCCGCCACGGTCAGCGTGGTAGGCAATAATATCTGACTTACGCCCGCGTCGGTGAGCGCGGATTGGTAGTTCAGGTCGACATCGGGTACGTCGAAGACGTAGTCCCTGTAGTAGCGAGCTACCGCGATCTGCCCGTGATAGTCAATTGGGCTGCCGCCGGCAACCGTGCAACATTCGGCGCCGCCAATTCCGGCCTCGTTGGAGCCCGCCCAGTCGTCAATGAGCACATTCGTGAGCGTACCAACGAACGTGTTATCGACGTACATCGTCATGCTGTCGTTGGCCAGATCGTCGTTGTTGCCAACCAGATCGATGATGCCCACCGCCTGATGCCAGCCCGTACCGATCGGTTGGGAGATCGTGAGCGTGGAGCCATCGCCGTCGACGTTGAACTTCACGGTGTCGTTATCAAGTGTCAACGCTACTCCGCGGCCCGCGCCCACTTCGAAGATCACCTGGTTGCTGCCGGCGGACGTGTTGTCAACTTTGAACCAGACCTCGAACGTGGCGTCCTCGCGGCTTCGCTCCGACGATCCCTCAAAGTAGTCGTACAGTCCGATTGCCTGGCCCGTGAGGGGAATACTGTAGGCCGAAGTGATGCCTAAGAACGTGGAGTCGCTGACCGTCACCGACGTTGCTCCGGACCCGAACGATAGGTCGTTCGCTGTGCCAGCGACGTCGTCCCACGCCGCGTCGCCAGCGAAGTCGAGCGCGGCATTGTAGTGCAGATCGAGCCCCGTGGTCACAATCGGCGCAAGATTCGGGGGCGTCGAGATCACCTTATTGAAGCCCGTGCCACCCACGTTCACCGTGACGCCCGACCGCGCCACCAGGTCGCCGCCGACTGTCCCATCAATGAACGACACCTTGCCACCATCGAGATCGACTGTACCCGACACGTCAAGTGCTCCTCCGAACGTGACATCGGCGGTTCCTGTTTTAAAGATGGACCGACCGACTCGGTACTCGCGAATGTCGCCGCTGAAGACGAATTTCTGATTACCGTCACCGCCGATCTCTAAGTCGTCGTAAACCTCGACATCGAGCGCGACGTCGAACGTGAATTGTCCTGGAGTCGCAGCGATAGCATCTAACGCAATTTTCGGTGCCGTGCCCTCCAGGCTGTTCACGAAGATGACGGGCAACGCGCTGATTGTACCGGTCCCTTCCTGCGCCACAGGGCTTGACCCACTGCTGAGATTCATTCGGTTTGCCATGTAGGCCAGTCCACTGTAGCGGGTCATGTCGTTGCTGGCTGTATAGTCACCATTTGCCTTTGTACGAAACGTCAGTTCGTTGTTGGCGTAGGTGTCGCGAAAGGTCATCGTCGCATTGCCCGTCCCGCCATCGCCGTCGATCCACGCGTCCTCCTGACTCCAAGTGGCAGTTGTGAAACTATCTTCACGAAATCGGAAGTGGTCAAACTGGTTGGTCTTCGTATTATGTATGTCGTAGCGCGGCTTATCGAATTCGACATCGTAGCTAGTGAGCCTCTGTTGTAGCTGGGCGACGATCGCAGGATTCTCCGCCGCGACGTTGTTCGACTCACCACGGTCATTGTCCATGTTGTACAGCTGAAATGTTCCGTCTTGGTGCATCAGTTTCCACTCGCCCATTCGGATGCCAGCTCGATGATTGCTGTAGCGATTGATGACGACCGCGTCGTGCGGATCGGCGGTATTGACGCCGTTGACGTAGGGCAGCAGATCGACTCCGTCGATCTTTTCTTCAGGGGCGAACGAACCGCCAGCGGCGGTCACCGCCGTCGCGACGATGTCGACCGAGTGAACCGGTGCGTCGAAAGTCGTTCCCTGGACCGACGGATTGACGAGCCCACCGGCAATGAACATCGGCACCCGCATGCCCCCTTCCCACTGCGTACCTTTGCCTTCGCGCAGGTCGGCGTTGCTGGCGTAGTTGGTGGTGCCGTTGGAGTCGCAGCAGTCGCCGCCGTTGTCATTGATAAAGATGATCAGTGTGTTGTCGTAAATACTGTCATCGGTTGTTGGGTTGCCATCGGGATCTTCAAGCTTCTCGACGATGTCGCCTACGGCGCGGTCCATCGCCAGCATGTTGGCCGCCAGCAGGCGACGGTTGTCGTTGGAGATTCCCGAGATGATAGGGTTGTTGTAGTCGTCTGCCTTGACGTTCGAAAGATCTATCGGGTTGTGAGGTGCGGTGAACGATGTGTAGAGGAAGAACGGATCGGCGTCGTCGTAATGGTCGGCGATAAAGTCGGCGGACCACTCGCCAAAGATGTCGGTGACGTATTCACCGCTGCGCGCCGTTTCAACCACCGTGTCAGTGACGTTGCCCATCGAATCGACAGTCGTCTCTCGGAGTAGATCGGTGCCCGTTTCTGTGCCAGCGAAGTAGTCCCGCTTACCAGCCCAAATCCCACGGAATTCGTCGATGCCTTGTGGCTCCGGACGATTGCCTTCGTTGACCACCGTGCTACCGGACGTTTGGTCCGCGTGGGCGCCCAAGTGCCATTTGCCGACAACACCGGTGGTGTAGTTCTCAGACTGCATGCGGTCGAAGAGCGTTGTCTGATCGGGTGCCAGGCCATCGATTAATCCGTTCGGATCGATCGTCGCGGAGTTATTGGAGCTGTTCGAGTAGAAGCCGAAGCGGCCACCGTACATTCCCGTAGTAATCATCGCCCGCGATGCACTACAAAGCGAGGCGGTATAGGCGCTGGAGAACGATACGCCGCGGGCGGCGAGTGCGTCGAGGTTTGGCGTCGCCAATTCGGTGGTTTGACCGGTGATGGAGTCCATGAAGCCAAAATCTGCCCAGCCGGCGTCGTCGGCGATGATCACCACGACGTTCGGGTTTTCAGCGGCCATGGCAACGCCAGTCAGACCACCGAGCAGACCGAGTAAGACGGCTGTGCGTGTTGATAGATGCTTCAAGTCTACCTTCATCTAGTAAGATTGAACTGCGACAGCGCGTGACTTAGCCGAAATCAGCGGGCCGCTGGCGGCTTAGTCGAGTCGAATGACAACCGCCTAGCGTTGGCGAAAACGTCCAACACCCATCGCTGCGATACCGAACAAGGCGGCAAGTAATGCGGCCGACGGCTCTGGAACCGCGGCTGCCGCCGATAGCGGCGCCGCGCTGCCGTACTGATTCTCCCACACCGTCAGGTCGTCTTTGTCGACGTCGTTGTCATGGTCCGCATCGCCGTCAGACAATTGCGCACCAGAGGTAGTGCCAAACTCTCGCTGCCAAGCCAGAAAGTCAAGCCCGTCGACAAGACCGCTTCCATCAAAATCGGCATTCACGGGCACGCCTACACTTGCATCTGACAGGGCCAGTACAAAGTCTCGTTCACCACTGAGTTTCTCATCGCCATCTTCGTAAGCCTGACCAAAGTCATACACTGAGCCGGGATCGCTCACAGTACGAAGCCATTCAAACCCCGGGTTTCCTCCGTTTGTCACGCGCAAGGCATAGCCAGCAGTCCCAGTAGTTGCTGGCAGTGAAAGTGGAGAATCAAGCACGATCGCTGCTTCTTCATTAGTTCCGATTTCGGGCATACTCAAAGCCGTCAACGTTAAAAGTGACGAACCGGGAGTGATCGTGCTCGCTCCAACGTCTGCAATTTCAAAAATTTCGATGTTTATGACAATACTATTAGGATTGGAATCGGGATCATATTTGTAATCAAGAAAAATCGTTCTTAAATCGAAAGCAGAATCGACTTGGAACGTTTGACTCAACGAGGTGGTGGAATCATCGCCGAATTTATTATTAGGACCATCAGGCGTGGCGACAATCACTTCTGCTCCACTCGGTTC
>Ga0255057_10001508_pt1 | contig 13014 bp, 13 predicted proteins | sample Cases_109_6_MG_FD_189022 | JGI IMG/M metagenome (GOLD analysis project Ga0255057, IMG submission 189022) | Seawater microbial communities from Amundsen Gulf, Northwest Territories, Canada - Cases_109_6 | ecosystem: Environmental > Aquatic > Marine > Gulf | place: Canada: Northwest Territories... | reverse complement strand
TGAATACGTCGCCCACCAGGGCGCCGGCGAGAAGCTCCACCATGAGCGCGAGGGCAGCGCCTTTGTATCCGCCGAAGGGCAACTGCGCGCCGGCCAGCGCCGCTTCCGGATCCGTGGTGGGCTGACCGTCCGGCCCGAGGGCCCAGCCTTCCGGCAAGGGCTTGCCGTCGCGAAGGCTGATCTGAATCTCGCCCCGGGCGCTGACGCTGGCGGCTTGATCGAATACCAGGGGCGGTTGCTTTTCCCGCGGCCAGGCGAATGCCATGGGATTGGTGCCGTAGAGGGGTTTGGTGCCTCCGGCCGGCGCCACGTAGCTGAAGGAATCCACGAAGGCGAAGGCGGCCAGACCCTGCTCAGCCAGCGGTTCCACCTCCGGCCACAAGGCGGCGAAGTGGTGGGAGTCGATGACGGCAAGCGCCGCGATACCCTGGCTGCGCGCGCGTTCGATGAGGGGTGCGCGTCCCACCTCCAGGGCCAGGGGAGAAAAACCGTGCTTGCCGTCCACCTGGATCACCGCGGGGGCCAGATCCCGGAGTTCAGGTACCGCTTTCCCGTCGACCTTGCCGCTGACCACGGACTTCACATAGCCCGGCACCCGGAACAGTCCGTGGGATTTGCACGCGTCGCGCTCGGCGTTGGTGACGGTGTTGGCGACGGCGCGGGTCTGGTCTTCCGACACGCCGTGGCCGAGCAGTATGCGTGTCGTCAGGCCGTGCACCTCCTCGAGGCTCATGGTCACCAGATCACTCATGCAACGACTCCTTGGTTGAAGCTTTCCAGATCACGGGAAATTCGGGGACATCCAGGGGATCGCCATGTTTCAGGCGTCCCTCCAGCTCAGGAAACGGTGGTGAGGTGCGGCCCGCGCGCACCGCGTAGGTCGCGTCGTCGCCCACCCAGCGGGCGGCGAAGGCGCGACGCCTGCCGGTGGCCGAACGGTTCGGCGGTGCGCCGTGCACGGTCAAAAAATGAAAGGCGATGGCATCGCCGGGCTGCATCGCCCAGGCGCGAATGTCGTAGTCCTCGCGATGATCGTCGAAATCCGGAATCGGCTCGTGATCGTCGTCGGTGCGGATGTAATCCTCGCCGCTGAACATGCGCGGCAGAAACCGGCGGCCCCAGCGATGGGAGCCGGCCACGAACTCCGGGCAGGCCTCTTCGGGAACCGGATCCAGAGGGATCCACAGGCTGCAGTTCCTGGTGCCGTCGATACCGTAGTAGGGCTGGTCGTGGTGCCAGGGGGTGCGGTCTTGCGTGCCGGGTTCCTTGACCAGCACGTGCTCGTGAAAGAAGCGCGCCTGTCGGGATTGCATCAGCTGGCCGGCGATGGCGCCGGCGGTTGAATGGCGCACGAAATCCTCATACTCGGCGAAGCGCTGCCAGTTGCAATAGTCGCCGAAGAATTTCCCCGGGCCGCCGTCCTTCGTGTATCCCTTCGTGTATGGGCCCGGATCGGCCAGGTTGCGCTCGACGCCGCGGCGCAGGGTGTCGATCCAATCGCCGAACACGTCGCGCAACATGGTGACGCCGTGTTCTTGAAATTCCTCGATCCGGGCGCTGTCCACCGGCGGGTCCGTCACTACGCTCATAAGATCACTCCTGGCGATGCCGCTGGGCTCCAGGCTTTCGATTTCGGGGCGCAGCAGAGTCATTGCGGCAATCTAGTCGGTCACTCCCCGGCGGACAAGCGCCGACAGGATCTGCTCCGCCTGTGCCTGGAGCTCGGGGAAGAAACGCCGAAAGTCGTCATCCAGCGCCGTGTAGTTGGCTTCGATCTCCGTCAAAGCGCCTGCCAGGGGATTGCTGCGCGCGATGCGCTGCGCGATGCCGTCGAGGGCGCGGCCCACGTTGGCCAGATCCGAGTAGGAGCCCAGCCAATCGTCGGCGATCATGTGCGGCGCGATGCGCCGCAGTCGATCGGGGAGATCGTCCCGGTGTTCCGCCAGGATGCCGTACACGCGCCCGGCGAAGCAGGCCAGGCTTTCCCTGGAGTAGTCCGTCCAGTGCCTGCACAGGAAGTGGTCGTAACAGACGTCGATAATGATGCCGGCGTAGCGGCGCCGCTGACTGCCGATGCGATTGCGGCTCGCGAGATGCAGGGGGTGCGCGTCGGTGAAACTGTCGATGGCCCGGTGCAGCGCGATGCCGCGACGCACGGTTTCGGGATAACGGTCATCCAATCGGCCCTTCACGAAATCGCCGAGCAGGCTGCCGAGCAGACCTTCCCGGCTTTGCTCGGCCAGATACAAGTGGGCCAGATAGTTCATGTTGGGGTATTAAATTGACACTTCCACCGGGCCGTCAATACCATCGGGCATGAGCAGCGCCATAATCAGCAAATATGTCATTCCGATGCCGCCGGTGCCGAGTCTCGCTGTTCGTGGCGACGATCGGCGTTTTCCGGTCCACCGCATTTACTGCGTGGGCCGCAACTATGCGGCCCACGCCGTCGAGATGGGCCACGATCCCGATCGCGAGCCGCCGTTTTTCTTCCAGAAGAACCCGGATAACCTGCTTCCCGGCGGCAGCGATTTTCCCTACCCGGACAAGACCGAGGATCTGCACTACGAGCTCGAGCTGGTGGTGGCGCTCGCATCAGGCGGCAGGAACATTGCGCTGGAGAGCGCCCTCGACTGCGTCTTCGGCTATGCGGTCGGTCTGGACATGACCCGCCGTGATCTGCAGGGGCAGGCGAAGAAGATGGGCCGCCCATGGGACGTCGGCAAGGCCTTCGACTATTCGGCGCCATGCTCGGAAATCGTGCCCGTCCACACGATCGGTCACCCCGACGCCGGCAACCTCTGGCTGAAGGTCAACGGCGAGGATCGCCAGAACGGGGATCTCAACCAGATGATCTGGAAGGTGCCGGAGATCATCGCCCACCTGTCGGGTTTGTTCAGCCTTGCTCCCGGTGATCTCATCTATACGGGCACGCCCGCCGGGGTTGGCGCCACCGTGCGCGGTGATACATTGCACGGTGGCGTGGCGGGAGTGGCTGAGCTCGAAATCTCGGTAGTCTGAATGGCGACGAACGCCCCCGCGCTCGAGATCATCAAGCTGTGGCCGAGCAAATTTCTCGAGGGTGATCTGCCGGGCTATGAGGCGCCCACGCAACGGTTGATCAGGCTCGCCGAGAATCACTCGGAGGACGACGTATTCGCCATCGACGACCAGGGCGTTCAGTGGTTGAAGAGCCACGTCGCCCATGGGATCGCGGCCTATCTTCGTGCGACAGGAAATGTGAGTGCACGGCAATGGCGGGCACGGGCACGATTCGAAACCCAGAACTTCGGCGACTACCGTGCGCTTGCGAACCGACCCGGCGCCGATCTGGCTGGCATGTATGTGCTGCAGTGGCCGTCGGAGCAGAGCAACCCAGGTGGGCGCGACGACGGGCTGCCCGGAAACGTGAGCTTTTACGATCCCCGGGTGGCGATGAACATGAACGCCATCAAGTGCGATCCCTATTACGGCTATCACCGACACGTGCGGCCCAGAGCCGGCCTGCTGCTCATGTGGCCCGCCTACGTGAGCTACTTCATGCATCCCAACCAATCCCGCGAGGCGGCCGTGCGTGTGGCTTTCGACGTGCAGCTGCAGGCGCGGGCAGCGAGGGTCTGATGGACACCGACCAGGTGCGCGGCTGGCAGGCCAAATTCCTGGACTTGTGGCCGACGGTTCTGATCCGCCACAGGCTCAGTGGTTACGAGACGCCGAACACGCGCCTGGTCGCGCTGATCGAGGAGATGGACGACGCCCGCGAGCAGCTTACCGCTCGCTACCAGGGAGTCGATTTTCTCGCCATCGACGATAGCGCCGTGGGATGGCTGCGCGCCGCCATCGAAGCGACCGTCGACGCCTATTTCCGTGACTCGGGCATGGACTATCCGATCCGCTGGACGATCCAGTCCTGGCCGAATATCAATCGGCGGGGCGATTACCATCCGCCCCACAATCACGCCTGGTGCTATCTGAGCGGAACGTACTACGTGAAACTGCCCGGTGACGGGAGCGGCGCCATCACCTTCTATGATCCGCGCTCGATGGTGAATATGCTGGCCCCGGCAGGCCCGGCCGCCAGCCGTCCCGAGTACACGCTGCGGCCCGACCCTGGTACTCTTTTGCTCTGGCACTCGTCCCTCAACCACCTGGTGCATCCCAATGGATCCGAGCAGACGCGCATCAGCATCAGCTTCAATATCGTGCTGGAGTGGGCCAATCACTATGGGTCGGACGTCTAGTCCATGAAAATCGACGAAGTCCTGATTCTCGCGCTGCTGATTGTCATGAGCGTCGTCGCCACTGCCGCGGTGCGCGGCGCCGACTACGACGCGGCTCTGAACGCGGCCAACAAGCGCGATTACGTGGCCGCCGCCCAGGAATTCCAGCGCCTCGCCGACGAGGGCGATGCCCGCGGCGAGAACGGCCTCGGCGTCCTGCATGCCAACGGCCTGGGTGTGCGCAAGGACGAGGGTCTGGCGGCGCGATGGTTCCGCAAAGCGGCCGACAAGGGCCACAAGGCGGCGCAGAACAATCTCGGCGAGCTGTACCTGTCGGGGCGCGGCGTCGAGCAGGACTATGCCGCCGCGGACAAGTGGTTCCGCGAGGCCGCCGCCCAGGGCGATAGCGACGCCCAGAAGAACCTCGGGCTCATTTATGCCTCGGGACTAGGCGTCGACAAGGACTACGCCAAGGCCATGGACTGGTTCCAGCGTTCCGCCAAGCAGGGCAATGCCGCCGGGCAGGCCAACGTCGGACACATGTTCCGTACCGGCGACGGGGTCGGCCGGGACTATCTCATGGCCTACGCCTGGTACGGGGTGGCTGCCGCCGGGGGCTATCAGGGCGCCCCGCAGTTTCGGGACACCGTGGCCCAGTATCTGACCAGCCGGGAGCTGCAGGCGGGGCGGGATCTGGCCAGGGAATTGTTCATCAAATACGGCAGCAAATAGGCCGTATTTATCATATAGTGGCCGGCGACCCCGGGTACCCTGCCCGGACGGCCGAATTAGGCAAAAACAACACCCTCGAAGGGAGGAAAACTACGATGGAAAACTCTTCGCTGACAAGCCGCCTGGCCAGGTGGGCCGTGGGCGGTGCGCTTGGCGCGCTGCTCGCGGTTTCTACGGCCTGGGCGGAAACCCTGACGGTCTACACGGCCGTCGAAGCCGAGGATCTGAAAAAGTACGCTGCCCGCTTCAATGAGGACAACCCCGACATCCAGATCAAGTGGGTTCGGGATTCCACCGGCATCGTCACGGCCAAGCTGCTGGCCGAGAAGAACAACCCCAAGGCCGACGTCATCTGGGGCCTGGCCGCCACCAGCCTGCTGCTGATGAAAAAGGAAGGCATGCTGGAGCCATACGCTCCCGTTGGCCTGGAGAAGCTGGATCCCAAGTTCAGGGACAAGCCTGCCGCGCCGTACTGGACGGGGATGGACGCCTGGGTGGCGGCCGTCTGCTTCAACACCGTCGAGGCTAAGAAGCACGGCCTTACGCCGCCGAAGTCCTGGCAGGATCTGACCCAGGTGCAGTACAAGGGCCACGTCGCGATGCCCAACCCGAATTCCTCGGGCACCGGCTTCCTGGACGTCTCCAGCTGGCTGCAGATCTTCGGTGAGTTCAAAGGTTGGGAGTTTATGGATGCGCTCCACGACAACATCGACCACTACACCCACTCCGGATCCAAGCCCTGCAAGCAGGCGGCCCGCGGCGAAGTCGTCATCGGCGTTTCTTTCGCTTTCCGTGGCGCCAAGTCCAAGGCTAAGGGCGCACCGCTGGAGATCATCATCCCCAGCGAGGGTATCGGTTGGGACATGGAGGCCACCGCCATCGTCAAAGGCACCAAGAAGCTTAAAGCGGCCCAGGCCCTGGTGGACTGGTCGGTGACGGAGAAAGCCAACAAGATGTACAACGAAGGCTACGCAGTCATCGCCATTCCGGAGCTCGCCAGGGAAGTGAAATACTTTCCGCCGGGTATCCTGGAAGCCATGATCAACAACAAGTTCGAGTGGGCGGCGAAGAATCGCAAGCGCATCCTGAAAGAGTGGCAGGGTCGCTACGACTCCAAGTCGGAGCCGAAGAGCTAGCCCGAAAAAATGCCATCATGGCCGGTTGCCGGCGCCCCCGGGCGTGGCAACCGGCTTTTTTTTTTCGCCACCGGCGTTACCATGGGCCCTCGACAAGAATGAACAATTCGAGTCAAGGGGGGATCTGTCATGGGTGAGGACCAGCAGGGGAAGGGCGCGCCCTATTTGCGCATCTCGGCCTTGACCAAGATGTTCGGGCCGTTCACGGCGCTGAAGGACATCTCCCTGGAGATCTACGAGGGGGAGTTCGTGTGCTTCCTGGGGCCCTCGGGCTGCGGAAAGACCACCCTGCTGCGCGCCATCGCCGGTCTGGACATCCAGACCACCGGCAAGGTGGAGCAGGCGGGGCAGGACATTTCCGCGCTGCCGCCTTCGGAGCGGGATTTCGGCATCGTCTTCCAGTCCTACGCCCTGTTCCCCAACATGTCGGTGACCAGGAACATTGCTTATGGTCTGGAGAACCGCAAGACCCCCAAGGCGGATGTCCGCCGGCGCGTGGAGGAGCTGCTGGAGCTGGTGGGACTGCCCGACCAGGGCGACAAGTATCCGGCGCAATTGTCCGGCGGCCAGCAGCAACGCATCGCGCTGGCCCGCGCCATCGCCGTCTCGCCGGGCCTGTTGCTCTTGGACGAGCCCCTGTCGGCCCTGGATGCCAAGGTGCGGGTGCGCTTGCGCCACGAGGTCAAGGATCTGCAGCGCCGGCTCGGTATTACCACGGTCATGGTGACCCACGATCAAGAGGAAGGCTTGACCATGGCGGATCGCATCGTGGTCATGGACCACGGCAAGATCGAGCAGATCGGCACGCCTTTGGAAATCTACCGCGAGCCGCGCACCTCCTTCGTGGCCGATTTTATCGGCACCATGAACTTCGTTTCGGGCACCATCTGCGGCGCGGCGTCGGTGCGCTTCGGGCGCCAGGAGCTCGCTTGCGCGACCGACGGCCTGGCGGTCGGCACGCCGGTGACCATCGCCGTGCGCCCGGAGGACATCGTCGTCCAGGGTGTTACCGCCGACGAAGAAAATGCCTACCAGGCGCGCGTTCAGGGCCTCGAGTTCCTGGGTTCCTTCGTGCGCGCCGATATCGCTTCGGAGGTGACGGGTGAGGAGCCGTTGCGCGCCGATTTGTCCATCAATCTGATACGCCGCCAGAGCATTGCCGACGGTGACTCACTGCTGGTGCGGATTCCACGGGAGCGCATTCGTATCTATCCGGGGAGCGTGAGTCGTGAGTGATTTCACCGCCGACGTCCTGACCGCGCCCATCGTCAAGCCCAAGTCCAGCCGCGATGACTGGACCATGCGCGCCTTCATGGGCGTCATCGGCATCTATCTGATCGTGGCGCTGGCCATGCCCCTCTACGCGATGCTCTCCAAGAGCGTGGAGGACCACGAGGGCCTGTTCGTCGGCATCGCCAACTACATCGAGTATTTCTCCACGCCGGCGCTCGCCTACTCCATCAACAACAGCCTCTTCATCGCGGTCATCACCACCTGCATCACCGTCACCGTGGCGTTCACCTTTGCCTACGCCTTGACGCGCAGTTGTATCCCGTACAAGGGACTGTTCAAGAGCATCACCATGATTCCGATCCTGGTGCCGTCGCTGTTGCCGGGTATCGCCCTGGTCTACCTGTTCGGCAAGCAGGGATTCATCCCCGGTCTGCTCATGGGCAACAGCATCTACGGCCCCATCGGCATCGTCATCGCCGAGGTGTTCTTCACCTTGCCCCACGCCATCATCATCATCATCACGTCGCTGTCCATCGCCGACTCGCGGCTCTACGAGGCGGCCGTCTCTTTGCGCGCCAGCAAGCTGCGCATATTTTTCACGGTCACGATTCCGGGATGCCGCTACGGACTCATCAGCGCGGCCTTCGTGGTCTTTACCCTGGCGATCACGGATTTCGGTGCGCCCAAGGTGATCGGCGGCGATTTCAACGTGCTGGCCACGGATATCTACAAGCAGGTCATCGGCCAGCAGAACTTCCAGATGGGCGCGGTGGTCAGTGTCGTGCTGCTGATCCCGGCGATTCTGGCATTCGTCGTCGATCGCATCGTGCAGCGCAAGCAGGTGGCCTTGCTGTCGGCGCGGGCGGTGCCGCTGGAACCGCAGCCCAAGCGCGGCTTCGACCTGGCGATGCTGGGCTATGTGCTCCTGGTCAGCTTCTTCCTGATCGGCATGCTGGCGATCTGCCAGTATGCCGCCCTGGTCAAGTTCTATCCCTACGATCTGAGCCTCGGTCTGCACAATTACCAGTTCGATGTGATGGACGGTGGCGGCTGGGATTCCTATACCAATTCCATCAAGCTGGCGCTGTACACGGGCTTCTTCGGCACCATCATCGTGTTCTCCGGCGCCTATCTGGTGGAGAAGGGGCGCGGCTTCGACCAGGGCCGTGCCTTGTTTCAGTTTCTCGCCATGATGCCCATGGCGGTGCCGGGCCTGGTGCTGGGCCTCGCCTACATCTTCTTCTTCAATCACCCGGACAATCCGCTCGGCTTTCTCTACCACACCATGGGGATCCTGGTGATCAGCACCATCACCCACTTCTACACCGTCAGCCACCTGACGGCGGTGACCGCCCTCAAGCAGATGGATCCGGAGTTCGAGGCGGTGGCGGCGTCCCTGAAGCAGCCCTTTTACAAGACATTTACCCGGGTCACGGTGCCGGTTTGTCTGCCGGCCGTCCTGGATATCAGCATCTACCTGTTCGTCAACGCCATGACCACCGTTTCGGCGGTGATCTTCCTGTACGGCCCGGATACGAATCTGGCCTCGGTGGCGGTGCTCAACATGGATGACGCCGGCGACATCGCGCCGGCGGCGGCCATGGGCATGATGATCTTCTACACCGCGGCCGGCGTGCGCGCGCTGCACTATTTCCTCACCCTGGGTCTGGAAAAGCGCACCCAGGCCTGGCGCGTGCGGTAGCGCTCACGTCGCCCCTTCGCGCCTGGCCTCGCCGAGAAGCCAGTCTCTGAAGGCGGCGATCTTCGGTTGCTCCGCGGTATTCACGGGACACACCAGGTAGTAGGCATACTCCGTGGGCAGGCTGAGGGTGAGGGGCCGCACCAGGCGCCCTGCGGCCAACTCATCGGCGGCCAGCACCCCCCGCGCCAGCGCCACGCCCTGGGCCGCCATGGCCGCCTGGATGAGCATGCTGGAATCGGTGAATATCGGCCCGCGCGCCGGATCCACCCGGTCCACGCCCGCCGCCAGCAACCAGGTGCGCCAGTCGCCGTGGCCGTCGTCGTGCAGCAGCACCTGGTATTCCAAATCCCGGGGGTCGCGAAGCGGATGCGGACCCTCCAGCAGCGCCGGGCTGCACACGGGAAAGATGTCCTCGGTCATGAGCCAGTCGGCACGCATGCCCGGGTACTTGCCGCGGCCGTAGCGAATAGCCACGTCCACGTCGCCGCCGGCGAAGTCCGAGAGCGTCGCCGACGGGTCGATGCGCAGATCGATGTCGGGCCGGATGTGACGAAAACGTCCCAGGCGCGGCACCAGCCAGCGAGCGGCGAAGGAGGGCAGCGCGGACACGGTCAACGGGCCGGGTGCGTGCTTGGTGAGCAGGTCGCTGGTGGCATCGTTGAGGAGCGTGAAGGCCCGGGATACGGACGGCAGATAGGCCTGTCCGTCGTCGGTGAGCAGCAACGCGCGGTTCAGGCGGCGGAACAGCTTGCGACCCAGATGCTCCTCCAGGGCCTTGACCTGGTGGCTGATGGCGGCCTGGGTGACGTGCAGCTCCCCGGCGGCACGGGTGAAGCTCAAGTGGCGCGCCGCGGCCTCGAAGGCGCGCAGGGCGTTGAGCGGGGGCAGGCGTCGGGCCATGGCAGCAAATGCCTTATAAATTCTAATCCGAAATTCAAAAAATAGTCGTTTGTGAACGTCCCTGAGAATCCCTATATTTGTCCACAAGTTAAAGACATAGGTAGCACGAGTGAGATCGTGCTTCGGATTAACATTACTTGAGGAGTATGGTGATGAGCAACTATCATGTCCAGACCCTGAACCGGCCCGTTTGGCATATCAACCGGGGCAATCCGGCCAAGCGCCTTTGGGCCACCATAGTGACCTGGCAGCAGCGCTACGAGCTGCGCCGCCACCTCCTGGAGATGGACGGTCGCCTGCTGGATGACATGGGGTTCAGCTATGCAAAGGCCAGACAGGAGGCTGCCAAGCCCTTCTGGAAGGATTGATTTCCCTCCCCCCCGGGGACTGAATACATCCCATGTGTTGAAGGGGCCGCCAGGCCCCTTATTTTTGCCTATCGTTCGATGCCGGCCAGCTCCAGCAACGCCGGTATGTGCGCCTCCCATCCGATGGCCATGATGTGCAGGCCCTGGCAGGTGCCGGCCAGCGCCTTGATGGTGCGCGCCGCAATTGCGAGGCTGGCGGTCACAGGGTCGTGGGCGCCGGCGATTTCCCGGATGACGGCGTCGGGCACATGGATCCCGGGCACGTGGGCGTTCATGTAGTCCGCCTGCTTGACGGATTTCAGGGGGATGATGCCGGCCAGGAGCGGGACCGAAAAGCGCGTGGCGGCAATGGCGAAGCGCTGGAAGATCGCGGGCTCGTAGACTGCTTGCGTTTGAAAGAAGGTCGCGCCGGCGTCGATCTTCTCACCCATGCGCATGATTTCCTCGTCCAGATCCGTCGCGCCCGGATTGACCACCGCGCCGATGCAGAAGCGCGGCCTTCCCGAGAGCGGGTTGCCGGCCATGTCGGTGCCGGCCTCGAGGGAGGTGGCGGCTTTCAGCATCGCCGAGGAGTAGACATCGAAGACCGGTTTGGCATCCGGGTGGTCTCCAGTGGAAGGGGGATCGCCGCCCATGAACACCACGTTGTGCACGCCCAGGGCATCGGCGCCCAGAAGATCACCCTGCAGCGCGATGCGATTGCGGTCACGGGTGGTGATCTGAAGGATCGGTTCCAGTCCCCGATCCACCAGTAGATGAGCCACTGCCAGCGGCGTCATGGCCATGCGCGCCGCATGGGAATCCGTCAAATTGAAGGCATCGACGACGTTTCTGAGTCGATCCGCCTTTTCCAGCAACGGCGCGACATCGGTACCCTTGGGCGGATTCAGCTCGCAGGTTACGACGAACTTTTCCGAAGCCAGTACCTGTTCCAGACTGCTCATGATTTCGTGGCCACGCGGGGAGGCCGGAGCTTAAGGTAATCACCGGACGGCAACAAGCGACCCTGGTCGCTGCCGCGACTGCCCGCGTCGTCAGTGGAAAAAGACGTTCGACTCCGGCACAGTACTCTCCGCCCGGGCATTCGCGGGCATTCGCGGAAATTCGAGATACCAGTCCATGCGCGGGAGGGTTCATGTTCGAGAGTGGTGATATCGCGAACTTCGATGGCGATCTGTGGGCTGCGATCGCGGCCGAGCAGCAGCGCCAGGAGGATCACGTCGAGCTCATCGCGTCGGAGAACTATGCCAGCCCACGGGTGTTGGCGGCCCAGGGCTCGGTGCTCACCAACAAGTACGCAGAGGGCTATCCGGGACGCCGTTACTATGGCGGCTGCGAGCACGTGGACGAAGCCGAGCGACTGGCCGTGGAACGGGCCAAGATCTTGTTTGGCGCCGACTACGCCAATGTGCAACCACACTCCGGCTCCTCGGCCAACATGGCGGCGTACCTGGCGCTGCTCGAACCCGGTGACACGCTGCTGGGCATGAGGCTGTCCGACGGCGGCCACCTGACCCATGGCGCCGGTCCGAATTTCTCCGGCAAAATATTCAAAGCCGTGCAGTACGGCATCGACAAGCTGAGCGGTCGAATCGACCACGACGAGGTGGAGGCGCTTGCCAGGGAGCACAAGCCCAAGCTCATCATTGCTGGCTTTTCCGCCTACTCACGGGTTCTCGACTTCGAACGCTTTCGCGAGATTGCGGATTCCGTCGGGGCCTTTCTGCTGGCCGACGTGGCCCACGTGGCGGGGTTGATCGTCACCGGCTTGTACCCCAATCCCATCCCCATCGTCGATGTGGTGACCACCACCACCCACAAGACGTTGCGCGGTCCCCGCGGGGGCCTGATTCTGGCGCGGGAGAACGCCGGGATTCGAAAACGTCTCGCGTCCATGGTTTTTCCCGGTATGCAGGGTGGGCCGTTGATGCACGTCATCGCCGCCAAGGCGGTGGCGTTCAAGGAAGCCATGCTGCCGGATTTCAAAATCTATCAACAGCGTGTGCTGGACAATGCCCGGGCCATGGCAGAGGTTTTCATGCAGCGCGGCTACGCCGTGGTGTCCGGGGGCACCGACAACCACCTGATGCTGGTAAGTCTGGTGGAGAAAGGTCTGACCGGCAAAGACGTGGAGGCGGCCTTGGGCGAGGCGGCGATTACCGTCAACAAGAACACCGTGCCGGACGATTCCCAGTCGCCCTTCGTCACCAGCGGCATCCGTGTGGGCACGCCGGCCATCAGCACGCGGGGATTCGACCAGAACGATGTCCGCGATCTCACCTGCTGGATGTGCGACATCATGGATGATCTGGGAAACGGCGACGTCGTCGCCCGTGTCCGCGCTCAGGTGGCGGAGTTGTGTGCCCGCCACCCGGTATATCGATAGCGACGACATGAGCAAGTACTCGATATTCAGCCTCATTCGCAACGCCTTCAGCTACCACGAAAACTGGCCGCTGGCGTGGCGCAGTCCCGAGCCGAAAGCCGCGTACGACGTCGTCATCGTCGGTGGTGGCGGTCACGGGCTCGCCACCGCTTATTATCTTGCCAAGGAGCACGGCATCAGAAATGTCGCGGTGCTCGAGAAAGGTTGGATCGGCGGCGGCAACACGGGACGCAACACCACCATCATTCGCTCGAACTACCTGTGGGACGAGAGCGCGGCACTGTATGAGCATTCGTTGAAGCTCTACGAGGGGCTCAGTCAGGATTTCAATTACAAC
>Ga0255057_10001506_pt1 | contig 13019 bp, 9 predicted proteins | sample Cases_109_6_MG_FD_189022 | JGI IMG/M metagenome (GOLD analysis project Ga0255057, IMG submission 189022) | Seawater microbial communities from Amundsen Gulf, Northwest Territories, Canada - Cases_109_6 | ecosystem: Environmental > Aquatic > Marine > Gulf | place: Canada: Northwest Territories... | reverse complement strand
GCCGAGATCTGGCGCACGATCTCCTCGTCCAAGCCCTTCCGGGACTTGAAGACAGGCTTGTCTTCCGTGACGAAGCCGTATTTGTACTCGTCGAGCTCTAGTTCGGCGATCGTCTCGTTGCGTGGCATCTCTTCCTCTCCGCTATGTGAGATCCAGCGGCTTACGCCCCTCCGGCGGGAACCGCTTCGGCCTCCTCCTTCAGCCAGTCGTACCCCTGCTCCTCCAGGTGGTCCGCCAGCTCCGGTCCGCCGCTCTCCACCACACGGCCGCGGAGCATGACGTGGACACGGTTGGGGATGATGTACTGGAGGATCCGCTTGTAGTGCGTGATCAGGAGGACGCCGAGCTTCTCGTCCTCTGCGGCCAGCGTGTTGACGCCGTTCGCCACGATCTTGAGCGCGTCGATGTCCAGGCCGCTGTCCGTCTCGTCGAGGACGGCGAGCCCTGGCTCGAGGACGGCCATCTGCAGGATCTCGTTTCGCTTCTTCTCGCCCCCGCTGAATCCGTCGTTGACGTAGCGTGAGGAGAAATCGGGATCGACCTTCAGCAGCGCCATCTTATCCTGAAGAAGCTGATGGAAGGCGAAGACGTCGATCTCGTCCTCGTCGTCCCGACGGGCGTTGAGCGCCGCCCGCAGGAAGTTGGCGATCGTCACCCCCGGGATCTCGGCCGGATACTGAAAGGCCATGAAGATCCCAGCCCGGCTGCGGTCGTCCGGCTTGAGCTCCAATACGTTCTCGCCGTTGACGAGAATCTGCCCTCGGGTCACTTCGTAGGCCGGATGGCCCGCGATGACCTTGGCGAGGGTGCTCTTTCCGGAACCGTTTGGGCCCATGAGAGCGTGGATCTCGCCGCTGCCGACCGTGAGGTCGACGCCGCGGAGGATCTCCGTGTCCTCTCCCGAGAGGGAGACGTGGAGGTCGTTTATCTCGAGCAGGTGGTCTGGCATCTCCAGCTATCCTGTCTGACGGGTGGCGAAAGCGTCGTAAACGGCCGCACCCGCCCCTACTTTAAAGTCGGCCGACAATCGGCCAAAATCGATAACTATTATCGGTTACAACCGAATTTACGCTCGTTGAGAATGGATTTCAAGTAGCGTTGAGACTCGATCTCAAGTACCACTCGGAGACCCGAGAAGATCCGGACACGACAACCACGTGAGGGGTGCAGAGACATGAAGGCGGCATACTTCGACGCTCTTGGCGGGCCCGACGTCCTCGTGGTTGGCGAGCTTCCCGATCCTGAGCCCGGGCCGGGCGATGTGATCGTAGAGGTCGAGGCGGCCGCGCTCAACCACCTGGACCTGTGGGTGCGGCGCGGCCTTCCCGGTCTGAACGTGGCCCTTCCCCACGTCGGCGGCTCGGACTTCGCCGGTACCATCTCGGAGGTGGGGCGAGGCGTGGAGGATTGGAGGGTGGGTGATCGCGTCACGGCGAATCCCGGCCTCTGGTGTGGGGAGTGCGAGTGGTGCCTCCGCGGGGAGCACAGCCTCTGCGAGCGATATCACATCCTCGGCGAGCACGTGGCGGGTGCCCTGGCCGAGCGGGTGCGAGTGCCCTCCGGAAACCTCCTTCGCCTGCCCGACGATTATCCCGCCCTGCACGCCGCCGCCGCGCCTCTCGTCTTCCAGACCGCGTGGCGGGCGCTCGTCGGGAGAGCCCGGCTGAGAGCGGGGGAGACGGTTCTCGTAACCGGAGCCTCCGGCGGTGTCTCCACGGCTGCCATTCAGATCGCCAAGTGGCTCGAGGCCAGGGTCATCGCCGTGACCAGCGGGCCCCATGTGGAGGCCGTACGGGCGCTGGGGCCGGACCACGTTATCGACCGTGAGACGGAGGATCTCTCGACCGCCGTGTCGAAGCTCACCGAGCGGCGCGGGGTGGATGTGGCGCTGGACAGCGTCGGCGAGAAGACCTGGAAGAGCACGGTACGCTCGCTCGCGCGGAACGGCCGCCTGATCACGTACGGCGCCACGACCGGTGCGGAGGGCTGCCAGGACATTCGCCTGGTCTTCTGGAAGCAGCTGCAGATCATCGGGAGCACGATGGCCAGCCACGCCGAGTTCGTGGAGGTGATGGGACTGGTGTTCGACGGCTCCCTAGAACCGGTGGTCGACGTCGTGTGGCCGCTGGAGCGGGTCGGCGAGGCGCACGAGCGCCTCGAGGCCGGCGAGGCCTTCGGCAAGATCGTCCTGACGCCGTGAACCGGGCGGAGTGCATCCGCCGGCTGCGTGCCGAGCCGTTCGACGTCGTGGTCATGGGCGGCGGTATCACCGGCGCGGCCGCAGCGCGCGACGCGGCCAGCCGGGGGCTCCGCACGGCGCTCGTCGAGGCGCGGGACTTCGGGGAGGGGACCAGTAGCCGATCATCCCGCCTCATCCATGGTGGGCTCCGGTACCTCGAGCAGCTCGAGCTCGACCTGGTCTTCGAGGCGAGTCGCGAGCGCCGGACCCTTCTCCGGATCGCTCCTCACATGGTACGCCCTCTGGAGTTTCTCTTCCCCCTCTACCGGGACGGCCGAGTTGGACGGCTGACGATGACGGCGGGGATGTGGCTGTACGACGCGCTCTCCCTGTTTCGGAACATCGAGAGGCATCAGATGCTGAGCGAGGGGGACGTGCTCTGGCGGGAGCCGACGCTCTCTCCCGAGGGCCTGCTCGGCGGCGCGCGCTACTTCGACGCCCAGGTCGACGATGCGCGCCTGGTGCTCGCCACGGTGCGCTCCGCCGTCGAGATGGGCGCGGCGGCGGCGAACCGTCTGGCGGCCGAGATCCTGGTCGAGGAGGGACGAGCGCGTGGAGTGCGCGTTCGAGATGCCGAGGCCGGCGGGGCTTCGGAATGGGAGATCCGCGCGAGCGTCGTGGTCAACGCGACGGGCCCATGGACGGATGAGACCGCCCTCGAGGCCGGGATCTCCAGGGAGCCCCTGCTGAGGCCCACCCGCGGCACCCACATCCATGTCCGGCGAGACCGCATCGGGCACCAGCGGGCGCTCATCTTCGAGTCGGCGCTGGACGGCCGGATCATGTTCGTGCTGCCGTGGGGCGATCTTACGCTGATCGGGACGACGGATGAGGATTACGAGGGACCCCCCGAGGAGGTCCGCCCCACCGGGGGCGACGTCAGCTACCTGCTGGACTCCACCAATCGGCTCTTTCCGGAAGCGAGGTTGACCGCGGAGGACGTGATCAGCGCCTGGGCAGGGCTTCGTCCCCTCGTGGCGGGCGAGGCGGGCGAGGATGAGGACGAGGTCTCCCGGGAGCATGTGATCCTCGAAGAGATTCCGGGTCTGGTCACGATCGCGGGCGGGAAGCTCACGTCACACCGAGCGATGGCCGAGGAGATCATAGACCGCGTGGTCGAGAGCCTGGCCGCGGGAGGGGCCGCCGAGCCCTCACCCTCTGCCACGGCCGATAGACCGCTGCCGGGAGGCGACTTCGAGAGCTTCGAGGACCTGCTCGGGTCTCTCGAGAAACGGGCGGAGGCGATAGGGCTCGATCCTTCAGTGCTCTCTCCAATGGCAGAGGCGTACGGCACCGAGGCCGAAGAAGTGCTGGATCTTGCCGCCGAGCGGCCGGATCTGTGCGAGCGCGTGGTAGCGGACCGCCCGAACATCGCGGCCGAGATCCTGTACTCGGTTCGAAAGGAGATGCCGGTCCACGTCGAAGACGTTGCATTCCGGCGAACGCGCCTGGCTTTGGAGACGGAGGATTTCGCCGCGGGAGTCGCTCGCATCGCCGCGATCATGAAGGAAGAGCTGGAGTGGGACGCCATCAGCGAGGAGATGGAGGTGGAAAGGGCCGGGGCCGTACGGCAGAGGAACGAGATCTTCCGCGCCGAGCTCGAGGCAGGCGACGCATGAGACCTTCGGCCGGATGGCTGCTGGCCTCCTCGCTGATGGTCGTCGGGCTTTCTGCCTGCGGCGAGGGGCCCGAAACGAGCGACTCCGCGATGAGCGGCCGGGCGGTGGGGGGTGGTGCGGACCCGGGCGCCACGGTCCCGGAGGGGGTACCCGCCTACCCGTTCAAGCTCGTGAACCCTCGCGTGTACGCGGTGATCGTGTACGCGAGCGCCGGTGCCGGCGAGGTGGTGCTGGACACGGTGGCCGCGGGTGATTCCACTCAGATCGACGTCCGGGTCGGATCGGATCCGCTGAAGCTGAGAGCGGTCGACCTGGACGGAAACGAGCTCGGCTCGGCATACTTCGACCTGCCCGACCTGGAGACCGCCTCATCGCCTCCGGACTCTGCCATCCCGATTCGCTGGGAGCTGCCGCGCTCGCCCTGATCAGCCGCCGATCAGAGCCGCGATTACCTCCCAGGTATTGAGCACCGTGAAGTAGAGGACCAACAATAGCAGCGGCGGCACGACGAAGCGGATGAAGGCGTACCATACCGGCAGCCATCGTATCCCTTCGGCTCCCTTGCGGACCTCTCCGATCGGATCCGGCATCACCCACCCGACGAAGATCGAGAGCGAGAGCGCGCCGACCACAAGGAAGAGGTTGGCGGCCAGCTGATCCACCAGGCCCAGGAAATCGATGCTGAGGGCCGACGGGATCCCGGCCATCGTGATCAGAATGCCCATGATCACCGCCGCCTTCCTCCGCGGCCACTTCCAGTTGTCGATGATAGCGGAGACGACCACCTCGAGGAGCGAGATGGCCGACGTGAGCGCTCCGACGATCAACGCGAGGAAGAAGAGGATTCCCACCGGTCTGCCCACGGCGCCCATCTCGGCGAAGGCGTTCGGAAGGCCGATGAACAAGGCGCCGATCGTGCTCGCGCTCAGCTGTTCGGACAGGCCGAGCGCGAAGATGAGCGGAAAGACCATCAGGCCGGCCAGAAACGCGATCATGAAGTCGGATCCCGCGATGATCACCGATTCACGAGGCATGTTGTCGTCGCGCGAGAGGTAGCTCGAGTATGTGAGCATCGCGCCCATCCCCAGGCTCAGGCTGAAGAAGGCCTGACTCGTCGCCTCGGAGAGCACGTTCAGCGAGAGGATCTCGCGGAAGTCCGCCTTCAGATAGAACGCGTAACCCGCTCCCGCTCCGGGCAGCGTCGAGGCGAAGATGGCGAGGCCCACGACGATCAAAGCCAGAAGCGGCATCAGGATGATGGCACTGCGCTCGATTCCACGGCGAATCCCGCCGGCTACGATGAGAATCGTGACCGCCATGAACAGCAGGTGCCAGAATGCGGCATCCCAGCCGGTCGAGACCTCGTCGAAGAAGCGGGCCTGGTCGCTGCCGAAGCCCGCGAACAGGGCGTTCCAGCCGTAGCGAAGGGTCCAGCCCGCGATCACGGCGTAGTACGACAGGATCAGAAAGCCACCGAGCACGAAGAGGACGCCCAGCGGTTTCCAGGCGTTGCCGCCGAAGTGGGCGAGCGCCTGGATCGGGCTCTTCTTCGAGCCCCGCCCGATCGCGAACTCCGCCAGCATGATCGGCAGGCCGATCAGCGCCACCATGATGATGTAGAGGAAGACGAAGGCCGCTCCGCCGTTCTCGGCGGCGAAGTACGGAAAGCGCCACATGTTGCCCAGGCCGACCGCCGATCCGACGGCGGCGAGCACGAAGCCGAAACGGCTGGCCCACTGCTCTCGAGGCGCCTCGTTCATCCCCCGACTCCCCCCTTGAGGGTGCGATTGGCCGATTTGCGGTCACTTATCGCCTTCCGGGCGTGCCGGACACGTACGGGGCCTGGCGTTGCGGCGTCAAGGCCTGCATAGTGCGTTGCGCTCCGGAAACACACGATGGCAACGCGTTGGAGCGCCTGCCGTAAATCATTGATATTCATGCACATTACCCTGGACTCGACGCGAGCACGGATCGTGCGCGGGCTGTGGGCAGGGAGTTGGTAGTGACAGGGGGGCTTCGAGCTGTAGAGAAGCTGCTGGAGGATGGGTTCATGCGCTTAGAGATTCGCCTTGCGATCGTAACGCTCGTGGCCGGCATCGCGGCCGCGGTCCTGGCCGGCCGGCGGGCGACCGAAGAGCCGGTCGAGGACAACGAGCCGATGCAGGGCACGCAGTCTGCTCAGATGGCGGTAGAGACCGACGCGGATACCTGGTTCATCTGATCGATCGCTAGAAAAAGACAGGCAGGTCATCGTGCGCTCTCCGCCCTCGTCAGACGGTGGATCAGGAGAGCGGCCCGCTTCGCCACGAGGGGAAGCGAGCTCAAGTCCACGACTTCCTCGATCGTGTGGCCACCTTCTCCCGCGAGTCCCAGGCCGTCCAGGCCATCCACGTGGGACGCGACGAACGAGATGTCCGCCGCACCGCGCCGGGCCGGATCCACCGCTTCGACCGGTCCAAGTCCGAGATCCCGGCTCACCTGATCCAGCAGGCCCAGCAGCTCGAGATTCCCATCGTTCGGCGGCATGGCGGGATACCCGTCATCGAAGGAGATATCGGCTGACGTCTTCGGTAGATGTCTCTCGACGACCCTCCGCATCGCGGCGCGGGTCCGTTCCTCCTGATCCCCGGAAATGAAGCGCAACCCGCCGTCCACGACGACGGTCTGCGCGATCACGTTGGTCTTCCCGAAGGCCGATCCCCCGCTGCCCGCTTCGTCGAACGACACGTCGGTGCCTCCCAGGATGATGCCGGGGTTGAACGTGAGGTATTCCTCGCCGCGCACCTCGTCGTAGAAGTCGGCGAGTATCCGAGCGGTCTCGAAGATCGCTCCCGCACCGTACTTCTCTCCGAAGACCTGAGACGAGTGGCCGCGCTCCCCCGTGACGCGAAGGGTCCAGCCGCTCGATCCGCGTCTGGCCACCGTTGCCGTCCGGGTGCCGTCCACGCCGCCCTCGAAGCCGAGGGCCACGTCGCTCCGCCTCCCGGCATCGATGAGGTCCACCCGGGCGATCTCGAGGGGATGGCCCGGCTTCTCCTCATCTCCCGTGAATGCGACGACGATCCGCGCGTCCTCGAGGGCGCCCACCGAATGGAGGGCCTGGAGGGCGAGCAGCACGACCACGTTTCCCCCCTTCATGTCCTCGACGCCGGGCCCGGTGGCGACCGTTGCGTCACGCTCGAACCGCTGAAAGGGGCTGTTCTCCTCGAAGACGGTGTCCAGGTGGCCGATGAGCAGCACCCGGGGGCCGGCACCTCCATCCACCTCCGCGAACAGGTGGCCCGCTCGATTCACCTCCGCGGGCATGTCGATCCAACGGACGTCGAAGCCGAGAGCGGTGAGCTCCTCCTCGAACGCGCGCCCCACCTCGCGGACGCCGGCGTGGTTCATCGTCCCGCTGTTGATGTTGACGACGCGCTCGAGGAACGCGATCGCTTCCTCCGTATGCTCGTCCACATAACGGGCGATCGCCTCCTCCGTCGGCGTCAGGCTCTGCGCGGCGGCGTGGCCGCTCGCGATGACGAGGCCGAGTCCCAAGAGGAGGGCTACGGGGGCGAGGGCTGGACGGGATGACGTGGGCATCGGTGAGCCGCTCCTGGTTGGTCTTCCTCTGCGAGGGCCAAAAGTGCCCGGCCCCAGGGCGGGATGCCAGGGCCCGCGAGACGACCCACCCGAGCGTTGCGGAAACCCACTTCCGACGCCTTGCGCGCGTCCGCTTCCGACCGTCGTTTTCAGGTGCCCCGGCCTGCGAGCAGACCACCTCCGCACAGAGCGATAGAGTCGCCATGACCGAAAACGGTGTAGAGCCCGCTTCCTCAGCGAACGGGGATCGAGGGAGCATCATGCCCGTCGGGGGCGCCGAGGAGAAGCTGCCGGACGCCGAGATCCTCAAATGCTTCGTGATGCTGTCGGGCGGCGAGAGTGCGAACATCGTCGTCATTCCCACCGCATCCCGGTTGAAGTCCACGGGCCGAAGGTACCGGAAGCTCTTTCGAGAGCTGGGGGCGGGCGAGACGCGCGTGCTTCCCTTCGAATCTCGAGAGGACTGCACGCGGCAGGATTGGCTCGAGGAGCTGGAGCGTGCCGATGGTGTCTTTCTCACGGGCGGAAACCAGCTTCGGCTCTCCACGACGTTGGGAGGGACTCCGGTGGCTGCCGCCCTGCGCCGCCTGAACGAGTCGGGCACGACCGTGGCCGGCACGTCGGCCGGAGCGGCGTTCATGTCCGAGCACATGATCGCGTTCGGGGAAGAAGGACCCTCTCCCCGTGCGGACATGGTCACGCTGGCACCGGGCCTCGGCCTGATCAAGAAGGTGATCATCGATCAGCACTTTCGGCAGCGCGACCGTCTCGGCCGGCTGCTCGCCGCTCTCGCCTACAACCCGTTCGGCGTCGGCGTGGGACTGGATGAGGACACGGCGGCGGTCATCGGCCCGGACAACCTGCTCACCGTGGTCGGAAGCGGGGCGATTACGATCGTGGACCCCGCCGACATGTCGTTCTCGTCGATGGACTCGGCCAAGGAGGACGCGCCGGTCTGTCTCATCGGGCTTAAGGTCCACATCCTTGTGGCGGGCGCGACGTTCAACCTGTTCACCCGTGTCGCGAAGCCGCCGACCGGCCTGTGAGGATCGTCGAGCGGGCCGTCTACTACGGGCCCAACCTCTATGCCCGCTTCCCGGTCATCCGCCTCCGGGTGGAGCTGCTCGAGCTGGAGGAGTGGCCCACCGGTCGCCTCGGGCGCGGCTTCACCGACGCGCTTCTGGATACGCTGCCGGGTCTCGAGGAGCATGGGTGCTCGTACGGCGAGCCGGGCGGCTTCGTGCGGAGGCTCAGGGAGGACGAGGGGACGTGGCTCGGCCACGTGCTGGAGCACGTGGCGATCGAGCTCCAGAACATCGCGGGCCTCCGCGTGACTTTCGGAAAGACGAGATCCACGGGCGAGCCCGGCCAGTACGACGTCGTCTACGAGTACTGGCAGCGCGAGGAGGGTCTGGAGGCGGGCCGGTTGGCGATCGATCTGCTGCATCACCTCCTGCCGGCGGAGCTTCACCTCCCCGATGCGAAGGTGCCCTTCGATTGGGCGGAGCAGCGGGACGACTTCATCCGCTACGCCCAGCGTCGCGCGCTCGGGCCGAGCACCGCGGCCCTGGTGGCGGCTGCCAAGGAGCGGGACATCCCGTGGCTGCGGCTGAACGAGTACAGCCTGGTCCAGCTGGGCCATGGGCGGTATCAGCGCCGGATCCAGGCGACCATGACGAGCGAGACCCGTCAGATCGCCGTCGAGATCGCGTCAGACAAAGATGAGACCAACCGGATCCTGGGCGAGCTCGGGCTGCCCGTGCCCGCGCAAAGGCTGGTGTACGGCGTCGAGCAGGCGGTTCACGCGGCCGAGAAGATCGGCTATCCGGTCGTGTTGAAGCCGCTGAGTGCCAACCATGGGCGGGGGGTCTCCATCAATCTCGAGGAGCCCGACCAGGTCCGCGCCGCCTTCGAACAGGCGCAGACTCACGGACGATCGATCCTCGTCGAGAGCTTTATCCAGGGCTTCGACCATCGGATGCTCGTCGTCGATGGAGCGCTGGTGGCGGTGGCGAAGAGGGTTCCCGGTCACGTCGTCGGAGACGGCAGGAGCACGGTCGAAGAGTTGGTCGAAGCGCTGAACCGGGATCCGCGGCGCGGGATCGGTCACGAGAAGGTGCTGACCCGGATCGAGTTCGATCACCAGGCCGACAGGCTGCTGTCGGCGGCTGGCCTGACGCGCGAGGGCGTTCCGGAGGAGGGACGCCTCGTCTACCTGCGCTCGACGGGCAACCTGTCGACGGGTGGCACCGCCGTGGATGTGACCGACGTCGTGCACCCGGACAACAGGGAGATGGCCGTCCGGGCCGCCCGGGCGATCGGTCTAGACGTAGCCGGTGTGGACTTCCTCACACCGGAGATCGCTCGATCGTACAAGGAGGTGGGCGGAGCCATCTGCGAGGTGAACGCCGCTCCCGGCTTTCGCATGCACGTGGCCCCGGCCGAGGGAGCGTCCCGCGATGTCGCCGGACCGGTGATGACGATGCTCTTCCCGGCCGGGTCACCCGCCCGAATACCGATCTCGGCAATCACCGGGACGAACGGGAAGACGACCACCGCCCGCATGCTCGCCCACATCATGAAGCTGAACGGGCATACGGTCGGCCTGACCACGACCGACGGCATCTACATCGATGGCCAGCTCTCTCTCGCGGGCGACATGACGGGCCCGATGGCGACCCAGATGGTGCTCCGCGACCCGACGATCGACATGGCCGTGCTGGAGATGGCACGCGGCGGGCTTCTGAGAGCGGGCATGGGCTGCCAGAGCTGCGATGTCGGCGCGTGCCTGAACGTGCAGGCGGACCACCTCGGACTGCGGGGCGTCGACACACTCGAGGATCTGGCGGAGGTGAAGCGGACCGTGATCGAGGTGGCGAAAGACACCGCCCTCCTCAACGCGGACGACCCGCTGTGCCTCGAGATGGCCGATTACACGAGCGCGGAGCACGTCTGCTACGTCACCATGAATCCCGAGCACGAGCTGGTACGGGCCCACATCGAGGCCGGCGGCCGGGCCGTCGTGCTCGAGCACGTGATCCAGGGGCACTTCATCACGCTGTACGAGGGCGGCTCCCACATGCCCCTTCTTCTCACTCGCATGATACCGGCGACGTTGGACGGCCGGGCCATGCACAATGTGCAGAACGCCATGTTCGCCTCGGCCATGGCGTACAGCCTGGGCGTAGGTCTCGAGGACATCCGCCACGGACTCAGCACGTTCGGCACCTCGTTCTTCCAGGCACCGGGGCGCATGAACGTCTTCGATGGCCACCCGTTCAAGGTGATCCTCGACTACGGCCACAACCCGTCAGCGATAGCCGTGGTGCGGGCAACAGTGGAGAGCATCCCGGTCTCGGGCCGCCGCATCGTCGTGCTCGCCGCGCCGGGCGACCGCCGCGACGAGGACGTTCGCGGGGCCGCGCGGGCGGCGGCCGGAGCGTTCGACCTCTACATCCTCCGGAGGGATGACCACCCAAGGGGTCGCGGTCCGGAGGAGGTGCCGAGGATGATGGAGGAGGAGCTGCTCGCCGCCGGCGTCCCCGCAGATCACATCCGGGTGATCCCGGATGAGGCGGGCGCGGTCGACGCGGCCCTAGAGGCCGCCGCAGAAGGCGATCTCGTCCTCATCTTCGCCGACCAGATCGCCCGTACCTGGGAGCAGATCACGGGCACCGAGGTCGACGAGCCGGCCACCGGCGGAGCCCTGGGCGGCGAGCCCGCGGTCGCCGCGATGCCGAGCACCCACGAGGCCACCGCGGCCAGCGGGGTCGGTACGGGAGCCGGGCCGCCGGCCCTCGAGTGGCCGGCCGACTGGAGCCTGGACTTCGATCTCGAGGAAAGGAAGCTCGTGCGCGACGAACGGGGCGTCCGCATCGCGCGCGAGCCGGAAGACTGAAGCTGAGCGTACGGACCCACCTGGCCGGATAGGCTATGGAGCTTTGTGAATCGCGGCGGTTGACGGGGCCGAACATCATCCTGAGCGGCCCCGGTGCCGTGATCGATGTGGAGACGCGAGGTGCAGCGGCCGCCGACGTGGAGGCCGCCTGGCGCCGCCACGCACGGGCCGCACTCGACGCCGTGGGCTGGGCGGATTCCGAGCCCGCATGTCGCCGTTTCCCCGGTGGCCTCAGCCTCGCCTTCTCCGCGCCGGAAGACGTCCTCTACGCGGCCACGCAGGTGAACGAGTGGGCCTGGGAGGCCGCACGAGCGGAGGTCGGTGACGCCGGGGTCGAGCCGGAGACCCTCGCCGAGGCGGCGGATCGCCTGCGGACGGCGATCGAGGAGGAAATGAACCCGCCCCTCATAGCGCTTCGCGACGAAGCCCGCCGACGGGACGTGACCTTCCTGACCGACGATGATGTCACGAGCGTCGGAATGGGTCTCGGCTGCCGCCTGTGGCCGAAGAACGAAATCCCGTCGCCGCACGAGGTGGATTGGGGCGGCGTGGGCGACATTCCAGTCGCGCTCGTGACCGGAACGAACGGGAAGACCACGACGGTCCGCCTCCTCTCCGGGATCGCGCGAGCCGCCGGCCTCGTTCCCGGGTCCACCTCCACGGACGGTATCGTCGTCGGCGAGCGCGTGGTGGATGAGGACGACTGGGCGGGGCCCGGCGGGGCTCGCCAGGTCCTGCGCCGGCCGGACGTGGAGGCCGGAATCCTTGAGACGGCCCGTGGCGGCATCCTGAGAAGGGGCCTGGGCGTGCCTCGAGCCGATGCCGCCCTGGTCACGAACGTGGCGGAGGACCACCTCGGGGAGTACGGTATCGACGACCTCGACTCGCTCGCCGACACCAAGCTGGTCGTGGCGCGTGTCGTCCACGGAGCGGGCCGGGTGGTCCTGAACGCCGAAGACGAGCTCGTGGCAGCCGCAGCGTGTCGCGCGACAGAGGACGGGCTGATCCAGGCCCCGCTGACCTGGTTCTCTCTCGACGCGCGTCATCCGAGGATCCTCCGGCACTTGGAGGCCGGGGGCGACGTGTGCGCCGTCCTCGACAGGGAGATGGTCCTTTGGAAGGCGGGCCGGCGAATCGGCGGGATCGGGCTCGAAGAGGTGCCGATAGCGCTTGGCGGTGCGGCGAGCTTCAACGTGCGCAACGCGCTCGCCGCGCTCGGGGTTGCCGCGGCGCTGGGCTGGCCGCTGGAGGCGATCGCCGCCGGACTCGCGGCGCTCGGCGGCACGGCGGCGGACAACCCCGGCAGGCTCAACCTCTTCAAGCTGGATGGCGTGAAGGTGCTCGTCGATTTCGCCCACAACCCGCACGGCATGGCGGCGCTCGTGCAGGTGGCCCGGGAGATCTCCGCTGAGCGGCGCGTCATCGTCCTCGGACAGGCGGGCGACCGCGATGAGGCTTCGATCCGCAGCCTGGTTCGCGCGGCGTGGGAAGCGGCTCCCCACCTGGTTATCATCAAGGAGATGAGGGAGCACCTGCGAGGTCGGGAGGAAGGGATCGTGCCGGCGATCATGGAGTCCGAGCTCCGCGACCTGGGCGCGCCCGCCGATGCCCTGCTGCACACCGATTCGGAGATGGAGGCGGTGCACGCCGCTCTGCAGCGTGCCCGCGCGGGCGATCTCAT
>Ga0255057_10001505_pt1 | contig 13026 bp, 14 predicted proteins | sample Cases_109_6_MG_FD_189022 | JGI IMG/M metagenome (GOLD analysis project Ga0255057, IMG submission 189022) | Seawater microbial communities from Amundsen Gulf, Northwest Territories, Canada - Cases_109_6 | ecosystem: Environmental > Aquatic > Marine > Gulf | place: Canada: Northwest Territories... | reverse complement strand
GTTCCTGGCGGCCAACGTGGTCGACGACGCCACCGGTGAGACCATCTTTGAGCCTTACACGGTCAAGACCTATGGGGGTGTCAAGGTGGCGTTTATCGGCATGACCCTGGAAGGAACCCCTTCGATTGTGACCCCGTCGGGTGTGGCCGGGTTGACGTTCAATGATGAGGTTGAGACTGTCAATGCGTTGATACCCGAACTGCAAGCAATGGGCATTGAGGCGATTGTGGTGTTGATGCACGAAGGCGGCTTCGCGTCTGAGGGCGGCGGTGACGGTGATGGTTGCGGGACGCTGTCCGGCAATCTCAACGACATCGTCCTCGGTCTCGACGACGCAGTCGACCTGGTTATTGGTGGCCACAACAACCAGCGGTTCGCCTGCCTCGACGTTGGCGGCAAAGCCGTCACCATGGCTTATCACTCGGGCCGGATGTTCACCGACATCGACGTGACTTTGGACACGACCACTGGGGATATGACTGTGGTGTCGATTGATAACAAGGAGAATTTCCAGGAGGGTGTCACCCCGCAGGCGAACGTGACAGCTCTCATCGACAAGTACGAAGCTCTGGCGGCTCCGTTGTCGAATACGGTGATCGGTTCGATCACCGTCGACATCACTGAAGACAGCACCGACGCAGGCGAGTCGGCTCTGGGTGACGTTATTGCCGACGCCCAACTGGCAGCGACTGCCAGTGCCAGCACCGGTAATGCCGTGGCCGCGTTCATGAATCCGGGTGGTATCCGCGACGATATGTTGTTCGACGCGATTGCCGGCAGCGAAGCTCCCGGTGAGGTGACGTTCGGTGAAGCGTTCAGTGTGCAGCCGTTTGGGAACAGCCTGGTCACAATGACGCTCACCGGCGCCCAAATCCACACACTGTTAACCCAACAGTGGGTGGGGCAGGAGAACCCGCGCATTTTGCAGGTGTCGGATGGCTTCTCCTACTCGTGGGACGCCAACGCGGCCGACGCCGACAAGGTCGACGCGTCGACCATCATGATCGATGGTGTCCTGGTCGACCCGACTGCCAGTTACCGGGTGACAGTGAACAGTTTCCTGGCCGATGGTGGAGACAACTTCGCCGTCCTCACAGAAGGAACTGACCGTCTAGGCGGAGAGATCGACCTCGACGCCCTCGTCACCTACTTCGGAGCCAACACACCAGTAGCACCCGGCCCCCAAAACCGAATCACCCAAACCGGGGCGCCGGCGGTGGAGTTGACGGCCACGTTGGATGGAGCCGGCGAGGTGCCGGGACCCGGTGATGCCGACGGCTCAGGAAGCGCAACGGTGACCATCCAGGGCACCACAGTGACGTTCGCGTTTACCGTCGCCGGCATTGAAATGCCCACTGCCGCCCACATCCACAGCGGCGCGGCCGGTGTGTCAGGAGGCGTGGTAGTGGACCTGCTGGGTAACGGGACACTCACAGACAACGGTGACGGCACGTTCACCGCCACCGGCATGGTGACAGGGGTCGATGCCCAACTGACGAGTGACATCTCGACAACTCCGGCCGACTTCTACGTCAACGTGCACAACGCTGCCTTCGCCCCCGGCGCGATCCGCGGCCAGCTGGGATCGGTTGTGTAGGCAGGTCTTTCAACCGCGGCCGCCCGCCAGGGCGGCCGCGTGCGGGGAGCGCTTTAAAGCCACCATGGCGGCAATGCCCACTGCCGGGCCCAGCGCCAGCACCGGGAAGGCCCAGCGCCACGTCAATTCGTCCGCAATCAGCGGCACTCCGCGGATCGTCACCAGGGTGAGCAGGAACCCCAGCGCGGTCTGTAGTGCCAGTGCCGAGCCCCGGGTCTCATCGTCACTGATTTCGGTAACCATGGCCGAGAACTGAGCGCTGTCGGCCACCACTGCAAATCCCCACACCAGGAAGAGCGGAACCACCACGACGGGTGAGAAACCGAACACCAGCGGTGTCGCCAACCCGGCCAGGCCCGAGATCAGCATCGACAGGCCCGCCAGGCGGGTGCGCCCAAATCGGTCCGCCCACCGACCAAAGAGCCAGGCACCAAGGCCTCCGGCCGCAATAACGAAAAAGGTGGCGGTTGGAACATATCCGTCGCCCCGGCCGGCATCCGCGGCCGACGCTGCCAGGAAGGCCGCCGTCCAGGTCCACATGGCGTAGAGCTCCCACATGTGACCGAGATATCCGTAAGTGGCCAGGCGAAAGCCGCGGTTGCGCACCACTCTCCCCAGGTGGTGCCAGCTGAAGCGCTGCTGTGAGGTCTCGTAGGGGCCATCGGTGATCAGAAACCACATCAGTGCGCCGGAGACCAGCGCCAGTAGCGAAGCGCCTCCCAAGACCCCTTGCCAATCGAATCCAAAGCCGCGGATGAGGTGCGGCCCGGCGCTGCCAACCGTCAGGGCTCCCACCAGGACGCCGAGCGCCATGCCTCTTCCCTCCTGGAACCAGCCGGCCATCACTTTGAGCCCGGCCGGGTAGAGGCCCGCCAGAGCAACCCCGGTGAGCAGCCGTAGAACGAACGCCCACACAAAGTCGCCATCTCCTAAAAAGAGCAGCCCGCCGTTGACGGCGGCTCCGACCAGCGCGGCGATGGCGAACAAGTTTCGACTGGGCATGGTGTCGGCCAGGTTCGAGGCCGCCAGGCCGAGGGCACCGGCGACAAACCCGATCTGTACCGCCAGCGTCAGGCCGGTGGTCTGGCCTGACGACAGCCCCCAGACTTCCTCGAGCCGGGGCCCCACCGCGGTTGCGGAAAACCATAGAGTCAGAGCCAGGAGCTGACTCCCGGCTATTACGAAAAGAGCCTTTCGCTGCGTCACCTAGTGCCCCGCGTCGCAGGTCCTGCACAGAATCTCGCCGGCCCTCGACGCCCCTGCCTGCGTCCTCGTCCTCGACGTAGCTCCACTATGCCTTCGTCCTGCGTCCTTGCCAGAAACGCCGATGGCTCGGCGATATCAGCACAAACCTACGACGCAGGACACTCCCCTCCAACCTATCCACCGGCTCAATTGTTTCGAGGACGCCTGCGGTTGTTGGGGCCACCCCCTCCGTTCACTCCGTGGGGAAGGTGATTTCGTTATTCAAGAGCAGGGCGGGCGCAAACTCGGCTCTGCTGGTGGCACTCACCGACCGGTACCCGAATAGGACGAGCCGCACCCGGCGCCGAACCGTCACTTCGACGGTCCGATTGGCCCAGCTTGGATCCTGCCGACACACGCAGGCCGTAAGAGTCGAACCGTTAGCTTCGGCGAAAATCGCCGCCTCCTCGCGAGCAGTGCCAACAGCCCCGAACGGACGAAAAGTCACCGGAGCCGCGGCCAACGCCGCCGCGTCGGCTGCACTCTGAGCCTGGCCGGCGGCCGCCAGGTATTGCCCACTCGCCGCCGTGGCAATAGCTATCACTGTTATCACTGCGCCGGCAGCCAGGAGGAGCAAGGTCACCGACCCGTCGTCGTTCATCGTTCGACCCGCATTACCGACTGGGCGCCAAGGTCGAGGACCAACCCGCCGAAAGCAAAGGCTGCGAAGCGATGTGAGATCTCCACCCGCACTCTGGCTTGCTGGCCGACAACGTGCGGCCGCTCCACTATTACCCGGGCCCGGTTGGCCAGGTTGGGCGGAAGAGCGCTCCGCACGGCCTGGACTGCATCGGCCGGGTCGGGGCTGGTGGCGGCCTGGCGGGCACCCTCCCGGGCGGCGTGTGTGACTTGCAGCTGGACGCGAGTGACCGCCACCAGCTCCAGGGACGCCACCAGTAAGAGAAAGACCAACGGCACGACAATGGCGAACTCCACCACGGCAGAGCCTTCCTCGCGAATGACTGCCACTAGTTACTAACTGCCGGCGATCTGTAGCACCCTCTGAGCGACCGTGTCGAAGATCTCTTCGAGAATGCCCGTTGAGGTGGCCCATACGATCAGTGCCAGGGCGATCAGCGCGGCAGCCACGATCACCAGTGCGTACTCGGCCGTCGCCTGGCCGGATTCTTTGTCATGCATCAGGACTCCTTTTGTCTAGATGGGAAGTACCAGTCGGTTGAGGGTGGAAGCGAGAGCCGGCGCCAAAGTCATCAGAACGAAGCCGGGAAGGATCAAGAGCGCCAGGGGGACCATCAACCGCACCGGGAGCCGGCGGGCTTCGGCTAAGCGTGCGGCCCGCTCGTCGCTGAGGCGCTCGTGAACAAAGCCGTCCACAGCGGCCACCAGGGGCGCTCCGGTAGAGACCGCCCTGGCTGCCATCCGGTAGAGGCCCTCCCCGGCGCCCTCAGACTCCGAGAGGACGGCTGCCAGTCCGGATCCACGGGCGCGGCGCAGCACCCCGTCGACCTCATCGGTCAGTTCTGAGCCGATGAACCGACGGGCCGTGGCCAGGGCGGCGTGGAGGCTCAAACCGGCGGTAAGGCCCAGCCCGACCAGTTCGGCAAGGAGGGCGACATCGGCCCGGGCCGCCTCCTCCGCCAATCGCCGACGTTGAAGCCGACTGCGCCACCCGACCAGGGAGGCGGCACCGAGGCCGGCTACTCCGACGAGCGGTTGGAGCCACGTCACCAGCGCTGCACCGGCCACAAGGGGGCGCTTGTTGTCCCCGGCGAAACCGGCGGCTCCGCCGGCGATCAGCACCGCCCCGAGCAGAGTCACTGGTCACGCACCAGTAGCCAGACGGCCAATCCACCGAGGGCAATGAGGAAGGCGCCAACCGCCGCCAGCAGGCCGCCGACCCCGGTCAATTGTGGGCCTTGCCCGCTGGCCGCCAGCAACACGGTGCCGGCCACCGGAAGCCCGCCGACCAGCCAGGCCGAGAGCCGGGCCTGGGCGGTCAAAGTACGCCGCTCGCGCTCCAACTCGCCCCGCTCGGCGGCCCGGACGGCCAGCGACGTGAAAACTCCGGCAGCCCTCGCTCCGGTGTCGGAAACGATTTGATAGGCGGCTCCCACCAGGCTGCCGTTGAAGTTCAGGGTCGAACGCAAGTGGCCGGCCACCTCGGCTGCGGGCCGTCCTGCTCTGGCGTAGCGGACCGCCAGGTCAAGGTCGAGCGAGGGCGCCCGGGCCTGCCCAAGCATCAGAGCCTCCCGTATCGAGGCCCCGGCTTCGAGCTCAGCCGCCATGCCTCGCAGCAGGTCGGCTTCGAGCCCCGGCAGGCGAGCTCGCACCTGTTGACGCCGCCGAGCGCTCCACGCCGCCCACACGCCCACGGCCGCCAGGAACCACACCGGCTGCAAGATCGCCAATGCCAGCACCGCCGCGTACAGGGGATGGGGACCGAGGACGAGCGTGAGGGCAATGAGCGCGGCCGTCAGCACGCGTAAATCTCGGTTCCGGTCCCGTCGCGGAATTCACTGATGGAGGCCACCAATCTCTGCGGTCCCGAGCGACGCATCACCACAATCAGATCAACGGCGTTGTAGAGAAGGCTCCGCACCGTGGACCCGGCTACCCGCCGTTCACCAGAAAGCGCCAGGGTTTCCAGCCTGCCCATCGCCTCGTCCCCGCCCGCCGCGTGGACCGTGCCCATGGAGCCATCGTGGCCGGTGGTCATGGCTGTAATCAGGTCGAGGGCTTCCGGTCCTCGCACCTCTCCGACGATGAGGCGATCGGGCCGCAGCCGCAGTGCATGACGGACCAGCGTCTCCAGATCGATCCGACCCGCCCCCTCGCTATTGGCAGGCCGGGCCTCGAGGCGGACTACATGGCCTGATAGGCGAAGCTCGGCCGCGTCCTCGACGGTTACGATCCGTTCGCCGGCAAGGATCTCCTTCGACAACAGATTGAGCAACGAGGTCTTGCCCGAGCCGGTTCCTCCCGTCACGACCACGTTGTCCCGGTTTCGCACTGCGTTTCGCAGCAGGTCTGCCCCCTCGGGCCTCACCGACCCCCCGAGAACCAGCTGATCCAGCGACGCCACCACCTCGGTAAAACGACGCACAGCCACCACCGGCCCATCCACTGTGGCGGGAGGGATCAGAGCGTGGAGCCTCGAGCCGTCGGGTAGACGGGCATCAACCGCCGGTGAGGCTCGGTCGATCCGCAGGCCAAGGGGGGCTATCACCCGCTCCACTGCCGCAACTACGGCAGCCTCGTTGGGAAAGGCGACGTCGGTTCGCTCGAGACGGCCCTCGCGCTCGATCCAGATCTCGTCGAAGCGGTTGACCAACACGTCGGACACGCCCGGCCTGCGCAACAGATGCTCGATCGGACCCAGGCCGACGAGGGTGTCGACGACCTGCGCCACGGCATCGGGGCCGACCAGAGGCGCCTCGGTCGGCAACAGCCGGAGGGTTTCGCGCTCGAGGTCCTCCCTTTCCAGCGGCACCCCTGATCCCAGAAGCTGGGCGGCCAGCCGGTCGCTCAATCCCACAGGGCACCCCACGCTCGAATCCAGCGGCTTCGCCGCGGCACATTTCCACCGAGCAATCCCCCGACGACTCTTCGGGTCAGCGGGGGAAGCATCAAACCCCCACCGGGCACAGCCATCCTGAACCCCATCGGTTGATAGACCGCCGGCGCCTCGGGAGCCTCAAACAACCCGCCGGGGAGCAGCGGGTGAACCGTGACCGTCGCCAGCTCGGGCGGTGGCCGAAGGCCCGACCCGATGCGGAGCACCACTGCCGGCCAGCCGCGGATGAGCGCCGATACCAGGCTGGCGACTTCCCGGTATTCGACTCCACCGTTTCGGAGCACCGCAAGGCCGGAACGGGTTGGCTCGAGGTCCTGGCGGCGGGGTTGGTCGGATACCAACTGAGCAAGGGAGCCTGTCCCCGGGTAGCGAGGGCCATCCGGATCTAGATCGATGACGAGCGCAGTGCCGGCCGCCGCGGCCAGACCCAGGGGGGCGAGGGCGCCGAGCAGTCCGTCCTCCCGGGTTTGGATGGCAAGGGCCGCCATGGAACCTCGGGTTGAATCGCGGCAATATGCCAGAGCCGGCACCCGACTTCAAGAGGCCTGGTTGGAGAGACCTATCGGTTCGAGTGATGCTCGCGGACGAAGCTGAAGAGCAGTCCCAGGGCCACGAGATTGAGAATAACCGCCGCCCCGGCATTGGCCCCGATTCCGAAGCGGTCGAACAACGGATTCCCCACCACCGCACCCATCGCCCGGGCTACCGCCATTGCGACCTGGATGAGGCCCAGGTAGCGGCTGCGGGCACCCGGTTGGACCTCCGTGGCGAAGGGCAGCGCCGAAACGATTGTGATTTCGAACCCGACGAAAGCCACGCCGGTGGCTATCAGGGCGCCGGTCAGCGAACCTCCCACCGTGGCGATGAGAGCAAAGCCGGTCATCGCCAGCACAATTCCGCCCATTACCGAGTTGCGCTTGCCGAACCGATCGGCCAAAGCCAGGGTGGTGAACTCCCCGGTGAGCTCGGAAATACCCAGGAAGGCGGCAAACCCGCCGAGGGCAATGATGGAGAGGCCGAACTCCAATTCCAGCCACGACCCGAGGGCAACAAAGATCAGCTCGGCGGCGGTAGAAAAGAGAATGAAGACGAGCAACAAAACCCGACCGCTGCGATCGATAGGCGGATTCTTCTCGCCGGTCTCTTCCTCCCCCGAAGCACCGGCGAGAAGCCGGAAGCTGGCAAGGACCGCCAACCCCGCCAAGCCGGAGATAACCCAGAACGGAGCCTCCCACCCATTCCGGACGATGAGCCACCCCACTGCCGGAGCACCCACCAGCAGACTTCCGGCCCAGGTGAGCTCGAGCACCGACAGGATCCGGGCCCGCCGCTCATATGGGGTGCGGTCGGCCAAATAGGACATCGCCCCCACGTCGAAGGCGGGCTTGCCCATACCCATCAGGACGAATCCCACCAACGCTCCCCAGAAGAAGCCGGTCGCAGACGTGACTGCCGCCCCCAGCGCGAACAGGGCCAGGGCAACGACGATCAGGCGGCGGCTGTTGCGCCCCGGCCGGACACCGGCAATGACGGCCGGGGTGGCGGTGCCTGCCAGGTTGCGGGCCGCAACCAGCAACCCGCCCTGGTTAAGGGAGATCCCCAGTCCGCGGCTGATGGCGGGAAGAAACGGGTAGACCAGGCGGTAGCCGGTGTTGAGAACCAACCTGGCTGCAAAAAGGAAGCTGATGGGGGCGGCGAGCCGCCTCAACGATTACGAGGTACGAATGCGTGCGCGAAGTTGTCGTCGTTGAAGAACTCACCGGGCGTCGCGCCGGATGACGCGTAGTGATAGAGCGCGGTCTGGAAGATCCCATTGAGAGCGGCGATGGTTGCGCTCACCGTCGCCACGCCGAGCACGGCAATGATGACGCCGATTGCCGCGATTGAGCCACCCGCCGACACCGCACCGGCACCGATGAGCAGGAATGGGATCACGCCCAGGAAGCCGAGCAGGCCGAACCCGACCTGAGCAGCGACATTCTCCCCCCAGGTGCGCTTGAAGAGGCTGGCGGATCGCTTCACCGAATCGACGACTCCAACATCCTCTATCACGTAGACGGGAATGACCAGGAACGTGACCAGCGTCCACGCCATGCCGACCAGGCCGATGACTAGCCGGCCCAGGAGACCCGACCGCTCCTGGAGGGAGCGCAGGATGACCGATACGGTGGCGCTGATTAGCGCCCACACGAATATCTGCGGGATGTGGCGGGCGGCGCCGGCAATGGCGCTACGAAGGGTGGGGTCACCGCCAGACAACCGCTCGTTAGCGGCGTACACCAGGGCAGTGTTGAAGAAAATAGTGATGAACGCCAGGGCCAGGTAGAGAGCCCCGAGCAAGATGTACTCGCTGGTCCCGACAGATTCGGTGCCCTCCAGGAATCCGAACGGAATCAGAAAAGACAGGGCGACCGTGATGGCGGCAATCGCGGAAATCACCGGCAAGGCGACGAGCTCCTTGTCGGCTTTGAGAACCTCCCAGGAGGCCTTGGCCAACTCGATGGTCGTCTTGATACGCCCCACGAGCAAACAGCGTAGTGGCCCCGGCCGTGCTGAATGGGGCAAACGTTGTGGGGCGGAGGGACAGTCCCTCAATCTCACTCCCCACCGTACAATTAGAGCAATGGGACAAGCTGCCGCCTACTTCGATTTGGACAAGACGATCATCGCCAAGTCGTCGACGCTGGCTTTTCGACGCCACATGTACCGTGCCGGCCTTCTCAATCGACGCACTCTTTTGCGCATGGCGGTGGCACAGTTCTTCTACGTCTTGTTCGGAGCCGACCACGGCCAGATGGAGCGGGTGCGAGGGGCGCTGATGGCGCTCATCAAGGGATGGGATTCACACCAGGTCAAAGAGATCGTGGCTGAAACCCTCAAGGATGTCGTGGCCCCAATGGTCTACGCCGAGGCTCTATTTCTGATCGACGAGCACCATCGAGAGGGCCGCCTGGTGGTGGTCGTTTCTTCGAGCCCGGTTGAGATAGTCGAGCCGCTGGCGCGTTACCTCGGCATCGAGGATGTCATAGCCACCCGGGTAGGGGTCGACGACGAGGGCCGGTACACCGGCGAGCTCGAGTTCTACGCATACGGCTCCGGCAAAGCCGACGCTCTCGACGAAATGGCCGCTACCGGCACCGACCTGGCAGCCAGCTACGCCTATTCCGACAGCCATACCGACCTGCCATTGCTCGAGAAGGTCGGCCACCCGGTGGCGGTCAACCCGGACCGCGAGCTGCGCAAGGTTGCCGAGGACAACGACTGGCCGATCATGGAATTCAAGCTGCCGGTGGACATGCGGACCCGCTTGTCGGAGATCCCCAAGCCCGTCCCAATCATCTCCGGCGCAGCCGTGGCCAGCGCCATTGCTGCTTTCGTCGTCGTCGCCGTCATCCGGGCCAGACGCAAGGGCTAGTGCCAATCATCCGGTCGGGCGATCAGCCGCCGCCCGTTGGCGTGAATGGATGAGTCAGCTCATCGATGGCGGTGGCTTCCCCCGACTCGTCCACCGTGGTCAACTCGATGGTCTCCCTCGTCCTTGGCAACCGCATCCAAAGCAGAAAGGCCGCTAGCGCCAGTGCGGTCGTGGCCAGAGCCAGCCAGCCCCAATTGGAGCTTCCGCGGATCTCCCCGGGAGGGAAGGTGGTTCGCAGCAAGTCGCCATCGACGCCAAGGGCCAGCAGCGAGGTCGTGCTCGACAGGGCGGACGGTGTGGCCCCCCAACCAGCCTCGAAAGCTATGGCCCGGTTGAAGGGGGCCACAAGGAAACTGCCCTGATAGAAACCTCCACCAATTTCCCCGAGGGAAAACGTGTCCTGGCCGTCCGGCTTCAGCACGTGGACCACTACGAAGTCGGGGGCGGGGAGGACATCGATCTCAACAGTGACGGTTACCTCGATGAAGGCACCCTCGTCGGTTGCTACGGCCCTGACCTCACCGAAAGGAGAAGTGAGCGTTACCGCGGTCAAAACGGCCACCAAGAGTGAGATCATGACTAGACACTAGTCGGCGTAAGCGTTTGAGGCCGGCGCTACTGTATCGGCCATGCCGGCGACGCTACTCGAGAAGATCTGGGAAGACCATGTGGTACAAAGGGTTGCAGGGAAACCCGACCTGCTTTACATCGACCTGCATCTGATCCACGAGGTCACTTCGCCACAAGCCTTTGCCGGGCTCCGGGGGTCGAGCCGCCGGGTGCGGCGACCCGACCTCACGCTGGCCACAATCGACCACGGGGTCCCCACCATCGACCGGGACAAGGGCATCCAGGATCCGCTGTCTCGGCAACAAATCGAAGCCCTGGAGACCAACTGTCTCGAAAACGGCATCACCCTGTTCGGTCTCAATGATCCCCGGCAAGGCATCGTTCACATCATCGGACCAGAGCAGGGCCTGACCCAACCAGGCATGACCATCGTTTGCGGCGACAGCCACACCTCCACCCACGGTGCTTTCGGAGCCCTCGCCTTCGGCATCGGCACTTCCGAAGTTGAGCATGTGCTCGCCACCCAGAGCCTCCTGCAGGCGAGGCCTGCAACCATGGCAATCACCGTGGATGGGAATCTTCCAGCGTGGTCGAGCCCCAAAGATGTAATCCTCGGGATCATCAATCACCTCGGCGTGGGCGGAGGCATCGGCCATGTTGTCGAGTACCGCGGCTCCACCATCGAAGCCATGTCGATGGAAGGCCGGATGACGGTATGCAATATGTCGATCGAGGCGGGAGCCAGAGCCGGGCTCATCGCCCCCGACGAGACCACCTTCTCATACATCAAGGGGCGGCCATTTGCTCCTGCCGGGGACGAATGGGATGCAGCACTCGAGTACTGGCGCAGCTTGCCTACCGAGGCGAGCGCTGAGTTCGACCGCGAAGTGGCGCTCGATGCCGCCGACATCCCGCCGTTCGTGAGCTGGGGCACCAACCCCGCCCAATCGGTGCCCGTGGACGGGGCTGTTCCCGCACCCGAGGACTTCAGCGACCCCGCCGAGCAGGAAGCGGTGGCCCGCGCCCTCGCCTACATGGACCTGGTGCCTCATATCCCGATAACCGAGATACCGATCGATCGGGTCTTTTTCGGCTCATGCACCAACGGTCGCCTCGAAGACCTGCGGGCTGCCGCTGAGATCGTGCGCGGTCGCAAGGTCCATCCCGATGTCGGGGCCATGGTGGTGCCCGGCTCCACCCTGGTAAGAATGCAAGCCGAACAAGAGGGCCTCGACGAAGTGTTCACGGAGGCCGGCTTCGAATGGCGGGAAGCCGGTTGCTCGATGTGCCTGGCAATGAACCCGGACATACTCCAGCCCGGGGAGCGGTGCGCCTCCACCACCAACCGCAACTTCGAAGGTCGCCAGGGCCGGGATGGCCGCACCCACCTGGTGAGTCCGGTGATGGCAGCCGCCGCGGCACTTGCGGGTCACTTCGTCGACGTGCGCGAGTTGGTGGATAGTTAGTGGAACCGGTCAATACCATCACGGGAACGATGGTGCCGCTCATGCGGCCCAACGTCGATACCGATCAGATCGTCGCCAAGCAGTCCCTGAAGCGGGTGGACAGGACCGGTTTCGGGCCCTACCTGTTCTACGACTGGGCCCATGACTCCGAGGGCGAGCCCCGGACCGACTTCGTGCTCAACGATCCGGCCTACCGGGCCGCCAGGGTCCTGGTCACAGGCCGCAATTTCGGATCCGGGTCTTCCCGTGAGCACGCCCCCTGGGGGCTGATGGACTGGGGATTCCGGGCCATCGTCGCCACCTCCTTCGCAGACATTTTTCGACGCAACTGCTACAAGAACGGGCTTTTGCCCGTCGTTCTCGACGAATCCGCCGTCAAGCACCTGGCCGACCTGGCCCAGGAAGACCCGACGGCCGAAGTAGTCGTGGATCTGGAAGCCCAGAAGGTCACGGCCGCCAAACTCGAATCCACCTTTGAAATCGACCCCTTCGTCAAAGAGTGCCTGCTCAAGGGCCTGGACGAGATCGACCTCACCCTGACGGCCGAAGCAGAGATCGCCCGGTTTGAAGACAGCCGCCCCCGCTATAAGCCAAGCGTGTGATCTCCTCTCCCAAGGAGTGGCTTTGCTCCTCTCCCATGGAGTGAAACGGAGTGGGGGAGGTTGGGAGGGGGTGTTTCCCAACAAACGGCACCCTGAGCAGAGCGTTGGTGAGGCTTGAGGGTTGAATCACGAGCTGGTCGGACACGCACCGGACCAACAGTTGACTGTTGGGCACCGCCTTGTGAAAGGTCACGTGGGAGCAACAACTATGGTGAAGGCAAGCTTCCGGCACTCCTGCCGTTGGTGGGCACCACCCACCCCTAACCCCTCCCACTCCGCTCCGAAGACTCCGCTCCGCAGGAGGGGAACAGGTGGTGCCGACTGCTGACTGCCGACTGCTGACTGCTGACTGCTGACTGCCTTTAAGCGACTTCGCCGATGTCGACGTGCAGCGGAAGGCGCAGGGTGAAGACGCTCCAATCGCTGATGTAGTCATAGGTGAGGTCGCCACCCATGAGGCGGGCGAGCTGGCGGGAGATGGTCAGCCCCAGTCCCACCGATGATGGGAGGCCGACTCGATCATGCGCTCGCTGGTATGGCTCGAATATGGCTTCCCGGCTCTCGTCGGGAATTCCTGAACCGTTGTCCCAGACGTA